>OLOM01000890.1_pt1 | contig 21770 bp, 21 predicted proteins | sample 1672531 | NCBI WGS metagenome assembly OLOM01 (sample SAMEA3136696, study PRJEB25190) | human gut metagenome | reverse complement strand
ACGGGCAGTTCTCATACCACTCAGACGGGTAGATGGAGAACCGTGCCTCACGGATGAGCTTTTCCAGTGCCTCGCCTTTCTGGAAGCCAACGTTCTTGATGTTCTTAATACCATTTACTGTCTCTTCCAGCGGGCCAGTACCGGCGAAGATGAACTGTACATCCGGCAGTTCCTTGCAGACCTTGATGAGTGTGCCGATACCCTTTTCCTCAGAGAAGCGACCAAAGTAGAGGACGTAATCCTTTTTCGGCGTTTCTTTCCACTCCACCTTATCGATGAAGTTGTGCATAGCCACGATCTTAGTTGCAAACAGCGGATTGCTGTCCATCTTGCTCTTCATGAACTCGGAGCAGCAGATCATCGTGTCAATGTACTTGTAAGTGCCCTTCCACTTCCAGAACTCCGCTTCCATCATGCCGATTGCGGACTTTGCCGTAGAGCCGTGGATGCACTTGCCTTTCACGCAGTTCACAAAGTGACCGCCGAGGCACTTCTCACAGTTCTGGTGCGTGTTCGGATTGTTCAGCATGTGATTTGGGCAGACCAGCTGGTAGTCGTGTGCCGTAAAGACGATCTTGCACTGATGATCGGTCTCCTTACGCCACTTCACGATTTCCAGAATGATGGAAGGTGTCAGCTGGTAGTTAAAGTTGTTCAGGTGACAGACATCCGGCTGGAAGTCATCCAGTACCTTCTGCAGCTGCACCTGTGCTTCTTTGCTGTAAATGGTCTTGATGGGATAAGTCAGCTTGCTTAGTTTGCTGCCGCCGTGAAAATCCATGTCACTTGTGTAGGCATTGACCCGGTTGCCAACGCAGCGGCCCTCATGTTCCATCCCAAAGTACTGAACCTCGTGCCCCATCTTCTGAAGCTGTTCTCCTAGCTTGAAAGTGTACGTTTCTGACCCGCCGTTTGGAAATAAGAATTTATTAATTATCAATACTCTCATCAATCATTTTCTCCTATACAACTTCATCGTTTCTTCCACGACATCATTCCAGTTATATTTTTTGCAGATGAAGTTTGCTGACTGTGCTCTATATTCAGCTATTTTTTCAGGGTGGTCACAGACATCTTGTAATTTATCCTGCAAATCCTTTACATCTGACTTCTTGAAAATCAGAGCTTTATCCTCTACAACTTCCGCACACTCTGGAATGTCTGAGACCAAGCAGCAGTTGCCATAACTCATAGCTTCCAAAAGGCTCAGCGGCATACCTTCCAAATCAGAGGGCAATGTGTAAATGTAGGCATTACTGTACAGCTCATCCAGCATTTTCCCTTGAACAAACCCGGTAAAGATGATTCTGTTATCGCCTTTTGCCAGCCCTTTCAATTCTTTCATAAAAGAATCCGTGTCACTGGAACCACCGGCGATAACCAGCTTTTTATCTGTTTTGACAGCTTTAAATGCCTCAACCAGATACCGAATTCCTTTTTCTGGCACCAGACGCCCAAGAAATAATATGTAGGAGTCTTTGGTCAAGCTAAAATTTTCTGTTATCAAATCTGCTTTTCGAATTTCTGGTCGGCTCACGCCATTTGGAATAACGCACGTTTTTCTTCCATAGGTATCCTTAAAATAATCCTGAATATCTTTACTTAGAACAATGATTTCGTCCGCATATTTCACAGCATTCTTTTCGCCCTGGCGGATAAATTTGGAAGCGAATCCAGACTTCCACTTTTCACGTTGCCAGTCTAAACCATGAATTGTAACTACAACTCTTTTGCCTAGCATCTTCGGCAGCCATGCGAAAAAAGCAGGCCCCTCAGCGTGGATATGTACAACATCATATTTTCCAAAAGCACTGCATAATGCCGCAAAAAATGATGAGCTTACTGCTGCAAGTCCTCTTCGATTGATTGTAGGGACTGTTTTCTGGTGGACACTTTCATATTCCTTTATAGCAATATCATATTTTGCGCCACTTACATGATGGCCCGATCGATTGTAACAAGTCACATCACAACCATTCTGCGCCATTCGAGTACTGAGTTCCTTAACAACAATTTCAATTCCGCCCTCTCGCGATAAGCGTTTCTGGCCAAACATCGCAACAGCAAGTCTCTTACTCATAACCCGTTTCCACAACCCCGTCCTGTTTTTCTTTTAACTTCTTCCATATTTCATCCAACGCAAATAGTGAACAAGCTCTTTTTCCTGCCCTATCCCATGGTCGAGATTTTTTCTATGTGGCATTTCTGCCGTTCAAAGAATCAGTTGCTCATTCTCCAAGTAAAGAAATACGAGCTTAGGGTTGCAACGCTTTTCATTTTCTGCGGTATTTCCCTTCCCCACTCTATGCAAATCATCTAATCCTCACGCCTCTATCATTAATGCTCCTTCAATCTTTTGCATATAGAAAAAGCTCATGGTATATTGCTCATCAGCAATCGGTCCATGGGCTTAAATTACTTTCCTAAATATGTTCCTATCAAAAGAGGCAACACATATGAAATCCATATAAATTTCATATTTTCACGATTATGTGCTTCTGTGGGGCACACAATCAAAAATTTGCCTCCTAGCAAGTATCCTCCATTTTGAGAATGGAAGGCTGTAGATCCTAAATGTCGACAATATGTAACTTTATATAAAACTGACTCCTCTTTTGACCCCTCACCCGTAAATCCGATTCATTTCATTTTGCTTCCACTCCCAGCAAGAATGTGCATAGCGTTTTAGCGTGATATCAGGATTCGAGTGCCCCATCAACTCACTCAGCGTTTTTACATTGCAGCCAGCTTGCAGGCAGGTTGTTGCAAATGTATGTCGCAGCGCATGTGGGCGGACAACAGGAACTTGAGCCTGCTTTAAGTATCCCTGCAAGCTCTTGTAATAGCAGCGCGGTTCAACTGGTCTAAGGTTGGAGTCTGATAGAAACCAGACATCGTTACTCTGTCCGACATACTCTCCTTCTAGAAGGCTGAGGATAGCTGTTGGGATAGGAATGTCGCGCTCGGAACTTTGCGTTTTGGGAGATTGCGTTACCAGTGTGGTTTTTCCGGGTGCCATATAAATTCTCTTGACAGTGCGCCGAACAGAGAGAACACCGTTTTGCAAGTCGAAATCACCCCATTGCAGCCCGCACACTTCTCCGATACGCAGACCCATCTGCATCATCAGCAGCATGCCAAGCCTCCTAGGTGTTGGCGAAGAGCAAACATAAGCACAAACAGATTTTTGTTCCAAATTATTTAGAACCGTAGTGTTGGATGAATTTACAGCTGGAAGTTTGAGATCAATTTCAATGGGACGCATAATATGTAAATGTACCGCATAGCGGCAAATTCTCCGAACAAGCGTCAGGCACTCCTTGCCCATTGCATTGCCTAGGGGCTTGTGGTTTTGGTCTGCAGGAGCAATAATTTGCAGAAGGCTGCTTTCTAGAATGCTTTCATTCAAAGCTTGAACACGATATGGGCCAAGCACAGGCAAAATGTAGTGTTGGAGCGTGTAGCGATAGTGTGCTGCCGTAGAAGATTTGACACCTAAAAAAATGGAGCTTTCCCAGGTTAGAGAAAGCTCTGAAAAAGTCGGATTGTCTACATTTAGCGCAAATTGTTGCACCTCCATCTTTTTGATGGTGAGTTTTTCCTTTACTTCATTGTAAGAATGCCCATAAATGTACCCCCAGATTGCGGTCCGATCAGACTTTCGCCCCGTAATAAATCGACCCTCCCAACGACCATCTTTCCTCTTTCTGATGTTTTCTCCGCGCTTTGCCATAATGCTCCTCCTTGAAAAAATTGTAATGATGTAGCATTGGTTTTATCTGTTTCGGCTATCCCATAGGAAAAAGTGTGCCCAATATGGTGAAAGTGACAAAAATGTATTCGAGTACAGTTTGGTATAACTTGTACTGTTGAAAAATATCGTATTATGTGGTATGATACCTATACATATTATATATGGGCTTCTGTGGAAATGGGTATCATCCATTCTCAAAATGGATGATACTTTTTAGCGGTTTGAATTGTCCTTCAAGTATCTCATTTGCTGAAGTATCAGGAAGCGGAATGTGAAGGTTATCGGCGGTGCCTTATATACTATACTGCGCCCTGAAATAACGAATGAAAAATACTTGAAGAACAATTCGAGCCCACGGGTCAGTTGCTGTTGAGCAATAGGCCGTGGGCTTGTTTCAGTTCATATTTGATAACGAAGACGGAAGGGATGCTTTGCACCACACTAATAATAGGCACGAAAAGCCAGAAACAAAATTGCTGGGTCTAGGAGCAAGATTGGGTTTGCTATTGAGATAAAAAGAATCCGTAGAGAGCAATGATGGAGAAAGAAAATGGGTGAAGGATTAAAAATTGCGATGTTCGGGCACAAAAGATTGTCGAGAGAGGGCGGCATAGAAATCGTTGTAAAAGAGTTGTGTACACGGATGGCGCAGCAAGGCTGTCAGGTTACCTGCTACAATCGGTCAGGTCATCATGTGAGTGGTGCCGAATACGATGGCGTAGATAAAACCGAATATAAAGGAATAACCCAGAAATATGTTCCGACCATTGAGCGGCGAGGGGCTAGAGATATAATAGGGTCAACCAAGAAAACCTACGATGACTAAAGGGTTTTGACGGCTTGAGTTGCCCTTCAAATGTTTTATTTGTTGAAAAGCTGCAAGATGCGGAAAATCCGGGGTTATATGTAGGAGGCTTTTTGGAAAGCTCTGTTTTGACCCACAAAAGGAGCAGCAAATAAAGATTGAAGGAGAGTTCAAGCCTACGGTGGATTGCCTTTGTGCGACCCGCCGTAGGTTTGTTTTTATCCATAAGGGAATAGATGCAACATTAGCGATAAAAATGTGAGGATGGAATAGAGGAATGAATTCAAAAAAAGAAGTGCAGCACATATACCTTGTCGGCGCGAAGTCATTGGGGGCTTACGGAGGTTATGAGACCTTTGTCTACAAGCTCACAGAGTATCACCAGAATAAAGAAAACATCAAATATCACGTTGCCTGCAAAGCCAATGGCGATGGCTGCATGGATGAGAGCAAGTTTGAGGGCGTGACAAAGATCAATGACCACGAGTTTGAATTTCACAATGCCCACTGCTTCAAAATAGATGTTCCTCAGATTGGCTCTGCACAGGCAATTTATTATGATGTTGCTGCACTAAAGGCTTGTTGCGAACATATCAAGAAAAACCATATCCCTCATCCGATAGTTTACATCATGGCCTGCCGTATTGGGCCTTTTGCTGGTTACTTTTACAGAGAAATCCATAAACTGGGCGGCACTGTGTATCTGAACCCAGATGGATGGAAAGATATTATATGGTTAAACCAGAAAACACCGCATAAATACAGCGTTTTGACGGCTTGACCATCTTCTTGAAAAGTCTATTTCGCATATGGTCGAGAGAGTACTCACGTTGAAATCTACTGCGTTTAGCGGCTTGATGGTTTCTATATTTAGTGAATTAAACATACACACCCAATGATGTCGATTCCGTAATTATTATCCATATGTGGAAATAGAAAATGAGAACAGGAGGTAGTCAAGCCTGAGTGAAACGAGAGTTTCATTTGGGCTATTTCTCGTGTTCCGAAAAGACGGTTTGTTTACAGTATAGAGCTAATATCTCGGTGTTATTTCTATAGTGCGAACAAGCACTGATAAATGAGTATTGCAAACAAGGAAATCATTAACTGCTTACACACCCAAATAAAGTATGGTGATTTCTGCAAGATAGATTGATTATGCGGTAACTAAAAATAAGGCAATTTGCAAATATCACTCCAATACTATGAAAGACATTAGTGTGAGGGAAAAATTTATGCAGCAGGTGGCAAATAAAGAAAATTTAAAAATCTGTTTAGTTGGCTCATCAGGCGGCCACTTGACTCATTTATATATGTTAAAGCCTTTCTGGAAAGACAAGAATCGCTTTTGGGTAACCTTTGATAAAGAGGACGCAAGAAGCCTTTTGGAGAGTGAGAAAATGTATCCTTGCTATTATCCTACTAATCGCAGCCTAAAAGCATTGATTAAAAATACTGCTATTGCTTGGAAAATATTGCGTAAGGAAAAGCCGGACTTAATCATTTCTTCCGGTGCAGCGGTTGCGGTTCCATTCTTTTACCTTGGTAAATTGATGGGTGCAAAACTTATTTACATAGAAGTATTTGACCGCATTGATAAGCCTACCGTAACCGGCAGATTGGTATATCCGATTGTTGACAAGTTTATTGTGCAGTGGGAAGAACAAAAGAAAGTTTATCCAAAAGCTATCAATTTGGGCAGTATCTTTTAGAGGAGAAAAAGATGATATTCGTAACAGTTGGGACACACGAGCAGCCATTTAACAGGCTTGTGAAAGCAGTAGATGAATTAAAAAGAGACGGAGTAATTACCGAAGACGTTATTATGCAAACCGGGTTCAGTACATATGAGCCGAAATATTGCCAGTGGAGCAAGCTGATCCCTTATCAGCAGATGATAAAAGATGTTGAAGACGCACGCATTGTCATCACTCACGGAGGTCCTGCAAGCTTTATCATGCCTTTGCAAATCGGTAAGACACCTATCGTTGTACCCCGTCAGCACCGGTTCGATGAACATGTGAATGACCACCAGGTGGAGTTTGCAAGAAATGTGGCCGAGAGAATGGGAACTATTATCCCGGTTGAGGATATAAGCAAACTTGGTGATGTGATTAAAAACTATGATCAGATTGTTGCCAAAATGGGTCATGGCATGAGCAGCAATAACGAGAAGTTTTGTGGTGAGCTTGAAAAGATTATTAGAGAATTATGATTTTGAAAGATGAGTAAAATGCGAAAAATAGTGATAGTGAGTACGGTTGGGTTGATTTATGATGGTATAACAAGCGTTATATCATCATATTTGGAAGCGATGGATAAAACAGATTTAGAAATATATGTTGTTTCCACAATTAAAGCTGAACCTAACATAGAAGAAAAAATTGAAAAACTTGGTTGTAAAATTGTTCATTTGCCTTCAAGGAAAAATAATACAATTAAGTATTTTATATCTCTACAAAGATTTATTCACAGGAACGGAATAGAAGTAATACATGCACATGGAAATAGTGCAACATTAGCTATTGAAATGTTGGCGGGGTTACTAGGGGGGTGTAAAAAAAGAATAGCTCATTCTCATAATACAAAGTGCGAACAAGTGAAAGCAGATAAATTATTGAGACCGTTATTTGATTTGCTTTATACTGATGCATTGGCCTGTGGAGATGCTGCTGGGAAATGGTTGTTTTGCAAGAGAACTTTTATAATTCTGAAAAATGGCAGAGATGTTAATAAATATATATTCTCTTTGGAAAAAAGAAATGAGATAAGGAGTCGTTATTCTCTTAAAGATGCTGTTGCAATCGGACATGTTGGTGGCTTTTTTGAACAAAAGAATCATGCTTTTTTAATGGAAGTTTTTCGAGAAATATTAAATATAAATCCTAATGCAAAGTTGTTTTTATTAGGTGATGGCCCATTAAAAAGTAAAATCGAATCAAGCGCAAAAGATATAAAAGAAGATGTAATATTCACTGGAGCTGTCGATAATGTCAACGACTATTTGCAGGCATTGGATGGTATGCTGTTACCGTCTTTGTTTGAGGGATTGCCATTAGTTACCATAGAATGGCAAATAAATGGTTTGCCTAGCTTGCTATCGGATGAAATTACTAATGAATGCAAACTAACAGATTCTGTAAAGTTTGAATCGCTTGCCAAAGAGCCGAAAGTTTGGGCTGAAGAAATTCTAAAAATGATTGATTCTAATAACAGAGAGAAGAATTCATTAGATTCGATAAAAGTGATTAAAGAGAAAGGCTTTGATATACGGGATAATGCAAAAATTTTAAGAGAGATATATTTATCCTAATTTATTTATGGTGTTTATATATGAAAATTGCAATTTTAATGTCTACCTATAATGGAGAAAAATATCTTAATGAACAGTTAGAAAGCATTTTCATGCAGCAAGTAAATGCAGAAATAACAGTTTATATAAGGGATGATGGAAGTAAAGATAAGACTGTTCAGATTATAAAATATTGGGCTGCAAAGATTAACATTGTTTTGTTTGAAGAAAATAATGTTGGACCGGCAAATAGTTTCTGGAAATTATTTACATTAAAAGAAATAGAAGCAGATTATTATGCATTTTGCGATCAAGACGATATATGGGATTCAAATAAACTTCAAATGGGTATGGAGGCTTTGAAGGGTATAAATGAAGAGGCCTTGTGGTGTTCTAACTGTAGAATTGTTGATCAAAATGGGGCGACTTTAGCTGATAAAATGTATGAGTATGTTCCTGATTTTTCAATTGTTTCACAGTTTGTTTGTGGAACTACCCAGGGTTGTGCAATGCTGGTTAATCAACAGTTAAGAAAGCATATTTTGCAAAATGATATAAAAAATATCCCGATGCATGATTTTATAATTATGACCTATGCTATTGCAAGCGGAAAGATTCTTTATGAACAGAATCCTACTTTTAGTTATCGTGTTCATAACAACAACGTAGTGGCTAAGGAAGGAAAAAATATTATTCAGCACATACATGATTCGTTTAATAAATGGTTTTCCAGGGAGCATAAAAATGAGTTGACGAAGTATGCTGAAATGTTTGTAAGAGATAATGAAACTTATTTGGATGCGGAAACTTTAAAGTACTTAAATAATCTAATAAGAAGTAAAAATAGTGTTATTTGTAGGCTTAAAATCGTATGCGATGTTCGTACTAAGGCTAAAAACGTGAAAGCGGAGAGATCTTTTAAAATAAGAACATTGTTAGGAATAATTTAGAAAGTAGTGGTGAAATGAAAATTTGCTTTGTACTACCAAGGTTCACTAGAAGACCAATTGGTGGATTTAAAATCGTATATGAATATGCTAATAGGTTATGCAACTCAGGAAATAAGGTATATCTTTTATTCGTAAATGATAATGTCTTTTTGGAATATAAGGTTCCACGAATTTTAAAAAGCGTGTGCTCTAATATAATGACACAGTTAGAACCGAGATGGTTTCCTTTAAATAAATCTATCAGAAAAATTTCTGGGATTTATAGTACAAAAAATAAACTTCAAGATGTAGATGTATGTATTGCAACTGGTGCGGAAACTGTTGCAGTGTGTAAAAAGGCATTTCCTCTTGCTTCAAAATGTTATTTGATACAGGATTTTGAAACATGGGTAATGAGTGAAAAAGAATTGTTTGAAACATTTAATGCTGGTTTTAAAAATATTGTTGTTTCATCATGGTTAGAAAAATTGGTGGATGCTCATAGTGATGAAAAATCTATACTTATAAAAAATCCAATAGATTTGACAGTATACAGACCTATCGTTCCAATACAGCAGAGAAATAAGCATTCGATCGGTCTACTGTATCATTCTGGCGAACACAAAGGATTAAAATATTCAATAGCAGCATTAGGAAAGCTAAAAGAACTGTATCCAGACTTAGAAGTTTATATGTTTGGAACAAGTGAGCCAAAGGAAGAAGTACCAGGCTTAGTAAAGTTTGTTAAAGATGCATCACAAAAAGAGACGGTTGAACTTTACAATAAAGTATCAGTATTTATGTGCTCTACTATTAATGAAGGATATGGATTAACTGCGATGGAAGCAATGGCGTGTGGTGCAGCGGTTGCATCTTCTGATTATGAGGGGATTCATGAATATGGAATTAATGGAGTAAACTGCTTATTATCACCGCTTAGGGATGTTGATGCTATGGTGGACAATGTTTCAAAATTATTTGAGGATGACGAGCTTAGGTATTTAATTGCAGATCAAGGGATGGCCTCTTTAAAAGAGTATGACTGGGAAGTAGCATTCAAAAAATTTAAGAATGCGATAAGCGAGGAATAAAAGGAAGGTACGTATGAGAATATCCAAGCAATTAAGAACATTAAAGTTTAATTATGAGTCTCTGTTTCAAATTGGATATTTCCTACTGATATTTAATCAAGTTTTAGCTCAGTCACAGTTTAATGAAATGAAATATCCATCTTTAATATTAAAATTATTTAGATGGTTATTGATAAGTTGCTTTACCGTTTTAATAATGTGCAAAGGAAAATATCCATATAATAGAAGAGGATTGTTTTGGCTATGCTTTGCAGTTTTTGCAATTACTGAAATGCTCTTTTTTAATGGTAAATTACTACTTATTATTTTATTTTTACTAGTAATTGCGTCCTATAAGACAAATATGAATTCTTTAATTAAGATTCATATAAAAGCTTTGATTTCTGGAATAATTGTTGTCTGTTTTAGTAGCTGGATGGGCGTTTTAGATATACGTGGTGTTTACAAACAGTTTGATAATATTAGTGGTTTTTTATTTAAACAAAGTAATATCAGATATGCCTTTGGTTTTATAAATTCTAATATTATACCTATAACTTTTTTGTATTTATACTTGTATACTGTTCTGACAAAAAAAGATAACTATAAATGGTATATGGATGTATTTGCAGTTATTGTAAACTATCTTATCTATCTGCTATGTGGTTCCAGGGTCTGTATATTATTATTGCTATTTGCAGTTTTTTTGAGAATATTGATACAGATGGATAAAAAAAGATTCCTTTCATTGTTTGCTCCGATGGCAGTTGCTCTTTTGATTGGCTGCTTAATGTTTAGTTTAATATTGCCTAGTTCTTCATTATATACAACTTCATTGGTTGCCGTTATAGATAAATTCTTGACTGCAAGAATAACTATAATGAGAAATATTTTGGCGAGATTCCCGATTACATTATTTGGCTATGGAGAAGTTACCATTGATAATTCTGTCGAATATCTTGTAATGGATAATGGTTATATCGCACTTTTTGTTATGAGGGGCTTAATAATTGGTTTAATGTTTATGACTTTCTTATTAATGATGATAAATACATCAAAAAAAAGCAAAGATCCGTATCTTTTGATGTTTATTATTATTATGATTCTTGCAAACATTGTAGACAATTCAATTTTACATTATATAACTTTCCCGATTTATATAATGTCTTTCAATAACATGAAAATAAGAAAAGATAGGGGGAAGAAGTTTGCATGAACGATAGTGTGGAAATATCAATTGTTTTACCAGTGTATAATGTTATCGATTATCTGGATGAATGCATAAAATCCATTTTAAGGCAGTCAAACATAAATTTCGAATTGATTGTAGTTGATGATGGCTCCACAGATGGTTCGCAAATTTTATGTGATAGATATAGTGAAAGTGATAGTAGAATAAAAGTTATTCATCAAAAAAATGCAGGATTATCTGCAGCTAGAAATGCAGGGTTAAATCATGCAAAGGGGAAATATATTACCTTTATAGATTCGGATGATTTTGTTGGAGAAAAATATATAGAGGTTTTGTATAAGATAATAATTGAAAGTTGTGCTGACATAAGTATGTGTGACTATATGGAAGTAGCACAGGATACCCAAATTAGCGATGTGACATTTCAAGAGAAAAATCCAATTGATAAATATTATTACAATGGAAAAGAAGCTATTGCCAATGTATATAAAAATTCTTCTCATGGAATGGAATTTGTTTCATGGGCAAAAATGTACAAGTTAGAACTATTTAAATCAAATGGAATATTATTTCCGGAAGGGAAATTACATGAAGATGCATTTACTACATATAAATTGTTTTATGCATCAAATAAAATTGCCTTTGTAAATGCTCCATTGTATTTTTACAGAATACGTTCGGGAAGTATTATGACATCTGAGTTCACGGAAAAGCGTTTAGATATGATTCAAGCAACTCGAGAGGAATATTTGTTTTTCAGAGAGAATCGTGATTTTGAGCTTATGTATCTTGCTTTTGTTGATTATTTACATAAGGTAAAATTGATTTTGAAAATGATATTCGCTTCAGCAGGAGACAATAGAGAAATTACAAGAAGTGTTTGTAAGGAGTTAGATTACGATATTGAAGAATGCAAAAAAAGTATCAATATACCGGTGGTTAAATATGTGTATTATAAGGGAATGGCAAAATTTCCGAGGATTTTTACTTCAATAAGGTGAATATATGAATGGTGGATTAAAAAATAAAATATTTTCCGGGTTGCTTTGGAAATTTGGAGAACGTATTTTGGCACAAGGGGTATCATTTGCAGTATCAGTAGTATTATCAAGATTGCTACTTCCTAATGATTATGGAACTGTTGCCATAGTTTTAATTTTTATCAATATAGCAAATGTATTTGTTACCAGTGGGTTCTCAACTGCATTAGTTCAGAATAAAGAGGCAAACGATGTTGACTTTTCAACAAATTTTTTCTGTAGTTTAGGAATGTCAATTATTGTATATGGGATTATGTTTATTATTTCCCCATTTATTGCTGATTTTTATGAAATGCCTGAACTTGTACTGATTATTAGAGTGTTTTCACTTAGAATCCCACTAAGTGCATTTAGTGCAATACAGCATGCATATGTTGAAAGACATATGCTTTTTAAGAGATATTTTTTTTCAACATTGTTTGGAACATTAGTTTCAGGTGTTGTTGGCATTTATCTGGCATATAAGGGAGCTGGGGTTTGGGCATTAATTGCGCAGTATTTTACTAACACAATTATTGATATTTTAGTATTATTGTTTACAATTGATTGGAAACCTCAATTGGTGTTTTCAGTTGAATCTGCTAAAAAGATGGTCGGTTATGGGTCGAAAATATTGCTTGCAGATTTATCCGGAACATTTTTTGATCAATTAAGAGGGTTAATAATAGGTAAAATATACACATCTTCAGATTTAGCATACTACAATAAAGGAAATCAATTACCTAACCTTATAACAACTAATGTAAGTGCATCAATTATGACCGTGTTATTTCCTGCAATCTCAAATATCAGTGATGATAATGAGAGAGTAAAAGAGCTTACACGAAAAGCGACAAAGACAATGGCATATATAATTATGCCGATGCTGTTTGGATTGGCATGTGTATCAAAACCATTAATTATATTGCTTTTTACCGAAAAATGGACTCAGACTATACCGTATATTCAAATTTTAAGTATAGCATGTGCTGTTGGAATGATTGGCTCAGTAAGCCTACAGACAGTTAAAGCTGTGGGCAGAAGTGATATTATTTTGAAAATTGAGTTTATAAAAAAACCTGTTTATTTATTTTTACTGATAATAGGAGCTATGATTAGTCCATTTGCAGTTTCGGTAACAATGCTAATATATAATCTTTTTAGCTCCATGGTGAATTCTTTTCAGCTCTCAAAAGTAATCGGTTACTCTGTTAAGCAGCAATTATATGATTTATCAAGTGCTTTTGTACTTTGCTTTGTGATGTGCATTTTTATATATCCTTTTTCTTTTTTAAATATTAACTATTGGTTGATGATACTTGTACAAGTGGTTTTAGGAATAATTATTTATGGTTTATTGTCAAAGATGACAAATAATGAATCGTATGATGCTATTAAAAATATGATAGAGGAAAAGTTGAATGCAAATAAGAAAATTATATGAAGTATGGAAAAACGGGGAACTCAGTTGGAAATTGCCTAAAAAAATATATTTAACAAAAACATATAAGCAGGATTTGTTTTTTATAAAAAATAAATTTATTAAGGAACTTCAAATTGAGGATAAGTGTTATAAAAAATTGGAAAAAGAGTTTCGTTCCTTTATAAGTGAATATAAGTATTCTGATGAAGAGAGCAAAGTAAATAGAACCGTTTGGATTTGCTGGATGCAGGGGGAAGAAAATGCACCAGATTTGGTTAAGGCTTGTATAGGTTCTGCTAGAAAAAAATTAAAAGATTTTGATGTCATTGTATTAACAGAAAATAATATTAGTGATTATATTACTTTTCCAGAACATATAATCAAAAAATATAATGAGGGGAAAATATCAAAAACTCACTTTTCGGATATCATGAGAATAGCTATATTGTGTAAATATGGCGGATTGTGGATGGATGCTACTGTTTTCTGCACTGATGGAGAATTCGCTGATAGAATAATTAATTTGCCATTATTCTTGTATAAAGTAATGAATTTAGATCAAAACGATGAAGAAGCAATTATGGCTTCGAGTTGGTTGATTTCTGCAAAGAGCAATGATCATATATTGATGCTAACAAGAGATATTTTATACAAATATTGGGAAAAGCATGATTATTTAATTAATTTTTTCCTGGTACATCTTTGTTTCGCTTTGGCAGCCAGAGAAAATAGAGAGGAATGGGATAGTATTCCGATGTATAACAATAGATCTCCACATACTTTAATGTTTGAACTTGCTAATCCCTTCAATCAGGATAGATGGAATGAAATTAATAAAATGTCCAGTTTTCACAAACTAACAAGACATACAGAATATAGTAATGAGGGGACATTTTATGGATTTATTTTAGATACTAATAAATCAGAGTGATTTTATGATGTATTAATGTAATACAATTTATAAAAATTATATAGATGTGTCAAGGTAAGATAATGAAACAAGGATTTTGTAATGAAATACGAAAAAAATTTTATTATTTAATTGAACTTCCGATAGTAAGAAGCGTTGTAAAAAATTTACCAATATCAAATAATAAGATCTTATTTGACAATTTTGCTGGAAAGGGATATGGAGGAAATCCGAAGTATATTGCTGAGGCATTACTTAAATCAGATTTTGGGAATCTCGATCTTGTATGGCTTGTGGATAATTCTATGCCTGAAGATGAACGAAAAACTTTTCCGGATAGCATAAGAGTTGTCAACAATGAATCAACCAAGGGACTATATGAGCGTGCAACAGCTAAAATTTGGGTTGATAATGTTAGACATTACCACCCCATTAAAAAAAAGGCTGGTCAAGTATATCTGCAAACATGGCACGGCAGTATGGGAGCAAAGAGAGTAGAAAGGGATGCAGAAAATTTGCTTCCAGAAGAATACATTGAAGAAGCAAAGTACGACGGGGTAATTACTGATGCGATTATTGCCGATAATTACCTACAAGAACAGATATATTTGCGAGCCTTTTGGCTTAATGCTAATACTGAAATTTTACGCTTTGGCTTTCCTCAAAATGATCTAATTGAACTGGAAAGAAAAGATACCTCGAAAATAGAAATGTTAAAGCATTCACTTGCAATGAGTAGCGAATTCTATTATGTATTATATGCTCCAACTTTTAGGGATGACTATTCAATAGAAGGATACAAAATTGACTTTAATAGAGTGATAAAATCCTTTGAAATTAAAACAGGGAAAAAAGTCAAAATTATTGTTAGATTGCATCCCAATGCTGCATTTCAAAAAAAGGAAATTCATTTTTCGGAGAATATATTAGACGGCACAGATTATCCTAATATTCAAGACTTGGCAATGGTTTGTAATGCTGTGATTTCTGATTATTCTTCAACATTATTTGACTTTTCGATAATGGAAAAACCTGCGTTTGTATGTGCTTTGGATTATAAGGATTACGAAGAAAAAAGAGGATTTATACCAGAATTTTATGATTTTCCGTTTCCGTTTTCAACTACTAATGATGAGCTGATTCATATAATACAAGATTTTGATATGAAGCAATATGTAAATAGGGTTAGGCAATTTTATGTTAAATATCCTACATATTGCGATGGACATTCTTCAGAAAAAGTATCTGATTGGATATTAAATCACATGAAGTAGAACATATATGTTTAAATAAAGAAATTTAATATTGGTCTATAAGGAGGCTTTTAAAGTATTGGCGATGTTCTATTTATTCATGGTAAACAGAAAGCTAAATCCGAATTTTTGATTTGGAAAACATATAATATATGCCCATGGTTTTAAATTTGAGAGATGTGATATATGGGGTCACATTAAATAATAATTGAATGGAGAAAAATGAGATGAACATTGCTGTTATTTTTGCAGGAGGTGTTGGAAGCCGAATGCACAGTAAAGAGAGACCAAAACAGTTCTTAGAAATGTATAATAAGCCAATCATTATTCATACACTGGAACATTTTGAAAAGCATAAAGATATTGATGCGATTGTAGTTGTGTGTATTAATGGCTGGATTCAATATTTAAAAGATTTGTTATACAAATTCCGAATCGAAAAAGTGAAATCAGTTGTTCCGGGTGGTACAACAGGACAGTTATCTATTTACAATGGATTAAAAGCGGCAAAAGAGATAGCCGGAAATGAAAAAAGTATTGTCCTTATACATGATGGCGTTCGTCCTTTGATTAACGAAAAAGTAATATCTGATAATATTCAAAGCGTTTTGAATTACGGATCGGCAATTACAACAGCAAAAGTTAAAGAGACAATTCTTGTTGTAAATGAAGATGATTCTACCATTGACTATGTGCCTAGTCGAAATAATTCAAGAGTTGCAAAAGCTCCTCAAAGTTTTTGGCTTGATGATATATTAACAGCACATGAAAAGTCGCTTTCTGATGGGGAAAATAACTGTATTGATTCATGTACTATGATGCAAAAATATGGTTTTAATCTTCATCTAATAGATGGACCGGGTGAAAATATCAAAATAACAACTCCGGAAGATTTTTATACTATGCGAGCAATTTTGGAAGCAAAGGAAAATGAACAAATCTATGGATTAGATGAATAATTTTGAAATCTGGTTATCCCTTTTAGACAGGTAGAAATGAGCAACCAACCGCGACAACCAGGCGTTCAAACGAATTCATGTTTCTACGGTTGAACCTAAAGCAGAATTCCGACAGGTAGAGGTCGAGATTCTTCTTGGGCAATCCGTGAAATGTTCCAAGTATAAAAGCCTTTGCATTGCTAATCATCACATGCAGCCAATGCAGCAAACCTGTGTTCGGATTGTAAACTTTCGGCCGATGTTCATAACCAAGCAAGCCTTTTTTATAACTGTGGTATCCGTCTGTGTGGATGGTAGAACCTTGCTTAATGGCGGACTTTGCAAATTCGGCAACACTCTTTTGGCACAGATCCTTTGTTGTTTTCAGTTTCAAAAACAACGGCTTATCTTCTGAATTCAACGAAAGTGCGCAGAATACCTTTTCTTTATCCGTGCCACAGCCACGTTTTTTCCCAACAGTAGGTCCACCAATATAGGCATTATCAAACTCTATCTCGCCTGCGAGAAGATATCTTTCATCGCGCTGTGACATGGCCGTGCGAATTCGATACAACATATACCAAGCGGTTTTATACGTCACGCCTATATTTTTGCTGAGTTCAACGGCAGAAACACCTCGCTTGTCGTTCATGACCAAATAGAACGCCAGAAACCACTTTGTCAACGGAATATGACTGCGGTGCATAACAGTTCCTGCGGTCACGCTGACCTGCTTGTGGCAATGACTGCATTCGTATTTTCCATCCGCGAGCATCCAACCGTGCGTTCCTTTGCAGGATGGACATACAAAGCCGTTTGGCCAACGTTTTTTCGCAAGATATTCGTGGCAGGCTTTCTCACTACTGAACTTGGCTATGAACGCTGCAAGAGTCAGTTCGTTTTTGAGTGGCATAATGTAATTCCTCCGTTTTCCCGGTTCCTGATTACATTCTACCACTTTAATAGTCCCATTGTCCGGCCTATAAGCGACCTGACTCAAAGGGATAACCACATTTTGAAATAAAAATGGGTAGGAGAAGGTGGCTTATGTCAATAAATATTTTAAAAGATGATTTGGAATATATTGCAAATTACAATCTTCCATATGAAAAACTTAAAGGAAATACGGTTTTTGTAACCGGAGCAACGGGACTTATTGGTTTTCAGTTAATTAAAGCACTTCTTGCTATCGGAGATATTCAAATTGTTGCTTTAATTCGCAATTTAAATAAGGCCCAAAAAATTTATACAAAAGAAGAAATGCAACACATCTCATTTGTAATTGGAGACATTGTTGAAGAAATAAATATAGATGTGCAGATAGATTATATATTTCATTGTGCCGCAGTTACAACTTCAAAAACTATGATTAATAATCCGGTGGAAACGATTATTACTTCTGTAAATGGAACAAACAATATTTTGAAAATAGCGGCAGAGAAGAAATCAAAATCGGTTGTATTTATCTCATCAATGGAAATGTACGGCTCATTTGATGGCGATGCAGGTGAAATAACCGAGGAAAAAATTGGATATATTGATCCATTAAAAGTAAGAAGTAATTATCCTGAGAGTAAACGACTTTGTGAGAACATGTGTATAGCTTATTTACACGAATATAATGTTCCGGTAAAAATTGCAAGATTGGCTCAAACTTTTGGAGCAGGGATACTCCCTTGGGAAAATCGAGTGTTTGCACAGTTTGCTCACAGTGCAATAAATGAAACTGATATAGTATTGCATACGAAAGGCTTGTCTGAGGGAAATTATTGTTATACAAGTGATTGTATTACCGGTTTACTTACAATTCTTCTGAATGGAGAAAACGGAGAAGCTTACAATATTTCAAACCCTAAAAGTCATACGACCATTGCTAATATGGCGTTAATGGTTGCTGAAAAGATCGCAGATAATAAAATCAAAGTGGTTTATGATATACCGGAAACTAATACCTTTGGATATGCTACTGATACAAAAATGAAATTGAATTCTGATAAATTGCAAAAACTAGGTTGGAAACCCCAAGTTGATTTGGAAGAGGCTTATAAAAGAATGATTGAGCAGATGAAATTTGAATCAGAAAGTGTCGGATTATAAATAAGGATGTGATATGTATTGAAAAAAACAGAATTAAATCGATTTTTACCATTTGAAGCGGATTATACGTTATTGGGAAAATGCAGATTATGGGGAACAAGGGAGTTAGCTACAATTGGAGCGTGTTCTATTATTCTGCCTTTGCTAGATCATTATTCCTCAGTGGGAATTGTGAATAATATCTATACGATTTTAAATTATATATATTTTCTGCTAATTGTAAGTTATTATATTTTGGATATATATACAGAAACTTTTCTATATCCAGCGACAGCTCGTAAACGACGTAAGGGATTTATTGATAATTCTTTGGGATCAAAATTTTTAAATAATAATGTCGAAAGGTATTATACTAATGATAATTTGAAATATGGTCCGTATAAGATGTTAGTTAATTGCTGTGAAAATTGTTTTTTCACCTTAAATATTGCTAAGGGAATGGTGGCTCAAATATTAGTGAAAAATATCCTATTATTTATTGGATTCCTAACTTTGGCTTATTTTGGAATAAGAGATAGTCTTATAGCAATTCCTATTATTCAAATACTCTTATCGACATTGTTTTTGACAGAATTGATCCATCATATTAACTTCATCACCAAATTAGATCAATTATATGAAAGGTTTATAGAAGTAATTACAAAGAAAATGGATGGCGATGAGACATTGCAGGAAGCTGTGTTATTATTTTTAGATTATGAAACAACACTGGCCTACAATAAAGCTCCGTTAAGTGATAGCGTATACGAAAAATTAAATGAAAAATTAACGGAAGAATGGGAGAAAATAAAAAAAAGATATGATATTTCCGAAAAAGAGATATACAGTTGAAAGTGTATTGAAGGGTCATCCGGATAAGATATGTGATCAGATTAGCGATGGATTGCTTGACTTATATATGGGTGCAGATGATAATTCACATACAGCGATTGAATGTATGGGAACAGGAAGTACACTAATTGTGGCAGGGGAAATTAATAGCAATGCATCTATTGATGTTGAGAAAAACAGTAAAGAAATATATAGAAAAATAGTTGGAGATTCTAATCTTAAAGTTATAAATTTATTATCCAAACAGTCAAATCAGTTAGCCTCTGCTATTCATGGAGGTGGAGCGGGCGATCAAGGAGTAATGTATGGATATGCATGTAATGAAAGAAATTACAATTATTTGCCATATGGCTATTGGCTTGCTAATTTGATATCGAAAAGATTAGATACGCTTAGAGAAAAAACACAAATTTTTCTTCCAGATGGAAAAGTACAGGTTATGGTATCAGATAATGAGATTGCGGAGATATCTGTAAATGTTCAACATGTATTAAATGCCGATATGCAAAGACTAAATTATCAGATCAGAGAAAAATGTTTATTTGATGTCAAAGCCAAGAAAATGATAATAAATCAGGATACTGGCTTTGTACGAGGTGGAATAGAAAACGATACTGGTCTTACAGGAAGAAAAATGATGGTTGATACATATGGAGGTCTTGTTCCTCATGGTGGAGGTGCATTTTCAGGTAAGGATCCATCAAAAGTAGATAGAAGTGCAGCATATATGTGTAGATTTGTTGCAAAAAACATTGCTGCAAATGGATTGGCAAAGGAATGTTGTGTGTCGGTTGCTTACAATTTTGGAGAGGAAAATCCAATTATGGTAAATGTAGAAACTGACAGAAATGATTCAAACAACATTTCTAAAATCGTATCGCAAAATTTCGATTTTCGTCCACAGGCCATTATAGAAAGGTTAAATTTAAAAGGTATAAAGTATCAGCCAACGGCTACATATGGTCATTTCACAAGTGATGCCTATCCTTGGGAAAAAATCGTTGAATTAGTTTGAAGCATTTGTTAGAGCCGCCCTATTTTGTTCACAAATGGACAGGCTAACCTGACGGAGCGCCGAATAAAGATATCGCCAGCGCCGGAGTTGAGTGTCGCAGGTATTATTTTGAAAAAATCTCTGCTATAATAGTACCAACAGGTTAACTGCGTGTATCGCAGCCAAAATAAAAGGAAGAAAACAAAAAGCAGTAACCTTAAGATGCCAAAGGAGTGTTGGCGCACCCCAGAGGCCGGCTACTGCTTTTGACTTGTACGAGAAGTCATGATTATTGTAGCATACAACCTCGTCGGGTGCAATAGTGAAGATGTACTTCGACTTAGAGGAAAAGAAACTGTGCCATGCCCCATTTGTGGGGGAAAATTGAAGGTACACGGGAGCTGTCGGCGTAAGTTGCAGATTGCCAGCAATGAAACAGTCATTTACCACCTGCGAGTAATGAAATGCTGTACATGTGGCAAAACGCACCGAGAGCTTCCAGATGGTGTAATTCCCTACAAAAGAATGAGTGCAGACTATTTTACGCAAGTGGCCAATGTTCCTACGGAATCTGCTCTCGACGAACATGAATTGGCAGATGTAGAATTTAGTACATGGAGAAGAGTTGTTTCATGGATGCGTTGGTTCCTTCGATATGTTGATTCTGTCCTTGCAATTGTCGGGTTTGATCCTCTGCCTGCGACATTTTGCGTCGGCAATATAGCTGCCGGACAGACGGAGCATTTTGCCCGGCTGGTTGTAAACAGCGGGTTTTGGATACAGCACCGTTCGGCTTAGGAATTTCATTTTAAATCGTCTATACTGTAGGCAGTTCAAATGAAAGGAGCTGTCTGCATGAAAATGATGGACAGGAAAAAGGCTCAAGACATTGCAGAAGACCGTATGCGATTGATTGCGCCATTACTTGCCCCTGGTCTTGACTGCGCCCAAATGAAAAAACTCAAAGAAGAAATAAGTCAAGCAGCTGGGGTGTCAGTAAGAACACTGGAACGCTACTGCAAGGTTTACTTCGAGGTCGGTTACGAAGGACTGCAGCCCGCAGGTAAGAGCAATCCGCCTCACAAAATTCCGGATGAGTTGGTTCAAGAGGCTATCCAACTTCGTATGGAATTGCCCAGCCGCAGTATTCCAACAATTATCCAAATTCTCAAGGCAGAAGGAAAAGCTGCACCAGGCTTTGAGTAGCTACCTCCAAAACAGTACGAACAGTATTGTCTGAACAGTGTGCTGAACTTCGAATTG
>OLOM01000882.1_pt1 | contig 21879 bp, 15 predicted proteins | sample 1672531 | NCBI WGS metagenome assembly OLOM01 (sample SAMEA3136696, study PRJEB25190) | human gut metagenome | reverse complement strand
ACGGCTCAAGCTTCCGTCAAGTTGCCGGAGGTCTTCAGGCTATTTGCACAGCCGCTATATTTCTAGTAGACTGTCTCAAATACTGGGCTGGCCGGAAGGCCCTGGTCCACCCTTCCGGCAGGGACATTTTCCCTGCCATTTTTGTTTCTGGAAAGGCTCGCCTACTGAGAGTTTGTTACCGTCAGATGCGCTCATCAAATATCATCAACTACGCTAAACTAAACAATTAGACGCTTGACTGCCGTAGCAAAGCAAAGGAGCCACCATGAGCGAAACAACCGAACTTGACGAGAACACAATCATCGGGAATCCCGTAGTTGCTGAAAATTCCGTAAAGTTCAAGGCAAACTCGCACGGCAATATACTCTTTTGCGAAGACGGGACGGACCTTAGAGGCTCCGCCATCACGTTTAACGGAGACAATGCACTCGTATACCTATCGAAGAATAGGCATCAATATAAACTCAGCGTGTCCATGAATAGAGACAACACTCTTTATGTCGGCAAGGACAACTACTTCAACGGCAAGCTGAACTTAATCCTCTCGGAACGAAAGCACATCGTGATAGGAGACGATGGCCTATTCTCGTTCGGGATATGGCTCAGAACGGCCGATCCGCATCTGATATACGACTGCGAAACGCACGAGAGAATCAATCCAAGTAAAAATATCCTCATCGGCGATCACGTATGGATCGGTCAAGGATCCCTAGTTTTAAAAGGGAGCACAATATCCTCAGGAAGCATCATAGGCGCAAATAGCACCGTTTCAGGAAAACTAATCCCGTCAAACCAAAGCTGGGCAGGAGCCCCGGCCAAGAAAATTGCAGAGAACATATTCTTCGATGGCGCGTGCGTGCATAATTGGACCGAAGCGCAAACGGAAGCATCGCAGCACTTTGCCTCGGACAAGTGGATTTTCACGACAGACCAAGCGCTCAGCCACACTTCCACTGACGGCATTTTCAAAAAGCTCGACTCGCTTCAATCCGCCAAAGATAGGCTCAACTATTTACAGAACAGCCCAATCGAGCTGCAAGGAAGATACCGCTTCGCAAATTCTAATCCCGGAGAAAATATCCGTGCTGAAACCAATGCCCAACGTGCTGGCTATTTCTCAAGATTGCTAGGCAAGTTGAATTAAATCTATGATACCTCTTGAGACGATACAATCTGGCGCACTCTTGCCAAGCCTATGTGCGCCAAACCCGACTTAAGATCTGCAGCGAAAGAAATCCGCCATAGACCGGGGATGTGAGTTCATGCGGAACACAACTCATGCAAGCTAGCCCGTACCTTGCACACGTCTACTCAAGCAGCCAAACGAGCTGTTCTGAAACCAAAGCCCCCAAGTCTGCACTCAAGACGCTCATACCTTATCTCAAGTTACGAGCCACTGTTTCGTTAGCCAATGTGTTATAGCAGGTCATATACAGAACATCATCGATATTGCTGTATTTCTGGATGAACTCAGATAGCGTAAACTTCGCGTACCGCGGATCGTAAATGTATACATTTTTATAATTCGACAAGTACAACCTCTCGATGCAACTTGAGTAAGAATCCCCAACGATCAGAAGCGACTTATCGCCAGCATCCTTGTTTTTATTAATGAGAATGATTTGTGGGTAATCCTTGTGGTAATAATCCCCATAGTAGTTAGAGAAGTTCTCTTGAGGCCAGTTTCCCTGCTCATAGCGACTCATACTGTTGATGAAATCTTCGTCTTTTTCCTCACCACTAACCCATATGTCATAGGCAGGTAAATCGAATTTGTAATCAACAATCCCATCCGCATCGTAATCGGCATCTAAACCCGTTCGCGCTGCCGAGCCGTAGAACGAAATGTCATCGAACGAAACCGTCTCGACGGGCTGAACAAGCTCATCGCCAAATCCAAAGAATGTCGCCGTAGTGCAATATGCATCGTAAGCAGCCTTGATATTCCAGTGGTGATCGGAGTTGTAATACTTCTCTGCATACTCAGAGTCGGAAGAGGGGCTCCAATGCATGAGGGAAACACTTTCATCAAGCTTCGAAGAAATAGCATCGAGAACATAATCCTCCCCCGCAGCATCGGATACTAGTCCCGAATGGGCATCGAGTTCGAGGACGCCAGCGCGGGCAGGCACATACATGAGATAATTCAACTCGGGATGGGTCTCGACAAACGAATTGATAGATTCGATAGATTTCACTACCGTGTCGGTTTTGATATTCTCTTTCTTCATAGGTATCGCGCGAACGATATTGTAAACTGAATCGTAATAATAACCAGACCCAAAAAAGGTCGGATAATCGCTATAGCCGACCATCATCGACATGGGCACGATACTCAGACGCTGAAGCTGCGCATTCGTCAAAAGAACCTTATCGCGCATAGGAACCAAATCCGAAACATAGCTTTCGAACCCACTTTGGAACTTCCCCGACATGGCTGTATCAACAGTTGCTTTCGGGAATTTCGTATAGTTACGTCCTTCAAGATTCGAGTGCTTCGCGTTCACGGACATCCAGTCTGGAAAATCAAATCCTATCCTATCCGCAACCGTGCAAAACAATGTTCCGCACAGCAATACCGCCGAGCCAAACAGTAAAACAGCATTTCTAATCTTAAGCATAAGAATTCATCACCCAAAGTCGATTAAAAACGGAAGTAAATGAACGGATTAAACGAGCCAGAAACAACTGACCCAATAGAAATGAGCAGAATAAACAACAAAGCAAGATCAGCCAGCAAAGCAACAAATTCCACCGTAAGCAATCGAGACTTTGCTGCAATCTTCGACGCATCGTAATTCAGCTCGCAAAGCCCGTCGGTTTCATAGTGCTTCTCGTTCGGCAAATCGACTTCAAGGAAATTCGTAAGCGTCCTTCCCTCAGCCCATGCAACAAGCTTTGCTCGAATCCAGGGCACAATCGGAGTAGAGGCAATCGCGCAAACCAAAAACACGGGCACGTATTCCCATGCAGTAAGTTCCCAAAGCGTTGAGGATCCAGAAATGCCGAACGCGCCGAACATAGCGAGTAGGTAATTCCCCAAATCCCCCATGTCCTCAACCCAGAACAGCAACCATCCGAACATGAAAATCACGATGCCGTAAAGATGCTGCAATGCATTCGGAAGCTTCCGAACATGTTTCAGAATAACCTGCTTTTCAAGCACAAGCATGACGCCATAGAACAAGCCCCACAAAATGAAATTCCACGCAGCACCGTGCCACAAACCCGTAAGAGCCCAGACAACACCGATATTGAAAATCCAACGCTTCGTGGTAACGCGACTTCCGCCAAGCGGAATGTACACGTAATCGCGGAAGAACGTCGAAAGCGAGATATGCCAACGACGCCAAAATTCAGTTGCGCTTTTTGATAAGTAAGGATAGTTGAAGTTACGTAGATACTGGAATCCGAACATCTTTCCAAGGCCGATAGCCATGTCGGAGTAGCCAGCAAAATCAAAGAAAATTTGGAACGTGTACGCTATTAAGCCAGCCCACGCGCCGACAAAGCCAATTTCCGCCCCCCCAACTGGAGCATTTTGGTTGCCAAAATGGCGACCACATTAGCCAGCAGGACTTTTTTCGCAAGGCCAACGCAAAAGAGCCTCAACCCCGAGCAAAATCCTTTAAGCGTCTCCTTACGGTGAAGCACCTGCTCCTGAATAGTCGAGTATCTAACAATAGGACCAGCAACCAGCTGCGGAAACATTGCAATGTACATGCCCAGGTACACAAGGTTGCGCTGGGCGGGAACCTCTCGACGGTACACGTCCACAATGTACGAAACCGCCTGAAGCGTATAGAACGAGATGCCAATGGGAAGCGGAAGGTTCAGGTCGGGAATAGCCCAAAAACCCACCAGGGCATTTATGTTTTCAGCAATAAAGCCTTCATACTTGAAATAGCAAAGCAGAGCGAGGTTAATCACCAGGTCAACAATCAAGAGCAGCTTTCTCTGCCCATCCTTGCTCGCCCGATCAATAAGCACGCCAAACAACCAGTTGGCAATAATCGAAACGACCATGAGCACAATATACGTAGGTTCGCCCCACGCATAAAAGACAAGAGACGCAAGCAGGAGTAAGCAGTTCTTCACCGCACGACTAGGAATGACAAAGTAAGCCACCAGCACAAGCGGCAAAAACACCAAGAGAAAAACCGAGCTAGAAAATACCATTTACAAACCTCAGCTAGTTAACAAGCCATTTCTGCCGATCGAAAAGGGACGCAATAATAGTCGATATCTCTCGGAGAATAATGACTCTATAAACAATTCTCTTCGAGTTCAGGAGCTTGAAGCTCAAATGACTCAATGAATTTATGCGCAAGAATCTCCGGGGAGTATTTAGCGTTAACATTTGCCCGCAATTTGCTGTATTCTTCATCATTAGAGGCAAAATTGAGACATATCTTTTCGCCCAACTCCGAAATATCGGACCAAAAACAAGGCGACCCGCTTTCAATCAGAGCGTCCGAACCAACATTATGTCGAACAAGCGGGATGCACCCGTTAAACAATGCTTCGATCGTCGGCATACCAAAAGATTGCACGTCAGAAAAATCAATTAGAAAATCAGCTTTCCTCAAAACAGAAGCCGGGTTGTTTGTCTTTCCCATAACCCGCACAACCCCCTGCAGCCCTTGACCGTAAAGCTCTTTGATGAAATAGTCGAAGCAATCTCCATCGCCATAAACATATAAGCGAACGTGATTATCCATTCCCTGGCTAATCACGTATGAAGCAAATTCAAATATTCGAGAAATTGCATCCCTTCGCTCCTCTGAAATACGCATCAGAGTTACACAGTTAACAAACTCTGCAGAGAAATCGTTTCCTGAGGCCGTTTGATAGAATTCGTCGCGATTTTGATATTTGGAACACCTCAGCTCCGACACTTCCAATTCATCGAGAATCTGATCAGACCTCAATGTGTTTCCAAGAACAATTCCATTGGGAATCTTTACTCCAAGAGACTCAAGTTCTTCCCTATTTTCGAAAGTTGTAAATAGTGAGCCAGAAAACGCTTTACCATCAAAGGCATCCATAAGGCCTGGGAATATCTCATTGATTGCGTTTGCGCGGGTATGCCAAAAATATCCCTTTTTACCAGGGAAGCTCGAATCCAGCAAAGAACCGTGAAAACTCTCTCTCGTCGAAATAATGAGAGCACTAGCAGATGACGCAAGATATTCTTTTAGAGCATAGCCTGCATACGGAACGAGATTATCCTTTAAGCAGTCGTATTTTATCGGCTCAAATTCCGATTCGCTTCGATGACGGCAGAGCTTTAAACGCTGAATCCGTGATTTATCCCCTGGCATGTAAAAACAAGAGTACCTAATGCCTTTGACGCCCTTAGGGGCTCTCTTTGACCCCTTGAGCGATAGCATTCTGATTAAAAACCCTTCGTCGAACAGGGCTTCAGCCAAGGATCGTGTTGCGGAAACCGTTCCGCCTGTTCCATAAAAGTTGTACCCCAAAAAAGTGATTTCACTTCGTTGCAAACGAGCACAGTAATCGTAGAGCCTTCTGATATAAGCTCCGTTCTTGATTTTTTCATAATCGATTGCTTCAGGAAAAGCATCACGAAAATAGCAAGGCACACGCCAATCTTTTTCGTCTATCTTCTTAATTAAGCTCGGCAAATCGCAGCAAAGGCAATCGCAAACCTCGTCTTTTTCATAATACAAACCCCTTTGGGAAGAATAGTCATCATAATCGGGCGCATAGAGAATCACCGGCTTATTTAAAAATGCAAAGTCATAGGCAACGGAGCTATAATCCGTAATCAGCGCATCCGATTCAGCTATCAATGACAAAACATCGGCATCATTAGCGTTGACAACATCGATACAGTCATTGTCGCTCAGCTTCGATAACTGCTTCGCCATGCTTCCCATCATTTGACGATGCAGGCAAAGCGTCACGTTGATATCGTTTCGCTCTAATGCATCCATCAAAAACTCCGACTCGAAAGTCGCAAACATCGACGCCATCATCTTTTTGAATGCAACACTATTGTTTTTGTAATCACGCCAAGTTACAAACCACAAAACGCGCTTGACCGCGGCGCCGATTTCGCGGGATTTATCACATTTTCGAAGCAGCTCAACATACCTAGGAAGGTAAACACCGTAAGCCAGCTGAACGGGTCTGAAATTATTCTCTTCGACCAGAACACTTTTGATATGACGATTATAGTAAATAAACCTGCATAAATTGCCATTATAGGCATCACCTGTATAGCCGATTTTCTTTTGACCTATAACCCCATGTTGAAGATAGATGATTGGAAATTGCGCCCAATATTGCTTTTTTTTGCCCAACAGCTTCTCAGGCACAACATCAAGGTAAGAAAGCGAAACGATGCCCATGCTCGCAATCGAATACAACTGATAGTGATGTAAAGAGTCCTTCCACACAATCAGCTTTTGAAGTTTCTCCGGCAAGCTTCGCTTGAATAGTTCATTTTGCTCATTTTTCTCAAGAACATAGAACTTTTGAATCTCGTCTTCAATGCGTGCAGCCTCAAGCCAAAAGAAATACGAGTTGTTATCGTGGGTTTGCCCCTTATTTTCCCCAATCAACCACACATACTTTTGGTTAGCCATCGGACAACCCTTTCAGAAAAACTTTCAGATAACTCATTTCAGCTCAATTAGCATAGCTGCAATTTGAGCAGGTTCCACTCGATTAGAAGGTTTTAGCTACCAGAATTGCATTGCCCAAACCCACAAGAAACCAGAACAAAAATCATCTATTACTACTTGCACTGGTATCTAACTATATATGAAAACACGATGAATCAGAAACCGTATATCGAACTAGATACAATACTGCCCGCAAAAAGGAAAGCGATTACCATTCAACTCACCAATTGAGTCAATACCTATTTCTAATCCTCCGCCTGCGAACATAGCTTTATAATGAATAATATTCAGCTTAATGTATCAAAGGAGTCCGACATGCCCCGCTCATTCCAACGTATCAGTGTAGTTGCAGGAATGCTGATAGCATGCTGCCTTTTACCTGGTTGCCTAGACCATGTTTCAGACGCAAACAGCACCCCCCCCCAGACAACCAACAACAATCCGACATCTTAAAGAATTGCTCTCAATATCCAGAGAATAGCACTATTCAACTTAGTCTACCAACCGAATACGGGGACTCGAGCATCAATCAAGTCAAGTTAATTGATATGAAATTTCAATGGCACGGATATCGCTACTGGGTAGCATACACACCATATCCAGATAATAAAACGAGGTATGAAGACCCTTGCATTGCCGCCTCGAACGATCTTCAAAACTGGGTTACATTTGATTTACCTGACTCATTTAAATCAGCTCATGACGGCGCAACTAATTCTTGTGTTTCAATCTTGTACGATAATGCCAGCGATTCTCTAGAACTGTGGTGGCGCCAAATTGATACATTGGACGGCAAGGAAAACTCAAAAGTATTGAGGTCCGTGTCGACGGATGGAAAATCTTGGACGAACCCCGAATCAGTGCTTGCATCCAACGATAGGTCAACCCAAGACTGGTACAGTCCATCGGTTGTAAAGAGGGATGGAACATACCAGATGTGGTATGTGACGAAGCGAAAGCTGTGGCTTACGCAAACATCCGATTGCCGAGAATGGTCCGATCCCATTTGCTGCAATCTCGATATTCAAGATAATTCGTCAATCTGGAACATAGATATCAAAGAATCTGAAAACGGCTATGAAATCATTTCTTCAAATTACCCGAAAGACTCCAACGACCATAGCAAGATGAGTCTATATCACTCAATTTCAACCGACGGAATTAACTGGAACCGAGAAAAACAAATTCTTTCACCGAAAGACGAGTCAAGTAGCGCATGGGACAACAAAGGTCTTTATTGCGGCAGCTTCATCAAAGACGAACAGGGCTACGTTATGCTCTATTCGGGTGGTGGAAGCGACGGCAGCAAAGGTCTAGCATTAACAACATTCAATTGCTTCCAAAAAACTACTCCAATTAATTTGATGAGCGCTTACGGCGATACCGAGGCATATCATCCAAGCATTGTGTCCTTCGACGTCCCATGGAATGGCTACAAATATTGGTGTGGTTTCTCCCCGTATCCTCACGCAGATGACTCAAAAGAAAACCCGCACGTTCTTGCAAGCAATGACCAGATAAACTGGGTTGAACCTGACGGATTTGACAACCCCCTCGATCAAGCTCCTGAGCAATACGAAAAAAGCAAGGTTTACAATTCCGATCCCGCCTTATTCTATAATGAGGATAATAATCAACTAGAGTGCTGGTGGAGGTTCGTGGACGTTACATCAGATACCATGCAACTGAAACGCCGTTGCACGAGCAACGGCAGCGATTGGACCGATATCGAAGTAGTTCTTGAATCAAAACTAAGCAAACTAGATTGCATTAGTTTCTCGACTATGAGAGAAAATGGTAAATACAAAGTTTGGAGCATTGGTCTTGATAGGTCGATTCAGTATTGCGAAAGTTCAGATTTACAAAATTGGAGCGAAATAACGACAACGCAATTAAACTACTTTTCAGACAGCTTAGCTAGCTGGCATATCGATGTAAACAAAACACCAGCTAACGATCAATATGAAATGGTAATTTGCGCAAACGATACGTCATCAGACAAAAAACGAGCGCACATGAACCTTTACTCAACCACGTCCAATGATGGACTAAGCTGGGACAAGTGCTCGTTGTTGTTGACCCCAGACGATTGCGGTGTCGACGACGTCAGAGGGCTTTATAAGTCCTGCTATTTCTATGCAAACGGTGAGAAACGGTTACTCTTCTCGTATATCGAGAGCGATGAAACTCGTGGCGTTGGATTGATCAATCTAGAAGCAATTAGTGAATCCTAGATTTATGGCCGGGTGCCTACGCGCCCGGCCATTTCACTCATCGATATTATCGCTATAGAACAAAATCTCCTTAAAACAATCCTCGAGAAAGCTCCTCTATACGATTGTAAACGCGTTCACAACAGCGCCCATCTCGATACTTGAAAAATTTGCTCATCCTTTCCGCATATTCAGTAGACGGAGCAAAACCCCGAAGTGCGCATTTCTTAATTTCATTTTCAAAAGCTGATAGCGTCTCGACTACAGGGCCAAATCCGTCCTTTTCGTAGTCAAAATAGCCCGCAAGATAAACATGCCCGCCTGAAAAGAACTCTTCCTTATCGAATTGATAATAAATACAAGGCTTGCCGAGATATGCATTCTCAAAAGCCGTTGAAGAATAATCCGTAACCATAACCGCAGCATCAGCAAATACCTGTTGTATCGAATCACCCTTTTGATTTCCAAGGACTTCAACATAATTAGGGACTCTTAAAGAGCCATTTTCTATATAGGGGAACATATTCGAATGAGGAAAAAACACAATCGACATCTTATTCTCCTCGGAAACACGTTTGAGCGCATCTGAAAATAGCAATTCTTCCCAAGCTTTTGCGTAAGTCGATTCTTCAAACGCGTCATTAATCGCTCGAGCATTTCCCTTACCAACTACCTTGCCGCATAAATAGACTCGCCAAGTCGGCATAATGAGTATTGTTCTTCTGTTTGCCTGTTTTTTCAGCAAGGCATCGTGCCGAGGAAACCCAGACAGTAAAACCTGACGACGAGTTAACATATATCGCGAATCCTGCGAAACAATCGAATCGTATTCCGACTGAGCGGCCGTAACCATCAAATCAATTGGCTTTCCGTTAATCCATCCTGATATATCATCTTTTGTTACACCATGTTGTAGAAAAATATATCGCTTGGACTGGTAAAAGTTATCTCCAAAATACGAATGCACATATCGATCCGCATGGCTACTAATAATCATTGAACACTCTTTTAGAACACGCTCGTGTTCTTTGGCGCCAAAAGGTACCAGGTTAAAACCATCCTGCTTCAACCTATCCCAATCTTTGGCATCTCTTCTGATTGCAAAGTAGCAGCACTTCTCCGGATGATGGTTCCTAACCCACCGATATAAATGCTCTGCATTATCGTCGGCCTGCGTATCTCTGTCCATAAACAGCCATATCTCCATCTTAGATACGTGGTACTTATCCCATTTTTCCTCGTAAATTGAAAGTAATTGAGCATTAGAAACGGTATGCGAGAAACGCCTCCCCCTTATCGATAAGATAATCTCTTTGCCTTCATCGCTTTTGCCGCCATACGACAAAGTGCTCAGCTCATCTCCAAGACGAAACCAAGCAAAATGCAGCGAGTAGAACCGTCGACCAAATAGAGTACATACAGCTTCCTTTTGCTCGAGTGGTTCAATCATTCTTCCATTGATGCTCAGATAATAGTTAGTGTCAGATGACCTAATTAGTATCGTATTCGCAGCACAATCAATCCGTTCGACGTATAACACTGAATAGCTTGGAGTCGAATGCTTGAATTGGGCAATGCAGGCTTGCTTCATCTCAAAACTTAGCCACTTCTCTGGCATTTTCTCTATTGTTGAAGCATCGACGAAATGAAAGATTTGTTCAAGCAAATCCCAGAAGATATCACCGAATCCCACAACATCACACTGTTGGAACTTCTCTTCATGGTTAACAAGTCTTTTTAAATACCACTGTAAATCGTAAAGAATCGTCATTTGGATATAGAAAGGAACATACCCGTTTTTCTTGGAAGCACGTTCAAGTAAGTCGAGTTTTCCCCGCAATAGCTCTGTTGAATATTTATCAGGGTTAGCCCATGATAAATCGGTTGACGATAAACCATCTATTCTCTTTCGGTAATAATATATCGGCTTTCGCAAATAAGCAACACGACCGGCATCTTGAGAAAGAAGAAAAGTATTGAGAAAGTGAGCATCCTCGAAATTCGGCTTAATACGTGCATCAAATCGAAGACCGCATTTCTTAATATCCGAAACTTTAAAGATGCTTTTACTTGCCGATAGCGATATCGGCATATAATCATCGTTCACATTAAAAAGCGAAATGTTGTTTTTGAATTCCATCCGAAGGGGATGATTATCAACGTATTCTCCCTTGATTTCATCGAGCTGCACAATCCGACAAGTAACAAAGCAAAGGTCAGGATATAGGGATATCGCCTTGTCGACTTCTTCAAAATACGAGGATGAAACGTAGTCATCCGGATCAATAAATGCAACCCAATCACTCGTTGCGTAATTAAGACCAAGGTTTCTGGCGCTCGCTTGTCCACCATTTTCTTTATAGTAGTATTCAATGAGCTCTGGATAGCGCTGTTTCCAGTTCGCTATAAGTTTTGCAGAGCCATCAGTTGAGCCATCGTCGACCATCACAAGTTTGAGACGTTTCTTGCTTATCGTCTGCGCAACAAGGCTCTCAAAATAATCATTGAGATATTTCTCGACATTGTAAACGGCGGAAATAACAGTGTAAGTTCTGTTTCCGTCATAGCAATTAGCTTTGCTGCGTTTGAATAACCTGCCCTCAAGACGTTGTTTCTGAATATCAAAGACAACATTCTTAGGAAGGACCTTTTTAAGTTTCCTAAATGCATTCTTCTTCATTGCTTTTGCAATAGCGTTCATTTAGCACCTCGTGCTCGTGAAAACACAACAGAGATTACGGTTGCTAGCCAACCATTAACCATCAACGCTATCAAATGCGTCTTTTAGCCTCTGCATAACCAACTGCTCATCCCCGTCAAGCACTACTCCATTTTGCTCTATTATGCTTTCGGTCTTGGGTACATCCAAACTGAATAGTCTCTTCCAGACAACTGCGAAGTCTCGATCGGACTTCGCGTATTGTTTTTGGAGATTTAAGATGCGTCGGAAATTCCTTATGGTTGAATGCGGATCATCCCACACCGTTGTTGATGCTTGCCCGGCTTCAAGGTCAAACGACACATGGTAATAGGCGTAATCTGCCGCCACTGACAAGGTATCAGCCCTTAGATAGGCTTCCAGCACAAACGGAATATCCTCAGGCATATCGTTCGGAAATCGCATGTCAGCAATCAAGTCACGCTTGTAAAGCTTGAGCGGCGCTATTGTCCAGCAGATTTTTGAGGTTGCTATGTCGGCTTTTGGTTGGTTGCGGTCGAACATGGACTTTGGTACTTCGCGGCCGTTTTCGCCCCACATCTTTACCAGCAGCACATCGCTTTCCCACTCCACGGCGTGGTCGAGCATTCGCTCGATCGCCTCGGAGCCCAGCCAGTCGTCTGCGTCAAGGAAGAACACGTACTTCCCTTGCGCCTTCTCCAGGGCAACATTGCGCGGCTTCGCGGGCGACCCCGATGCAACCTCCAGGCATTCAACCTTGAACAGCGCAGGATACCGTTCCTGGTACGTGCACAGCGTTTCCCACGTTGCATCGGTTGAGCCGTCGTCGGTTACCAGCACTTCCATACGCTCGCGCGGATACGTCTGCGCTAGCAGCGAGTCGAGCGCCCTGGTCAGACGAGGCATAGCGTTATGCGCCGGAATCACGATGCTCACATCGATGCCGCTTGCGTCATGCGCCCGCAAAACGTCGGCTGCTTTCACATTCGTTGCTTCGTTAAGCGGCGGCGCAAACACCTCGTTGTAGATGCGCACGGTAGCTTGCCCATCGCACGCGCTCATGAACTTCTTGCGGAACGCCGCCACCTGTTGCGCATCGAAGCGTTCGTCAACGTGCTTCACCCAGTCGATAAGCGACTTGTTGTCGCGGAATACCGGCCCCGGCGTCAACTCTTCGTACGGATAATAAAAACCGCGCCAGTCACAATAATCATCCAGGTCATACGCGAAAAATGCCATGGGCTTGCCGAAAAGCGAGTATTCGAACACCAGCGACGAGTAGTCCGAAACACACACATCGGCAACGCACAGCAGCTGATCGATCGGCAAGCTGCGCGTAACATCGAACGCAAAGTCCTCGCAGCCTGCGGGAATGGGCGGCAACTGTTTCACGAACGGATGATGCTTGATAAGCAGCACGAATTCGCCGCCAACCGCAGCCTTCAGGCCGGCGATATCCAGCTGGTCGGGCCCTTCGGCAGAGGCAACACGACCGCGAAACGTCGGCGCGTACAGCAGCACGCGCTTGCCCCGCACCTGCGGAACAACGCTTTCCACGCTTTCGCGCGCGTTCGCCAAAAACTGCTGGTCGAAGAATACATCCGTGCGGCTTACGCCAAGCGGCTTGATGATTTCGGGGCGATCTTGCAGCACCATGGCCTCTTCATACGCCCAAGCCACATCGGGGCTGCTAACGGTAACTAGCGAGAGGTTCTTGTAGAACGGATGGCGCAGAAGCTCTTTTCGGGTGCCGCCGAATTTCAGGTCGGCCGTGCTCATGCCCCACTTCTTGAACGCACCGCAGGCGTGCCACAGCTGCACTACGCGCGTTTCGGGGCGCAGTTTCACGCAGCTGACCAAATCGGAGGCATCCGCCAGAAAGACCACTTCGGCGCGGGAGATCTCGTGCAGCGCCCAGATGCTGTTCTTCAAATATTGCACGTACGACACATGATTTTGGTTGAGCGTCATATAGCGCGGATGCTTGCCGGCATCCAGCTCGAGCCGCTGGTACAGCAGCTCGAAGCTGTCGGGCATGTCCGTTTCCTTCGTCTCGAAAAACAGCACCCGACCAGCTGCAACCGGCTTGCGCGCAAAATACTTGTAAGCAATCGGGAACGCAAAACTCAACGTCGCGTTCTTTATGAAGCGCTTTGCAAAGCGCTTGAGAAAACGCTTCATGCTCCTTCTTCCACATCAATCCCACAGTAACGAATCGGGGCCGCTTTACTGCGCACGCTCCGTGCTTCCCTTCGCGCACTGAATGGCGAATGTCGCCAACTCGCCGGCCGGATCCTCGGCGCAATTTGCAAACGAGTCTCCCACGAATCGCTGCAACTGCTGGTGCGGGTAAGCCGACGGCTCGGCCGCCCACGATGCAAGCATGGCGGCAAGCTGCTCCGGCGTATCGGCCACAAGGCCGGGACACAATTCTAGCGGATCGGCGTTCAGACCAGGCGAAAGCCGATAATATTGTATGTCAGGAACATAGAAACCGACCAGCTTACCCAACAAATATGCTTCATAAACTATCGATGAGTAATCGGTGATTACAATATCGGCATCGATAAGGCTGACCGGCACGTCCCCACCAGCGTCTTTGCCCGCTGCAAGCGGATGCAAAGACCACGAAACCCGGTAGCTTCCAGACTGAAACAGCTTACCAGCCGCGCCGCGCAAGTCGGCAAACGGGTCAGCGGCTTTGTCGTACTTCCTGATGGTGGGCGCAAACAGCACCGTCGCCTTCTCGCTTGCGCGATTGGCATCAGCCTGAGCCGCTTGACGCATATCGCAAAGCTTGCGGTATTCGGGCCTTCCGATGGGAAGCACGCGTTCAACCGGGCACGCAAACGCTTCGGCAAACGCCGTCCGCGCGCCTTCGCCAGAGCAGATCACCCACGAATTGTTTCGGTGAATCTTGAACGCAGCAGCCTCTTCCGCCGTGTGGCCTTCGGCAACGTCGATCGCCTGATAGCCGAACTTCTTGAATGCACCGAACGCGTGCCAGAGCTGAATCACAACCGGAACCGCAGGGAACTCAAGGTGCTGGGCGCCGCGCAACGCAGTGGGCTCGCACGTAAAATCGAGCAAGCTGATAACCGGGTCGTAGCGATCAATCACGCAAACCTTGCACCGCGCAAGGTGATACAGCTCCCGAAGCACCAGGCCCGCATAAGCAAGCACTGACGACTTCTTGAAATGCTGCGACAGGTAAACCGGCTGATAGCCGCGCGCCTGGAACGCCTTCCCGCATTCCAGGTAATCGTAAGAAGGCTCACCCGACTTACGGGACACGAACAGCACCTCGTCCCGCCGCTTGGCCAGGCAAAAGACGCCATACAACCCGCGAAACGCAACACGAGCAACGCCTGCGGCGACCTTTTTCGAAAAACGCAACGACATGGCCTACATGTCCCACTTCATGATGGTTTTCCCAGCGCTCTTGCGCAAATCCGCCTCGAACGCAGTGCACATGTCGGCAATGGAGCGTACGGGGAAAACGCCGCCGATAAGCGACTCCAGATACCTTGCCATGTCGGGATGCTGCTTGTACATTTCCACAACGCTGACGAAATCCGCGCGACCGCTGCGACTGCTGCCGAACAGGCGCAGGCCTTTTTCAAGCACCATGCGCGTGTTCACCGGAACGGGGTTTTCCGACACGCCCAACAACGAAACGGCTGCCTCGGGCCTTACCGCGTCGATGATCTGCTCGATGGCAGCCACCGACCCGTCGCCGCCGCAGCATTCGAAGGCGTGATCGCACGTGCACTCGCCCGGCGCATCGTAGGTCAGGTGCGTTTCGTCGGCGAACGTGAAGTCGTTCAGCTTATACTCGTTTCGCCCATACACGCAAATCTGCGCTTGCGGATAGCGCATCTTCAGGATAAGCGAAACGATGAACCCCAGGTTGCCGTCGCCCCATACACCGATGCGGTCGCGCTTTTCGTGCGCGATGGAATCGAATCGGTTCACGGCATGGGCGGCAACGCTTACCAGTTCGGTGAACGCAGCAACTTCGTTGGGAATGGAATCGGGCAAGGCAACCACGCGTTCGGGCGGAAGCACCACAAGCTCCTGCATGAAGCCGTCGAAGCCGCTGCCGCAAAACTTGCTGCTGCGCAGGTAGTTTTCCGCAATGTAATCGCTGGTCTCGCAGGGCGCGTTCGGCACCATGACTACGCGCGAGCCGCGAGCAAACGTGCCCGTTGCGTCCTTGACCACCACGCCGATGCCCTCGTGGATAAGCGCCATGGGCAGCTTCTTGGCAAGCACCTGCGGCGAGCGCGACCCCTGGTAGTAGCGGATATCGGCATTGCACACGGAAAGATACGTGGGACGCACCACCACGCCCGCCGATGCATTCAGCTCCAGCTGAACCGGCTCGAAAACGCGCGGCGCGGTGAGGCGATAAGCACAGCTAAGCACGGCAGCTTCCCATCAAAGCCGTTGCCACGCGCAAATCTTGCGGGTACGTGATCTTCATGTTCGAAACATCGCCGCGCACAAGGGCGACCGCTTTGCCGCGCAGCGTGTAGATTTTGCACGCGTCCGTCAAAACGGCCTCTTCATCAGGCGAAAGGCTTTCCATAAGCGCTTTGAGCTCAAGCAGCTTGAACGATTGCGGCGTTTGCCCTTGATACAGTTGGCTTCTGTCGGGAATGGACGAGATGACCTTGCCGTCAGCGCTTTGCACGATGGTGTCGGTTGCGGGTACGACGGTATCGCAAGCTCCGCAGTCGATTGCGGCCTGGATGTTCTCTTCGATAATGCGATGGGACACGAACGGCCTGACAGCGTCGTGCGTGACGATGATGCTGCTATCGTCCACAGCATGGTTTTCGCACAGATACGAGATGGCGTTGCGGACGGTGTCGTTCCTGGTAGACCCTCCGGCAATAACCGCAACATCTTGGCAGCAATCGGGACAATAGCGGCGCAGGAGGTCTTGCGTTTTCTGAATCCACGATTCAGGGCACAGCACCAGCACGCGCTCGAAAACGCCTTCGGCGCAGAACTTCTCGACGGTGTGCGCGATGATGGGCTTCGACCCCAGCATCATAAACTGCTTGGGCTTTTCGGGGTTGCCCATGCGCGTTCCCGACCCGCCAGCAAGAATTGCCGCGTACACGTTGCGTCCGCTTTCCATGCGCTTCGCTCCTTAGTAGTTCTTCTCGTAATAGGCCGTTGCGGCTTCGATGGTGTCATCGAACACTTTCTTGCCGTGGTCAAGCACGATGCCGCGGCTGCAGAATTCCTTCGCCGTGGAGCTGGTGTGCGTGACGAACAGCACCGTGACGTTCTCGTCCATCATAATCTCGCGGATGCGGGCGATGCACTTGCGCTGGAACGCGCGGTCGCCAACGGAAAGGGCCTCGTCGACCACCAGGATTTCCGGGTCGATGGCCACCGCGAACGCAAAGCCCAAGCGCGCCTTCATGCCGCTTGAGTACGTGCGCATGGGCTGGTCGATGTACAGGCCAAGTTCGGCGAACTCGATGATCTTCGGCTCAAGCTCTTTGATCTCGTTGCGCTTCAGGCCCAGAATCTGACCGCGCAGCGATATGTTCTCGCGCCCCGTCAGCTGCATGTCGAAGCCCGCAGTAAGCTCCAGCAGCGCGCTGACGCGGCCTTTGACCTCGACGTTGCCCGTTGTCGGGTGCGTGACGCCCGTGACCATCTTCAGCGCCGTGCTTTTCCCGGCGCCGTTGCAGCCCAAAAACGCCACCGCTTCGCCCTTCTTCACCTCGAACGAAAGGTCGTCGCTGGCGTTGACGCTGCCCAGAAACGTGCCTTTCTTCTTGTAGTTAAAGATGCCCAGGAAGCGGCCGCGGTCGTTTTTGTACAGGTTGTACGTTTTCGTCACGTGATCGAAGCGGATGACCACCTCGTCGCTGACGCTGGTTTTGTGCTTCGCTTTCGCGTCGCCCAACGTTTTCTGCTGGTCGTTAGAGGACATCGGCCACCTCCTCGTTGAACTTCTTGTACACGAACAGCGCCAAAACAAGCGTCACCACGAACACCAGCGTAAAGCCTGCGCACAGCGTGGGGTCTTCCCAGAACCACACCTTGTCGTAAAACGCCCCGCGAAACGAGGTGACGAAAAACGTGATGGGGTTGAAATACAGGATGGTTTGAATCCAGTCCACCGGAACGCTTTTCACGTCGAAAATAACGCCCGACAGCCAGAAGAAAGGCGTGGACATGGCGTTCATCAGGTTCTTCACGTCTTTACTGATGGCCGACAGCTGGCTGAACATGATGGACACGATGTCCCAGAACACAAACATCAGCAGCAGCAAAATAGGCACTTGCAGCAAATACACGTCGAACTGCATGCCGCACACTGCATAGATTATGAACAGGGCAACCATCAGCATAAGCTGCACAAGCATGGTGGCGCCGGTGTAGATGGTGGAAATGCCGCTGAGCGGGAACTTGATCTTGTTGACCAGGTACGGGTAGCGATGCATGACGTCGATGCCGGCGCCAAGCATGTCCTGCATGAAAAACCACGGAATCAAGCCCGCGCACAGCCACAAGATATACGGCGGCGCGCCGGCGTCTGCCGCGCCGCTGCCAACGCGCAAGCCGATGTCAAGCGCGAACCAGAAGCAGAAGATGTACATGGCGGGCTTGATGAAGAACCACGACCATGACAGCACCGCGCCGCGGCTTTTCTTCACCAGTTCGAACAAGGCAAGGCGGGCGATTTGCTTTCGCCACTCCCAGTTGTCCTTCAGTATTGTTCCGAGCGTGCTCACGCAGTTCTCCATTCAAAACGCCCTGTTAGCAACCACTGATATTACCATAGCCATGCGCAGCGCATGTGCTGCTACGGCATAGCGGGGCCCTCAACGACGCCAGAGGGGTCGCTGCCGGAATCCACCGCGGCCATAAGGTCTTCCCAGGCCTGCGAGTTCTGGTCGACCACCCACAACCCGCTGCTGTTCACGTCGCCCGTATATGGCCCCGTGCACGAGTACAGCGTCACGTCGTCTTTATGCAGGGCAAAATCGACGGCCAGGTACCCCACCTTGCTCATATCAAGGTTCGTGGAGGTGTTGCGCTTCAGGCTGACCAGCGCCTGGTCGATATCGCTTTCATTGGGCATGTTCAGCACGTTGCGGAAGATGGCGGCCTCGATTTGGCGGACGTTCGCCTGGCGCACGGCGTCTTGGTTGTCGGCATATTCCTTGCGGGCGCGCGCGAACACCAGCGTTTCCGAGCCGTCGAGGTGCTGGTTTTGCCCCTTCTGCACGGTGACGTCCTCGGCCGTTGAGGGGTCGGGCACTTTCACCGTGGCGGGAACGTCAACCGTCACGCCGCCTAAGGCATCGATGAAGTTTTCGAACCCCGTGAACGTGGTCATCATGTAGTAGTCGATTTCGACGCCCGTGAGCCGCTGGACCGCGTTAACGGTTTCCATGGGGTCGCCGTTGACAAGCGTGTCGTTGATTTTGCTGCTTTCACCAGGCAAAACTGTGTCGCGCGGCACCGTTACCAGCGTGATTTGGTAGCTTGCGGGGTCGACGCGCACAAGCGTGATGACGTCGGAATGCTGATCGACCTGAGCGTGATCGGACGCCTTGCCCGTGTACAACGCCGTGCCCTTACGAGAGTCGGAGCCGATCAGCAGCACGTAGAACGGGTCTTGCTGCTCAACCGCCGAAAGCTGCACGGTGTCGGCAACTTGCCGCGGACCGGCCAGCGCGCCGATGCCCAAGCACACCGCAATGAACGCAGCGGCGAACACCGCAACGCCCGCAAAAGCACGCGCGGCCATGCGCGTTGACCTGCGCTTGTCGTCTTCACTGATACCGTGAGCTCCAGCTGCCATCGGCTACTTCACCTGCTTTCCCTGGCTATGCGGCAAACGAGGGCCCGACCTGCCCTTATTGTCGTAGTGGTGCCTCAGCACCGGCTTGAACAGGCCGAAGTGCCAAATGATCACGAACAACGCAACGGCCAGCAGCGCGATGATGCCGATTTGCACCGGGCCGGAGAAACTGCCGATGAGGCACCCCGCCACCGCAAGGCACGCGGAGCACAGCCACAGCAAGGCAACGGAACGCTTCTGGCTTAAGCCCGCGCGCATAAGGCGATGGTGGATGTGGCCGAAGTCGGCGTGATCGATGCGCTCGTGGTTGCGCAGGCGGCGGACAACGGCAGACATGGTGTCCAGCACGGGAACGCCGGCGATGACCAGCGGCACCAGCATGACCACGAAGCCCTGCGCGCGCACCACACCCGAAACCGAGATGACGCCGACCATAAGTCCCAGCAGATGGCTGCCGCAATCGCCCATGAACACCGATGCCGGGAAGAAGTTGTAGCGAAGAAACGCCAGGCACACGCCGATGACCGCCAGGCACACCAGGGCCATAGTGACGCTGCCGCGCTGCCACACGAGGAATAGCAAGCTGGAGCAAGCGATGGCGACGATGCCGGCGGCAAGTCCGTCAAGGCCGTCGATGAGGTTCGTGATGTTCACGAACACGACCAGGTACGCAACGGTAAGCGGGAAGTCGAGCCACCCCAAGCTCACATAGCCGCCGGCCTGCGCAAACATGGTGTGCACCATGCCGATGGACACGCCCGAAGCGGCAACGACGCACGCGGAGACAACCTGGCCCAGGAACTTCAGTTTCGGCGGCAGCTGCGTGACGTCGTCAACAAGCCCGACGGCAAACATGGCGCTGATGCCCAGGAACAACCCGATGTAGTTGATGCCGCTGAGCGTGTACAGGTCGTTGAGTTGCCAATCGAAGAACACCAGCCCGATGTAGGCGGCAAGAAATGCGGCGCAAAGCCCCAGGTACAGTGCGATGCCGCCGCAGCGCGGCACAGGGCCACGGTTGACGCGGCGGTATCCGGGCTGGTCGATAGCGCCAAGCGCGACGGCTATCCTGCGGGACAGCGGCACGGCGCAGTACGTGACGATAAACGCCGCGCTAAACACTATGGCAACTTGAACAAAAGCCACAAGTTGGGACCTTGCCCCTTTCCATGCAGAGAACCGGTATTATGCAAATACATTTTATTATACTTTAAAGTAAACCTTACGATTCCTCAACGCATCCGTCACCGAGGAGCATTCGAACACCATCGGCAAACGTCACGAACGCTTGCATTCTTGAAAGGAGCGAGGCAATTGTGCGAACAACTTCACAACGCGGCCGTTGACGTCATTGTTACCGCGCACAACATGGAATCCTGCATCGGCGCGTGCCTTGATTCGCTTGAACGCCAGACGTTCGAGTCGCTGCGCGTTGTTGTGGTGGAAGACGGGTCGACCGACGGCACCGCGGCGATTGCGCAAGACTTCGCTGCACGTCACGCGCGCTTCTCCGTTATTTCCACAGGCGGGCTTGGCGCCGGCGGCGCACGCAACAAGGGCATGCAGGAAGTGCGCGCGCCCTACTTCATGATTCTGGACGGCGACGACGTGTTCCATCCCGACATGGTTGAGTCCCTGTACCGCGCAGCTGTAGACGGCGGCGCCGACATCGCCATCTGCGACATGCAGGAAATGGACGACGCAACGGGCACCCTCACGCATCCTCTGTGGGCGCTTAAGCAAAGTCAGCTGCCCCCAACCGCCGCATTCGACGGCTGGCGCGCCATGAGCGGAAACCTGTTCGCCGCCTTCATGGGCTGGCCCTGGGACAAGCTATACCGCACCGAGTTCGTGCGCGGGCGCGGGCTTTCGTTTCCTGAAGACCTCCCCAACAGCGAGGACATGGTGTTCACGTACCAGGCGCTGGTGGAGGCGAAGCGCCTTGCCGTGGCGAACCGGGTGCTGGTGGACCACCGCATGGGGCGCGGCAGCACGGTGTCAAGCTCGCGCGAACGGGCGCCGCTTGCCTTCTACGACGCCATTTGCCGTGTGAAGGCGTTTTTGCGGGAGCAGCCCGACGACACGTGGGAAAAGCTGCAAAGGAATTACCTGAGCTGGGCGTTCGACTGGACGCTGTGGAATATCGAGACCATGCCCGACGAGGGCACGCGCCGCATGATGGCGCGCACGTTGCACGATGGGGCGCTCGAGGCGCTGGAGCTTAAGGAGCATCCGGCATCGTTTTTTGCGGGGTATCCCCGCAGCATGCAGCGCTACGCCACGCTTATGACCTGGCTTGATGCAGATGCGCGCGACAGCGGTCCGCTCGGTCGGCTTGACGCGCTGCCTTACGGCGCCTACAAGTTCTGGGACTTCATGAACCCCGCGCAGAAAGCGCTGACCGCATGGAGGGAACGCCACCCGAAGCCAAGCGAGTGGTAAAGCGAGCGGCGGCGCGGCTGCGGGGTGCGAACGGGCGGAGACGCGGGCACG
>OLOM01000880.1_pt1 | contig 21887 bp, 17 predicted proteins | sample 1672531 | NCBI WGS metagenome assembly OLOM01 (sample SAMEA3136696, study PRJEB25190) | human gut metagenome | reverse complement strand
ACTTCTGCTGTAAAGCCAAGACTTCATTATTCTTTTCATCCCAATCCTTGAATGTCTGCAAAGCAGCATAATCAATACCTTCGATCTCTTCGCAGATAGCCGTCTTAGCAACGAGATTTTCTTGTTCTTTTGCTTTCAGATTCTCAAAGTGCTGCTGATGACGCTTGTTGATCACCGTCGAAGCAGCTTTGAAACGGCCCCACAATTCTTCACGCAATTCTTTCGCAACCGGACCAATTTCTCTCCACTGCTGATGCAATTTCTGCAACTGATGGAAAGCTGAAATAATATCCTTTTCATCCTGAAGTTTCTCAACTGCTTCACAAAGAGCCGTCTTCAACTCCAAGTTCTTCTTGAAATCATAATCGCGGAACTGGTTGTTGATCTTGATCAGATCATAGAACGCTTCCGAATAAGTCTGATATTCTTTCCACAATTCGTTAGCATGTTCTTCAGGCACCAGCTTGATTTCTTTCCATTTCTGCTGGATATCTTTAAATTCATTATATAGCTTGTTGAAATCATCCTGGCTTTCACAAAGCATCTTCAACTGTTCGATCAGTTGTAATTTGATCTCATAGTTTTCAGCCTTCTGCTTTTCTTCTTCAGCCAGATAGGCTGCTTTCTTTTCTTTATAAGAACCAAGAAGCTCCTTCAGGAAATTTTCTTGTGTGTCTTCTGGTGCTGTAAAATCCTTTTCATCACCACCTTGCTCAACAAATGCCTTTCTCAATTCGTCCACTTCATTTCGACGGATCTTATAATAAGCCTGTTTAAGCGACTCAACTTCGCCTCTGACCGTTTCAATCGGAGCATCGACCAAAGCCTGTAGTCGGTTCAGGATTTCTTCTTTTGTTAATTTACCTGCAGCATTTTCTTCTGCATTATCAGATTCTACAACGGCAGCCTCGGCTGTTACTTCCGGAGTTTCTACCGGTGTGTTCGTTTCATTTAATTTAGCAGCTTCTTCACTTGCTAAATTAGTTTCAAGCTCGTCCTTCATACTTTCCTATATTTAAGTAGGGATAACTACAATTCCATATCAAATACAAATTAAACTAAATAATTTTTTATATCCATAGATTTCACTAATTATTTACTTAAAAATCACTAATTGCCTTTTTAAGCTTTTTCTATGACTCCGATATTGAGTTCGATAAATTTCGGGATTTTTACTATTCTGATGATAGATTCTCATGAATTTTGAGTAAGTTTGTCCGTCTATTAAGAATGACAACCAATATTAAATTAAACGTAAGATATTATGGCAACACCTCCATTCAAGTATCAGCCGATGTTCCCACTGGGACCGGATACAACAGAGTATTATTTGCTTACAAAAGATTATGTATCAGTTTCAGAATTTGAAGGACAGCCTATTCTGAAAATTGCGAAAGAAGGTTTGACCGCTATGGCCAATGCGGCTTTCCGCGATGTATCGTTCATGCTTCGTCGTTCGCACAACGAACAAGTAGCCAAGATCCTGAACGATCCGGAAGCTAGCGAAAACGATAAATATGTTGCATTGACATTCCTGCGCAATGCTGAAGTTGCAGCAAAAGGTGTTTTGCCTTTCTGCCAGGATACGGGTACTGCCATTATCCATGGTGAAAAAGGCCAGCAGGTTTGGACTGGTTATTGCGATGAAGAAGCTCTTTCTGAAGGTGTGTACAAGACTTATACAGAAGAGAATCTGCGCTATTCACAGAATGCTCCGCTGAGCATGTATGAAGAAGTAAATACCAAATGTAACTTACCGGCTCAAATTGACCTGGAAGCTACTGAAGGTATGGAATACAAATTCTTATGCGTAACAAAAGGTGGTGGTTCTGCTAACAAGACTTACTTGTATCAGGAGACTAAGGCTATCCTGAATCCAGAAACGCTGGTTCCGTTCTTGGTTAACAAGATGAAGACTTTGGGTACTGCTGCTTGTCCTCCGTATCACATCGCATTCGTTATTGGTGGTACTTCTGCTGAAAAGAACTTATTGACGGTTAAATTGGCTTCTACTCGTTATTACGATGCATTGCCAACGACAGGAAATGAACATGGCCGTGCTTTCCGCGATGTAGAATTGGAAAAGAAAGTCCTGGAAGAAGCACACAAGATCGGTTTGGGTGCTCAGTTCGGTGGTAAATATTATGCACACGACGTTCGTATCATCCGTTTGCCTCGTCACGGAGCTTCTTGTCCGGTAGGTTTGGGTGTTTCTTGTTCTGCCGACCGTAACATCAAATGTAAGATCAATAAAGATGGTATCTGGATTGAGAAACTGGATTCTAATCCAGGTGAATTGATTCCGGAAGCTTTACGTCAGGCTGGCGAAGGTAATGCTGTGAAGATCGACCTGAACCGCCCGATGAACGAGATTTTAGCTGAGTTGGACAAATATCCGGTAGCTACTCGTCTTTCTTTGAACGGTACAATCATCGTAGGTCGTGATATCGCTCACGCAAAACTGAAAGAACGTCTGGATCGGGGCGAAGAATTACCTCAATACATCAAAGATCATCCGATTTATTATGCTGGTCCGGCAAAAACCCCGACTGGTATGGCTTGTGGTTCAATGGGCCCGACAACAGCAGGACGTATGGACCCGTATGTTGACTTGTTCCAAAGCCACGGCGGTTCAATGATCATGTTGGCAAAAGGTAATCGTAGCCAGCAAGTAACCGACGCTTGTCAGAAACACGGCGGTTTCTATCTGGGATCTATCGGTGGACCGGCTGCTATCCTGGCTCAGAACAATATCAAGAGTATCGAATGTGTAGAATATCCGGAATTGGGTATGGAAGCAATCTGGAAGATTGAAGTAGAAGACTTCCCAGCATTTATCCTGGTTGATAACAAGGGAAATGACTTCTTCAAACAAATCCAGTCTCGTTGTTCGGATTGTAAATTAAAATAAATAGATTATTTTGTTTTCTTGTTCCCCGTTCTTCCTCTTCGGAAAGGACGGGGATTTTTTATCTGCGAAAAATACTTTCCCCGAAGCTTCGGGAAATGCCCCGCCGACGTTTAAGTGCTTTCCGAAACTTCGGAAAACCCCGCGCCGGCGGAAAAGCTCTTTCCGAAACTTCGGAAAACCCCGCGCCGACGGAAAAGCTCTTTCCGAAACTTCGGAAACCTCCGCGCCGACGGAAAAATGCTTTCCGAAACTTCGGGAAACTCCGCGGCGGCGGAAAAGTACTTTCCGAAACTCCGGGAAACCCCGCGCCGACGGAAAAACGCTTTCCGAAACTTCGGGAAGCCCTGCCATGCCGAGGAAATACAAAAAAAGCTGCCACAATAACTTGCGACAGCTTTACTTCTTTCTATAAAATAAACAGATTATCCCAAGAACGAAATCAGGACACCGGCAGCCACAGCCGAACCGATAACACCCGAAATGTTACTTGCCATGCAATATTGAAGCACATGGTTCTTCGGATCGTATTCCAACGCAATCTCATTGGCCACACGCGATGCCATCGGTACGGCACTTAATCCCGTAGCACCAATCAGCGGATTGATCTTCTTCTTCGTAAACAGATTAAATATCTTGACGAAGAAAATACCTCCGGCAATAGAAAGGGCAAATGCCAGGAAACCACCGATCACGATACCGATCGTCGTCAGATTCAAGAATGCTTCGGAAGTCATGGTTGCTCCGACAGACAATCCCAGGAAGATCGTGGCAGCATTCATGATACTGTTGGATGCAGCATCAAACAAACGAGAGGTATTGGTTCCGATTTCTTTCACCAAATTACCAAACATCAGCATACCGATCAAAGGAACGGCACTCGGCACGAACAAGGCAACAACCGTAGTCACAACAATCGGGAAAACAATCTTCAGTACCCGCAGATTCTTGATTTCAGTAGTAGAAGGATACTTCTTCTCTTGCTCCTTCATGTTGATACTTAATTCTTTCTTCGTACACAACTGTTTAACCACCAAAGGAATGATCACCGGTACCAGCGCCATATACGAATAAGCAGCAATAGCAATCGGTCCTAACAAATGAGGAGCCAGCTTAATCGTCGTAAAGATAGCCGTCGGACCGTCGGCACCACCGATAATTCCCAACGAAGCCGCTTCTTTCGGCGTGAATCCCATCAGAATAGCAACCAGCAAAACCGTGAAGATACCCAGCTGAGCTGCCGCCCCGAAGATAGAAAGCCGCAGATTGCGCAACATCGGACCAAAATCGGTCAATGCTCCAACACCCATAAAGATAATAGGAGGCAAGAAGCCAGTCTTGATCAACATATAATAAATGAAGTTCATCAACCCCAGTTCATGCGCAATGTCATGCAAAGGCATCTCCCAAATATTCTTCATCACACCATGTACTTCTACCATTCCGTTTTCATCTGCCTGGATAACGCCCATCTCGCCTCCTGGGAAATTGGCCAGCAAGACACCGAAAGCAATCGGGACCAGCAGCAATGGCTCATATTGCTTCTTGATACCCAGATAAAGCAAGATGAATGCAATGGCATACATGATCAGGAACTGCGGTTCAGCAATGATATTGCTGAACGCAGTCATTTCATATAAGTTGTGAAATATTTCGTTCATTATTGAATAGTCATTAATACATCATCTTCCGAAACGGCATCACCCGCATTCACACAAATAGCTGTTACCGTACCATCAAATTCCGAACGAACAGCATTGTAAGTCTTCATCGCTTCCACGTAGCACAAGACATCGCCTTTCTTCACCGCGTCACCTACTTTCACCGGCGTATCAGAAGCGCCTTTTACCAAGAAGAATTTACCTTCCAGTGGAGACAAGACTTCATTACCCGCACCAGCAGGAGCGGAAGCAGGTGCCGGAGCTGCGGCAGGTTGCTGTGCTGAAGCCGGAGAAACCGGTGCCTGAGAAGCAGGAGCGGAAGCAGCCGAATCACCAAAGGCAACAGTTACCCGATAAGCCTGGCCATTTACATCAACCGTCATAATCTGCGGTTCTTTCGGCAAAGCAATTTCAGTCTTCGGAGCAGCAGCCTCTTCTTTTTCTGCTCTACGTTTTGCCACATCCACCTTGAAATCAACCTTCGCCTTTCCTGAACGATAAGCTTCATACTGCGACGGATGCATAGCATATTCAAACAATTCCTCTTCGTCTTCACCTACTTCCCAATGCTTTTCATTCATCAGCTTGCGATATTTATCCAAAGCATTCGGATAATTGTCTTGCGGATTTCCTTCAAAGAACTTACGACCTTCTGCCTGAGCTTTCTCAACCAATTCAGGAGCCAATTCACCCGGTAAGCGTCCGGCTTTACCCAACAGCATATCCCAGATATCATCGGCTATCATGCTCCAACGTTCTTTTCCTTTTTCCATCTGCATCACATTCATCAAAGCCAGATTCTTCACATACTGACTGAATGGAGTTACCAATGGAGGATATCCGACACGTGGCCATACATACGCGACTTCATCAAACAGTTTGAGCAAAAGTTTCTCTTGCGTCATCGGCTTCTTACCTCTTTTTGCACGGCCTTTATTGATAGATTCTAGATTCTTTTCCAGATCAGACATCAGACTGCCCATCATACCACCCGGAAGTCCCGGACCAATCAACAGAGAATTCATCAAACGGTTTCTCGGACTAATATATAAGCCTAAGAAATCATCCATAAACTCTTGAATCAGCGAGCGTACTTTCATATACGCCTTCATATTAATTTCCGGCACAACAAATCCTGCGTCTTTCAACATAGCCTGTACAGCCAACAGATCGGCATGACCTGTACCCCAAGACAACGGCTCCATACCTACATCAATGTAATCGCAACCAGCTTCACAAACCGACAGGATAGAAGCCATATTAAAGCCTGGACCTGCATGACTATGATATTGAACCGGTATATCCGGATATTTAGCCTTGATGTTTGCAACAATCTGTCCTAACGAATGAGGGCGACCAATTCCCGCCATATCCTTAATACAGATTTCGTCTGCACCCTTTTCAATCAGTTCATAAGCCATCTTGGTATAATACTCAACGGTATGAATCGGAGAATGCGTGATACACAAACAGCACTGAGAAATCATTCCGGCTGCTTTTGCATACTGAATAGACGGTTCGATATTCCGAATATCGTTCAATCCGCAGAAGGTACGTGCGATATCCGTTCCTTGTGCTTTCTTTACCTTATAAAATAACTGACGGACATCAGCCGGTACCGGACTCATCCGCAAACCGTTTAATGCACGGTCAAGCATGTGTGTTTGTATACCTGCTTCGTGGAAAGGTTTTGTCCATTCACGCACGGCCCGGTTCGGGTTCTCTCCGAAAAGAAGATTTACTTGCTCAAAACCACCACCGTTTGTTTCTACACGCGCAAAACATCCCATCTCAATAATTGCAGGAGCTACTTTGGTCAGTTGGTCAACACGCGGAACATATTTACCGGCAGACTGCCACATATCGCGGAAGACCAGACTAAATTTGATTTCTTTTTTCATGATATGCAATACTTTATAATTTTTCAATTTTAACTACTTTTCCCAAGCCTTGTGTCGCCATACTGACAGCCGAAACAATCACAGCCGTTTCCTGCGAAGACAAAGCATTTGTTGGCGCCTTAACAGCGGCAGCAACTTTAGCAACTTTCTTTGTTCCTTCTTCTTCCGGAGCATACTTGTTCACGGCCCAAATCAAGGCTTTTCCCAAATAGATTACGATCAGAAGAATGACAAAAACTGTTGCCATACCAACAACCATCAATAAAAGTCCAGTTTCTATGTTTTCCATATTTTAGAAGATAAATAGTAGATTCTATCAGAATATTATTACATTGTTCTGCCAAGAAAAAATTTTGCCAAAGGTAATAAATCGGTCGTATAATACACACTATCAAATTTTAAAAATCTAAAAAAAGAAAAGAATACACACTTTATCCCTTATATTTCTTTAAATCTATAACAATAATCACAAAAATACTTTCTTTTTATAAGAATCTGAATTAATCCTAATCTTGCACAAGCTATATTCAGGAATATCAACAGAAAGCAGGTATTCAATAAAATCCTACTACAGGGCTGACGCATTACAATCATTTTTTACTGGAATCTATTTTATTACAAGGAGGATTCCAGTCTGCATCAAGTAGTTCTACGAGGAAATCAGAATTCCATCCTGCCATTTTTCTTTTCATAGCCATGCTCCCTTTTCTTGGATTATTCTTCAATTGGGTCATGGCTATCTTGGCTATCAAAGAGAAATTCTGTGCGGCATTACCTTTCTTTCGCTGATCATCTTCATTAAAAGTGATGTCCAGTTGCCAGTGTAACTTATTTTCTATGCCCCAATGACTTCTGATGGCCTGCAGGATACCTTCTGAATCCAGGGGTAAAGAGGTAATAAAATAACGCTTCTCTATTGTCGTCTTTCCTGTTTTTATACGAGTACTTTCTTTTGTCAGACAAACGACGGAATTTGCATTTTCCCAACCTAATACTGCTGCTGTACAACCATTATTATATACTTGGCAGAAGCGTTTCTCTTCCCGTCCGTGAGCTCGCTTTTCTTCTTTGTAAGCCATCTGATAACGAGTGGAAGGAATGTGTCCGTGGCCTTCCACCTTGTTTCCTTCCATGTCTATTTCGTTAAACCACGACGTGATTGTCTTGTACAAAGTCTTTTGATTGGATTTCACACAGATAAGATAATCGGCATGGGCTTTGGTCACTTCTTTGACTATCTCATGTTGGCAACCAATTGCATCTATAGTCACGATGCACCCTTGCAGGTCTAAAGATTCGATTAGTTTAGGGATTGCCTTTATTTCATTACTTTTCTTATCAACCCGCTCTTGTCCAAGACTTACTCCGTTCTCTGAAGACCATGCACTTACCATTCGAAGAGAATCAAAACTTCCGTTCCTTTTTTCTTCTTTGGCTCCACATATTTCCTTGCCATCTATATTAACTATCCCTTTATATTTACCGCATATATCCTGTATCCAGGAGCGAAAGCCTAATTCTAATTCTTTGGGATCCAGCAATGAAAACAATCGGTTAAATGTATCATGAGATGGAATTCCTTGGAAGTCTTTTATCCGTTCTCTGAAAAAATCTTCCCGTGCACGACCAAATTCCGCTACCTCATTCCAGCTTTCGGCTCCACATAAAACAGCGGATATTGTAATATAAAAGATACTTTCCAAACTATATTTTTTCAAATGATCTCTACGAGGATCTGATACTTTTTCTAATATAGAAAATATTTCCATTACTTCTTTGATTTTTATTATTATCCCTTTGACTCTCTAAAGATAAATACTTTTTAGAGGTCCTGGAAATTGTAATGCGTCAGCCCTGAAGGGCGAATATAAAAACGCTCACGGCGAACAAAATTTATATCGAGAGAAAAGACAAAAAATCCCGGCAGAAAGGGAAGTTTCTGTCGGGAAGTAAGCATTTATTTCCTTTTGCGTCCTAATCAGGCCTCTTTACATGCTTCCGGTAAAATCGCCAGGGCTTTATTCTCATTCGCCTCCATGATTTCCCGTTCGCCCGGACCTTTATCATTGATACCGCAAAGATGCAGAATGCCATGAATAATAGTCCGGTGCAATTCCTCGTTATACGAAGTATGAAAAGCCTCGGCATTCGTCTTAACTGTATCCAGACTGATGAATAAATCGCCGGAAATCTTGTTTCCTTCCGTATAATCGAACGTGATGATATCCGTATAATAATCGTGTTGCAAATACTGGCGATTGACTTCCAGAATCTTTTCATCCGAACAGAAAATATAACTGATGTCGCCCGTTTTCTTGCCATAAGTCGCAGCCACAGCTCTCACCCAACCGCTCACTGCCTGTTTATTGATTGCCGGAAGTTCAATATCTTCCGCATAAAAAGCTATTGCCATATCTCTTGATTTTATTGTCTGCAAAGGTACGAAAGTAAGCAAATATCTCTACCTTTGTAGGAAACAGAAATTTAAAATATCATGAAAAGAATTGTTGTGTTTATTATTCTAAGCTGCCTTTGTGCCTGGCAAGCAATCGCTGCCGATTATCGTTACGAACGAAACATTGCCTACCGACAGACAAATGACGCATATGCTGATTCGATGTGCCGGCTGGATATTGCTTATCCGTCAGATGCTAAGGACGCACCCGTGGTTGTCTGGTTTCACGGAGGTGGCCTAACTGGAGGAAAGCGGGAAATACCAGAAGCGTTATTAAAAGAAGGTCTGATCGTTGTAGGTGTCGAATACCGCTTGTCGCCGAAAGTAACTATCCCGGAGATCATTGATGACGCGACACTAGCCGTCAGCTGGACATTCGATCACATCGCCCAATACGGAGGAAGTACCCAAAAGATTTATTTATCCGGTCATTCTGCCGGAGGTTATCTGATCGATTTAGTAGGATTGAATAAAAGCTTATTAAAGAAATACGGAAAGGATGCCGATCAAATCGCCGGACTGATTCCCTTCAGCGGACAAGTCATTACGCACTTTGAAGCCCGGCGCCGCATGGGAATGCCTCCATTACAACCTTTGATCGACTCGATAGCTCCGCTTTACTATGTACGAAAAGACTGTCCACCTATCCTGATTATCTCAGCAGACAGGGAAAAGGAACTGTACGGAAGATATGAAGAGCAGGCATTCTTCCACCGTTTATTCAAGTTATTAGGACATCCGGATGTAACACTGTATGAATTGGACGGGTATGATCATGGGAACATGGCAGCACCTTCCTTCCCATTACTCTTGCAATTCATCCGGGAACACGAAAAGGAGTAACCGATAACAGACAAGATCCGGTTATCTCACCAGCCATTTCTCGATATTCCGAGTCGCGTTGCTGAAGTTCACACCTACCTTGAACAAGCGGCGCGAATCGGATACGAAAGGCAAAGCATACTGCTTTTCTTCTATCTGCTGCAAGGCTTCCTCGGCTGTACCGTCTAACTTAAATTCCATCACATAGATGAACTGGTCCGTGCGGATAACCAAATCCACACGACCTTCCGATGTATGGTATTCAGCCTGGGTATAAAATCCTACCAAACGGAAGATGATGAACAGAACATTCTGGTAATGCAATTCCAAGTCACGTACCAGCTCGTATGGCGTATCCGAGAAGAAACTCTGAAGACGTTTCATGAATCCGTCTATATCACCCGAACGCACTTCCTTGACAAAGTTCACGATATGGAAAGCCGAACTACCCGAACGGATATGCGCATAATAAGGCAACAAGAAGCGGGTAAAGCCTTCTTCCACCTCCTTATTCGGGAAACCCAATGTATATGTCTCAAATTCCGGATCATAATCCTTAATCGTCAAGTAACCACTCTGATAAAGTACCGGAATCGGAGATGAATCCACCGTATCAATACCGGTCAGCGTATCGGCTGTTGCCTGCTCATACGTCAGATGTTCCAACGGATAATGATTCTCTTTCAATAATTCTACCAGATATGTCGGTGTTCCTGTCTCGAACCAGTAATTACCCAATTTCTTTCGGGCGAAAGTATTCAACAAACTAAACGGATTATACAAGCCTTCTGAATCTTCTACAAAATGATAACCATCATAACGTTCTTGTAATTCCCGCAGTAAATCCTCATAACTCATCTGCAAGGTTTCGGATAAATCGCGTATATATTCTCCCAAATCCGTCACAAGTTCCTGCTCTGTGATACCACAAATAGCAGCATAACGATTATCCATGGATATATCCATCAAATTATTCAAGTCACTGAATACGCTGACTTTACTGAACTTCGTTACGCCAGTCAGCAATGCGAACTGCAGATAAGCATCCTTGCTTTTCAGTACTCCATAAAAGGCCTTCAGGATATTCCGATAGCTGGATTGAAGCTCTTTATTATGGATTGCCTGTAGCATCGGTTTATCGTATTCATCAATCAAGACCACCACATTTCGGCCTGTTTTCTCAGCTGCCCGTTGGATAACGCCCTTAAAGCGGAGAGATAACGTTGTTTCACTTTCCTGTGTTCCGTAGAGACGTTCCCATTCACATAAGGTATCATTCAGAATAGAAGTCAAACTATCTACCGAATCATAGCGCTGGGCATTCAAATCCAAAAGCAATACCGGATAAGTTTTCCAGTCCTTTTCCAAGGAAGCCATTGCCAAACCTTCGAACAATTCTTTCTTCCCTTCATAGTATGCCTGCAAAGTTGAAAGCAACAGACTCTTTCCAAAACGGCGGGGACGACTCAGAAAGTAATACTTTCCCGTCTGAACCAGCTGATAAATCAATGCAGTCTTGTCCACATACAAATATCCTTCCTTACGGATATTCTCAAAACTCTGAATGCCTATCGGATACTTTCTGTTCATAGCTTCTCTGATTTGAGGATTGTCGTTTTACAAAGGTAGTATTTCCTTCTAAGAAATGTTTATCTCACCAGCCATTTCTCGATATTTCGAGTCGCGTTACTGAAGTTCACACCTACCTTGAACAAGCGGCGCGAATCGGATACGAAAGGCAAAGCATACTGCTTTTCTTCTATCTGCTGCAAGGCTTCCTCGGCTGTACCGTCTAACTTAAATTCCATCACATAGATGAACTGGTCCGTGCGGATAACCAAATCCACACGACCTTCCGATGTATGGTATTCAGCCTGGGTATAAAATCCTACCAAACGGAAGATGATGAACAGAACATTCTGGTAATGCAATTCCAAGTCACGTACCAGCTCGTATGGCGTATCCGAGAAGAAACTCTGAAGACGTTTCATGAATCCGTCTATATCACCCGAACGCACTTCCTTGACAAAGTTCACGATATGGAAAGCCGAACTACCCGAACGGATATGCGCATAATAAGGCAACAAGAAGCGGGTAAAGCCTTCTTCCACCTCCTTATTCGGGAAACCCAATGTATATGTCTCAAATTCCGGATCATAATCCTTAATCGTCAAGTAACCACTCTGATAAAGTACCGGAATCGGAGATGAATCCACCGTATCAATACCGGTCAGCGTATCGGCTGTTGCCTGCTCATACGTCAGATGTTCCAACGGATAATGATTCTCTTTCAATAATTCTACCAGATATGTCGGTGTTCCTGTCTCGAACCAGTAATTACCCAATTTCTTTCGGGCGAAAGTATTCAACAAACTAAACGGATTATACAAGCCTTCTGAATCTTCTACAAAATGATAACCATCATAACGTTCTTGTAATTCCCGCAGTAAATCCTCATAACTCATCTGCAAGGTTTCGGATAAATCGCGTATATATTCTCCCAAATCCGTCACAAGTTCCTGCTCTGTGATACCACAAATAGCAGCATAACGATTATCCATGGATATATCCATCAAATTATTCAAGTCACTGAATACGCTGACTTTACTGAACTTCGTTACGCCAGTCAGCAATGCGAACTGCAGATAAGCATCCTTGCTTTTCAGTACTCCATAAAAGGCCTTCAGGATATTCCGATAGCTGGATTGAAGCTCTTTATTATGGATTGCCTGTAGCATCGGTTTATCGTATTCATCAATCAAGACCACCACATTTCGGCCTGTTTTCTCAGCTGCCCGTTGGATAACGCCCTTAAAGCGGAGAGATAACGTTGTTTCACTTTCCTGTGTTCCGTAGAGACGTTCCCATTCACATAAGGTATCATTCAGAATAGAAGTCAAACTATCTACCGAATCATAGCGCTGGGCATTCAAATCCAAAAGCAATACCGGATAAGTTTTCCAGTCCTTTTCCAAGGAAGCCATTGCCAAACCTTCGAACAATTCTTTCTTCCCTTCATAGTATGCCTGCAAAGTTGAAAGCAACAGACTCTTTCCAAAACGGCGGGGACGACTCAGAAAGTAATACTTTCCCGTCTGAACCAGCTGATAAATCAATGCAGTCTTGTCCACATACAAATATCCTTCCTTACGGATATTCTCAAAACTCTGAATGCCTATCGGATACTTTCTGTTCATAGCTTCTCTGATTTGAGGATTGTTGTTTTACAAAGGTAGTATTTTCTCTCTGTTTTCTACCTTATCCAAAGAATAAATAAGCCATGGCTATAGCCGCAATTGCTCCGGCCAAATCTGCCAATAAAGCACAGGGAACCGTATATCGGGTATTCTTAATACCTACACTGCCATAATAAAGCGCAACAACGTAGAATGTCGTATCACATGAACCTTGCACAATAGAAGACAAACGACCGACAAATGAGTCCGCTCCATACGTATTCATGGCATCGAGCATCATACCGCGCGCGCCACTTCCGCTTAACGGTTTCATCAGAATAGTAGGAAGAGCCTCTACAAAGTCGGTATTCAAGCCCAAAGAACCCACACAGAAACGAACGCCTTCGATCAGGAAATCCATCGCTCCTGAAGCCCGGAAAATCCCGATTCCAACCAGAATGGCAACCAGATAAGGTATGATCGTAATGGCTGTCTGGAATCCTTCTTTCGCTCCTTCAATAAAAGCATCATAGACATTCAGTTTTTTACGGACGCCACTCAGGATAAATCCACAGATAATGGTAAACAGCAAAGTATTGGCAAAAAGGGTAGAGTAGAGGGAAACCTGTTCCTGCGTCATGGAATGAAACAACCAGATCAGCCCTCCAATCAAAGCTGCCATACCACCAAAGAAAAGCAATAAGTTCCGTTGCAGGATATTTATCTTCTGCTTAAAGCAGACCGCCAGAATGGCCACCAAGGTAGAAATAAATGTGGCCAACATAATAGGCAAGAAGACATCCGATGGATTAGCTGCTCCCAGTTGCGCCCGATACATCATGATCGTAATGGGAATAAGCGTCAATCCGGAGGCATTGATGCAAAGGAACATAATCATCGGATTACTGGCGGTGTCTTTTTCCCGGTTGAATTCCTGCAACTGTGTCATCGCTTTCAATCCCATCGGTGTGGCCGCGTTATCCAATCCCAAAAGATTTGCCGACAAGTTCATGAAAATAGAGCCGGTCACCGGATGATCTTTCGGGATATCCGGGAAAAGTTTACTGAATACCGGCGAAGCCATCCGGGCAAATGCCTGAATCACGCCTCCTTTCTCTCCGATCTTCATAATACCTAACCAAAGAGATAATATACCGGTCAGCCCCAATGAGATCTCAAAGCCTGTTTTTGCTGAGGCGAACGAAGCATTGATAATCTCTGTAAAGACATTCGTATCGCCCAAGAAAATCAATTTGCAGGCAGCTACGACAAAAGCTATCAGAAAGAAAGCAATCCAAATATAATTCAGTACCATGTGCTTTGTTTTTTAGGAAGCAAATATAAGAATATCTTTCCATTTTCCATTCCCAAGCTTTTCTTTGTGTATCCGGATATTTCAGGGAGAGAGGATTTTTTGTACGTTTGCAGATTACTTTCTCGATAACTAAAATCCAAATATCACATTTTCATGCAAACGGCATCTTTTATCTTAGACGAACTCCGATCGGTCGCATCAACCGAGAAAGCAGCTCATTTGAGCCGCTTTTTCAAGACCGGTCCCGGAGAATATGGCGAAGGCGACAGCTTCTTAGGTATTCCAGTTCCGCTGACACGTAACATTGCCAAGGCTAACCTGGAAACGCCTTTGGAAGAATTACAAATCCTGCTCCATTCTCCATGGCATGAAGCACGACTTTGTGCGCTTCTCATCCTTGTAGAACGCTTCAAGAAGAGAAAGACAACCGATGAGGAACGTACCATCATCTACCAGTTTTATTTGAAGAATACCCGTCGTTGTAACAACTGGGATCTGGTGGATTTAAGTTGTCCGACTCTTGTCGGCGGTTATCTTCTGCATCAGACAGATCATAGTCTGCTGTATCGTTTGGCAGAAAGTGACAATCTGTGGGAACAACGCATTGCAATTGTCTCTACCATAACCCTTATCCGTCATGATCAGTTTGCTGACACCCTTGCCCTTTCCAAACAACTGATGAATCATAAACACGACCTCATGCACAAGGCTGTAGGCTGGATGCTCCGTGAAATCGGCAAGCGCGACCGGAATGTCCTTACCGGTTTCCTCGATGAGTATGCCACCCGTTTACCCCGCACGACTCTTCGTTATGCCATTGAGCATTATCCGGAGGAGGAAAGACAGGCTTTTCTCAGAAAGAAGTAAAACTGGGCATACGGAACCCTTCATCCGTCAGTATATATCCCCAAACAACGAAAGCGGGATATAGCGGCACAGCGCATATCCCTCAGATTGATCGGAAGGATATAATACGACAGAGCATATCCCTAAAATACAAAAGCAGGATATAACGGCATGGCGTATATCCCCCCGATTGATCGGAAGGATATAGTACGACAGAGTATATCCCTAAAATACAAAAGCGGGATATATTCTTGCAAAATATATCCCGCGCCACCCAATTAGGATGTAATCTTTCCTGAAAGAACCTTTATAAGGTCACGCCAGTCTTGAAGATGGCTATATCCGAATAGCCGTTCGTCTCATTCCGTGTAACCGCCCCGGAAGCCACGTCCTGAATGCGGCAGATGAAACGCTCCAATGCATCTTCCATTTGTTCTCCTTCTACTAATGTCCCGGCATTGAAGTCTATCCAACCAGACTTCTGTTGTGCCAAACGACTGTTGGTAGAAACTTTTAGTGTCGGGACGAAGGTTCCGAAAGGTGTTCCTCTTCCCGTAGTAAACAAAACCAATTGGCAACCTGCCGCCGCCAAGGCTGTACTGGCCACCAAATCATTTCCCGGTGCACTCAACAGATTTAATCCGTGAATTTCTACCTGTTCTCCATACGCCAGAACACCACAGACGGCCGACTGCCCTGATTTCTGCGTACAACCCAAGGATTTTTCTTCCAGGGTAGAAATACCGCCGGCTTTATTACCCGGTGAAGGATTCTCATACACGGGCTGCCGATTGCGGATGAAATAATCCTTGAAATCGTTGATCAAACGGACTGTCTTTTCGAATAAATCCTGACTGGCACAACGGTTCATCAGCATGGTTTCTGCACCGAACATTTCCGGAACTTCTGTTAGAATGGTTGTTCCTCCTTGTGCTACCAGATAATCCGAGAAACGCCCGACCAAAGGATTGGCTGTAATACCAGACAGTCCGTCGGAACCACCGCATTTCAAACCAACCCGTAATGCGGATAAAGGCTGTTCTGTCCGAACATCTGCAGCCGCCAGCGCATATATCTCACGGAGAAGCTGCATACCGACTTCTTCCTCATCTGCAACTTCCTGACATACCAGGAAACGGACGCGCTCCGTATCATAATCCCCCAAAAACTCCCGGAATGCGGCCGGTTGGTTGTTCTCACAACCTAAGCCAACCACCAAAACTCCGCCAGCATTGGGATGTAATACCATATTCCGAAGAATCTTCCGTGTATTTTCATGGTCATCGCCCAACTGCGAACAACCATAATTATGCGGAAACGCCCGAATAGCGTCCACACCTTTTCCTCCGGTTTCTTTCTGCAACCGCTCTGCCAAACGATTGGCTACCCCATTGACACAACCAACAGTCGGAAGAATCCAAATCTCATTACGGATGCCACATAAGCCATTCTTCCGTCGGTATCCTTGGAAAGTCCGCCCGTCAGCCGGTATTGTCAATTCCGTTTTCACCGGTTGATAAACATACGATTGAATCCCTTCCAACGAAGTCTTCAGTATCTGCTCATTAATCCATTCTCCCGACTGTACCCGACGAATCACATGTCCAATGGGATAACCATACTTGATGACCTGATCTTGTTCATTCAAATCGGCCAAAGCAATTTTATGTCCCACTGGAATAGCTTCCCGAAGTGTCACATCCCGACCAGATAAATGAAGGACCTCGCCTGCCGGAAGATCTGCCAAAGCAACGGCAACATTATCATTCGGATGAATTTGAATATACCGGTCCATCCTTATTCCGCTTTAGAAACCCAGTCTTCTACAACCGCCAGCATACCTTTATGGGCAATTGCTTCCAAATAACCCGCCACTTTCTCCGTCAGTCCGGATATCTGATTCAAATCTTCCTTCCAAATAAAGGTTGCAGCCAATACTTTCTCTGCCACCCGGCGATAATCCGTCTCTTGCCAGGCTTCCTGCAAGAGTTCCAGGATTTCCGGAGCATCATTCGGCAGAATATCTGTTCCGTCAGCCCGTTTTCCGCCTTTATAATACGTAATAATGGCTGCCAAGCCCATCACCAGACCTTCCGGCAAACAACCTTTCCGCTGAAGATAAGTCTTCAAACCAGGCAAATCGCGTGTTTCATACTTCGGGAATGAATTAAGCATGATGGATGTGACCTGATGATCCACAAACGGGTTATTGAAACGTTCCAATACACTATTGGCAAACTGAACCAACTCCTCCTGTGGTAAATTCAGGGTTGGCATCAATTCATCAAACATAACGCGGTGAATATACTGACCTATGATCGGATGTTGACAGGCATCCCGAACAATATTCACGCCCGACAAAAAAGCGACTGGAGAAAGAACCGTATGCGGACCGTTCAATAGCGTTACTTTCCGTTCGTGATAAGGTTCTTCTGATGGCACAAACAAAACATGCAGCCCAGCTTTATCTGCCGGGAATTCCTGAGCCACCGATTGCGGAGCTTCAATCACCCACAAATGGAAAGCCTCACCCTGTACCACCATCTTATCTTCATACTGTAATTTCTCTTGAATCTGTTGAATATCTTTCCTTGGGAAACCAGGAACAATTCGATCTACCAATGTTGCATATACACCACAAGCTTCCTCAAACCAGCTACGGAAATCATCACCCAACTGCCACAAGTCGATATACTGTCTGATTACTTCTTTCAGTTTATGTCCGTTCAGGAAAATCAATTCACAGGGGAAAATAATCAGTCCTTTTGACCGATCACCGTGGAAGGTCTGATAACGATGATACAAAAGCTGAACTAACTTTCCCGGATAAGAAGAGGCTGGTTTATCATCCAATCGACAAGACGGATCAAAAGCAATGCCGGCTTCAGTCGTATTCGAAATCACGAAACGCATTTCTGGTTGTTCTGCTAACTGTAAGAATGCCTCAAAATCAGCATACGGACTTATTGCCCGGCTAATCACATCAATTAACCGATACGAATTAACAACTTCGCCATCTTCCAAACCTTGCAGATTGACATGATATAAACAGTCCTGACGATTCAATGCCTCTATCATTCCCTTTTCAATCGGCTGAACGACAACTACACTGCTGTCAAATCCAGCTTTTTCATTCATGTTTGAAATTATCCAATCTACAAAAGCACGGAGAAAATTTCCTTCTCCAAACTGAATGATCCGTTCAGGACGCGTAACCTTGACGGCCGTCTCTTTATTTAATGCTCTTAACATACCCAAATCATTTAAACTCAACTAAGATGCGAAAAACTTTCCCGGGATTCGCCGACCATTCCTGCAAAGCAGACAATGTTTCTTCTGGCTGAATCACTTTAGAAATGAATGTTTCTTTCGGACATTTTCCCTGTTGCAAATAATGAATAACGGCTCTGAAATCAGCCGGTAACGCATTTCGGGAACCTCGGATATCCAATTCTTTCTGAACAAATAACTTGGTCTGGAACGTAACATCGCTCTTGGCATATCCAATACATACCACCCGACCGGTAAAAGCAACTTCTTCCACTGCCATTACATACGTTACCGGACTACCAACAGCTTCAATCACCACATCCGGACCAAATCCCTGCGTAAAGGTTTGCAACCGTTCGTGCACATTCTCTGTCTTGGAATTAATCGTATATTTTACGCCCAATGTACGTACTAAAGCCAACTTTTCATCATCCATATCTACCGCAATCACTGTAGCACCTCGCAAAACTGAACGGATAATGGCTCCGATACCAATCATTCCACAACCGATAACCATTACGATATCCAAATCCGTTACTTGACCACGATCAACCGCATGAAAACCGACACTTAACGGTTCTATCAAGGCACATTCCTTCACAGAAAGACCTGCCGCAGGAATCACCTTCTGCCATGGAATAGTCAAAAACTCTCGCATCGAACCGTTCCGTTGTACGCCCAGCGTTTCATTATCCTTACAAGCATTTACTCGTCCATTACGGCAGGAAGCACATTTTCCACAATTGGTATAAGGATTTAATGTCACTGCCATGCCCGGTTCCAAATGAGAAGGAACATCATTGGCTACGGCAACAATTTCAGCTCCTACTTCATGCCCCGGAATAACCGGTAATTTTACCATCGGATTCTTTCCTAAAAAGGTATTTAAATCCGATCCACAAAAACCGACATACCGAATACGCACTAATACTTCACCAGATTGTAAGACCGGCATTTCCAGATTTGTTATTTGTACCTGCTCAGGTGCAGTAATTTGAATTGCTTTCATTATTTTATATCATTTAAAATCTTTAATCAATGATTCGGTATCCTTTCCATCCATAATAAGCACAGAATACAAAGCATACCAAAGGTATCAGATACGAAACCTGATACATCGTCGGATAATGGCTCATCACAAATGCTGTCAGCTGTGGCAGACAGGCATTTCCGACAATCGCCATGACCAAGAATGCAGACCCGCTTTTGGTCTCTCTTCCTAAATCCGTAACAGCCAAAGAGAATTGCGTTGGATACATGATCGACATAAAGAATGATATGGCAATCATCGCATACACTCCGACTAAACCTCCGTAAACTGTAATTACACCACAAAGGACTATATTTACCAATGCATACACCAACAACATATTCTGAGGACGGAAGTATCCCATCAGGAATGTTCCTATCCAACGCCCCAACAAGAATGCCAGCATATAAATCCCAAAGAAAGTGGTTGCCATATCTTCCGAGATACCTGCGTATGTACAACAATACACTAGGAACAAACTGTTGATAGCCGTTTGTCCACCATTATAGAAGAACTGGCTGATCACACCCCAACGCAAATGAGAACGTTTCAATACCCGGAAATCTATCAATTTCTCCGTAGAAGCCTGATCCTTATTTTCTTCTTCCGGAATAGGAGGAATCTTCGATGCATAAAAGACAACAGCTATTACAATCAGCATACCCGCCAACAGCAAATACGGCAACTTCATGGAATCTGTCTCAAACTGAATATATCCTTCCCAACCACCCACATAATCGACTGGTAAGGTTTCACGCGTATAATGTTGTCCGCTTAGAATTAGTTTACTGAAGAACATAGCGGCTATAAAAGCCCCCAATCCATTAAACGACTGAGCTAAATTCAACCGTTTGGAAGCAGTTTCCGGATCACCCAAAACCGTTACATACGGATTGGCTGCCGTTTCCAAGAAACAGATTCCCGTGGCAATGATAAAAAACACGCCCAAATAAGCCCAATACGACTTAATCATTGCTGCCGGGAAAAACAACAAACTACCAAAAGCTGCCAGCAACAATCCGAATAGAATTCCCGCCTTATAACTATACCGCTTCATAAACATAGCAATCGGTATCGGGAAGATAAAGTAGGCCATCCAATAAGCTGTCTCTGTAAACGAAGCTTCAAAAGCTGTCAGCTCACAAGTCTTCATCAACTGCCGAATCATTGTCGGCAATAAATTATTGCTGATTGCCCATAAAAAGAACAGACTAAAAATCAGCATCAAAGGCAATGTGTATTTTTCTCGTTTCATTCCGACATGTTTTTAATGTAAGGTAATTGAATCAAGTGCCGGAAGTCATAGAAAGTACGGGCATTTTCTCCTAAGAAAAGAACTTTTTCTTCGTCCGACAATTCTTTGGATTTTACTACAAAATCGTATGACATCCGATAAGTGATTGCCGTAATGGTTCGTGGATAATCCGAACCCCACATCAGTTTCTCAAAACCAACACAGTCGGCTGCTTCCCGGATCGCCCGGATTGCTCCGGCAAACGGATAAAACTCATCATTAAACAACCAGGTAATACCTCCAGACTCCAAACGAACATTCGGATGACGAGCCAACTTCACCTGTGACATCCAATCAGGACGTGTTACCATACCAAAATGACCAATAGCAATCTTTAAAGACGGACACTCGGCTATCACTTCTTCCATTTCCGACACCTGCGTATTTCCTTCAGCCAAATCAATGGAAAGGATGAGACCATGCTTTTCCATAAGTCGGAACATACCCATCATTTCATCATCAGTCAAACGCACACGGCGATCAGACAACAACAGACGTTGAGCCGGAATCTTGATAGCACGAAAACCATCCTCAATCAATTGTTCAGCTTGTTTCAGAAAACCTGGTTCACGAAATTCACACATACCGCAAACGAAGAAGCGATCCGGATAACGCTGTTCCACTTCCTTTAAATAGGTATTCTGGAAACCGTCAATAAATTCCTGGGTAACAACAGCCGCCGATACTTGAGCATAATTCATATTCGACAGAAAAACTTCTGCACTGTTTCTGCCATCTATCATAAAAGGAGGTAACATCTGCCGCTCTTCGCCCATAAACAGAGAACGGCCATTCGTCAATGTGCGAATAGGCAAGCCATCCACTACCGTATCTTGTTTCAGCCACAAATGAGAATGGGCATCAATAATCGTATAATCCATAAGTTACTCTGTTTATGAATTTAACCAACTGACCCGTTGCTGATCTCCAATAATCTCTTTCACTTCCTGTACCAAATTCCAGTCGATCGGCTCTTCCACATAACGGATGTTCTTCTTCACATTTTCCGGATTAGCCGAACTGAATAGGGTAGAAGCAATCCGAGGATTACTAACCGAATACTGTATTGCCAACTTCTCAATCGGATAATGTCTTGCCAGACAATGTTGAACTGCCTTCTGGCAAGCTTCTACCAATGCCTTGGGTGCCGGATGCCAGTCCGGAACACCTCGCTGGGACAGTAATCCCATGCCAAAAGGAGAAGCATTG
>OLOM01000871.1_pt1 | contig 22082 bp, 17 predicted proteins | sample 1672531 | NCBI WGS metagenome assembly OLOM01 (sample SAMEA3136696, study PRJEB25190) | human gut metagenome | reverse complement strand
CCCCTTCCCCACCAAGCTTATTTACAAGTCCCGCCATAAAGGCAAGCATCGCCTTAGAAGGAATGGAAAGCTTGACGGATCGATCGCAGGGCGCACCTTGCTGCAGCTCCCAACAGATTTCGCTCTCGTCGTCTTGAGCAAGCTGGGAGTCGAAGAAAACGGGAACGCTCACGCTGGCAGACAGAACAGTGCGCGTGGCGCCTTCCGTGTTGACCTCTGCCGCGGTAGCCTCGGTGTCAAGGGCGGGTTTGCCCGTGACGGCATCGACCGGAGCGCAGAACTCGAACTTGAGCTTCCCGTTGCTCCATGAAGCCGTGGCGATTTTCACCGTAGTGGCATCGCCCTCATCATCGTTCTGGAACACGTCGAACTTTGCGGTTTCGTCCTGAACCGCAAAGCCCTCAGGCAACGCCTGGGTGAACCAGTCGCCTGGTACCACAGCATCGTGCGCTAGCGCGGATTCATCGACACCAGCATCCGCACGGTTCCATTTGGAAGCATCAAGCGTAAACGAAAGGTCCAAGCTTGCAGGGACGCTCGCAGGAAGCTGGACGGCCCGCTGGTCGCACTCTACGTTTTCCTGGGATGGAGCTTCGGTTGCCTTGCTTTGGCTGGAAGCCTGCTGAAGCGAATCCTTTAAGGCAACAGGGTCCACCACAAGACCTTTGGACGTCAGGTTAAGGGCGTTAAACTGATTGGTCCATTCGATCTTTTCAAGAGCTTGTTTCCGGCTTTCATCCTGAGCAGTTCCGACATTATTCTGCTGGGTTCCATCGGCGTTGCGCGAAGGATCCGTTACCATCGAGTCATTCTCTGCAACCGTGGCGTTCGTTCCATCGGCAGGGCCAGAAGAAGTATCGGCATCGGTGGGATCAGCTGAATCCGTGCTGGTCTCGGAGCTTGAACCCTGCGCGGCGTCTAAACTGGAATCGAAGCTGGAATCAGTGTCCGTAACAGCAGAATCGCCGCCATCGGCGGACGCATATTCCTGTGCCGCTTCAGTTGCTGCCTGCGCCTGACGCATATTGGTCAGGTTGCTGGTCAACGTCGTGGGCAAGCACAGGGTGAACGCCATGAAGACGGCAAAAACCTTGTAGCCCATCGATTCTTTCAGTGTTCGCTTTGCGTGATGCGAGTTCATATGTTGTGCCCTTCCGCAAGCCAACTATGCATTGCATAGCCGGCCGATTCGCGCAGAGTAGAGGCTCTTCCGATAACGAGTGCCCTCTCTGCGTACGGTGATTCAATGATTCAATCATCTGCTTGAATCTCTGGGCTGCCCTACCGCCCCCTCCTAAAAACAAGGGATGACGCCGATCACGCTGCATGGCCGGCGATAGTATCCTGCTGCCCAGAAATACGCAAGTTTTGTCATTTTATAACTTTTACCGATCTTGAGGCATCTTTCCTTGCCCGTATCCAGACATGAGCACATCAAAGTCCGTAAGACACCCGAACAGGTGATGCGAAGCACCTGAGGCAGACAGTAAGAAAGCGAGCTCTCACCTGCGCGAAAACACTCTATGCGCGTTTCCTTCATTGCCGCCTCACCGTATTCCATGGCTTCGCTGCAATACTTCGCCATAATCGAAGCTTTACTGCTCATCCCCTATCGCGAGAAAGCCCCTAAGGGCACCATGTAAGGCAATCAGATGAAATATGGCTCCTACATCGCCACAGTTGGATAGGATGGGCGATACGCAACCCACTTCGTACATTCAATGCTTTTCTAAACCCCTTGCCGAAAGGAATGCAATGGCTGAACCTACACCCCGTGATACCCTGCTCGATCATGCATACGAGATCGCGGACAAATACGGCCTTGCAGCCCTTTCAGTAAGGGGGCTTGCATCAGACTGCAACGTGAGCGTTGGAACCATCTACAATCATTTTGCTTCGAAGGGCGAGCTCACCACAGCTACCACAGCGCTCTATTTCAAGCGCGCGTTCTACACCGATTTCTGCCACCCCACGAAAGGTGAACGTTATCTGGATTTCTGCAAGCGCATGTTCGACAGCATGGAAAAAACAATCCATCATTTCAGGGAGCACTGGCTTAAAGACTCCGAGGCACTGCCCACGGCAGAGAAGACCATCGCGCGATTCCGCGAAGAAAAACAGTTCGACCATATTTGCGAGGGTATGATTATCATCTTCAAAAACGACCCCTCCATCAGGCACGATCTTCCTAGCCATGTCACCGCAGAAGCCGTTTCCAAGTTCACACTGCGCAACATCATCGCCGAATTGCGAAGCGAACAACCCGATTGCTCCCTCCTGTTTACCATGCTCGAACGAACCCTCTACGAACAATAGGGTCAACGTGAAATGCTGCATCTGAACATTAGCCCATAGATGTTCAGATGCCGCGCCTTCAAGATTGTTCTTGTCAAAGCAAAGCAATCAACCGCAAAGCACAATCTTGAAAGGAGCAAAAGATCATGGGAATCCAAGGTACCCCCAACATGGGAATGGTGATCTTTGCCGCTATTATCATTTCGCTTGCACTCGTCTTCTACACCATCGGCGTATTTGCCGAGCGCCGTTCTGGCACTTTAAGGCCAAAGCATCTGGCTTTCTTCTGGACTGGCTTCGTGTTTGACACTGCGGGAACCACCATCATGTCCATGGTCGCAGGCGAAACCGGTGGTGCAGGTTCTCCCCTCCATGCAATCACGGGAGTACTCGCGCTTTCGCTCATGCTCTTCCATGCGGTTTGGGCAACTGTTGTTGTTCTTCGCGGCAACGAACGTTCCAGGGCCAACTTCCATCGTTTGAGCATTGGCGTGTGGCTGTTCTGGCTTGTCCCCTACGGCGTTGGCGTCATGCTCGGCGCACCGATGTTCTCGTTCTCCGATTCGGCGGCACTTACCATTACCGCATCCTTTGTTCTGGCTCTGGGCATCTTCTTCTGCCTTAAGGCCAACAAAGCGCGCCTGCATCGATAGCGTGCAACGCTACCCCGAAGACGGCTGCTGGTTTCCTGGCGGCCGTCTTTTTGTTTCACCACAGCCGCAAAGCCCAAGTACTTCGAAGAGTACGGAGTGTATACGCTTTCCCGATCAGAACTTGCCCCTGCGAGAAAGCACGAAACCAGGAATCCCCTTTCCGCCCAACGAAGAAGTTGCCCTTCATGCACACTCGCGGCGCAATAAGGTTCGCCTGCAGAAGAAGCCCACAGCAATGGAAACAATGCAAATAAAGTCACATTCCGTTTGATCGCTTTCGCAATTAACTTAAGCTAACAACCGAGAATGCAACGGTTTCGCGCCCTAGGCGACGAGACAACGAATAAGGAGCTTGCTATGTACGACAACGGCCCAAAGCCCGGACGCAACGATGAATGCTGGTGCGGAAGCGGAAAGAAATACAAGAAATGCCACGGACCCATTGATAGCCGCCTCGAAGGTTATTATCTTGATGGGTACGAAGTAGTTCCCCGTTCGCTCCTTAAAAGCCCTGAAGAAATCGAGGGCATTAAGCGCTCGGCCGCTATCAATATCGGGGTACTCGATTATGTTGCCGAGCATATCAAGCCAGGCGTCACCACCGCCGAAATAGACAAGTGGATCTATGACTACACAGTTGAACGTGGGGGCATCCCTGCCGATCTTAACTTCGAGGGCTACCCCAACAGCGTTTGCACCTCGATCAACAGCGTAGTATGTCACGGCATCCCCAGCGACGACGATGTGCTCAAAGAGGGCGATATCGTCAACGTAGACTGCTCTACCATTTTGGACGGATACTACTCCGACTCTTCGCGTATGTTCTGCATTGGCGAAGTGAGCCCCGAGCGCAAAAAACTTGTCGATGTAACCTATGAAGCTGTTCAGCGCGGCCTAGCTGCAGTAAAACCCTGGGCAACCGTAGGCGACATCGCCCACGCCGTGCAAACGTATGCCGAAGAAAACGGCTTTAGTGTAGTGCGCGAATTCGGAGGTCACGGCATTGGAAACGATTTCCACGAAGACCCCTTCGTCTTCTTCGTGGGCGAACCTGGTGAAGGCGCGGTTCTTGCACCGGGCATGTGCTTCACCATTGAGCCTATGATCAACGCAGGCGGCCCCGAACTGAATATGGAAGATCCAAACGGCTGGACCGTCCGTACTAAAGATGGCTCGGATTCCGCCCAATGGGAGGTGCAACTCGTTGTAACCGAAGACGGATACGAGCTTATTTCCTGGTAAAACGCACAATAGCAAAAAGATTTACACTCACCTTACCCTGGTTCTCCTATGGGCAAAATGCTCCAACAAAACCAATACGGACCAAACTCGCCATCGATCCTATACGGCTGCCAGATAGATCATTCTGGCAGCCGTATTTTTTCCCTGCTGGAAAGAGTTCAAACAACCCGCCAAGACTAACTGGCAGTGCCGTACGAAAGAAAAGACCCGCCGAAGAATCATCTTCGGCGGGTCTCGCAAACTCGGTTGGCTGCCCTCCCTACATCAGGCCAGAGACATCAATGCCCAATTCGCCACGCACGGCCTTTTCAACCGTCTCGAAAGCCAATGCATGATCTTCATGGCTTGCCATTCCCGAAATGGCCAAGGTGCCCACCATGCCCGCGCCCTTAATGCACAAGGGGAAGCAACCGCCTGCTGGCGCATAATCCTCATACGACATGCCGCGCCATTCGAAGGGATGGAGCCCCTGTTCACACCAGCACTCCCAAAAATATGAGCTTTGGTTGGTAGCGTAGGCAAGATTTTCTTTACGGCGAAGCCAGTTATCGCTTTCGGGTTTTGTGCCTGCCATTGAAAGCGAGAACAACGTACGGCGATTCAGCGTGATACGCGTTGCGACAGGTTTGCCCATTTCACGTGCTCGGCGAACCACGTAGAAGCCCATCTGAAGTGCAAGCTCTTCGTCGATCCGATCGAATTCGTACATGGTTTCTTGCTCTTTAATGCGTTCCATCAACGCTTCGATATTGTCGGTTTGCTCCATAGCGACCCCCTAATACTTCCCAAACCTATACTGCAAATTTTCCCAGAAACGAAACGAGTACACCAGAGATCGGAAAGTGCGAAATTCACTTTGGCTCGAGGGCACCACTCCGCAAAACCAAACTAATAGCGCCATGCACCAGACGCAACAAGCCAAATGGTTAGAGCCACAACAAACGAAAGCCCTCTTTCCTTTGCGGTAGAATTGCAGCCATGAAACCAATTGCGCACATCCACACCGACATGCCGCAAAAATTCGGCATTCCCCGGAACAGCTTCCTTGCACCGCATTTACGGGGAACCATCATCTTCGAACCCGAGTTCGCCCTGAACTCAGCAGTTGAAGGAATGGAAGGCTTTACGTACCTATGGCTCATCTGGGAGTTCGAAAATGGAACCCCTGGTGGCACCGCCGCCGATATAGCCAACGACGTGCAAACCGAAAATAAACGGGGCACCACGGAAAAATGGTTCCCAACGGTAAGACCACCACGCCTCGGGGGAACCAAGCGCAGGGGGGTATTTGCTACCCGTAGCCCCTTCCGTCCCAATCCCATCGGGCTTACCTGCGTAAAGCTAGAGCGCATAGAACTCACTGAAAACGGTCCGATCATTCATGTTCTGGGCGCCGATCTGCGCGATGGTACGCCTATCTTCGACATAAAGCCTTACATTCCCTTTGCCGACTGCCACCCCGACGCACAAGGCGGTTTCATCGACGAGACGCCTTGGCAAGAACTCACCGTTCACCGCCCCGCTAAACTGTTGCAAGCCATTCCCGAAGAAAAGCGCGAAGGCCTCCTTGAAGTGCTGGGTCAGGACCCACGTCGCGCAGGCAGCAAGCATGAACCCGAGCGTACGTATCATCTTGCCTATGCAGGGTTCGATATTGCCTTTACCGTAGATAATACAAATCTTTACGTTCAAAGAATCGAACCCGCTATCGCCTAAGGCGTGAACGTTCCCCACACCAAAAGAGGGAATGCGAAGTTTCGCATTCCCTCTAACTTTTAAGCAATTCGCCGATTGGCTATTGCATTACAGCATATGAGCGCGCAGCTCTTCGCCAGACTTCGCAGAAAGATAAGCCGGCGCAATATCGAATACCGTTTTGCAACCATGGTTGCCCTCAGCAGAGAGACGAGCAACAGCGCGAGCATAGCAAGCCAACACACAAGCGGTGAACTCGGGGTTGGACTCAAGATCAAGCGAATATTCGATCTTGCAGTTCTTGTCGCCAGCAGTCTTACCAGTACGGATAACCATGCCCCCATGAGGTAGGCCAGCATGGTCGCGATCGAGCTCCTCCTGGCTGATGAAGTTCACGGTAACGTCATATTCGTCGAAGTAGTTTGGCATTTCCACGATCTGCTTGGTTACCTCGGCGGGGTCAGCACCCTCTTCCAAAACAACCCAACACTCACGCGTATGCTTTTCGCGCGTAGTAAGCTCGGGGTTAGAGCCCGAACGAACCGCTTCCAGCGCCGCGGGAACGGGAATGGTGTATTGACGAGCATCGGCAACGCCAGGAATGCGACGAAGCGCATCGGAATGCCCCTGAGAAACGCCGCGCCCCCAGAATGTGTAGTCGGCACCTTCTGGCAGGATGCAGTTTGCGTACAAACGGTTCAAGGAGAACAGGCCCGGATCCCAACCGCAAGAAATCAGGGCAGTTTTGCCAGCGCTCTTAGCTGCCTCATCAACGTTGGCAAAATGGGTGGGTATCTTCGCATGGGTATCGAAGGAATCTACCACATTGTACAGAGCAGCGTACTTCGGCGTCTGTTCAGGCAAATCGGTTGCGCTGCCGCCGCATAGGATCAAAACATCAATATCTTCATTGCCCGCCTCAAGATCCGCAGCCGAGCGAACTGCAACGCCAGGCGTTGCGATTGATACAGTTTCAGGATTGCGACGCGTATACACAGCGGCGAGTTCCATATCATCGTTTTGACGAACAGCAAGCTCAACGCCCTTGCCAAGATTTCCGTATCCCAAGATACCGATACGAATCATGCGGCTTCCTTTCTAACCAAGCCCAGCTACTAAAGCAGGGCAAACTCTCACGTAAGTGATTGTACGCTGCAAGCATTCAAGAAATGTTTTGAACGTATTAATACTACGGAAAACGAAACGAAATGGTTAACCGCTAGCAAGCAGTTTCGAGTAGATACGCGCACCTACGTCAATTCGATGGCCGAATGGGGAACCTACTATCAAGAGTTTGCCAACATGGCCTGAACGACCCACATCCATTATCTTTGCTAAAATAGTCAGCCTGATAAACCAGAAGCGTGGACTTTTCCAGACGCCTTTCGTCTCCTTTTCGCCACGCAACCGCAAAGCTGCATTCACTCTTGCAATGCAGCGAAACGATTGCACAAAGGAGTTCACGTTGTCCCAGAATGCTCCCAAGCATAAGCCGTTCCCTACCGCCGCAGTTGATGCGGGCACTCGAACCAAAGCTGCTATCTTGGTGTTCTTCGGTGGTGCCTGCTACGGCTTCAACGCCACCTGCTACAAGCTTTCCTACGCATGGGGATTCAGCTCCGCACAAATTGCCGCCGCGCAAATGTGGGCGGGCTTCGCGTTGTTTGCCGTATTCCTTCTCTTTAATCGCACCCGAGGAGAAAAATGGGAAAAACTTGGCTGCACCAACACGCTGAAGCTTCTTGGCATCGGCGCCGTAACCTGCATTACCTCGATCTTCTACACCTATGCCATGAGCGTGTTGCCCGTTGCCTTAGCTCTCACGCTCTTGTTCCAATTCACCTGGATAGGCACGGTAATTCAAGTAATCATGACACACAGGCCACCTGCACTTAGCCAGGTGATATCGGCGGCGGTCATCGTGTTCGGAACGGTGTTCGCCAGCGGTCTGTATGCCACCGATCTTTCGAGTTGCAACCCTTGGGGCATCGCAGCCGGACTCCTTGCCGCCGTAAGCTGCGCTTCGTTCTTGGCCCTGTCTGGTCTGGTGCAGCCAAAATGCTCACAAGCCCAGCGAGGTTTGATTGTCTGTGGTGGCGCGGTGGTTATGTCGCACTTCATCTGCCCCGACTTCATCATTTCGGGCGTGCTCTTGCAGGGCATTGCCCCCTTGGGCTTGATTGCCGGAGCATGTGGGTTCTTCCTGCCTATTCTGCTCTTAAGTATGGGTGCGCCCCATTTGCCCACAGGACTTACGTCCGTACTAGCCGCATCGGAGCTGCCGGCTGGGCTGTTTGTGGCAATGATAGTACTAGGATCGCCCATCGGTGCCGTTGAATGGCTTGGGGTGGCCATCATCCTGTTTGGCATCTGCGTTTCGCAGCTTCGGCTCTTCCCCAGAAAGACGCCGCGCTAAACGAATCCTTCCAGAAAAATACCCATATCGCTTCCCGGTTTCAAATGAATGCATCAGCAAGGGGCCTACGAGCGTCGCTTCATTTCTATGCGATAGAATAGAATGGCTAAACTCAATGGCTTAAACCATCGATTAAAGGACAACCATGAGCATCAAAGAATTCACCACTGACGAGGCGCTACTCAGCACGCCCTGCGAAAAAGCAACCGCCGAGGATGCCGCCGTGGCACAGGATCTGCTTGACACCTTGGCTTCGCTTGAAGGAGCAGCGTGCATACATGCAAACCAAATTGGGGTAACCAAGAGCCTGTTCGCTTATCTTGACGAAAACGACAACCCCCACGTCATGTACAATCCCGCTATTCTTATCGGATTGGTACCCAAAAAGGAAACCGAAAGCTGCTTTACCCACGAAGAGCCAACCGTTAACACCCGTTATGAAAAGGTAAAGGTCTCTTACCAGGAACTGGTAGATGGCAAACTCGTTTCCCGTAAGAAAGATTTCCATGGCTGGGTTGCTCAGCTTATCCAGCACATGGCAGACCACAGCAAGGGCAAACTCGTCTAGCGATAGCGCAAACACTGCAAAACGGCGTTGGAATTATCCAGCGCCGTTTTTTATTGGAGATATTGCCTATGGACAAGCAACAGAAAAAATCCGATATCATAGAGCCATGGGACAAACAGTAGAAATAGCTGGGCAAACGGTATCGATCCATTATAGTGGCAACACGTTGGTATCTTATGATCCTGTGGTGTATCTGCATAGCCTCAAAGGAAATGGCAGTGAAGTTTGGGAGCAGTGCCAATCGCTGCATTGCCCACCCTTTACCCTGATATCTATCCCGACCCCCAACTGGAACAGCTCCCTAACGCCTTGGAAATGCGAGGGTCTTTTCGCAGAAGATAAGCCTTTCGAGGGAAATGCCCGACAGCACCTTCTTCAGCTTGAAACAATAGTCGCTCAAACCGAGAAACATCTCGGAATAGCGCCACAGCATCGCTGCATTGCCGGCTATTCCCTAGCAGGACTGTTCGCCACTTGGGCACCGTTCAACACCACCCTCTTCGATGCTCTTGCAAGCGCATCGGGCTCGCTGTGGTATCCCGACTTCAGCGAATACGTATCAACCAATACCTTTGCGAAGAAACCTTTGTGCGCTTATTTTTCCCTCGGTACAAAAGAAGCAAAAACACCCAGCCGCCTTCTTCGCAGCGTTTCGCAAAGAACAAAAAGCGTTGTTTCGTCGTTTCAGGAAAAAGGCGTTGAAACCCTCTTTGAATCAAATCCCGGAAACCACTTCAAAGAACCCGACCTGCGCATGGCCAAGGGTATCTGTTGGATGCTCCGCCAATTCAATCGATAGAACAGGTTTGTTAAACAAATTCATGGTATTTGCGCTATAACACCTGATAAACCTTTATTTTTTATTATTTTCATATAAAGTGGCAGATGGATAGGCGCATCACAGCATCGAACCACTATATTCATGCCCACAGAACCATTAATGAAAGGCCCGTCATGGAATTCAAAGAAGTAGTTGAAGATCGTTACTCTTGCAAAAAGTTCAACGGCGAGCCCGTTGCCGAAAAGACTCTGAAGGCTATCCTGGAAGCAGGGCGCGTGGCACCCACCGCAAAAAACTTGCAAGAACAGCATGTTTACGTGGTGCAATCGCCCGAGAAGCTTGCTCTTATCGATGAGCTTACCCCTTGTCGCTACGGCGCCACCACGGTACTTGTCGTAGCCTTCAACAAGGAAAACGTTTTCACCTATCCTGGCGGAACGCGCGACTCCGGCATCGAAGACGCCACCATTGTGGCTACGCACATGATGCTCGCCGCAAAGAATGCTGGCGCAGACAGCTGCTGGGTGAATTTCTTCAACCCAGAGGAAGTAGCAGGAAAACTCGAGCTTCCCGAAAATGAAGAAGTACTGATGATGCTCGACCTGGGCTACGCCGCAGAAGATGGAAAACCACTGCCGAACCATGCTAGCCGCAAGCCCCTCAGCGGCACCGTAACCTACCTCTAAACATCTCCCACTGAGCATGTTCATGCAATAAGATCCCGCTACAACTCGAAGAGGCCGCCTTTCAGCCGAGAAAGGCGGCCTCGCATAGTTATCGGACGACGTTGGCTCTTTACCCACACTTGAGCGACTCAAGCGAAAACAGAAACTCCTGCAGCTCAAACAATGGGTGAACGCCGACCAACACCCGAAGACTAGCGTTTAGATCCCTGTCTACGGATGCCGCCCTTGCTTCCGGCCGCCTTGTTCGGCCCACGGCCCTGCGGTTTAAACGAGCTTCTTGGGGAACTTACCTTTCCCTCCTTATCGAAGCGAGCATCCTTGCGCGAACGAGCACGCCCAGATGAAGCAGGTTGAGGCTTGTCCCCGCTTTCCTTTCCGCCGGAACCAAGCACTTCACCTCTTTTGCCGTATTTACCACGCTGTAAGGAACCAGTGCTTTTACCGTGCTGACGCTTACCCCTAGAGTCGGAATCGGCAGCCGTCCCCTTCGAACAAGACCCCGCAGCAGAGCTGCCCCCTCGCCGCTTACCGCGCTGATCCTTGGCGCCCCTGACTTGATTATTCGCTTTACGCGCCCCGCCCTTATCGGGACGCACCAGACATTTTTCGTCGTACCCAATAAGGTCTTCCCTGCCAGCCGCCTTCAGGGCCTCGATAACCAGCCTGCGATTCTTTGGGTTGCGGTACTGAATAAGCGCTCGCTGCATTGCTTTTTCATGAGGCGTGCGTGGGCAGTACACTTCTTCCATGGTGCGCGGGTCGACCCCTGTGAAATAGATACACGTGGAAATGGTGCTGGGCGTTGGATAGAAGTCCTGCACCTGTTCGGGGTTAAAGCCCATATCGCGGCAGAACTCCGCCAACTCCACAGCCTCTTTTAAGGTAGATCCGGGATGCGAGCTCATGAGATACGGAACCACGAACTGCTTGAGCCCAAGCTTCTTGTTGGCCACATCAAAGCGCCGCACAAATTCCTGGTAAGTGTCGTTGTTCGGCTTCCCCATCACCTTAAGCACTTCATCGCTCACATGCTCCGGCGCCAGACGAAGCTGCCCCGAAACATGATACTGAGATAGCTCATCTATGAATTCGTTGGCGTGCTTATCAAGAAGCACATAGTCAAAGCGCAGTCCGCTGCGCACGAACACTTTCTTAACCCCAGGCAAGCTGCGCAGCTCGCGAAGCACGTTCAGGTAATCGCGATTGTCCACCTGCAAGCTCCTGCAGGGCTTCGGTGCCAAACAGCGTTTTCCGCGGCATGCACCTTTATCGAGCTGTTTGGGACAAGCCGGCTTACGGAAGTTTGCCGTTGGACCACCCACATCGTTGATATACCCCTTGAAATCGGGGTCTTGTGTGATGGTCTTCGCTTCCTCAACCAGGCTCTCCTTGCTACGGCTTTGAATAATGCGACCCTGATGGAACGCCAAGGAACAGAACGAGCACTCGCCAATACAACCCCGATTACTGGTTAGACTAAATTTCACTTCGCTGATTGCGGGAATGCCGCCAGCCGCTTCGTACATGGGATGATAGGTTCGCTCATACGGCAAACGATATACTGCATCGAATTCCGGGGTTGAAAGTGGAGTGCTCGGAGGATTCTGCACAATGTACAAGTTGTCCTGCTCGTAAGGTTCAACCAAACATTTGCCGCTGAATGGGTCAAGGTTGCGATACTGCAGACGGAAACTTTCAGCATATTTCAGCTTATCGACACGCATGCTTTCGAAGGAAGGCAGCGAAACGTATCCATCCATTACCCCTTCAAGGTTATGGGATCGAAATGCTGTGCCCTCAATCCAGGTGATTTGACCAATAGGGATCCCCGCATTCAGAGCATCAGCGATAGCAACAATCGATTTTTCGCCCATTCCGTAGCTGATCATATCAGCGCCACCGTCGAGCAGAACCGATCGTTTCAACTTGTCGGACCAGTAGTCGTAGTGCGCCAATCGACGCAGCGAAGCCTCCACCCCACCCATAATAACCGGGGTGTCTTTATAGGTTCGTCGAATCAAATTACCGTAGACCACCGATGCATGGTCGGGACGCAAACCCATCTGTCCACCAGGGGAATAGAAATCGCGATTGCGATGCTTCTTTGCAACGGTGTAGTGGCACACCATAGAATCCATGTTTCCCGCGCTGACCAAAAACGCCAAGCGGGGCTCGCCGAACACATCGATGCTGGCGGGGGCATGCCAATCAGGCTGCGCAATAATGCCCACTTTGTAGCCATTTGCCTCAAGCAATCGGGTGATGATAGCCATACCGAAAGAAGAATGGTCCACGTAAGCATCGCCACAGACGTACACAAAATCGCACTGGTCCCATCCGCGCTCTTCCATTTCTTTACGCGTCACCGGCAAAAAGGCCACGGCGTTCCTCCTTTGGTTCATTCAAGCGCTTCCATTTTATCGAATGCCCCTTAGCGTGCGAAAACAAGAGCTCTAGCACAGCAAAGCACTTCGGCATGCCGGCTCTTACCATGACGAGAGTAGACCGTACTGCCAGTATCATCGCTGCACGCCTTTTGCATTTCGGCTTCAAGGGCGCATTAGATTCGTACAGCAACCCTAATCGCATTGACTTCGCCAGGCAAAGCCTAGCCAAATAGTCTCAATGCAACAAGATTTTCCTTCGCCCTAAAACGCAATCCGGATACAGAAGCGGAAGGGCTGCTGGGGCGCTATACCATATTTCTTTTTTTACGGTGTACTACGCATTTCCCACATTACGCATCCAGCATGTGTTACACTTGCTTTGCACCCGAGGGCTAACGCCCATTTTTTAGTCGCATTCAAAGAGTGGCAAATCGGCCCCTCCGTGATTATCGGAGCATTTTTCAGCGACTTACATACTTCACTACAACTGAATAAGAAAAAAGATATGCAGCCCGCCAAGGGATACGTGCATCTTTTTTTCGCTTTGGCTGTTCAGGCCTAGCTCGGTCCTATCCCAAGCTTGTCTCGGCGTACCTTGATGCATCCACCGATGCCGTGGCTTTAGTTTGGCACGTCCAAAACCAAAGCTTCACGCCACTATTCCTTTCCGGCGAGTTTGCAGCAGCTTGAAAACCGCATACCACCCACCTATGCATGACTCAGCCATGCCCAAAAGAAAGGACTAAATCATGGACCAAACATCAACCTATTCCCCACTCGTAATGCAGGAAACCTCGGATGGCCTGCGTCTATACGACATACGAGACGAAATGCTCGCTGCTCGCGAAATAGAAATCACTGGCGCAATTGAAGCCGGCTCGGTTTCAACCGCTATTCGCTGCCTTCTGCATCTTCAGAAAGAAGACCAGCAATTGCCTATCACCCTCTACATCAACAGTCCCGGCGGAGAAGTTCAATCCGGCCTTGCGCTGTATGACGTAATGCAGGCCGTCAGCTGCCCAATTCACACGGTATGCCTCGGAATGGCAGCAAGCATGGCAGCATTGCTATTCATCGCGGGAGACCAACGCGAAATGCTGCCCCACAGCCGCGTGATGATCCACGATCCGCTTATTGGCGGCGGAATCGGTGGCAGCGCACTGTCCGTAAAAGCTCGCGCCGATGACCTGATGAGAATCCGCGACATTACCGCACAGGTTATCTCCCAGCACACGGGAATGAACCTCGAAGAGGTCTTCGAGCTAACAGCGAAAGACACCTATTTCGAAGCAGAAGAAGCCATAGCCAATGGCATGGCAGATCGCATCATCACGAGTCTTTAAAAGGATAAGCATATTAGGTTCGCGGTCCCATACCGCAACCAGCACGCAACGCTAAGGAGAGCACATGAAATCGAACATCACTTCAGCAGCTAACGACCGAGCAGCCTATCAGGGAAACATCGTCCTCACCAAACACATCGCCGCCAATACCGACAGTTGGCAAACAGGAATGAACAACAACATCCTTGTGCTGGGTTGCTCTGGCAGCGGTAAAACCCGCAATCACCTCAAACCCAATCTGATGCAGTGCCAAGGGTCCTATATTGTGCTAGACACGAAAGGGGTCCTTTATAACGAAATGGGAGCTTACCTCGCCCTGCAAGGCTACAAAGTAGATCAGCTTGACTTCACCACCATGGGTGGCACCTGCGGATACGATCCCTTGCATCAGGTCCGCATCGAAAACGGCAAACCAAACCAGCAAGACATCATCGCCATTGCAAGCGCCATTTGCCCGAAAGAAGCGCAGCAGTCCGATCCCTTCTGGGGACTTGCCGCAGCTAATTATCTATCGAGCTATATCGCCTATGTGTTCGAGGCATTGCCCGAACGCGAGTGGACCATGGCTTCGGTTATCAAGCTATTCGAAAGTGGCAGCGGCAAAATCCAGCACCTCTTTAACGATCTGGCAATGCATAACCCCGATAGTTATGCTGCATCTCTCTATAACCGGTCAAAAGCCACCTGCGGCGCCGAAAAGATGCACTCAAGCATCCTGGGCATTATCGCTGCAAATCTATTGCCGTTCGGATTCGAGGGAGCGCTCAATTCTTACGCCAACCCCAACCGCATCGACTTCAGCTCGTTTGGACGAGAGAAGCGCGCCCTGTTCGTAACCATCGACGACATAGATCACAGCCTCGAGGGACTTACCAGCCTCTTCATCGAACAGGCTTTTACCCGCCTTTGCAGCAGCGCCGATCGCGACTACACCGAGCACAGGCTCCCCATTCCCGTGCGCTTCATCCTGGACGATTTCGCAAACCTGAACATTCCACATATCGATGATATGCTGGCGGTTATACGCAGCCGCGAAATCAGTGCAACGATAATCTGCCAAACGGTGAGCCAGCTAGAAGCACGCTATGGCATGGCGGCGGCAAACTCCATCATAGGAAACTGCGACCGCCACCTGCTTCTAGCGGTCCAAGACGAAGCAACCGCCCGCTACTTCAGCCTCAGGGCCAACAAACCAGCGTTCGCCCTGCTCGAAACGCCCACTGATTCCTGGTGGTATTTCGAACGAGGCAAACGCGGCGTGCGCGACAACGCCTACCGTCTCGAGGAACACCCCGAGTACCCCTTTCTTCAGGCTATTTGCGAATGCAAACATCAAATAAGCCAAGATGGCCAATTCAAGCTCCGCTTTGAAGAGGAAGCGACTCTGGCCAACGAGTGCCCAACCGATGCCGACCCCACCATAAACACCGATTTCTTCGCCGCGTAAGGAGGCACCTATGAATCCGAACCAGAACAAATGCACTCTTGATCAGCTTCTCGAACATGCAGAATCTCAATCTCTCGAAGACCGGCAAACAAGGTTTCGCACCGAGCGCTTAGAGGAATTCAAAGGATCGGAAATCTATCTGGACAACGCAAGCTTTTTGATCGAACTCGTTGAACCCTTACGACAGCTGTTACCCACCAAAGAAGAGTTCGATTCATACGCATACGGAAAGCCCTTTCCGCAAAACAACGACAAAACGCTTGAAGGTATGCGAAGGATCAAAAACCCCGCCATCGTCATAGTTGATGAGGCCCGCCGCTGCGAAAGGGACGATTTCCACTCTTGGAGCAACATGAGCGATGAATGCTGGAATGGATTGCTTGAGAGTGTCGATTTCATCAAGGACTTCTGGGAGGTAAACGAATCGGCAAACACGCTTGAACTCGCAAAAGCCATTATCCTGCACACTGTTCTCTATGACGACGGGTTAAAGGACGAAGTATTCCACAAGGCATCCGAAATGGTACGTATCATGACGATTCCCGCCAGCGACCTAAAAGCATGGAAGGACAACCTTCCCGAATAGACAGACGAGCCCCGCCTTGCGCATAATGCCCACCCTGGCAGCAACCAAGGCCGAAACAGGCACCAAACGAAACGGTGCTTTTGCCGCAAAGGAAGTGCGCCAGCGGACGCACTTCCTTTCGCATGCAATGACACTACAAAGAAGAGCTCGTCGGATACGTAAAAGACCAGATAGCGCACTATTCAGAATAGGTTTGCCGAGCCGGTCCTATTCAGTACCGATCCTCACAACATCAAGGAACTCAGACAACGCATTTGCCCCGGGAGCTACCGCAGCAATGCCGTCAGGCGTGAAACGCTGCTTCAGAGCCCACGATGACTGCTGCAAACTCTCTAAATAGTACGATTGCGTCCTACCGCATAACAGCCACAAGGCATCCACTGAAGCACCCTTGACGCCACACATTTCCAGTTTGTATTTGCGTAAGCACTCCAACATGCAACTCTTGGCATCGTTTTCCGAGCCATCGAACTTCACCGCTGATACCTTGCGGAACTTGGCGTCGAGCACGAGCGTCCTTGTACCTTCGCATGATTCGTGGACTATGAGGTAATCAGGCGTCCAATAAGAATCGAAACCTGCAGAGGTCAACGTGGTTCGATGCAGCGAAATACCATGTTCCTCGCGCTCGTCACCATAAATAACCGGCTGGTAATACAGCGTTATACGCTCATCGCCACGCACCAGGCGAAACACCGTTGCAACCTGGGTTTCATTCTGAAAGTAGCGCGAGTCTAGGCTATAGTGCGCCTGTTCGATAGGGTTAGCATCCAATGAACTGTTAGGCGAAAACCCTCTACCATGCAAAGCGGATAGCAGTTCGTAGAGCACATAATATTCGTAGAGCTTGTCCATCTTCCAGGTGTGCAGAACCATGCCATCACGCTGCATCTGAAATTCGCCAAACGCATCCCATGCCCGCATGAGAGCGTGAATTTCCGCATAAGCAGGGATTTCCTGGAATGTCTTGGTACGCTTCGGCAGCCTATAACGGATGCTGCGCACATCGGGCAACGCACGATCAAGCGCCTTGGCTATGCTGCGCATTCTTTTACGGAGGGCAATTGCTTTGCGCAAAAGAGGATGCTCCCGTTCAAAGCATGACCTCAACATCAAGAGCGCCGGAATCAGACCCTCGCCGTCATTAAGCCCTTCCAGGCGACTGATCATGGCTTCGATATGGACAATATCATCCTGTGCTCCCTCAATGATGCGGCCAAGCGCCGCAGCAATCTCTTCGGCGTAAGAAAAAAGCGCTCGATTCTCCTTGGTGTCAAATGTCTTCCTGGGGCGCTCGGTACGCATACGGGCGGGAACAACATACCTGCCATTAATACGTAAGGGCGTTTTCGCATCCGTCGCGTGAAGCACATCAGGATTACTCGCCAACCAGAGCAATTCCTCGCGCCCCAAACGGCGCATTTGAAGAGGCGAAACCATGACGTCCGTCTTCACGGTACGACAATGAGCATGGGTGCAGAAATAGTTGAGGTTTGCCTCGTATCCGCGAACCGCCCTTTCGCAAAGAGCAAGAAACGAGGAAAGCGATTCAGAGGAATCGGAAACTGTGCCCGACTCAACCAAGGCATATCTGCTTTCTCGAGCTTGGCCCTCACCGAACATCCACCGAACTGCCTCGTCGTCACTTCCCGAGATCAGAGCGTCAACCATACCCAGCACGGAAGCCTCTTGGTCATCCTTATCGCAGGCGCAAGCGATGTCCTTCGTTGAGAGAACCCGCAGACCTTCCCCAGCCAGACCCACGTGAAGGGAAACCGATGCGAAGCCGTAGGTCATAGAAAAAGGAAACCACTCATCTCCCTTCTCAAAATGCAGCTGGTAAAGATGCAGCTGGGAGCCGTGGACTTCTTCAACATGGTTTGCAACCATGCGAGCGCATAGAGCTATAGGCTCCTCTCCGTTGACCGACCATAAGATGCTCTCCTCTTCGGACGAGCCGAGAGGAGCATCGGTAGCCAATAGAGCACGATACCTATGCGATTCATGGACGATGCCTTCTGCGGCAAGATCCAAGGAAGCGGGTGCATAGTTTTCGAGCAAAGGAAAATCAACGCGGTCACTGCTCGACGCATCCACCAAACGCAGCACCCAATTGTAAGAACCTTTACGCAAAGTACTGGTAATAGCCACTGTCTTCGCCAGCCTCAAGCATGTGATCGACACGAGCCTTGGTCAACGGAAGATTGCTTACCAAGGAAAGTTCTTCGAGCAGAGCCCCTAAGCGCTCTTCGGTACCCGAAAGAACCGGAAGCACTTTTTGCGCAATGGCGTAATCAACGGGAGCATATTGCGTTTGCGCGGACGAGCAATCCATAACGCTCGCCGCTGTGCAAGCGTATGAAAGCATCATTTTCTGGCTACGCGGACTTACGGGGTAGCGATGACGAGCACATAGCTCGACCACTTCCTTCAGCTTCGCTTCAAGCTCAACACTTAACAAGGCATTGCTCCTTGGGCCGAAAGCCGCCTGAAGAGCCTGATACGAATAGACACTCGCGTCCTTGTAGTTGAAGGGAGCCAAGGGATCGCCAAGGTCATCCAAATCTAAAGCTTGCGGATCGAGGGTAACCACCCAGCTGCGGTCCAAGAAACGAGGCGACAACTCCTCGGTTGTATGGTCGAAGTTTACGGTCGCGATAAAGCGCAAGTAGCTCGGAACTTTGAAGGAATGGTTTCCGCCCAAAGAAAGCTCGAACGAACCACCACGGAAGGAATCGCAAGCGCGCAAAAACGGCGACCAATAATGTTCGATAGAGCTGAGGTTTGCCTCATCGAGCAGGAACAGATAGGGCACCGCATCGCCATCCGCAACTCCCTGTTCGCATTCGGCGCTCAAAAGAGAAAGCGCATCGAATGCAACGGGGTTGGACTTTTCGAGCGACTCGCTAAAGGGATTGCAGTAGCCGATAAAGTCTTTGTAGGAAGTCCAGCCTTTTTCAACCGGCACCTCAACAAAACGCTTTGAAGCGGCATTTTTCAAGCCAAGAACCTCAGCGAGGATATTCACTAAAGATGTTTTGCCGGTACCGGGCAAACCGGCAAGAGTTGTAATGTAGCCCTGAGTAAGGCAGATGAGCACATTGGCAAGATCGTTTTTGGCAATATCACGGCCGTACGACGCACCGATAAGGTCATCGAGCTTCGAAAGCAAAGCCCCAGCATCAGACCCATCTTCCTCGGAAAGCAATGGCTCAACGGAAGGAGCAGCGTAGAGGCACTCCCCGCCATCACCCACATGCTCAGATCCCGACATTCCACCTACCGTAGAGACAACCTGCTTCAATGCCGCGTTCTCAAGGACTCGGCCCATCAAAACTTCTTCATTTGAAAAGGAAGACACCAGTTCATCGATTTGGCGCTGCACCGATTCCTTGCCACGTTCCAGACTGTCTTTTTGCTCCTTAAGAGCATGGACCTCTTCAACTAGTTTGTCTCGCTCCTCCTAGGCAATCTTGACATGCGACGACATCTCTTCTTCGAAACGCTTACGACGCAGGTCGAGTTCGTCGTCAAATCGCTTGAGCTCATCTTGCACATGGCTCAGCGATTCCTGAGCCTGTTTTGCAGCAGCCTGAGCCTCCGCGGCTTCCGCGGCATATTGCGCCTTTTCCTTTTCAACACGTTGACGCACCTGGTCACTTTCAAGAACCTTGTCATAGAACGATCTAAAATGCTCATTAGAGAGCACATATTCAGCCAACTGCTGAGGGTCGGCATTCTCGATGGCAGAATCCCTTACCGATTCAGGAAGCGTCGACCAGCTTTCGTAGGTGCCAAGAAGGCCCAACATACGCTCGCGGCGCTCAGGAGTTAGGGCAATTTTCGCATCTTCATCGAGACAGGCAGCAATCTCGCTTTTCAAAGCGCGCATTTGACCCTTTGTTAAGGGCGTTTCACCCGAACGAGAAATCCTGCCCAAGGCATCGAGGAGATCTTTATCGGTGATCCAATCAAAAAGGTTGTCCGAGGCAGCTACATGGGCATCAAGCTCTTCTGCACTGACATATTGAGCAACCATGTTGCCCAGATCGTCAACAAGATCAATGGAGAAGGCAAATTCGCTCTCATCGAAAACACCGATGCGCAAATCATAGGAATTGCTGGCCTGCAGCTGAACAGCAGTACCTTCAACGCAGGTTGCCTCAAAAGGTCCATAGTACTTGCGTGCGCCCAACTTGCCCCGAGAAACCACGACGAGCTTGGTTTGAGGAAGAGACGCAACCGAACGGACATGTACCGGCTGTGCCTGCGCATGGGTTAAATCAACGATCTCTTGAATATCAAGCACCTGCACCAATGAACCTGAAAGGGAATGCCGAGAAAGGGGCATGAATTCAACCGACGAAGCACCCTTGGCGAAGTAAGGGTCAATGATGCTGTTGAAGCGTGATGTTTCGCTCTCTGGGTAATTGCGATTGCGGCCAGGATGCTCGTCGTTCACCCTCATGACAACAACATTGCCAAACATATCAAGCAACTCATGGGGAGTAGTACGACTCGTAACCATGGGAAGACAACCATTGTCGGGGAAAGCGCTGTCCTCAAGGAGCGTAAGCGTCTCGTCATCTACCAAAAACTGGGGGTATGCAAAGCATCGAGTAGCACCCTTAAAAGAAGGATAGCTGACATACGTGAGCAAATCACGGCGAACGCATTCCTGAAAAGTGCCAATTTCGCCTTCGGAGAGAATCATACCCATAGTTTCGCTTTCTTCCCGTCAACAATCGATGAGGTCGTAGACCCTCTAAAAGGTACCGCAAAATGCCCGCTTTCAGCCCTAGATCGCTGAATGATTTCGGGATATCCAATGAGTTTCCTATGCAAAAACGAAGCAGGGCACTTCGGCAAAGACAAATGAAGCATTCCAGAAAGCAACAGTGACAAGAATCAGTAAAGGCTGTATAAAACAGCGGTTCTTCCTGTGAGCAGACGGCATCTTGCATTAATCTAAAAGATCGCAACTATATCCCTGCCAAAAGGGTTTTCCATAGCAAACAGAAGGAACCACATGTCAAGCATGCAAGAAGAAATCGCCTCAAGGCGCACTTTTGCCATCATCTCCCATCCTGACGCTGGCAAAACAACCCTCACGGAAAAGCTGCTCTTATACACCGGCAGCATCCAAACCGCTGGTTCAGTTAAGGGGAAAAGCAGCTCCAAGCACGCCGTTTCCGACTGGATGGACATCGAAAAGGAACGCGGTATTTCCGTAACCTCTTCGGTCCTGCAGTTTAACTACGACGGCTGCTGCGTAAATATCTTGGACACCCCCGGACACCAAGACTTTTCCGAAGATACCTATCGCACTCTTATGGCCGCAGATGCCGCCGTTATGGTAATTGATGCCGCAAAGGGCGTAGAAGCCCAGACCAAAAAGCTCTTCAAAGTTTGCACCTTGCGCCATATTCCCATCTTCACTTTCGTGAACAAGCTTGACCGCGAAGCCCGCGATCCATTTGAGCTTATGGAAGAAATCGAAACGGTACTGGGAATCGGAACGTACCCCATGAACTGGCCCATCGGCTGCGGTCGCAACTTCCGTGGCGTGTTCGACCGTCGCACACGCCATGTTATCGCTTTTGACGGCGATGGGCGCGGCAATTCATCGAAGAAGGTTCAGGAAATTGAAGCCGAACTGGGCGATTCAGCACTTGACGACCTTATCGGCGAAGACAACCACAGCAACCTGATGGACGATATCGAGCTTCTCGACGGCGCAGGCGATGAACTCGATCTGGAGGCCGTACGCAACGGCAAACTTTCGCCGGTATTCTTCGGTTCGGCCCTAACAAACTTCGGTGTGGAGCCGTTTTTGAAAGGATTCCTCGAGTTGGCGCCCACGCCGCGCGCCTATAACGACTGCCTTACCGATACGCTGGTAGATCCTATGTCGGAATCCTTCTCGGGCTTCGTGTTCAAAATCCAGGCGAACATGGACAAGAACCACCGTGACCGCATTGCT
>OLOM01000866.1_pt1 | contig 22172 bp, 12 predicted proteins | sample 1672531 | NCBI WGS metagenome assembly OLOM01 (sample SAMEA3136696, study PRJEB25190) | human gut metagenome | reverse complement strand
CCTCCGCCTGGCCGCGCACATCCGCAAAATCGGGGCCAAGCCACTGCCCGGCGGCATCGTATCCTGTGCGGCTGGCGGGGCTGAGCTTTGCCTGCCCCGCCAGGTGGCGGATCACATCCGCAGCGCTGCGGGCGGGGTAAACTGTCAGCTGCTCGGCCACGGCGGCTTCGGCGGCGTTTTCGGCAGGAACAAACAGCTCGGTCACGCCCGCCTTTTGGGCGGCAAGGGCCATGGGCAGGGCACCGGCAATGGGGCGCAGTGTGCCATCCAGCCCAAGCTCACCCAAAAATGCCTGGTGCGGCTCTGGCTGTGGGATGTACTGCTGCGCCGCCAAAATGCCGATGAACACCGGCAGGTCATACAAACTGCCGGTCTTGCGCACATCGGCGGGGGCCAGGTTGACGGTAACATGGCTGGCGGGCCAGGGACAGTTCAGGTTTTTGATGGCGCTGCGCACCCGCTCACTGCTTTCCTTCACGGCGGAATCCGGCAGGCCCACCATGGCAAATTTGGGCAGACCGCCGCTGATGTGGGTTTCCACGGTAACGGGGTAGCCATCCAGCCCCGTTACCCCCAGGCTGACAACGTGTGCATACATGGCGCAGCCAACTCCTTTTTTTCAACAAATTGCGTACTTTGATTATTTTCAGTATATCCTGTTCCGCCCGCGGCGGCAAGCATATTTTTTGTGCCCAAAATCTGCCTTGACGCTGTAGGGTAAAAAACAGGCAAAGCCCCGGCAAAAAGCCGGAATTCCAGCTTTTTTTGATTGACAACGCAAACTAAAATTGATATATTTAATTTGAACAAGTAAATTTACCCAAAACTTTTACAGGGTAAGAAAGTGATGGTGTCCAAAATGTATAAAGAAATGTACAGCCGTTGGCTTGCTGCCAACCTGGATGACCCCGACCTGAAGCCGGAGCTGGAATCGATTCAGAACGATGACGCTGCCATTCAGGATCGTTTTGCCGTTGCCCTTAAGTTCGGCACTGCCGGTCTGCGCGGTGTGATCGGCGCCGGTACCAACCGCATGAACGTGTATGTTGTGCGCCAGGCTACCCAGGGCCTTGCCAACTGGGTCAAGACCCAGGGCGGCACCCAGACCGTTGCTATCAGCTATGACAGCCGCATCAAGAGCGATGTGTTTGCCAAGGCTGCTGCCGAAGTTCTGGCCGCCAACGGCGTAAAGGTGCGCATTTACAGCGCCCTGATGCCGGTTCCCGCACTGAGCTTTGCTACCCGGTATTATAACTGCAACGCCGGTATCATGGTAACGGCATCCCACAACCCGGCCAAGTACAACGGCTATAAGGCCTACGGCCCCGATGGCTGCCAGATGACCGATGAGGCCGCTGACATCGTGTACGCCGAAATCCAGAAGACCGACATCCTGACCGGCGCAAAAACCATGCCGTTTGCCGAGGGGCTGGAAAAGGGCATCATCGAATACGTTGGCGATGACTGCATCAACGCCCTGTACGAAGCAATCGAAGCCCGCTCCATCCGTCCCGGTATCTGCAAGACCGCCGGCCTGAAGCTGGTTTACAGCCCGCTGAACGGCTCCGGCCTGGTTCCGGTCACCCATGTTCTGCATGACATCGGCATTACCGATATCACCGTTGTGCCGGAACAGGAAAAGCCGGACGGCAATTTCCCCACCTGCCCGTACCCCAACCCCGAAATTTTCGAGGCTCTGCGCCTTGGCCTGGAACTGGCCGAAAAGTCTGGTGCAGACCTGATGCTGGCCACTGACCCCGATGCTGACCGCGTTGGCATTGCCGTTAAGTGCAAGGATGGCAGCTATGAGCTGCTTTCCGGCAACGAAGTCGGCGTTCTGCTGCTGGATTACATCTGCGCGGGCCGCATTGAGCAGGGGACCATGCCCAAAGACCCCGTCATGTGCAAGTCCATCGTGTCCACCCCGCTGGCGGACAAGGTGGCCGAGCATTACGGTGTTGAGTGCCGCAATGTGCTGACCGGCTTTAAGTGGATCGGCGATCAGATCGCCAAGCTGGAAGCTGCTGGTCAGGTTGACCGCTTCATCTTTGGCTTTGAGGAAAGCTATGGCTACCTGGCTGGTCCTTACGTCCGCGATAAGGATGCCATCATCGGCTCTATGCTGATTTGCGAAATGGCTGCTTATTACCGCGCAAAGGGCAGTTCCATCAAGGAAGAGCTGGAGCGCATTTACGCCGAGTATGGCCGCTACCTGAACAAGGTTGACAGCTTTGAGTTCCCGGGCCTGTCCGGCATGGACAAGATGGTGGGCATTATGTCCGGCCTGCGCGAGAACCCGCCCAAGGACTTTGGCGGTGACGCCGTTGTAAAGGTTGTGGACTATAAAAAGCCTGAAGAGACCGGTCTGCCCGCCGCCAACGTGCTGATCTACACCCTGGCATCCGGCTGCACCGTTGTGGTGCGCCCCTCCGGCACCGAGCCGAAGATCAAGACCTACTTTACCACCAAGGGCAAAGATCTGGCCGAAGCCGAAGCAAAGAAAGAAGAACTGGCCGCTGCCGTTAAGCCGCTGCTGGCATAATGTGATTCCATAGGTTTGGCGCTTTTGGGCCGCCTGCTGTAATACGCAGACGGCCTTTTTTGTATGCAGCCCCCTAGCCGCCGCAGTGAGGAAATAACGCGCATTTTCAGGCTCCGCTTGGGGAATCACCCCTCAGTCACCTTCGGCGACAGCTCCCCACGAAGGGGAGCCAAAGGCTTTGCGGAAAATTGTTGCGGCATCTGCTACAAGGCCCCGGAACGGTCAAGACCGTTCCCTACAGAGCATTTTATTGTGTGCGGCCAACCCACAAACACCCAGTAGGGCGGGGGTACCCGACTCCGCCGGAAACTTACCGGAGCAGATACAAAAAACGTGTGATGTACTTTGCCCCACAGTAGGAGACGGCGTCCTCGACGTCCCGGATGGGCATATAAATGATTGCACTTTTGCTGGCAATTTGCCGCCGCAAAAGATTGCCCGCACTACTTGACAAAGCACAAAAACTCTGGTAAAATACTCTAGCAATCGTTCAGAGGGCTGCTCCACACGCACAGGATGGCGTCTGCTGGTAGCCGAAATTCGAAGATTGTGATGAGCACATATATCAAGTATGGCTCCCTTTAGTCATGATCGAGAAAGAGGTGAAATGAAAATGAAGCAGGGTATTCATCCCAACTATGTGGATTGCACCATTACCTGCGCATGCGGCAACGTGATCCATACCCGCGATACCAAGCCGGAGATCCGCGTTGAAGTTTGCAGCAAGTGCCATCCCTTCTACACCGGCAAGCAGAAGCTGGTTGACACCGGCGGACGTGTTGAGCGCTTTAAGCGCCGCTACGCCAACAAGGCTGGCAAGTAATTGCATTAAGGTTTTGTATACCGCAGATGGCAACATCTGCGGTATTTTTTTCAAATACATCATCTTGCATCTCAAAGGAGAACCCCTATGCCGGACTATCAAACGATCCGCGGTATTTCCACCTTTGAATATGAAGAAAAGCGCTCCCGCTTTATTGCTTCCGCTGCGTTTGCCGATACCGAGGAAGCTGCCCTTGCCCACCTGAACCGCATCAAAGCGGCCAACCGCACCGCGCGGCATAATGTGTATGCCTATGTTCTGCGCGAGGGCGGCCGCACCCGCTACAGTGATGACGGCGAACCCGCCAAAACCGCCGGTACCCCCGTGCTGGAAGCTATCGGCCATGCGGGGCTTTCGGATGTGATCGTGGTGGTTACGCGGTACTTTGGCGGAGTTCTGCTGGGTACCGGCGGGCTGGTGCGGGCCTACACCGCGGCAGCATCCGGAGCCTTGCAGCAGGCGGAGATTGTCAGCATGCGGCTGGTGACGGATTGCGCCGTGACCGTGCCATACCCCAAGTTTGAACAGGCCCAGCGGATGATCGCAGCCGCCGGGGCCAAACTGCAGGAACCGGAGTATGCCGACGCTGTGACCCTGCGCTGGCGCATGCCTGCCGGAACCGAAGAAGCCCTGTGCCATGACCTGAGCGAGCTGACCCGCGGCAGTGCCGAAGTGACGATCAGCAAACCACTTTACGCAGCTTTTTGATGCTGCGCAGTCATTTCTGGCAAGAAAGCAGAATTTCCCATGAAATTTTTACATTTCATACAAGTGTTTGGCGGCTTTTTATCGTATTTATAATATAGAGAGCCGTTTTTGGGCATGATATGCCCAACGGGGAACCGGATAGGGGAAAGGAGGCTGCGCCGTGACTGTGCGGGAAGAAACCCAGACAATTGAACGCCTGACCTTAAGCCCCTATGCCGCTTTAAGTGAGCAGAGCTTTGGCCGCCGCACCCCGGAACCGGAAGATGACCTGCGGACCTGCTACCAGCGTGACAGGGACAGAATTTTGCACTGTAAAAGTTTCCGGCGGTTGAAGCAGAAAACACAAGTGTTTCTTTCGCCGGAGGGCGACCACTACCGCACCCGGCTGACCCACACGCTGGAAGTTAGCCAGATTGCCCGAACCATTGCCCGCGCCCTGCGGCTGAATGAGGACCTGACCGAAGCCATTGCCCTGGGGCATGATCTTGGCCACACCCCATACGGCCACGCGGGGGAGCGCGCACTGAACCGGCTGTGCCCCGGCGGGTTTACCCACTACCGCCAAAGCCTGCGGGTGGTGGACTACCTGGAAAAGGATGGCAAGGGCCTGAACCTTTGCTGGGAGGTGCGCAACGGGATTATTACCCACACCAAAGGCGCCTGGGCCCGCACGTTGGAAGGCTGTACCGTGCGCTATGCGGACCACATTGCCTTTTTGAACCATGATATTGAGGATGCCGTGGCCGCCGGTGTACTGAACCCCACCGCCCTGCCGCGGGATGCCGTGCAGGTGCTGGGAGATACCAAATCCCGGCGCATCACCACAATGATCACCGACCTTGTGGCAAACAGCGCAAACTGCAAAAATGGGAAAATGCAGTTTTCCCCCGAAGTGGAGGAGGCATACGGTGTGCTGAAAGACTTTATGTACAGCACGGTGTATGTGGACAAGGATGCCAAGCGCGAAGAGAAAAAAGTGGACAAGATGATCGAAGCGCTGTATGAGCGCCTTTGCGCGGACCCCACGCTGATGCCTAATTTTTATATGCAGGTGGCATATCACCAGGGAATGGACCGTGCCGTGGCGGATTATATTTCCGGCATGAGCGATGAATTTGCTACCCGCCTGTTTGAGGAGCTGTTTGTGCCGCAAAAGTGGCAGGTGCTATAAAATTGGCAGTATGTTAGAGCACTGCCGCCCGCCCCGAAGGGGCGCACATTGTGCGCCCGCTAACCTATAAATTATTACGATATATACGCGAAAGGAGGCCCGGAGCCCCATTGATCCCACAGGAATACATACAGGAAGTGGTTGCACGCAATGATATTACCGAAGTAATCGGCCAATATGTGCAGCTGCGTCATCGCGGGCGGACCTATACCGGGCTGTGCCCTTTCCATAACGAGAAAACCCCTTCGTTTACCGTCTACCCGGATACCCAAAGTTTTTACTGCTTTGGCTGCGGTGCGGCGGGGGATGTGATTAGCTTTGTGCGCAAAATTTCCAACCTGGGCTATGTGGAAGCTGTTAAACAGCTGGCGGGCCGCGCCGGGATGCCCATGCCGGAGGAGGACGACCAGGAAAGCCGTTCCCGCTCCCGCCTGTTGGAGATCAACCGCAACGCCGCGCGCTATTTTTATGACCAGCTCAACGCCCCAACGCCGGAAGCCGCCATGGCCCGCCGCTACTGGCGCGAAAAACGCGGCCTTTCGGATGCGGCCATCCGCCGGTTTGGCCTGGGCTATGCACCGGAAGATTTTGTCGGCCTTCTGCACTACCTGCGCCACCGCGGCTTTACCGAGCCGGAATTGGAATCCTCCGGCCTTGTCAAGCGTAGCGCCAAGGGCAATCTGTATGATATCTTCCGCCACCGCGTGATGGTGCCCATCATTGATGTGCGGGGCAATATCATTGCGTTCGGCGGGCGCGTGATGGATGATTCCAAGCCGAAATACATCAACTCGCCCGAAACGATGGTCTACCACAAATCCCGCACGCTGTTTGCGCTGAATGTGGCAAAAAAATCAACGTCCAAGCGGTATATCCTCTGCGAAGGGTATATGGACGTCATCTCGATGCACGAAGCCGGGTTTGATACCGCTGTCTGTGCCTGCGGCACGGCTTTGACGCCGGAGCAGGTCAAGCTGCTGACGGAATACGCCAACGAAGTGGTGCTGAGCTATGACTCGGACGAAGCAGGCCAGAAGGCAACGGAGCGCAGTTTGGCGCTGTTTTCCGGTACCAATTTGCAGGTGCGGGTGCTGAACATCCCCGGTGCCAAGGACCCGGATGAATTTATCCGCACCTATGGCCGCGACCGGTTTGAAGCCGTGCTGGAAGGCACCGCAACCCCGCTGGAGTTCAAGCTGGCTAAGGCAGTGAAAAAATATGACCTGCGCAACGATGCCCAGCGCCTGCAATATGTGGATGAAGCCATCGGCATTCTGGCAGGCAGCGCGGTCAGCCCCACGGCGCGGGATGTGTATGCCGGGCGCATTGCGGAGCAGACCGGCATTGATAAAAAGGCTGTGTTGGTCCAGCTGGAAAGCGCCGTGCGCGGGGCCGGGCGCAGGGCGCGCCGCAAAGAGCAGAACGAACTTTCCCGCCAGGGGATTGCGGCGGATATCCGCGTGCCCTATGACCGCGGGGGCGAAGCTGCCCTGGGGGCCGCAAGCGCCGCCCGCCAGCTTGTGGCGGCTATGCTGCAGGATGCCGGTACCATCCCCTACATCCGGGAGCGGCTGAACCTTGGCATGGTGGTGCTGCCGGAAATGCAGCAGGCAATCAAGGCGATTTACGACTGCGCCGCCCGCGGCCAGCCCGCCAACGCCACGACCCTTTCCCCCTTGTTGGAGGAAAAAGCCTACAGCCAGGTGATGCTGGCCCAGGCCCAAAACGCTGATACCCGCCTGACCCGCCGGGATATTGATATGCTGCTGGATCGTTTGCAGACCGCAAACCCCGAAAGCGCCCAGGTGGCAGGCACCACAGACGATGAATTCCGGCAGAAATTTGCCGCCCTTGCCCGCAAAAAAGTGGGCGAACGCCCGCCGGAAGAATAATTTCCACCCGGCCAAAACCATGTTGTTTTATCCCGTTCCAGTAAGATGGGCAGAATAAAAACCAAAGGAGAAACTACTTATGGCAGAAAAGAAAGATTCGATTCGCAACCTGATTGAACAGGGCCGCCGTGCAGGCAAATTGACCAGCACCGAAATCAGTGACGCTATGGAAGAAAGCAGCCGTGTTATTGACGCGGAGCAGATGGAAAAGCTGTATGAAGAGCTGGAAAGCAACGGCATTGAAGTGGTGGATGATGACGCCACTGATATGTCCGCTGTGGCCGATATGGGCGAGGAGGGGATGGATGACTTTGAGGATACCGTTACCTCGGACGGCATTACCATCGATGACCCCGTTAAGGTTTACCTGAAAGAGATCGGCCGCGTGCCCCTGCTGACCCCCGATGAGGAAGTGCAGCTGGCCCTGGATATCCAGAAAGGCGGCAAGGACGGCGAACGCGCCAAGCAGCGCCTGAGCGAAGCCAACCTGCGTCTGGTAGTTTCCATTGCAAAGCGCTATGTGGGCCGCGGCATGCAGTTCCTGGACCTGATCCAGGAAGGTAACCTGGGTCTGATCAAAGCGGTTGAAAAGTTTGACCATACCAAGGGCTTCAAGTTCTCCACCTATGCAACGTGGTGGATCCGCCAGGCCATCACCCGCGCCATTGCGGATCAGGCCCGCACCATCCGTATCCCTGTGCATATGGTGGAAACCATCAACAAGGTCAAAAAGGTTTCCAGCCAACTGCTGCACGAAAACGGCCATGAGCCCAGCGCCGAAGAAATTGCCGAGCGCCTGGATATGCCGGTGGACAAAGTGCGCGAGATTATGCGCGTGGCACAGGAACCCGTCAGCCTCGAAACCCCCATCGGTGAGGAGGAAGATAGCCACTTGGGCGACTTTATCCCCGATGAGGAAGCCCCCGTTCCCGCCGAAGCCGCCAGCCAGACCCTGTTGAAAGAGCAGCTGGCCGATGTGCTGAAAACCCTGACCCCGCGTGAAGAAAAGGTCCTGCGCCTGCGCTTTGGCCTGGAAGATGGCCGCCCCCGCACGCTGGAAGAGGTGGGCAAGGAGTTCAACGTTACCCGTGAACGTATCCGCCAGATCGAAGCAAAAGCCCTGCGCAAGCTGCGCCACCCCAGCCGCAGCAAAAAGCTGCGCGACTTCCTGGATTGATGCCGTGATTCTTATCTTATATAGAATAGAAATAGCAAATTAAAATCATCTGCACCCGTACTGCTGTTTGCCCGGCGGTGCGGGTGTATTTTTGTGTGCAGCAGGCATAAATGACAAAGCCACAGCATACGATTACCCTGATGATATAGGGGAGGGGATAACGATGTGTGGAATTGCCGGACAGATCAGCGCGGACCCAAATAAGATTGCAGCCAACTACCCAGCTTACTGCCGAATGCAGAAAAGCCTTGCACGCCGCGGGCCGGACCAGCGGGGAATATACCTGCACGGCCATGCGGCGCTGATCCATGCGCGGCTGGCTGTGGTGGATCTGGAAAACGGCTGCCAGCCCATGGTGCTGGATCAGGGCGGGGAAAAATACATTCTGGTGTACAACGGCGAGCTGTACAACACACCGGAGCTGCACGCCCAGCTTGCGGCTCTGGGCCATCGCTTTGTAAGCCATTCCGATACTGAGGTTTTGTTACATGCTTTTGCCCAGTGGGGGCCGGACTGCCTGGAAAAGCTGAACGGTATTTTTGCATTTGCTGTGTGGCAGCAGCGGGCGCAAAAGCTCTTTCTGGCGCGGGACCGCATCGGGGTCAAGCCGCTGTTCTATGCCCTGCGCGGGGACAGCCTGATCTTTGCTTCCGAGCTGAAAACGTTGCTCTGCCACCCGGAGATCCCGCCGCAGGTGGATGCCCATGGGCTGGCCGATGTGCTGCTGCTCGGCCCCGGCCGCACGCCAGGGTGCGGGGTGTTCCGCAATGTTCAGGAATTGAAGCCCGGCTGCTGCGCAGAATACACTGTGCCACAGGATGGTGCGCCGCGCCTCACCGTGCGCCGCTACTGGCAGCTGACCGACCACGAACACCCCGATGATTTTACCCACACCGCAGCCAAAGTGCGGGACCTGGTGATGGACGCCGTCACGCGGCAGCTGGTATCGGATGTGCCGGTGGCAACCTTCCTTTCCGGCGGGCTGGATTCCAGCCTGATTTCGGCAATCGCGGATTCCCACTTTACGGCGCGGGGCAAAACGCTGCAGACTTTCTCGGTCGGTTATCAGGATAACAAAAAGTACTTCCACGCCACCCATTTCCAGCCCAGCCCGGATGCGCCGTATATCCGCACCATGAACCAGTTCTTGAACGCACAGCATACCTGGGTAACGCTGGACAGCGAAGCACTGGCCGCCGCCCTGCTGGAAGCGGTGGACGCCCGCGACCTGCCCGGTATGGCGGATGTGGACTCCTCGCTGCTGCTGTTCTGCCGTGAGATCCGTAAAACAGCCACCGTGGCACTTTCCGGCGAGTGCGCGGACGAGATATTTGGCGGTTACCCCTGGTACAGGGATAAGACCGTGCGGGAGCGGTATGGCTTCCCTTGGGCGCAGAGCACGGCATACAGGGTCAGCTTTTTTAAGCCGGAGGTGTTCGGCGGCATTGACCCGGCGGCGTATATTGATGAAGGCTACCGCGCCACGCTGGAGCAAACTTCCATCCGCCCCGGTCTGGATCCCCTGGAACAACGGATGCGCCAGATGTTTGCCCTGAACTTTAACTGGTTTATGCAGACCCTTTTGGACCGCAAGGACCGAATGAGTATGTACAGCGGGCTGGAAGTGCGCGTGCCGTTCTGCGATTACCGCATTGCGGAATACCTGTACAGCGTGCCGTGGGAATATAAGGATTACGAGGGCCACGAAAAAGGCCTGCTGCGCCAGGCAATGCAGGGCGTGCTGCCCACGGAAGTGTTGTGGCGAAAAAAGAGCCCCTACCCTAAAACATGGAACCCGGCGTATTTGAACGCTGTCAGCGCCATGCTGCGCAGTGCGATGCAGGACCCGGATGCCCCGCTGCTGCGTATTGCCAAGAGGGCAGCGCTGGAACAGCTGTTGACCGCTGCCGAGACTGCGACCCCCTGGTATGGCCAGCTGATGACCACCCCGCAGACAATTGCCTGGTTTGTGCAGCTGAATTACTGGCTGCAAAAATACCGGGTGGAGCTGGTGTAAATACCCGTGTGGCGGGCCCGGCATCAAACGCATAACACCAAAAACAGACGAGTGCCCACCCTGCACACGGATAACGGCGGGAAGGGCACTTTTTGTTTGCAAAGCGTAAAAACCGGGAAAATGCAGAAAAAACGCAGGCTGCAACCCATACAAAAAACACACAAGGTAATTGGGCATTGTGCCAATTAGCGGCATTTCAAGGATTTGTCAAGTGGCAGAAGAAATGCAAAAATAGCACTTTGCCAAAAGAAATACGACACGCAGCCGGGCGTTCAATTGCCTGATAAAAAAACACGCAAAATGCCAAAAGAGCCCTTGACAATCAGCTTTTTGGCTGGTATACTGGCATAGTATCACAAAATGGAATAGAGCGCCCTAAAGGAATTTTGATTTTTTCGCGTTTTTTCAAACTTTGTTAAAAACGACGAATGTTCCAAGAAAATCATTGCTTCGGCGGAGCGCTTTTGCCAAAAACAAATCTGAACGGAATAGGAGTGGTCGCATTTTATGGTAAAGGTCAAGCCCGTACAAAACGGTCGAACCTCCAGAATGAGCTTTTCCCGCATCAACGAAGTGATTGGCATGCCCAACCTCATCGAGATCCAGAAAAACTCTTATAACTGGTTCCTGGACGAGGGCCTGCGCGAAGTGTTCCACGACATTGACGCGATCGAGGATTACACCGGGAATCTCTCGCTGGAATTTGTCGATTACCGTCTGGACAAGCACCCCAAATATACCATTAAAGAATGTAAAGAGCGTGACGCAACGTATGCTGCGCCGCTTTATGTCACTGCGCGCCTGTTGAACAAGAGCACCGGCGAAGTGAAGGAACAGGAAATTTTCATGGGCGATTTCCCGCTCATGACGGATTCCGGCACTTTCATCTCTAACGGTGCAGAACGTGTTATCGTCAGCCAGCTGGTTCGTTCGCCCGGCGTGTTCTATGCTTCCAGCAAGGACCGTACCGGCAAGGACCTTTTCACCGCAACCATGAACCCCAACCGCGGCGCATGGCTGGAATACGAAACCGATTCTTCCGATGTATATTATGTGCGCATTGATAAAAACCGCAAGCTGCCGGTTACTACCTTCCTGCGCGCACTGGGTCTTGGCACTGATGAGCAGATCCGCCAGTACTTCGGCGATTCTGAACCCAAAATCAACGCCACCCTGGAAAAGGATATCACCCATTCCACAGAGGAAGCCCTGCTGGAGTGCTACCGCAAGCTGCGCCCCGGCGAGCCGCCGACGGTGGAAAGCTCCCGCAGCCACATCAACCTGCTGTTCTTTGATCCGCGCCGTTACGACCTGGCTCGTTTTGGCCGCTTCAAGATGAACAACAAGCTGTGCCTGTTCCGCCGTATTGCGGGCTATAAGACTGCCGAGGACATCATTGCCCCGCTGACCGGCGAACTGCTGGCCGCCAAGGGCGAGCGCATCAGCCACGAAAAGGCTGTTGAAATTGATAACGCCGGTGTTTCCCGCGTTACTGTTATCGTGGAGCGCAAGGGCCAGGATCCGGTCAATGTGATCGTGTTCTCCAACGGCTGTGTCGATGCCCAGAGTTTCTTCAGCTTTGACGTGAAGGAATGCGGCATCAACGAGCGCGCTTCCTTCGCCGAAATCCGTAAGATTCTGGATGCTACCTCCGATCCGGAAGAGCAGAAAGAACTGCTGACCAAGAATCATGATAAGCTCATCAGCCGCACCGTTACCGTTGACGATATCTTTGCTTCCGTCAACTACCTGCTGGGCCTTGACCATGGCATCGGCGTGACCGATGAAATCGACCACTTGGGCAACCGCCGCGTGCGCAGCGTTGGCGAATTGCTGCAGAACCAGTTCCGCATCGGCTTTGCCCGTATGGAGCGCGTTGTGCGCGAGCGCATGACCCTGCAGAACCAGGAATCCGGCGAGATCACCCCGCAGAGCCTGGTCAACATCCGCCCGGTCGTGGCTGCCATCCGTGAGTTCATCGGTTCCAGCCCACTGTCTCAGTTCATGGACCAGAACAACCCGCTGTCTGAGCTGACCCATAAGCGCCGTCTGTCCGCTTTGGGCCCCGGCGGTCTGTCCCGTGACCGCGCAGGCTTCGAAGTCCGCGACGTTCATTATACCCACTATGGCCGTCTGTGCCCGATTGAGACGCCCGAAGGTTCCAACATCGGTCTGATCTCCTATCTGGCATCTTTCGCCAAGATCAACAAGTACGGCTTCATTGAGGCACCTTACCGCCGCGTGGATAAAGAAACCGGCGTTGTTACCGATGAAGTTGTTTATATGCCCGCCGACGTTGAAGATGAATACATCGTGGCACAGGCCAACGAACCGCTGGACGAGAACAACCGCTTTGTCCGTTCCCGCGTTTCCGGCCGTCATCGCAACGACATTCAGGAATTTGCCCGTGAACAGGTCGATTTCATGGATGTCTCTCCGCGAATGATGGTTTCTGTGGCTACCGCCTGCATTCCCTTCCTGGAAAACGATGACTGTAACCGTGCTCTGATGGGCTCCAACATGCAGCGTCAGGCTGTGCCTCTGATGGTTACCCAGCGATCTCTGGTTGCTACCGGCATGGAATACAAGGCTGCTACCGACTCCGGTGTCTGCGTGCTGGCTGCCCATGACGGCACCGTTGAAAGCGTTGACGCAGATAAGATCGTTGTCCGTCTGGAAGATGGCTCCGCCGATACCTATGAACTGATTAAGTTTATGCGCTCCAACCAGGGAACCTGCGTCAACCAGCGCCCCGCCGTCTATGTGGGCGATGTTGTCAAGAAGGGCGACGTTCTGGCTGACGGCCCTGCCACCAAGGACGGCGAGATCTCTCTGGGCAAGAACGCTCTGATCGGCTTCATGACCTGGGAAGGCTACAACTATGAGGACGCTGTTCTGCTGAACGAAAAGCTGGTCCGCGAGGATATCTACACCTCTATCCACATTGAGGAGTACGAGAGCGAAGCCCGCGATACCAAGCTGGGACCTGAAGAGGTGACCCGTGATATCCCCAACGTCGGCGATGATTCCCTGAAGGATCTGGACGACCGCGGCATTATCCGCATCGGCGCCGAAGTCAAGACCGGCGATATTCTGGTTGGTAAGGTTACCCCGAAGGGTGAAACCGAACTGACCGCCGAAGAGCGCCTGCTGCGCGCCATCTTCGGTGAAAAGGCCCGCGAGGTTCGCGATACGTCCCTCCGTGTTCCGCACGGCGAGTACGGCACTATTGTGGACGTTAAGGTCTTCACGAGAGACAACTGCGATGAGCTGAGCCCCGGCGTCAACAAGGTCGTGCGCTGCTATATCGCACAGAAGAGAAAGATCTCCGTCGGCGATAAGATGGCCGGCCGCCACGGTAACAAGGGTGTTGTTTCCCGCATTTTGCCGATGGAAGAGATGCCGTTCCTGCCGGACGGTACACCGCTTGACATCGTTCTGAACCCGTTGGGCGTTCCGTCCCGTATGAATATCGGACAGGTTCTTGAGGTTCACCTCGGCATGGCGGCAAACGCACTCGGTTGGAAGATTATGACCCCGGTATTCGACGGCGCACACGAAGCGGATATCCGCGAGTGCTTCCGCATGGCGGGCATGAGTGAGGACGGCAAGTTCCGTCTGCGTGACGGTCGTACCGGCGAGTATTTCGATAACCCGGTTACCGTTGGCTACATGTACTACCTCAAGCTCCATCATCTTGTTGACGATAAGATTCACGCCCGTTCCACCGGTCCGTATGCCCTCGTTACCCAGCAGCCTTTGGGCGGCAAGGCGCAGTTCGGCGGCCAGCGCTTCGGCGAAATGGAAGTTTGGGCATTGGAGGCTTACGGCGCGGCTTACACCCTGCAGGAGATCCTGACGGTGAAGTCCGACGACGTTGTGGGCCGTGTAAAGACCTACGAAGCCATCGTTAAGGGCCAGAACGTGCCGAAGCCGGGCATTCCGGAATCCTTCCGCGTTCTTATCAAGGAATTGCAGGCACTCGGCCTCGACATCAAGGTACTGGATAAGGACAACGAGGAGATTGACCTGCGCCAGAGCTTCGACGATGACGATGATGTGGGTCTCACCCCGGGCGATCAGGTCTTTGATGAAGAAAACGTCGCAACGGACGGCGATTTCGACGGCTATTCCATCGAGAACGAAGACGGGGAAGAGGACGACTTCTTCTCTACCGGCGACGATGATGAGTTTGAAGGCTCCGATAACGATTTGTTTGACGGCATCGACGACGAGTTCTAATTTCGGGTGAAAGGAAAGGATCGCATATATGGAGTTTAACGTTTTTGAATCAATAAAGATCGGCCTTGCATCGCCCGAGCAGATTCGCTCCTGGTCGTACGGTGAGGTCAAGAAGCCCGAGACCATCAACTACCGTACATTGAAGCCGGAGCGCGACGGCCTGTACTGCGAGCGCATTTTCGGACCGACAAAGGACTGGGAGTGCCATTGCGGCAAGTATAAGCGCATCCGCTTTAAGGGCAAGGTCTGCGAGCGCTGCGGCGTTGAAGTGACGCGCAGCAAGGTTCGCCGTGAGCGCATGGGCCACATTGAGCTTGCAGCGCCGGTTTCGCACATCTGGTACTTTAAGGGCATCCCGTCCCGCATGGGTCTGATTCTTGACCTTTCCCCGCGCGTACTGGAAAAGGTTCTGTATTTCGCACTTTACATCGTTACGGATCCGGGTTCCGTCCGTGAGCTCTCTAAGATGCAGACGCTCACCGAAAAGGAATACCGCGACATGCGTGAAAAATATGAGGACGACTTCGAGGCGTCCATGGGCGCTGAAGCTGTGAAGAAGCTGCTCGAGGATATCGACTGCGAAAAGCTCAGCGAAGAGCTCAAAAAAGACCTCGAAACCGCGCAGGGACAGAAGCGCGTGCACATTCTCAAGCGTCTTGAGGTTGTGGAATCCTTCCGCATCTCCGGCAACCGCCCGGAGTGGATGATTCTCGATGCCGTGCCGGTTATCCCGCCGGATATCCGTCCGCTCGTGCAGTTGGACGGCGGCCGCTTTGCAACGAGTGACCTGAACGACCTGTACAGACGCGTTATCAACAGAAACAACCGTCTGAAGAGACTCATCGAGCTTGGCGCGCCGGACATCATCGTGCGCAACGAGAAGCGTATGCTGCAGGAAGCCGTCGATGCCCTCATCGACAACGGCCGCCGTGGCAGACCGGTCACCGGTCCGAACAACCGCCCGCTCAAGTCCCTTTCCGATATGCTGAAGGGCAAGCAGGGCCGCTTCCGTCAGAACCTGCTCGGTAAGCGTGTTGACTATTCCGGCCGTTCCGTTATCGTTGTTGGCCCGGAGCTGAAAATGTACCAGTGCGGCCTGCCGAAGGAAATGGCACTGGAGCTCTTTAAGCCGTTTGTTATGAAGCGCCTTGTCGAGACCGGTGCCGCCGGCAACATCAAGGCTGCAAGAAAGGCCGTAGAGCGCGCGAAGAGCGAGGTTTGGGACGCACTGGAGATTGTCATCAAGAACCACCCGGTCATGCTGAACCGTGCACCTACGCTGCACCGCCTGGGCATTCAGGCGTTTGAGCCGGTCCTCGTTGAGGGCCGCGCCATTAAGCTGCATCCGCTCGTCTGCACCGCATTCAACGCGGACTTCGACGGCGACCAGATGGCTGTGCATGTGCCGCTTTCCGCAGAAGCACAGGCAGAGGCACGCTTCCTCATGCTGGCTGCAAACAACCTCTTAAAGCCTTCCGACGGCAGCCCTGTTGCGGTCCCGTCGCAGGATATGGTTCTCGGTTCTTATTACCTTACGCTCGATAAGGACGGAGAGACCGGTGAAGGCAAGGTATTCCGCAACATGGACGAAGCGTTCATGGCGTATGACGCAAAATATATCACGCTGCACTCCAAGATCAAGGTCAGAAGAACCGTGGAGTACAACGGCCAGACATATACGGGCCTTGTCGATACGACGATGGGCCGCATGATCTTCAACCGCCCGATCCCGCAGGATCTCGGCTTTGTTGACCGCACCGACCCGGAGAATATCCTCAAGTTTGAGGTCGATTTCCTCGTTGGCAAGAAGCAGCTCGGCAAGATCATCGACAAGTGCATCAAAAAGCACGGCACGGCGATCACAAGCGAAATGCTCGACGCCATTAAGGCACAGGGCTACAAGTATTCCACCATCGGCGCAATCACCGTTGCTGTCTGCGATGCGACTATTCCGCCGCAGAAGCAGGAGATTCTTGCAAAGGCAGAGGCAGAGATCAGCGAGATTACCGCAGATTTCCGCGACGGCTTCCTCTCCGACGGCGAGCGTTACAGCGCGGTTCTGAAGACCTGGGAAAAGGCGACGAACGACGTTACGAAAGCCCTGCAGGACGGCCTTGACCGTTACAACCCGATCTTCATGATGGCAGACTCCGGCGCCCGTGGTTCTATGAACCAGATCCGTCAGCTGGCCGGCATGCGCGGTCTGATCGCGAATACGTCCGGTAAGACGATCGAAATTCCGATCAAGGCGAACTACCGTGAAGGCCTGAACATTTTGGAATACTTCATTTCCTCCCGTGGTGCTCGTAAGGGTCTTGCCGATACGGCTCTGAGAACGGCTGACTCCGGTTATCTGACCAGACGTCTGGTTGACGTTTCTCAGGATGTTATCGTTCGTCAGGATGACTGCGGTACGACCGAGGGTCTGGAAGTGTTCGAGATCAAATCCGGTAACGAGTCCATTGAGCCGCTTAAGGAGCGTATTGTGGGCCGCTACCTGCTTGACGATTACTGCGACGAGAATGGCAACGTGCTCGTTTCTAAGGATAAGATGATTGGCGACGCCGAAGCTGACCTCATCATCAGCCGCGGCACGACGCACATCAAGATCCGCTCTATTTTGAACTGCCGCACCCGTCACGGCGTGTGCAAGAAGTGCTACGGTTCCTCCCTTGCAAACGGCCAGCCGATCACGGTCGGCGAGGCGGTTGGTATCATCGCCGCACAGTCCATCGGCGAGCCGGGTACCCAGCTGACGATGCGTACGTTCCATACCGGCGGTGTTGCATCCGCAGAAGATATCACGCAGGGTCTTCCGCGTGTCAGTGAGCTGTTTGAAAGCCGCAAGCCGAAGCATCTCGCAATCATCGCAGAGATCTGCGGTACGATCGGCTTTGAAGAGGTCAAGAAGAACCGCCACATTGTCGTTCGCGGCGATGGAGACCAGCGCAGCTACCTCATCCCGTTCGGCGCACGCCTCAGCGTAAAAGAGGGCGATGTGGTTGAAAAGGGCACCCGCTTGACCGAAGGCTCCGTCAACCCGCACGACGTGCTTGCCATCAGCGGCCCGGAGGCGGTGCAGGATTACCTCATTGAAGAAGTGCAGCGCACCTACCGTATGCAGGGTGTTGATATCAACGATAAGCACATCGAAGTTATCGTTCGTCAGATGATGCGCAAGGTGCGCATTGAAGACGCGGGCGACACGCCGCTGCTCGTCGGCGCGCTCGTCGATAAGAACGACACGCTTCTTGAAAACGAGAAGATCGCCGCAAGAATTGCAAACGGCGAGACCGGCCTGCGCGAGGCGACATTCACGCCGACGCTGCTCGGTATCACGAAGGCATCTCTGGCGACCGAGTCCTTCCTTTCCGCTGCTTCCTTCCAGGAGACCACACGCGTGCTGACCGACGCCGCCATCAAGGGCAAGGTAGACCCGCTGCTTGGCCTGAAGGAGAACGTCATCATCGGTAAGCTGATTCCGGCCGGCACCGGCATGGACTGCTACACCAATGTTGAAATTGCGCCGACGGCGCCGAGCAGCTCTTTAAGCCAGGAGGCCGTAGCCGCTTTGAGCAGCTTTGAGGAAAAAACTTCCGCACAGAATGCAGAAGAGGGCTTGACAAACGAATAATGAGCGGTGTATAATGTCAAATGGTGTGTTGTGGGCATGAAATCTGAGAATTTCTGCCAGAACCGCCTTTGAAACCGCATAAAACAGACCTGTCCGCGCGATTTTTGTACGGACAGGATACTGTTTTGTATAGGCGCATGTTCTGCGGGCAATATAAACCCGCATGACATATATAGAAATTGTGTAAGGAGGTGCAATATGCCCACATTTAACCAGTTGATTCACACAGGTCGCGCAGTTTCCGAGAAGAAGGCAAAGGCGCCGGCACTGCTGAAGGGTTGGAACTCCAAGAAGAGAATTGCTATCGATCAGGATTCTCCCCAGAAGCGCGGTGTCTGCACTGCTGTTAAGACTGCTACCCCGAAGAAGCCGAACTCCGCACTTCGTAAGATTGCCAGAGTCCGTCTTTCCAACGGTATCGAAGTCTCCGCTTACATCCCGGGTGTTGGTCACAACCTGCAGGAGCATAGCGTTGTTATGATCCGTGGCGGTCGTGTTAAGGACCTTCCTGGTGTACGTTACCACATCATCCGCGGCACGCTTGACGCGCAGGGTGTTGCAAAGCGTATGCAGGCTCGTTCCAAATACGGCGCTAAGAGACCGAAGGCCGGCGCTGCAAAGAAGTAATTTCTTTAAAGAGCCAAATTTAATCGTTACACAATGAACTTTTGACCGGAAAAGCGAAATTCGCTTTAAGGGTATTTATAATAGATAAGCTACTGATTATCGTGCGTAAATACCTTTTCTTAGCCGGCGGGAGCTTGTGCTTTCGAGTACCGATGAATTCATACTATTATGTGAAGGAGGGAAGACTATGCCAAGAAGAGGCAATGTAGCAAAACGCGATGTTTTGCCGGATCCTATGTATAATTCCAAACTGGTCACACGCCTGATTAACAACATCATGTATGATGGTAAGAAGGGCGTAGCTCAGAAGATCGTTTACGAAGCATTCGAGATCGTCGAAGAGAAGACGGGCAAGAACGCTCTGGAGGTTTTCGAACAGGCTATGGAGAACGTAATGCCGAGCCTGGAGGTTAAGGCACGCCGTGTTGGCGGTGCGAACTATCAGGTTCCGATCGAGGTTCGTCCGGAGAGACGTCAGACCCTGGGTCTGCGCTGGATGGCGAGCTATTCCAGACTTCGTTCTGAAAAGACGATGAAGGAGAGACTGGCCGGAGAGATCCTTGACGCTCTGAACGGCGCCGGCGGCGCTGCTAAGAAGCGTGACGATACGCATAAGATGGCAGAAGCCAACAAGGCTTTCGCACATTACAGATGGTAATTTACCTGTAAACGTATTAAGGAGGATTATATGGCCCGTCAGGTACCACTTGAATTTACAAGAAATATCGGCATCATGGCGCACATCGATGCCGGTAAAACAACAACGACCGAGCGTATCCTTTATTACACAGGCGTCAACTACAAGATCGGCGAGACCCACGACGGTTCCGCTACGATGGACTGGATGGCACAGGAGCAGGAGAGAGGTATCACGATCACTTCCGCTGCTACGACGTGCTTCTGGCCGGACAGAAACGGTCACCAGAACCGTATCAACATCATCGACACCCCGGGCCACGTTGACTTCACCGTTGAAGTTGAGCGTTCCCTGCGTGTTCTCGATGGTTCCGTAACGGTTTTCTGCGCAAAGGGCGGCGTTGAGCCGCAGTCTGAGACCGTTTGGCGTCAGGCTGAGGAATACAAGGTTCCGCGTATGGCGTATGTCAACAAGATGGACATTATGGGCGCTGATTTCTACCGCGTTGTCAACATGATGCGCGAGAGACTGAAGTGCAACGCTGTACCGATCCAGCTGCCGATCGGCTCTGAAGATACCTTCAAGGGCCTCATCGACCTCGTGGAAATGAAGGCTTATGTCTACTATGATGATCTCGGCAAGGATATCCGTTGCGAAGAGATTCCGGAAGACATGAAAGAGCTCGCAGAGAAGTATCACACCGAGATGATCGAGCATGTCGCCGAGCAGGACGACGCACTCATGGAGAAGTATCTCATGGGTGAAGAGCTCACGATCGATGAGATCAAGACCTGCATCCGCAAGTCCACCATCAACAACACGATGGTTCCGGTTACCTGCGGTACTTCCTATAAGAACAAGGGTGTTCAGAAGCTTCTGGACGCGATTGTTGATTACATGCCGGCCCCGACGGATGTTCCGTCTATTAAGGGCGTAAACCCGGAAACCGAAGAAGAGGACGTTCGTCACTCTTCCGATACGGAGCCGTTCTCCGCTCTTGCATTTAAGATTGCTACGGACCCGTTCGTCGGTAAGCTGTGCTTCTTCCGTGTGTACTCCGGTACGCTTACGGCTGGTTCTACCGTTTACAACTCCACAAAGGATAACACCGAGCGTATCGGCCGTATTGTTCAGATGCACGCAAACCACAGACAGGATCTGGAAATGGTTTACGCAGGCGACATCGCTGCTGCAGTCGGTCTGAAGAACACCACCACCGGTGATACCCTTTGCGACGAAAAGCACCCGATCATCCTTGAGTCCATGGAATTCCCGGAGCCGGTTATCCGTGTTGCGATTGAGCCGAAGACCAAGGCCGGTCAGGAAAAGATGGGCATTGCACTTGCAAAGCTCGCAGAAGAAGACCCGACCTTCAAGGCATATACCGATGAAGAAACCGGCCAGACCATCATCGCCGGCATGGGTGAGCTCCATCTGGAGATCATCGTTGACCGTCTGATGCGTGAGTTTAAGGTTGAGGCTAACGTCGGTAAGCCGCAGGTTGCTTACAAAGAGACGATCCGCAAGAATGCGGATTCCGATATGAAGTACGCTCGTCAGTCCGGCGGTAAGGGCCAGTACGGTCACGTTAAGATTCGTATTGAGCCGAACCCGGGTAAGGGCTACGAGTTCGTCAACGCAGTTGTCGGCGGTACGGTTCCGAAGGAATATATCCCGGCTGTTGACCAGGGTATCCAGGGCGCAATGCTCTCCGGTGTACTTGCAGGCTACAACGTTGTTGACGTGAAGGTCACGCTGTATGATGGTTCCTATCATGAAGTTGACTCCTCTGAAATGGCCTTTAAGATCGCCGGCTCCATGGCATTTAAGGATGCTATGCGCAAGGCTGATCCGGTCATCATGGAGCCGATCATGAAGGTTGTTGTTACCGTTCCGGAGGAATACCTCGGCAACGTTATCGGTGACCTCAACTCCCGTCGCGGCATCATGCAGAATCAGGAGGCTACTCCGGGTGCTATGCAGATCACCAGCGAAGTTCCGCTGTCTGAGATGTTCGGCTACGCAACGGATATGCGTTCCAAGACCCAGGGCCGTGGTCAGTACACCATGGAGCCCTCTCACTACGCTGAAGTTCCGAAGTCTGTTTCTGAAACGATCATCGCTTCCAGAAAAAAGGCTGAATAAAGCGAAATACTACTTGATTTTTTTGCGGTTTGTTGCTACAATGGTAATAAACTCAAAAGGTTATTTTACTGAATAAAAGGAGGCAATTCCAATGGCAAAGGCTAAGTTCGAAAGAAATAAGCCCCATGTAAACATCGGTACAATCGGTCACGTTGACCATGGTAAGACTACTCTTACTGCTGCTATCACGAAGGTTCTCGCTCTGAAGGGCCAGGCACAGTTCGAGGATTACTCCATGATCGATAAGGCTCCGGAAGAGAGAGAGCGTGGTATCACGATCAACACCGCTCACGTTGAGTATGAGACGGACAAGCGTCACTACGCTCACGTTGACTGCCCGGGCCATGCTGACTATGTTAAGAACATGATCACCGGTGCTGCACAGATGGACGGCGCTATCCTCGTCGTTTCCGCTGCTGACGGCCCGATGCCGCAGACCCGTGAGCACATCCTCCTCTCCCGTCAGGTTGGTGTTCCGTACATTGTTGTATTCATGAACAAGTGCGACCAGGTTGACGACGAAGAGCTCCTCGAGCTTGTTGAGATGGAGATCCGTG
>OLOM01000864.1_pt1 | contig 22182 bp, 18 predicted proteins | sample 1672531 | NCBI WGS metagenome assembly OLOM01 (sample SAMEA3136696, study PRJEB25190) | human gut metagenome | reverse complement strand
CTTTACATTAAATGATTATTTTGTTTAGAATTTTTGGAACAATTTGTTCTTATTTTTACAATTTATTTTGTAAACTGATTTCTTAATGTCCCTGGGACCTTAAGGACATTCTTGGATGCACGGGATCTGCCTTTGGAACCCACACTGAAAAAAATGATTCTACAAACAGCATGATCCTGTAGATTATTATATCTCATTTTTTGAAACATAGCGACAGTTATGTTTATTTCTTATGCTTATTTTTACGTTCACGAATAATATTTATTTTTCAAAGTACAGTACCAGTATTTTTCTGGTATGATCACTCAAAATTCCGAGAGATCATTTTGATTTTCTGCAACAAAAAAGGTGGCTATGGTTCGTTCATGAGCCATTGCCACCAGTGACGGTAAACTTTATTCAATTTTCATGTGCTCCTTTCTCGCATTATCATTTTTATATGAAAAATAGCACCTAAGATTTCTCCTACGTGCTATTACTGTAACGATTATACATCTATTTAACTCTATTCATACTTACGGGTATCAGTTTTCATCAAATACAAAAATAAATTTATAAATTCTGGATATTTATCTTTATCTTGCACAAACCATTCACTAAATATTTGCACAGCTTTAGCTGTATCAAAGACATCTTTGGATGTTGGTAATCCCACCACTAATACATCCTCAACAACCAACGCTTTTGAATATTGTGGATTTTTTTCATATCCTTCATTTTTATCATACAACTCGATTAGTTTTGAACTTAAAACACTTAAAGCTTTCTTCTTGTGTTCGTAAAATTGTGTATTTATAACTTCATCTCGTAATGCTTTTTCCAATAATTTGTAAGCCTTGTCTTTTTCTCCAAACTTTACATAGGCTAAAGAAAGTCGATCTACTACATCTTGATTTATATATTTTTCAGAAACCTTTTCTAAAATATATATCCTATGCCTAAGTGGTAGCATACTAAATATTGTATATATATTTTCACTACCAAATTTATGTTCAGGTGCAAGAAAATATTTTACAAATATATTTTCCACAATATGAATAGCCTTTTCTATTATTAATTGAAGTTCTTCTTCCTTCACTTTTCCATTAAAATGAGAACCATCTCCTCCAATTTTAAAAATATCTTGTATATCGTTTGCAATTTCTTCATCATAATTTTCTTTCAAAATTTTAATCTTTCTTCCCCAATTTATGCCTTCATAAAGTTCATTGGGTTTTAAAGTGGCTTTTATTTTATCTTTCAAAAGCAAATCTACAATACCCTCTACATATTGTCTCACATTATTTGCACGAATTTTTGTTTTCTGTTCTTCGTCCATAAATATATCAAATACATCCAAAAAATCTTGATTTACAGGCATCAATACTTCATTTTTCATGTACATACCTCTTTTCTATCTAATATTTTTCACATTAATATCACTTTTTCTATTTATTTTGCTATGTATAAAGGAGAATAAACTCTCATATTAATACAACTTTCAGACATTTTTCGCTACTTCACGCCTTTAAGCTAAAAAAAGAATCATTTTGATCTAGTAAAAAAGTCCCCAATTACTTAAATACTATTTTGAATTTTCTTTTTCAATTGATTTATTTGGTTTTATATTTTCAATCTCTTTTAGTCCGTCTAAATTCATTTGTATTTCACTTCTTATAATTTCTCGTAACATATCATCCTGAGCCTCAACTGTACTGAATTTTCCAAGTAAGTTCACACTTGATAAGAAACGCTCATCCTCGTGTAAAGCTTTATGATAATGATTAAGTTGTGACAAAGAATTACGGTATACCACCAATGCTGTTCCTGCAATTAACTCCGTTATAACTCCTCCAACAGCAGGAATAATTGACATTTGAAAACTTAATCTGAATACCACCGGCAACACAATAGCTGCTATCATTAAAGCAAATCCAAAAATACACATTACCACCGCCAATATAAACGATGCCTTCGCTTGCTTTTGACTCCATGTGTAAAACTCTTTAATATCCTCGAGATTAATCATCATGCGTCCTAATGCATCAATCTCTTTTTTCTTTTCTTTATTTTCAGAATTCTCTTGTTCTACTATCTTTATTTCGTCTGGTACTATGGCTTTTTTTAATCTTCTTGAATATGATTCAATTTCTTCCTCATCGTCTTCTTGCCATCTTCTTCGCATAATCGATAAATAGCTTGTAATAAGAGTAAAGACAGATATAACTATAGTAATAAATCCTAACAATAAAGATAAATAATTGTCCATGTATCCCATATTCGAGGATGGATATTTAAACAACAAAACTACAAAGAGCATAGCAAACATTTCTATGGCTAATGTTAAAATTATCATTGAAGATGTTTTGCTTCTAACTTCATTGCCGTTCGTTTTTCTTACATAGAATTTCCTGTGTGTCAATACCTTTTCTATCATCAGCTGTGCTTTAGACAAATCCTCTTCCGATTTTGAATCACAAGAAATATATAATATTTCTTCTATACATTTAGGAACATTCGCCTTATTCAAAATAACTGGAAGCAACATTCTATTTCTGTTTTCTTGCACTAACATTTGTGCCAACTGTAATTCCAAATTAAGGTACATACTATCAGAAAATTTATCATCTATTATCACTAATATAACATCTGCGTTCTCCATTTTTCGTTTAAGAGCTACATTATTACCTAAACCTATTCCATCCACAGATAATCTTGTAATAATCTTAACATTTCTTATGTTGTTCAAAAGTTTTTCTGCAAATGAAATATTATCAGATGCCGCTATGATATAAACTTTCATCATTCAAAATCCTTTCATCCAAGCTTTGTTTTATATTATATCACATTATTTGTTTAAAGAGGATAAAATAGTTTTCCATTTTACCCTCTTTTATGTCAACTCATTTTTAGTTTAAAAAGAAAATCCATGCTCCCCAATGCCCTTTTCCAAAATACAGTTAATCAGTTCCTCCAGCTCCACATCGTTGATTTCACTGACAACGATTAGCTTGGCAAGGGTATCCTTCGGAACAGACACCGCATAACATTCCTCGTCTGCACAAGGCTCATGGACACAGATACCAAGTTCCTCTGCAATCTTGCACATCACACCAAGCTCCGGTTCCTTAATTCCTGCTAGGATGTCTAAGATCGTCCTCTCCGGCACACCGGAAATTTTGGAAAGCTCCATAATCCCGATTTCTTCCTCTTTCATCACGTTTAATAACTTGTCTCCTGTTGTAAACATTGCTTTTTCCACCCTATTCTGCTTTTCTTCCAAATGAAAACGAATCTTCTTTTTCCTTTTTCGGTGCAAATCTTCCCTTGACCTCTTGAAGTCTTTTTTCCATAATTGAAAACATGGCTTCCACCTGTTCCTGTGTGTACTCGTAGTTGGTACGGTTGGAAAGGTTCTCAAGCCTTCCGATTGCATCAATGATCTTGTTCACACGATACTCCCCAAGACGGACAAACTTGTCCGCCTTGTTCTCATTTTCCTGTACGTTCTTTGTCTTCTGCTTCCATTGTTACATCCTCCATTTATTTTTTCTTGCCTGCAAATTTCTTCTGTGGAAACTCCATGACAAACTTAAACTGCACTCCGGACTTTTCTTCTCCGTCCTTTGTGTAGTGGTATTCTTCCGTACCATTCGGAATGATATAGGCATCATATTTCTTGCCCGCCTTGCTCGTAAGACCTTTTAACAGCGTCTTTTTCCCGGCAAGCAGTTTTTCCACCTGTTCATCCGTCAGGGCAACACCCATGATCCGGCTCACATTCATACCACACTTATTCGTGCAGTACGCTCCATACTTTCCCTTTACTACCTGTCCTCCGCAGTTCGGGCATTTGCCAAGCACACTTTCTGCTCCTGTGCAAACATCTTTTTCTGCTCGTCACTGACTTCATGATAGGTATGGATTAAATCAGATATCATTGCTTCAATATCTGTCATAAAGTCCTCACGCTCCATCTCCCCAATCAGCGGTGAGCTTCGGAGACTTTACCACATCAGGAAGCACCGTAATCAGCTTCATTTCTTCCTCTGTGGGTATCATCTGCTTTTTCTCACGCTTCACGAAACCGTCTTTGACTAACTTCTCGATAATGTCTGCTCTGGTGGCAGGTGTGCCAAGTCCTTTGCGCTCCACATTATCACCCATATCCTCACTTCCAGCTCGCTCCATTGCAGACAGAAGGGAATCCTCCGTAAAATGCTTCGGTGGTGTCGTGTAAGGCTCGCTTATCTTTGTCTGTACCCCGTCAAAGATCTGCCCTTTAGAAAGTTCCGGCAACTTCTTATCCTCCTGCTCCTTATCTTCCGTTGTCTTAAAGGAATGCTTAAAAGCATCCTCAAAGTCTTTCCATCCGTTTTTTAATACAGACTTTCCGGAAGTAGTAAATGTATAACCTCCACAGGAAAGCTCTGCTTTGACTGTTTCATAAAGATGTTTCTCCCCCGTAGCACACAGTAACCTGTTGGCCACAAGGGATAAAATCTTTCGCTCCGTTTCTGGCAATGCTGCAAGGTCAGCTTTTGCAATCTCCATGGTAGGGATAATCGCATGGTGGTCTGTGACCTTTTTGCTGTTTAACACCCTCTGAATGTCAGGATTGAACATAATGCTTTGTTCAAACAGTATGGAACCAAAAATCGCTTCGATTACATTCCCGGCTGTCTGCTCCATATCATCGGACAGATACTGGCTGTCCGTTCTCGGATAGGTACACAGTTTCTTTTCATAAAGGCTCTGGGTGTACTCTAATGTCTGTTTTGCAGTAAATCCGAATAAACGGTTGGCATCCCTCTGAAGCGTGGTAAGATCATAAAGTTTCGGTGGTGCCACCGTCTTTTCTTCCTTTACCATGAATATTCTTATGCGGCAGAGCCGCCTGTCCAGTTTAGACTGAGCCATCTGTCCAGGCGGAGTGAGCCACTATAATATCTGCGAGTTTACTCGCGTAATGATTTATCTAATCCGTAAACTTCGCGCATAGAAATATCATGTTCAATATCAATACCTCTGATATTGATCCGATAACTGTCATATGCAATACGATCTAATATAGCATCTGCCAATGGACTGTCTGAACCTCCAAGTTGATCATACCATTCTTCAATTCATACTGAGAACAAAAGATGGTAGATGATTTTTTACGCCTTCTATGTAAAAGTTCAAAAATATCTCTTTGTTCTGATTCAGTTGGCTTTAATAAAAGCCATTCATCTAAAATAAGAAGAACCAGATTTGCATATTTAGCCATGATCTTTTTGTAATTGCCATTGTCACGAGCCAGCTCAAGATCAATCAAAAGATCAGGTAACCGAACATACTTGGTATTAAAATATTGTTTATATGCTTCCATACCAAAGGCACATGCCATGTACGTTTTTCCGCAACCAGTTGCACCTGTGATAAAGATATTTCTATGTTCAGATATATATTCACATGTAGCAAGACGAGTGATCAATTCCTTGTTCAGTTTACGTCCGGATGTATAATCGACATCCATGATACTTGCATCTGGCTGATCAAACTCAGCTTTTTTGATCAGTCTCTTTAATCGATTACTTTTTCGGTTATTATATTCGATATCTATAATCATACCGAACCGGTCTTCAAAAGGAACTTCGTTAAATTCAGGATCATTCAACTGATTACGAAATGAATCGGCCATGCAGCTAAGTCGCATTTCAATTAGTTTATCAATTGTGCTTTGATTTGTCATAGTTATTTACCTCCGATAATAATCAGCACCTCTTGTGATGCCGTGTGCTTTGTGTGTGGATTCTGTATGATCAGCTTCCGATTTCAGTTTTTTTGAACTGGTCACAAGAATGTTTTTAATGCTCTTATAACTCGGTGACGAAGTATAGGATAAGGCTTTTTTACAAGCAGCTTCCAATAAAGTATCAGAGTACTTTTCTGCAAGTTTCAGTAATCCCATACAACTTCGGTAGGTTTGCTGCTCCACACGTTTGGAGGTTAAGATTGCATTGACTGCATGATATGTATTTATTCCAATCTGTTCAGCCCATTTACGGAAACGATCACCATTCCATTCAAGATATTTCTGATGATCCTCTGGCATATGTGCTGTAACAGTACTGTATTGACCCGGACGTCCTTTTAGTCGACGATGAGAAGCAATACGATTGTGATTATAAAAGATCTCAACTGTATTATCTGTTATTTTTACATCAACTTTCTTTTTGATGTATTCATAAGGAACTGAATATAGCATTTTATCCACAGATATGTGATAATTGAACTGAACTGTGGCGGTTTTCCAGTCGCTTAGTTCAAAACGGGTAGCAGGTAATGGGGATAGCAAAGGCTTTTCATTTTCAAGGAATAGCTCCAACCGGCTACCTTCCTTTTTTTGAAAGAGTTTTTGGTTAAAAGTCAAAAGTTTTTTTCTGATAGCCCGATTTAATTCCGCAAGTGAAAAGAACTGTTCATTGCGAAGTGCTGCTGTGATCCACGTAGATATATTTCCAACGGTTCCCTCTGCATTCGGTTTATCTTTAGGACTTCTGACACGAGCAGGTATGATCGCAGTTCCGTAATGTTCAGCTAGTTCCTGATAGGTTTGATTGATCTGTTGATCTTTCCGTTTTCCGTTATGGATAACTGCTGTTTTACAATTATCTGGCACGAGGATCTTTGCAACACCGCCAAAATATTCATACATATGAATATGAGCCTTGATCCATGATCGTTGTTTCATATCCAAAAAAGCTTCAACGTAAGTATACTGACTGTATGTCATCACACCAACAAAGATATGTGCCTTGATGATCTCTCCTGTATCTGGATCGATGATCATTGCAGGATTACCAGCCCAGTCAACTTCGATCTGCTCTGCAGGTTTACGTTTGATATGCATGGTAGCACGATGTTTCTGCTCATCCTGTTGAATGTGATAACAGAATTGAGAATACATCAATGGTTCATCTCCATTTGCACGGCAATCTTCAATATATTCTGTCCAGAGAAGTTTTTTACTGACACCATTGCGGAGTAGTTCTTTTCGGATGTAATCATAATCAGGCATCCGACGGTTTGATCTGTTGTGTAGTTTTGGATATAACAACTGCTCTAATACTGCATCTGTCTGATCATCTGATAATGGCCAGAAAAGATTTAACTCCTTAGCACGTTTTAAAACTTTTGAAACAGTATTTCGAGAACATGGAACACTTAAAGCAATGTTCCGATTACTAAATCCCAGACTGGAAAGTCTGAGAATCTCACGATATTTGGTCATCGTTAGGACCTCCTTCATAATAGATTTACACCTAATAAAAGTGTATAAAACTATTATAAAGGAATCGGCTCAATGAATCCGGAACAGTGGCTCAGCCTAAAATGGAATGGTGGCTCAACCATGTCGGACAGATGGCTCAATCAGTCCAAGATTATTCATTAATTATCTCAGATTACTTTAGGATTTTGTAGAGAACACTGATTTACCGTTTACCTTCAGGATATTGAACGATTTGTTTACTTGCATGATATAATTCCATTTACAGTTTTCACCTCACTTCGTTTGATTTATTATTAGTTTATCATATTCATATATTAGCTACAATGAAAAAAGTCATTACATGATATGCTTATATATAGTAAGATATCATAATAATGACTTTCTTTTTTGTGTAAATGATTATTTTGTTTAAAGTTTTTTGAACAATTTACATAAATAATAAAATTTATTTTATAAACTGATTTCTTAAGTGCTACGGTACCTTAAGGATTTCATATTCATTAGTATTTCTAAACAATTTTCTTATAATTCTATTCCTTTATATATACTTTTTTTCTATTCTTATACTCACTTTTCTCTTTTATCATAAACGGTTTACAATATTTCTCAAAATTACTTTTTTCAATTCTTTGGTGAAAATTCTCTATTTCTTTAATTTTCTTTATCATTGTATCATTAAAATTATTTGTTACATTTTTATCCTTATATACAACATATGAACTTATTATTTCTGCTATTATTTTATAGATGCTATAAAGCATATCTAACTTCTGTACATTATCATATTGATTCAAAAAGTCATATACTTCTGGCCCTGCCATTCTAGTTTCTTCATAATTAAGTTGAGTTTCCCATTGACCATGTGCTAATCTATTTCTCACTGTAATAGCTTGTTTTATATCATCTAAATATTTCAAAACTTTTTGGTAACAATATAATTCTTCTTTTCTATTACCAAAACAGTCTGTATAATTATTCTTATTAGATTTAAATATAAATCCATAACTTTTACATACTGCCATATTAAAACATTTTTTCCATTTACAACTCATCTTTCTTGCTGAAAGAATCTGATTTCTTTCAGCTTCTGTAAATGCAACTGAGGAACCCTCATATAATATTTTTTTAATTCTAGCTTCCAACCATGAACATAATAAAAATGTATACAATCTTGTAATTCCCAAAACATCTTTTTCTCTTTTTTGAATTTCTCCCAATTCTTTTTCTTCTAATTTTGCATAACACAATTTCCCCAAATTTGCTTGTGCCATCCTTTTTACTTGAACTAATTCATTTTCTAATAATTCCAAATTTGTTTGATATATATTATATAACTGTTCTCTATTCATTCTAATATTTCTCCATATATAATAAAAGAGATGAAACAATAATTTCATCTCCTTGAATCCCGCTGCCGAAAATAATAGAATAAAATATTTCTATTACTTTCGGCGGCAGGATTCGAACCTGCGTTATTCTTTAATAAAATTGATTATTTTATTAAGCGTGTTAACCTATTACACTATCACCGCTATAAACATATTACTATAATTTTTCATCATTGTCAATTTAACTATTCCTCAATTTTTTTGTATTCATATACTATCTTTTTTATATTATTCAATAATGGTTTAAATGCCTCAAAATCAATTTTTGCATAATTTTTCATCACATACTTGGAAAATCTATCTTTTCCATAATAGATTTTTGTATCATATTTATCATTTTTTGTAAATATCTTGCCATCTAATTTTGTTTTTAATAACTCACTGTGAAACAAATCTTCTATATCGCTTATGCTTTTACCTTTTTGTAATGGTGTTACCATTAAATATAAATTAGAATTCAACAAAACATACTCTTCCTTCTTTAATTTTTTTATTTGATCATCACTCATATTGACTTTACAAAATTTTGCTACAGGTTTTGTTTTTTGTTGTAATTCATTGTCATATAACATAATTACAGCATTCTGAGCTCTTATTCCTTGACTATTTTCGAATTCAGTCATATATTCCGGATAATTTACTTCTGATTTTCCAGAATAATACGCATAAATATTTTTTAATGTATCTGCTCCATCTTTTTTTATATTTAAAAAATAATCTAATCTTTTGCTTTTCTTCAAAAAGGAAAACTTATATTGATATTCCCCTTTCTCATTTCGTGTTACTAATTCGGGATATTCTTTATATAAATTTTTTAATGCTGCTTTTATATAAATAACATCTGTTTTTCCTTCTGTTATAATTAATGTTTTTTCATTTGCAAAAAAATATTTGTAGAAAAGAAATTTTTTATATTCTTTTTCTCTTCCATTTAAACTATAAAAATTACGTTTCTTTTTAAAATATTTATTATCAAACCATTCTGCCTGATTAATAAAATCAAATCTCCCTTCTAATTGGTGTATAGAACCTTTTTCACCATCTATAAAAAACTCACCTGTTTTATATAAACGATCTGCCATAGCTCTTGTAATTTTATAATATTCTCTTTTTATACTTATTTTTTGATTAACCACTACCCCTGTCACTTCTTGACGTGAATTCTTATACGATATTCTAGTTTTTGTTTGATTTATAGAAAATCCGGCTCTATCAATTTCTTTTTTTAACTTTAATAAAAATTCATCTTGATATTCTATACAATGTTTATCGTTTGTAGAAAAAGTTAAATCATCAGCATAACGGGTATAATTCATTCTATATTTTTTAGCTAATTTCATTATTCTTAAATCAAATATATTACAAATATAATTTGATATAATAGGAGATGTAGGTGCACCTTGTGGCAAACTGCCCTTATAGCAAGTCAATTGTGCTATTACCGTTGCAACTTCATCTGTTAGTCTAAAGTAATTATTCTTTAAAAAATATCCTCTAACTCTTCCAAAATGGATACTATCAAAAAAATTTTCTAAATCAACATTTATTATAAATCTTTTATTTCTATGAATTCTTGCATTTGTAAAAATACTTTTTTCATTTTCAAACGCATGTGAAACACTACTATGTATATTTATATCTTTATCTAATAATGTTTGTTCATATCTATATAATGCTTTTACTAGATTTTTCTGAATATATTTTAATTCCTCATTAGGACTATTAATTAAACGTCTTCCTCCATTTTTTTTAGGAATTTCAAATGATGTGTACATATTTTCTACATATTTTTTATATAAAATGTACGTTAATTTTCTATACGGTATTCCAACTAAATCTGCCAATTCGTCTCTTGTTGTAACCTCATTTATCATTTGCATTTACTTCATTCCCCCTCTGATAAAAATAACGTGTAGTTACTCATTATGCGGTGTCTAAGTTCATCTAACCAAGACTAATTAAATAGTAAAAGAACGCATATGTTCCTACCATTTTTGCCAATACTTGCGAAACACAAGCACAAAATCTAACTACACGTTGATATAAGTATACCTTATTTTTCATTTATTATCAATTTTTATTTTACATTTAATCACTCATGATTAAAATATACATATCTCAGATTATTTTAGGATTTTGTAGAAAACACTGACTTACCGTTTACGGATTAACTTTGCTTAGCCCATTATATTAGGTATCCATTTTATTCCAATATTTTCAGACGGAATCTTTTTTGTTTTATATACAAAACCTACACTATATTTCGCTCTGGTAACTGCCACATAAAATTTTGAAAGACTTTCGTCTTTCATATCCTTCGATTTTCCTGATAGCCAATTCAACATTGGCCGTGTTGGATATATCAAAACTCTATCAAAAGTAAGTCCCTTTGCTGAACCAAAAGTCATTACCCTAAATTTTTCATTTACCTTGGTTCTTCTATCATGTCTAAGTTGAATGGGATTATATATTTTCATATAGCTATCAACATCCTTTTCTTCAATCCAAAATATTCCGTCATGTTCCGTTTTCTCATTCATAGCAGAATCGCATGGCTTCATATCAGGATACATCTGATTTGCAAGATCACATATAATCTGATTATTGCGATATGATGTCGCTAATGTCGTGGAATCAATTTTCATTTCGGGAATATTTTCCTGCACAAAATTTACTATTTTCCCATTTGCATACTTTTTATATTTTACTTCATAATGAGTTTGATATGTTGTCTGACGAGGATCTCCTACCAAAGTGATATCACAGCCAACTTCATGTAATTTTCTTATAACTTCCAAATCATAGCCAGCAAAATCCTGTATTTCATCTACAAAAACATAAGAAAAAATCTTTCGCATCCGTCGAAATACACAGCCATTCGATAATCCATCCAAAACACATGGCAATTTTGAAATCATATTTGAATACACATTACCGGAAGCTGTAACATATTTTTTCTCATTTGTATCCTTTAGCTTCATCAAATTTCTATCTACTTTATTCACCAATAATACACCCGATACTCTATTAGCAATAAGATAACTTTGATAAGGTCGTATACCGTGCCTAATTAGTAGTGAAAACCACGGCATAATAGTTACATTTGCTGGAATACAACCATTTATTTCGTAAAATTTTTCTCTAATGCTTTGTTCATTTGTATCGGTATAAGTCGTTATCAAAATATTTTCAGAAATCTCTAACGCTCGCTTTACAAGGAATGTTGTTTTTCCTGCCCCTGCTGCCGCAATAATTAGACTACTCATTTTTTATTGCCCTCATTATATACTCAGGATATTTAATTTTCGTAGCCGATTCAAAAATTGCAATCGCACAATCCGTCTTATGAGTACGCATATATTTGTGCATTTCATCATCAGTACTGTAGTTAGTTCCAAAAATATTATTCATTACTTCCCTTCCATTTTCTTTCAATATTTTCGGTTCTAAGGTATTATAATTAAAATCCTTACCCGCCAGTTTCAAATCACCTGTATCTACTACCTCATCAACACATATATGGATACATGGTATTCCTTCATATTCTTTGTACTTTTTCTTAACAGCTTCAATATTTCCATCGTTGTCTGTAACAACAGCCGTTTCTTTGTTTAATGTCTGTGCAATTTCAAGATACCGCTTAAATGTCACCCCACCTACGGTCATTACATCTATTCCGTCTTGGATAGGGAGCCTCCCCTCATGAGTATCCATATATGCTCTCTGAACAACCAGTTCATCTGAGTCACCTTCTACTAAGATTGATTTTTTGCAAAGAATCAGTCGCAGTGTATCATAACCTGCCACTTTTTTGAAAAATTCAAAAGTTTCCTTTTTGAGCGATTGCATCGAGCAACAATTATCGCCTGAAAGCAAAATTAAATTTTCCAGTCCGAGTTTATTAGCGACAAAGCTACTATGCGTTGATGCTATAATTTGTCTTCCTGATGCAGCCTTTTCAATAACTCCCATCAATTCGCTTAATCGAGAAAAAGATAAATGACTTTCAGGTTCTTCAATCAAAATAATACTTGCTTTTTCTGCCTGTTTATGACTTAAAGCTAATTGTGTTTTTATGATACATTGTGCACCTTTTCCAGCATGAGCAAACGGGATTCCATCCACCTGCGTAACCAAACTTGACTCCCAAGAATTTTGAACTCCTTGATCAGCACTCAATGATATTTTTCCATTCATAACAGTAGACGCTGCACTAATTTTCTCATTGATTGACTGAATTGCTTCATTTTGTGCAAACTCATCTATCATATTTCTATGGGCTTGTGTTATTGCTGTTATGTCCTCTGGTTCAAGGAAATCCTTTACTACTCTGGAAATATATACATCAGACCCATTTTGGTATCTATAATTTGACGAATCAATCATTACAGATTTTATTGGTATAAATCGGGGCATTTTCTCATCTCGGCTAAAAGAAAACCATTTAGCTTCATAAAATTCAATAGGCAAACTTGTAAGTTTTTCTGTTTTCAATAAAACTTCATATTCTGAATTAAATTTATCAGAAAAACTAATTGTGAATCTGATTCCTTCCATACCATCATTTTTTTCAGAATTACCATTTCCTTCATATTCAGGCAATGTTCCACTTTTGAAATATAGCTCAATCATTATTTCTGGAGGTGCAATGGGATGTCCATTTTCCACTGATTCCAGATATTCTTCAACTGCTTCTCTATTAAATAAATATGTTGACATCCGATTTCTAATATTTCGACCAGCATATATGCCCGTCAAAGCCACATGAATGGCCTCAAGAATAGTAGATTTTCCAGATTCATTATCACCAACCAGAAGATTGATATTTTCATTAAATTTTACTTCAAACGGATTTTTAAACTTCTTAAAATTTTGAATAATTACCTTCTCAATAGCCATTCGTAGCCTCCTATCTTCGATTTTACTTTACATTGGTTTAGATTTCTTAATGTCTGCAGAATCTTAAATTTCACATTAAATTATTTCTATATTTCATAATTTGCATATTTTGACAACATACTTGCAGCTGTAAGAATAATTTTCTTTGAATTTTCATTAAATGTACAGTGCCCTATTATTTTAAAATTCTTTTTTACAGAATATTGATTTACAAAAATAGAGTTATATATTTCTATAATTTTTTCTTCTAAAGTAATCATTTCTTTGCCTTCTTCTATGTTAAAAGATTCATTTTGACCTAAGAAAGACTCTCCAATCAAATCCTTAAATTCCTCTGTATTAAATACATTTATCATCGGTTCCGGATTCTTACCTGATATAAATTTTTCATATAAAGATACATCAACCATTTTCAATCCTACTACAATTGGAAGCATAATCTGATTTCTTAATGTCTCAGGGTACTTAAGTTTTCAATTTATTTCATAAACTGATCACTTAATATCTCAGAGACCTTAAGGATTACGTCTGAGCAAATTTATTTGCTCATGAATAATTCAGGATTAATTATTTTTAACTTTCATTTTGTAAGCTAATTTTGCCATACCACTTTTTGCGCCTCTCGGCTGCTTTCGGGAATGAATTTCTATTTCTTCTTTACTCATTGTTTCTGATATATTTTTCAAAAACTCTTCTAATCTTGGATTCACTCGTTTTCCCCCTCGTCTCAAAATACCCTGACAAGCTACTGGTGTTATATATAACTTATCATCAACATCAACACTCGATATTATATTTTGCATTGTTCCAAATACAGATTTTTCTGGCTGTGTAGAACAATTTATAGGAACAGAATCAAGATAATTACAAATTCCTTTACCAAAATCTATATACTCATAATTCTCAACATTTAATCGAATTTGATTAACAGTTAATATTGTAGGTTTAAAACCATCATTTATTCTTTCCCCAATCCAACGAATAACTGGAACTGCCCAAGCATTACCAATTGCAGTATATCTCTCTGTTCTTTTCGATTTTTTTAATGCTGTATAATTATCGTCAAATCCCATAAGACGTTCACATTCTAAAGGTGATAATCTTCGAATTCTGCCATCTTGAACAACGAATAGTGATCCATTATTTGCTGCTGCATTTCCATTCCATTTCGTTCCATATGCCGCATATAAACAATCAGTATATTCCCTGAATATCTCAAATCTGTGTCCTTCTTTTTCAAACACTAAATTTTCCTTTGGATATTCTCCTAATTTTTTCGTGTGCTTCTCAAATAAAACATTTTCAGGAGAGAAATCTTTTCCCCCTGCTAAAACATATAATCTTTTTCTCTGTTGAGGAATCCCAAAATATTTTGCATCAATAACTCTCCATGCTATATTACGAATTGGTCCTCTAATAAGCCCTGCTTTGGGCCATTTTCCTAAATTAAGTGGTTCCTCCAATCCTGCTAAATATGATACAAAACAACCAAATGCATTCGTTTTGTCGGAAAGAACACCTTCAACATTTTCCCAAAACATTACTGTTCGATTTTTTCCATTACTTAAACGAATTTTATCATTTGCATTGATAATATCAATAAATTTTAGCGTTAAATTCCCTCTATCATCATTTAAACCCGCCTGAAATCCTGCAAAAGAAAATGCTTGGCAAGGTGTTCCTCCACATATCATATCGGGAGATTCTATACTTCCTTTATAAATTTTTTCTGGAATTTCTACCATATCACCTAAATTAGGAACATTTGAATATTTTTCAAATAATATCCTATTAGGAAATGTTGCTATTTCTGAATACCATTTATAAGAAAAGTCTAAATTTTTCCATGCTACTGTTCCAGATTCTATTCCAGAACATATACTACCTACTGTTTTAATCATTTTTTTCACCTTCAAGTTTTCTCATTAATTCCTTCCGCCATCTTTCAATGTCATACCATGGACAGCCTATGCATCCTTCTTCTGCTGCCTTTCCTTTTGTTGGTATAGTGGATTCCCAAAATCTTCCTCCTTCGTAATAAAAATCTATCCCATAAATAGAACCTCTTTTCCCTGTTTGAAAACATTTTCTACATACTTCTCGTTTTTGTTGATTCCGTTGATTCGTTAATAATTGAAACTTTTCCCTAATTTCATCATCTGTCATTGTATCAGGATTTTCACTTTTAGTATCATCATCCCATCTTATTTCAGAAAATTTATGATCAGGAAGACAATTTCTATTCACAGTACCTTCATAAGCATCTATATAATTAAATAATCTTAATATACGCTTCCTTAATGCTGGAGACCAAGTCTCATATCCATTTCCTGCAAGTTCAACTCTATCGATTGGGAGAAGTAATAACCTTGTACTTCTATTATTACCACATTTCGGACAATGATAATTCAAGTGCGTAGCAATAGTATAACCCATTTCTTTCAAATCCTGAATTCTTCTTGCGAAATTTGGATTGTTAATTTCACAATTTCTGCAATGCCATTTCCCATCTTTTAAAAGATTAAAAATTTCCTTCGTTTCTACAGATCGACTGTGTGACCATCTGGCATCTTCCTTCTGTAACCATACTCTATAATTTTTAGGATTCATTTGATCATATATTGAATTTAAGTACCTATATAGCTCATCTGTTTCCCCATCTGAAATATTTACACCTGTTCTTCTATACTCAACAGGAACCCATCCATCCCATTGTGTATCATTATATTTAAATGTAACATCTATGTATGATTCTGATGCTTTAGTATTCACATATCTTGATTTGTTTTTAATTTCAATTTCTTTATATAGTTTTGTCATATGTATTCCTCCTTGTTTTAATATAATAACAAAAATATTTTCAATGTCACATAATATTCCTTTTTCTCCTCAATATATCCTCTATTTTTCCCAATCCACTATATAAATTTTTATCATCCATATGCGCTCTTTTCATTCCAATTATATTCATTAACAAATAGTCTAATCTATGCAATTCGGACCCTAATTGCAATTGATTATAAAACTTATTAACATCTTCATTATGTACAAACTCATCATTCACACAAATATAATATTTTTTATCTCTCACAAATGTCTTTTTTATTCCTTCTTGATCCGGATACAAATTTTTATATTGTTCTGAATTTATGTAAAATGAACTTTTATTATGATTACAATCATGACATGCTAAAACTAAGTTTTCTATATAACCTGCATCTTTTTTACTTTTAAACAATGGCGCCTTTTCATATAAAAAATGATCTACTTCAAAATAATTTTTTGGCAATAAATCATTAGATACACCACAATATGCACATTTATCATTATATATTTTCATAAATTCTTTTTTTAAACTTCCTGAATTATTACTAATATAAGTATGCATATCCTGTGCTCTAGGATGTTCTTCTTTAATTTTATTTTTTATATGCTCTTTCTTTTTTCTCACATTATCTAATTCAGGACAATATTTAGTTCTTCTATAATCATCCACTTTATCTATCTACTTTCTCTTGTAATTCTTGAAAAATTCCAATTATATGATCTATATCTGTTTTTGTTAGTTCATCATATACATCCTTTCCTTTTAATGAATTTTCAATTTTTTCAATCATTACATCTTCCCATATTGTATTTTCTTTCATATGAGAAGCTATTTTTCGATATTCAAATATGTTTTTAACTGCATGATCTATTAATTCTGGTAGAATGCTATCATAGTACTCTTGTGCTGTTTTATCACTTCTAGAATCATATTTAGCTATTGTTTCATATTCTTCTTCTACTTCATTTTGTGTTATTACAATAACCTCAATAAATGGTAAATGTTTTTTTAAGATTATTTTAAATTCTTCTCCTGTAAATTTTCCATTTGTATTCCTATTTTCAAATAATTTAGAATCAATAAAAATAATATTTGCAGTTCTAACTTCAGTATTATTTATCAAACTTTCATAACCCTCTTCTGAATTAAATTCTATATCAGAATAATCGAATTGACATAAATCACTTCTAAATTTATCTAAATACTTTGATAAAGAAATATCTGGTGAATCATCAATATATATCATTTTTATTGTATCCATTATATTTTTCCTCCCAATGTAAATTTAATATAAAACCCTTTTTCTCCTTTTATATCTTGTACTTCCCCTCCTGACATGATACAAGTATTATTTACAATCCACATTCCTAGTCCATGTCCTTTTTTTCGTGTTGTTTCATGAACTTCTAGTATTTTCCGCGGATTTGTTAAATATTTATCATCTAATCCTTTCCCACTATCTCTATATTCAAACTCTATTTTGCCATCATTTTTCATTGCAGAAATAAAAATATTTAATAACTGAATTTCATCATTTTGTTGTATACTATTTAAAATCAAATTATCCAAAATAACTTGTATTACATCTTCGGATATTTCATATACAATATCTTCCTCTATGTCTAAATTAATATGGATCCATTTATAATCTCTTTGCCAAACTTTTTTTATTGCATTAACAGAATCAAAAATACTCCTTTCTCGAAGTTCAAATTGGTTTTTCTCTATTTCTTCCAACATAGTATCCATAAAAGTAAGTAATTTTTTTTCAACTTCATTTCCATTTTTTAATAAATATGGTACATTCTTATACGATTTACGAGTATTTTCTTCTAAATTAAGTTCTTCCCACATTCCATATTCTTTCAAAGCATCTACAATATTCTCGTAATTTTCATAAATAAAATTTCTATTATTTTTCATTTCATGTGCTATTGATGATGCTTTTAAACCAGTAGTAGCCAAAACATTTAATATCCTAACATCATATCGGTATTTTTGTTCTACCTCTTCCTTATCTTTCTGATATCGCTTTTGTTCCTTTTTATATTCCTTAATTTCTGATGCCAATTGTTTTGATTCATCTGGTGTTAAATTTTTAATAGATTTTGGACTTTTAGCAACTCGATCTGAAACTGGAGATTTATTAGGAGAGATAATTTTATTCTTTACATCGATTTTCCTTATAATATTTTGTCTATACCTTTCAAATTCTTTTATTCCCATACAGATAATTTCAACAAATACTTGAAAATATATATTTTCATCCAATCCTTGTCTATTTGCTAAATCTTGTAACATATAGTTTTCCTTCTTATCAATCAGAACATATCCAGCTAACTGATTTTCTCTTACTCTCCATGATCCCGATTTATGATTTGCTGCTGCTGGGGACTTTCTTGCACGTTTTCCTAATCCTAACCAGTCTTTTTTTCCCTCATAAGAAGATATACTAAATGCATTTCTATACAAAATTATTCCACCTTTTATTTTTTCTGGTATACTTGTATATTTGTATAAATATTTATCTTTATCTACTTCAGTAGGTGATAAATTAAAATAAAAATTAGCTGAAAATTTTCCTATTCCATTAACTATTCTTTCTAAATCATTTTCTGCCACTTCTTCTATATATGAACCTTTTAATTCATCCTTAACATTAAGTTTTGATTCAAACTCATTTAAATTAATTCCCTGACAATATTTTGTTGCTTTTCTATCGAATTCATCAGATTTAATTATTGTTGTTAATATTCCATTATCATATTTTAGTTTCAAATTGCTTTTACAATTAATTCCTATTTCTGCTGTTGGAAAATATTTAGGAATTATTTTATTAAACTCATCGGTTATAATCTCTATTTTCATAGAATCGTCAAAATAAGTTCTTTCTATATATTCACATAAATTATTTATTCTTTTTTTGTTCCAACGTTCTCTAAGATTTTCTATTAATATTGTCGTTCCATTTTCAATTAGATTTTCCGCAGTATCAATTATAGATGTATTCCAATCTGTTTTCCAAACAACTCCTGAATTATCTGCCTTTTTTGTTGTCATTATAATATTACAGCCTAATCTAGATAACGCAAATCTACCAACACCCTTAGATCCTGCTTGGATTCTTTTATTATTGTTGTCATCTATAATTTCATATTTTTTATCACTTTTTCCTATATGCATCCAATGTTTCTTTATATCTTCAACATTCATTCCAATACCATCATCTTGAATTACCATCTGATTATTTTGAAATTTAATTTTCAAATTTAACGCATTTGCATCATATGCATTTTTTACTAATTCAAGAACTGCTGCTTCATCAGTTGAAAAATTTTGAACACCTAATAATTCTGCAATAGTACTATCTTCAACAATATACTTTAATACTTCCATTAATTATAGCCTCCCAGGAGTTTAATATTGTTATATATTTATTTTATATTTCTTAATATCATTTACAGAAATTCTATATGATGTAGCTGTAGTTGGTGTTCCACAAATTTTTACATAGTCATAAAAATCTTTGCTCTCTAAAATCTTTTTTGCATCTTGCAATCCTAATCTACTATTTTCTCTACATTTTATGAAATAACCAGCATATGGAACTGCATTTTCTCCCACCTCATATACATGAACTTCTTTCGTAATAACCATTGGAATAATTAATTTGTTACCTGTAACACTCGTGATAGCCTGACTTCTTCCATATTGAAACCATAATGTATTTTTATCTTTTTTTCTTTTCTTTAATTTATCTTTGAATTGTTTTAAATATCTAACAGCACCCGGAAATCTATCTTCAAATTCGCTTTCTGAATAATCTTTGCGTTTTCCATCTTCTATTCTGTATGGAAATATAATCTTATAGCTATTTTCTCCTCTACTTAAACTTTTTATACTTGCAGCATCTTTTACTAATTCTTCTTCGATTTTATATTCATCAATAATATAATAACCATCTCTTCGTTCATATTCTTTAAATATAAAAGCCTCGTTTAACAGTGTCGCAACACTATTTTTAACTTCAAAAAAATCACTAAATTTAACACCTATATTATTATCATCCCTTGTAACAGACCATTTAGCATCAGTCAATTTTTTCCTCTCTATTTCAAAAATAGTGTTTTCTTTAACCAAATGATATTTTAGATCAGATTTGTTTGTTAAATTTTCACAAACAATAATAACTGATGACGTTAATGCTTGCGAAAAAATTTTAATGGTTCTATAATCATAAATCTCCGTTATATATTTACTAAGTTTTACTCTTAAATCCCCTGCAAATTTATTGGTCATAATACTACATGGTACTAAATAAACCATCTTACCTCTATTTTTTAATGTTTTTAAACTAGCCTCAATAAAAGCATAACAATAATCAAATCTACCATTATTACAAGTCGAAAATGACTTTTTAAGAAATTCCCTTTGTGAATCATCCATATCATGATACGTTATATATGGTGGATTTCCAATTATAAAATCATATCTATTTTGTACATCTTCTTTTAAAAAATCATTATTTTTTATGTTCCATTCTATTCCTTCTATCCCATATGATGCTGCCAATTTATTAAGTCTATTTTTACATTTTTCTATACACTCTTTATCTATTTCATAAGCCTCAATATCCTTATTCAATCCATTTTTAATTTCTTCTGCAGAATGTTTTTCACTTTTAGCACTTTCAATATATCGTTTTACAACTTCTAATAAAATGTTACCTTCTCCACAAGAATTTTCTAAAACTTTCTTTCCATAAAGTTTTTTAGAATAATCTACATAGTCTAACATTTGTTGTACATACTTCTGGGGTGTTGGAATTTGACAATTACTCGCCATCTTTCATCTTCCTTATTCATATATTTAAATAAAACTATTTATATATTATTTTACTATATATTTTTCCTTATTCATAGTTTTATCTCAAAATAATTCTATCATAAAAAGGCACACACCTAAAACGATGTGTGCCATAAAAAACAAATTCTATTCAATTCCAAAACAAAGAATCAAATTATTTTAACTGAGCAGCAACCTCAGCCGCAAAGTCTTCTTCTTTCTTTTCAATACCTTCACCAGTTTCAAAACGAACGAATCCTTTGATTGTAACATTAGCTCCGTTTGCTTTAGCAACCTGTTCTACGTATTTTCCAACTGCCTGTTTTCCGTCTTCAGCTTTAACATAAGCCTGATCTAACAGACATACTTCTTTTAATTCTTTGTTCAGACGTCCAACGATCATCTTTTCGATGATGTTTTCTGGTTTGTCTGGGTTTTCGTTCATAGCCTGAACTTTTAAGATTTCTGTTTCATGCTCGATGTAATCTTTAGAAACTTCATCTCTGCTTGTGTATTTTGGAGAAATAGCTGCAACCTGCATTGCTACGTTTTTAGCCATCTCTTTGATCTCGTCGTTAACTACGTCTGTAGCAACTTCTACTAATACACCGATCTTACCACCAGCGTGGATGTAAGATGCAACAAATCCGTCTGCTGCAGATACTTTAGCGAATCTACGGATGTTTAAGTTCTCTCCGATAACAGCGATCTTACCATCTAATGCTTCTTTTACAGTTTTTCCAGCTTCTGCTTTAGATTCTTCTGCTAAGAATCCTTCGATATCAGCTGCTTTTGTTGTAAGAGCCTGATCAGCTACTTCTGCTACATATGTTCTGAATGTATCATTCTTAGCTACGAAGTCTGTTTCAGAGTTAACTTCAACGATTGCTGCTTCTTTTGCATCTTCAGATACTGCTACTGCAACAAGTCCTTCAGCTGCGATACGTCCAGCTTTCTTTGCTGCTTTT
>OLOM01000854.1_pt1 | contig 22359 bp, 22 predicted proteins | sample 1672531 | NCBI WGS metagenome assembly OLOM01 (sample SAMEA3136696, study PRJEB25190) | human gut metagenome | reverse complement strand
CAGGATTATCTAGCTCGCACTGGAGAAGAACCAAAGTTTGTAAATGTTTGGTGACGCCGCAGAACCGGTAAGGAAGCAGAATCATTTTGTGTGTTGTAATGTTTAGCCATAAGCCAAGTATAGGTTAATAAATGCATTTTTTCTCTTAAATCCTTGGTGATTACGAAATTAAATCGTATTTTTGTCGCTATGTTAGCAATAAAAATGTATGATTATGGCAAACGACAATAATATACAGCCTGTGGCTGATGATTCACAGATAGTACTTTATCAACCAGATGATAGCATTAGGTTGGAGGTGAAACTGGATCAAGATACAGTTTGGCTTACCAAGCACAGATGACAGAGTTGTTTCGTACAACTCGTAACAATATAACTATGCATATTCGTAACATCTTTAAAGAGAAAGAGTTAGACGAAAAATCAGTATGTAAGGAAACCTTACATACTGCTGCAGACGGCAAAAGATATCGTACTAAAATCTATAATTTGGATGTTATAATCTCTGTAGGCTATAGAGTAAAGAGTCCAATAGGAACCCGTTTCCGTCAGTGGGCGAATGCTGTTATAAAGCAATACCTGCTTCAAGGTTATTCCGTAAATCGTCACTTGATAGCCCTACAGGAGAATATGGACAAGCGTATGACCCATATTGAGGACGTTCAAGCCAAGCAGCAACAGCAGCTCGACTTCTTTATTCGAACCTCCACTCCTCCAGCAGAAATGGTCTTCTTCGAAGGTGATTTCTATACAGCAAGAGTTGCTTTAGAGAACTTGATTCGTACAGCCAATCATCGAGTAATCATCATAGATGGCTATGTTTCATCGCTAACCCTGAGTGTGTTAGATGTTCGTAAACCGGAAGTTTCAGCGACAGTTTATACTGTAGGTGTAGGTCAAGGAATGCAACGTCTCATGGATGAGCATGACCGTCTATTCCCCGATAATCATATAGATATTAGCAAATGGAAAAACGAGTCTCATGATCGCTGGCTTATTATAGATGATAGCCTCTATCATTGTGGTCATTCCTTAAACGCCAATGGCGGTCATAAGATTTCCGCCATAACCCTGATGGGCACCTCTCCAGAGGTAATCCTATCAAAAGTAGAATAAACAATAATATTCCTCATTCTTTAAAATAGGTGTAGTACCCCCACCTTTAGCAAGATAATAGCAAACTATAGCAAGGTAATCGCAAGTTATACCCAGGCGGTCCCATCCCGCATAATATGGCGAAGACCTCTGATGGTCCGCCAACCTTATAGCGTAGCGGTTCCGAGCACCGGAGGGCGGTTACATCCTCTCGTCCCTGAGGGAAGAGAGGCTTGGTGAGAAAGGTGGAGCCTTCCTTAACGGTAAGGAAGGACGGGTAGGTTTTCGAAAAATAATTAATAAGTAGCTTACGTTATGAACATAGAAGAAAAAAAAGCAGATAAGGAAGCAGAATCTTTTTGTGTGTTGTAATGTTTAGCCATAAGCCAAGCATAGGTTAATAAATGCATTTTTTCTCTTAAATCCTTGGTGATTACGAAAGAAAGTCGTAAATTTGCAGACAAAGATTAAAATAAAGGAGAATGTATTATGTTGATAAGTAATGTATCACAAGATAGAACCATTCCTTATTGGGATGAAATCAGGAATTTAAGCATTGAGGATAAATATTCCTTGATAGCTAAAATTGAGTCTTCTTTGGGCGATGTTGATATGAGTGAGTCGACTAATTCGATTCATGGGATACCACGTGAGGTGATGATTGCGGCTGCAGAATATGCTCTGAAGGAAAATAGAGCAGGTCGCTGCATTCCAAATTCGCAAGTTGAGTCTTTTATCAAAGCTAAAAGAGGATGGAAGTAGTTTGGTCAGACTTGGCTTTGACGCAGTTAGATGAAGTCATAGACTATGTAGAAGAACATTTTGGCTTATTAACCTCTCAAAAAGTTCTCCATAATATCTTGGAAAAGACAGATGAACTGGCTCAATATTCCACACATGGCATATATGATGCTCGCTACACTTCGTGGGTATCTGGTCAGGATATGGTTATACGCCATTTATTGTTAGCCCCCAACCGTGTCTATTATTTGATAGATGGCGAGCAAGTTGTAATTATGGGAATAGTTCATGTCAAGCGGTCACCGCAAGCTGTAACTTCCATGATCAAACGCTTCTTAGAAGAATATGACAAATAGTTAAGTCTTCAGAAAATTGATGCAGTCAGCAGCTGTTCGGAAATTCCGAATAGTTAGAAAGAAGGTAATCGTATTGTTACACTCTTGATGGGCTCCTCCCCATTGGTAATCCTATCAAAAGTAGAATTAAAATAATATTCCTCATTCGAGCGACGACAAGTGCAGAGCGATACTGCAATGAGGAACAAAATAATAAAAAATGGCTACCCGTTACTATATTACATTTCATTCTTCGACGTACGATACAACAAAGAGATATTCTTCTTGTTTACAGATACTTTCGAAAGACAATCTTGTGGTTATAGGACAAGATATAACCTTGAAGATTCCAATGTCTTGGTCGAAAGAGAAGATGGCAGATTATATATCATCCTATGTCGTATCACATCCCGAAGAAATGGTATCGATATTAGATGATGAGGAAATAGTCCTTGCTCACGATATCATAGGTGAGGCATGTAGAAAACATGAAAGATGGTTTGATTCATATTGGTGTGGTGGAGTTCAGACAAGTGTTGTTCTATTCTTAGATGTACTGCGCCATCTGTACTGTCATTTGCGCCAACATCCAAATATTCCTTGGCAGACGAAGGAGGCAATGGATTTCCATCTGCTGCTGACCAATAAGCATCATCGTCTTTTTGGCGACCTGGAGTTATCCTGGGGTGATTCTCGTATGGATGATATGCTTAATGACGATAGTCCCTATTGCGACTATAGCAATATGGAAGATGAATTATATGGGTATCTGGAGAGGATGATAGGGCAAAGTCAGCCCCAATAGAGTATCTGAGAGCTGCAAGTTGAATGACATTAATTTTGGCGATTACGTTCTAACGGTGATTTACAAAATAACTTTTTTCAAAAAACATTTGGCAGTATCATAGAAAAAGTATATCTTTGCACGCAAAGTATAATTAATAAGGAGATTACGTTATGAACATAGAAGAAAAAAAAGCAGATTTTATACGTCGCTTCAAGGCTTCTAGGGAGCGAAAGGCAGAATACATAGCACAAATGGAAAAGCGTATGCGTGATGACTATCGTCGCAGAACCGGTAAGGAAGCAGAATCATTTTGTGTGTTGTAAGAATGAAAAAATTAGATTTAGTCAAGATTAATAGTTGTGCACCATATGCTGTGAAAGAAGATACGCAAGAAGGTGCATATACTTTTATTGCAGATTCTGGTGCTGAGTTTTCAATCGGCTTTATGCCTGATGATTTGATTCAATCAGATGAGTCCTACGAATTTATCATAGGTAATCTCAATGGTGTGAAATCGCCTCGTGATAAAAAGGTTAAAGCTACAGTCATAGCCATTGTAGAGGAATTCTTCAATGCCAATAAGGCGACGATGTTGTTTTTATGTTCTACAAGTGACGGCAAGCAATTGATGAGAGGACGGTTGTTCAAAAATTGGTTCGATACATATAAATATCGTAATCGTTTTACAATGGTGACATCTACTTTGTTAGATGAATATGGAATAGACAATGTTGCTTCTGTAATCATCAGAAACGACAATACTAATCTTGGTAAAGTATTGGCAGAATTTGGAGAAACGATAGAAATGTTTAGTCATAAACCAAGTATAGGTTGACAAATACAATTTTCCTCATTCGAGTATAGACAAGTGCAGAGCGAAACTGCAATGAGGAACTAGTCAGCCGGGGGCAATCAGCAAACAGTCCCCCCCCCTGCGGTCCCATCCCGCAAAATCTGGCGCAGACCTCTGATGGTCCGCCAACCCAAGAGCGTAGCGGTTCCGAGCACCGGAGGACGGTTACATCCCTAATCCCTATGGTAGGGATTTAGGGCTTGGGTATAGGATAAGGACCCTCCCACAGGGGTTTCTGTCCCCTACAAGGGGAACTGAAGGGGTCGTAAAGACGATTGAAGACAGGTGGGGCAAATATAGCACCGAGTAGGGCGGTTACATCCTTCCTTCTGAGGAGAAAGGCTTGGTTGGAGGTGGAGCTCCCTTTGGCTAAAGGGAGACGGAGGAATTCGAAAATATCTTTTTGCCTAAAGGCCTTCTGTCCCTTCCAGGGAAATCGAAAGGGTCGTAAAGACCATTGAACGGAGGAATTCGAACAGAAATATGATATTAGGTAGGCGAAGCACGATTAGCATTGTTCATTAAGCTACTTTTCGCTTTTGGTGTGGAGCCTACCTTTTCAAACTAAATAAGATTAAAATATATTTATGATGACATTAAATAACCAAAACTCAGGAGAAGAACTTCTGAGCTATTATTACAGCCGTTATGGAGGATTTTGGGTCAATCCAGATTTGTTGGATTATTGCTATCTAGTAAATCCATATTTTACTCGTTCGAAAATTATAGATGAGTTAGAGTCAAATTTTCGAGTTTTAGTTTCGGAATATCCAGCAGGTATGGCTGTTAATTCTAAACTGGCTAGTGACTGTTGGAATATTAAGCAAGAATATGTTATTCCAGGAAATGGAGCGGCAGAATTGATTAAAGTCTTAATGGAGAATCTCGAAGGTACAATTGGAGTTATACGTCCTACATTCGAAGAGTATCCTAATCGCCTGCCTGATGAACGTGTTTTTACTTTTGTTTCTAAGAAAGCTGATTTTCGTTATGATGAAGATGATCTTATAGAGTATTTTAGTACAGTCCCTGTTGATACACTGTTGTTGATAAACCCGGATAATCCATCGGGTAATTTTATATCCATGCAAGGTATCCGTAAATTAGCTGATTGGACGAAACAGAAAAATATACAATTCATTCTTGATGAAAGTTTTGTCGATTTTACCGAAGAATATCAAAATAATACCTGCATCAATAACTCTTTCCTGGAGGAGTATCCTCAGATGTTTGTGATGAAGTCTATTTCTAAGAGTTATGGAGTACCTGGCCTTCGCCTGGGTATCCTTTGTAGTTCAAATATAGATGCAATTGCAAAAATGAAGAAGAAAGTTAGCATTTGGAATATAAATTCATTTGCGGAGTTTTTTATGCAGATTTATCCAAAATATAAGGAAGATTACAAAAAAGCATGTGATCAGTTTATCAAAACAAGAAATGATTTTGAAGAGGAATTGAAGAAGATTCCGTTTATCCATGTGATGCCTTCGCAGGCTAACTATTTCTTCCTTGAGGTATTGCCTCCATATAAGCCAAAAGAACTTTGCACAACTTTGCTTGAAAAATATAATATTCTTGCTAGTGCTTGTTTGGCGAAAAAAGGAATCGAACCAAATCGATATATGCGCATTGCAGTAAGAAACCATAGCGATAATGCTAAGTTTATTCAAGCAATGTATGAATTGTTGAAATCATATAAGTAATATGGCACATATTAATACGTCTAAAGGTTTTCTAAACTATAAATCTCATTTACTCTATTTTGGGGGAAAGGTGATGAAAAAGGAAGTTGTTTTGGAAAACCTGCGAATTTTAGCAACTTATCTAGATAAAATAGATATTAATTGGGGACCTGCTTTTGGTACACTTATTGGTATTGTTAGAAATGATGATTTGCAACCATGGAAACCTGCCTTTGATCTTTATATATTAAAAGAAGATGAAGAGCGTTTTAAAGATATCCTATGGCTTTTACTTGATGTAGGCTTTGAATTAGTAAGATATGAACGAAAGGGGCGATATTATCTTGAACGCAAGGGCGAATATTTCAAGATTTTTGTTCTTCATAAAATAAGTACTGAGGTAAGACATACAGGAAGTCGTGATTTTATACATGAAAAATATATTCAGAATACAGTAAAATGGGACTTTAAAGGTATAAAACTTAATGTTCCACAGGAGGTAGATGAATATTTGTCTTTTCAGTATGGTAATTGGATTGTCCCAAAACAAACTGTGTGGTACAATAGAAATATTCTTTCTAAATATTTCTATTATATTAGTACTTATATACTAGATCATTTGCCAAATTCTCTTTATTATGGTTGGATTTATTATCATCGCTTAAATGATTTCAAGGTTTTTAAAAAGCAATGTTGTCTAGCAGGAATACCACTTCCTTCAAATGTCCAACTTGCAAGTATGAAGCCTCGAAAGTATAAAAAAGTTCTTACCGTAGGTGTTTATGATTTGCTTCATAAGGGGCATGTTGAATTGTATAGGCGTGCTAAGGGATTAGGTGATTATCTTATAGTAGCTGCACAAGATAGTGACTATATTTTAAAATATAAGCCTAATGCTAAAATATTAAATTCAACAGAAGATCGTAAATATATGATAAAAGCTATAAGATATGTAGATGAAGTAATCACATATACTGATGTTGATAAAATCGTGAAGGAAGTTGATTTTGATGTATTTGTAACGGGACCTGATCAGTGCCATGAAGCTTTTTTGCGAGCCATAAAATGGTGTGAAGAGCATGGTAAAGAACATATAGTTTTAGGCAGAACTATTGGAGTAAGCTCAAGTGAACTTAAGGCGAAAATAGCAGCTAAAACAAAAAATATTTAAGGCTGATACTCTTTCTTCCGTTATATGAGAAGGAAATAAATGTATATGAGAATTTAAATATATGTAGCTTGTTATTTATACTCTAACATAGAATGTTATCAATTTCTTTTTTAAAATAATTTTAGTTTAATTCAAGTAGATGAAACTTATAAAAAGTCCAAACGCAAAACAATTATTGGCAAACTTCTCTTATTTGTCCATAATAGAGATAATAGGTTTGTTGTTGCCATTGGTTTCTTATCCTTATCTTATTAGGACTGTTGGAGCAAATAATTATGGTATAGTTGTTTTTGCACAGGCGATAGTAGCTTATATTATAATTATTGTCAATTTCGGGTTTAATGTTTCGGCGACTCGACGCGTTAGTGAGAGCAGGGATAATCTTTTTGAGCTGAATACAATTTATTCAAGTGTAGTTTACCTAAAGATTATTCTACTTTTTATTTGTTGTATTTTTTTGTGGCCAATCCTAACTGTTATTCATTATGAAAATTCAATTATTATTGTTGGATTATTGGGTTTGTGTATTCAAGAAGTTTTGTTTCCTACTTGGTTATATCAAGGTTTAGAAAAAATGAAATTTATAACAATAATTTTGTTTTTGTCGAAGTGTACATTCTTGGGACTTATTTTTATTTTTATACATAATGAAGGGGATTATATATATATTCCTTTTTTATATAGTTTTGGAGGAGTTCTTACTTCAATATTGTCAATATTAACTTTGAAATATAAGTTCAATATCAACTTTACTAAAGTAACTTTTAGACAATTAAAAAAGGATTTTTTAGAAAGCCTTCCATTTTTTGCATCAAGGTTGTCTTCTGTTGTGATGGAACGAAGCAACGTAATTGCAATAGGAAGTTTTTTCTCATATGATATGGTAGCAATTTATGATCTTTGTACTAAGGTTGTTTCGTTATTAAAAACTCCTTATTCTTTAATAGCTCAAGTTGTTTATCCTAATGTTGCAAAAAGTAAGGATATGAGGATTATTAAAAAAGTGTGTAAACCTCTGATAATTTCAAGTTTGTGTGCTTCGTTGTTAGTAATGGTTGTCGCAAAATACATTGTTTTGTTCTTAGGAGGAAATGGATTGAGTTCATCTATTCCTATTTTGCGTTTAATGATTTGGTATGTTCCTATTGTCGGAATAAGTTATCTGTTTGGAGCCTCTGTATTAGTAGTAAAGGGTTATGCTAAAGAATATAATCTAAGTGTCGTATATTCTGTAATAATCTATATGGTTCTTTTATCTTATTTGGTTGTATTTCATAAAGTCGGTCTTGTAACAATGACGATAGCATTTTTATTGCCAGAGTTTTTTGTTGCAAGCTATCGAGTATATATATCATATAAATATAAATTATTAAATTAGTTTTGTTATGTTGTCAAAGAAACAAAAAAAACATTTTTTAGTATCAACTCCTGATTTTGATTATTATTCAGTTCAAGGACTAGAAAAACTTAAAAATGAGATGCTGAGATTATTGGCAATTATTGATAATGTTGCTAGAGATAATAATATTAAATACTGGATTGATGGGGGAAGCCTTATTGGTGTTATTCGACATAATGGGATGATTCCCTGGGATGATGATTTAGATATTTCTATGTTGAAGGACGATTACTTACTTCTTATAGAAAAATTATCAGAGTATTGTGAAGAACATCATGATGCTTATTTGTTTTATAAGTCCCCTCAAAATTATCATGTGTGTAATTATTTTGCGAGTAGAAATGTTTTCTTTAGAACAGAGGGCTCAACATTATTAATACCTATAAAGGTAGATATAAGACCTGTAAATTGTGTTTCGAAGGATGTAGATAGTATTAATCAAAATAAAGTATTTAGAGATATTGCTAATTTCCTTATTTTTAAAAAGAAATATGGATATGCTAGAAATATTCCTAATTCTAGTTCTGAGATTAATAGATTTTTCTATAAATATAATAATTGCTATGGGTTGATGTCTAACGTTAAACATGATTTTTTCTTGGTTCATCCCTATTTTGAATTTTCATCTCAGTTCGACTTGAATTACGATGATATATTCCCTTTGAAAAAGCATAAGTTTGAAAATTTAGAAGTTACTATTCCTAACCATACTGATTATCTTCTTAGACAACTTTATGGTGATTATTTAAATCTCCCTTCTTTAGAACATAGAGCTCCTGTAGCATGTCAAGTTTTCGAAAAGTCTTTGTCTTACAGTATTTATTCATACTATATAAAGAAGATGTTTGGTTATAAAAAAATAACTCTATTCGGTAGGTTAGTAAATATGCTATTGTATATTAGATTGCTTGGTCTAATTCAATTTTTTAAAATTAAATTTTATGAATAATAGAAATATCGAAAAACTTCAAGAAATAATAATCCGAAATTTAGTCCCAAAGATTAATGAGGACTATGCTCTTTTGGATATCCCTAATCATTGTAATATTGGTGATAATTTAATTTGGGAAGGCGAGCTTAATTTTTTGAAAGATAATGTTAATTCGAAATGCAAATATTCGTCAAATCTCTTTAATTTTAAAGACGTTAATTTGGAAAAAATTAATGTAATACTCTTTCATGGTGGTGGTAATTGGGGAGATTTGTATAGAGAATGCCAAGATTTCAGAAATGAAATTACGGAACGCTATACTAATAAAAAGATAATTGTATTTCCGCAAACTGTATGGTATAATGATAAATCTTTAATTGAGCAGGATTGTGCCATATATCAAAAACATCCAGATGTGACGATTTGTTTGCGTGATAAAGATTCTTTTGATCTGTTAGCTAAATATATTTCAAAAGATAAGCTATTGTTGATACCAGACATGGCTTTTTTTGTAAAAATACCCGTTATTGCGAAAGGTCATAAAACGTTGTTTATGTTGCGAACAGATTCTGAAGTTGGTTGTTGTTCTAGTACATTCATCCCATCAGGATGCGATGTGAAAGATTGGCCTACTTATTCTAATAATACATATTTGTTACGTGCTCATCTTTTTTTGACTAAATTTTTAAAGATTCTGTCCGTAAAGATGCAAAAAATTCCTGTCCTTAGAGGATTTGTTGATCCTATGTATGGTCTTAATAAACGTAATAATAGACAGAAGTATATTAGAAAAGGGATAGATTTCTTTAGTCAGTATGATACGGTTTATACCACACGTCTGCATGGACTAATTTTAGGAATTATTATGGGATTGAAGATAGTTATTGTTGATAATAAATATAATAAGTGTCTCAATTTTTATAATACATGGTTAACGGAATTTGATGATATTAGTTTGCTAAAATAATGGTTGATGTTTCTATAGTTCTTCCAGCTTATAATGCTGAGCTTACAATAGGTGAAGCTATACAAAGCATTATTAATCAGACCTATTCAGATTGGGAATTGATTGTTATTAACGATGGGTCTTCTGATAATACTGAAAACGTTGTTAGAGCCTTTTCTGATAAAAGAATACGCTATTATGCAAATGATTCAAACAGAAAGTTAATTTATACTTTAAATAGAGGGCTAAGATTAGCTACTGGTAAATATATAGCACGTATGGATGCTGATGATATATGCTATCCAGATAGATTAGCAAAACAAGTCTCATTCATGAATGCTCATCCTAGTGTAATTGTTTGTGGAACTCAAATAGAATATTTTGGTTCCAAGTTAAGTAATTATAGAAAATTGAGATTCCCATGTAAAAATAAAGAACTCAAATCTAAGTTAGCAATTTCAACTTGTTTTGCTCACCCAACCGTTTTAATCCGTCGTATTGTCTTGGAGAAAAATAATATTAAATATGATGACAATTTTAAGAATGCAGAAGATTTTTCTTTGTGGATAGATTTATCTCCTTTTGGTGAATTTGCAAATTTGCCAGAAAAGCTTTTAAAATACAGGATTTCGGATTTTCAAATTTCTCAACCCAACAATCCAATTACGGAAAAGTCAGTTCTTTTATGTCGCAAAAAGTATGCCAATATGATTTTGCCGAATAAGTTTGCTGATAATCTTTTTAAGAAAAGTATAAATTTAGATACTATTAAACAAGTAAAGGGTTTAACCTCTGAAAAAGGTATTTTGGAAGCATGTTATCTTTCAATGGATGTGTATAATTTTAAAGAACTTCTTTATTTTTTTATTACATTTGACTTTTTTAGATTGGGTGTTCGGTGTTTTTTAAGACTTTTAAAGAGGTTTTTAAAAGGGGCTGATCCTATTTATTATATTTGCTAGATATGTGGAAAAGTTTTGTTTTTATATTGCATTTTTTACTGTTGTTCTTCTTGTTTTTTGGCTTTAACTTACTGGGTATTAATACAAGATTTATTGCAACAGGAATTTTATGTCTTCTCCTGCTGATTTTGCCTCCTTGTAGAAATAGATTTCTTAAGTTATTAAAAGTCAAGGCATCTAGGAGAATATTAACTTCTCTAATTTTGTATTTATTAGTTGTTATTATAATTCCTTTGGCTCATGAGACCTATGATTTCAACTACGTAGATTCAATTTTCAAGTTAATAATATTTTATATAGATTGTTTAATATTGGATTCTCTTTTATTTCTATTCAAGAAATCTAAGTCTATAGAAATGTTAAATTGGATTTTTATTGTCCAGTCTATTATTATTTTTATAGCATTTGCTAGTCCGAGTTTTTTAATGTTAGTACAAAAATTCCAATTTGAAAACATTAAGGAAGTTTCTGCACAGTATCTAGATTACGGAACTTTTCGTGGGTTAGCATTAGCGGGAGAACAATTTCATGGTCTAACTGTAGTTTATGGACTTATGGCAATATTTGTTATGAAAATGTATGTGGAGTCGAAGTCTGTTAAATTCCTATTTGTTATACTTGCTCTTTTTGCTGCTAATATGTTTGTTGGCAGAACTGGTTTTGTTGGTTTTTTCTTAGCTATTGTATATTTGATTTTAGAGGAAGGAAAAAAAACTTTTTGGATTATAATGAAAGCATTTGTAACCTGTCTTTTGGTAGTCTGTGCTATTTATTGTGTTTTGCCAGAAAATATAAAGCTGTTACTGGATGATAATGTCTTTAGATATGCCTTTCAGTTATTTTACAATTATCAAGAATCTGGTCAGGCCGATTCAAGTAGTACCAATCGTGTGTTAGAAATGTGGACAGAAGATTTTTCTTTCTTTACGTTTCTTGTAGGCGATGGAAAATTTTTAAATGGTGATGGAAGCTATTATAGACACGTAGATGTTGGCTATTTGAGACAACTTTTTTATGGTGGATTTGTTTTTGTTGGCTATTCTTTATATGTTGTTTGGAAATTTATAATGGGCTATTTCAAACATATCAATTTTAAGAAGCGTCATTTTGAGATTATCTTATTTATCTATCTTCTAATAGTTCATACTAAGGGGCTAGATTTTATGTATGCTATAGAGCCTATGTTAATTGTGTTTATTTTTTATATACATAAATATGTAAATAAATGTAAAACCTTTTTATAATGAAAAAAATTGTTTTTTTTACAGCTAGAGATTTGTCAAACATTGGCGGAGGCGAAAGAATGTTATCATTTCTAGCCAATCGATTGTCTCTAAAATATGATGTTACAATCTTGACTCCATATGTTTCGGATAGTTATTTTCCTTTAGAAGAATCTGTTAAGAAGGAAGATTTTGGCATCTCTTATAAGTTGTCTAGTATAAAAAGAAAGCTGGGATATTTTAAGATAATTAAATGTCTTCGTGATAGAATTAAAAGAAATGATTTTGATTTCTTTATAACTTCGTCTTCAATGGCATTTACATTAACTTCGCTTGTATTACGCAAATATGATAAACGCTTTTATGCATGGATGCATTTGAGTTATTTTCATCCTTCTCCATTGATATTGAAACTATATGATCGTATATCTTTGAAAAAGTATAACGTTATCTCTATAAATAGTATGGATGTTGATGAATATATTAAATATACTAAGCATGTTTATTTGATTCCAAATCCTTCTACTTTTTGCAGCTCTCCCATAAGTCACGAGGTATTAGAAAATTCAAACAAAATCATATCTGTTGGAAGGTTAGAGAAGGGAAAAGGTTTTGATCTTCTTATTAATATTTGTTCAAAAGTATTTAATGAGATTCCTTTTTGGACTTTACATATTTACGGACAAGATGATGGCGAAGGGGATAATTTACAGAAACTTATAATTAAGAATAAAATGACCGATCGTATATTCTTGCATAAGCCATCAGATACTATATTAAAAGAGTATTTGAAATCTTCAATATTTGCGACTGCTACAAGAATAGAGTCTTTTTCTTTGGTTTTGTTAGAGGCTTGCATTTGTGGATTACCATGTATTGCATACGATGTTCCTAGCGGTCCTAGAGATATTGTTGTGGATGGTTTTAATGGTTATTTGATTAAAGATTTAGATGAAGATCATTATATCAAATGCTTGAAAAAAATGATGACTTCGCCTAGTTGTCGTTCTGAATTCAGTAGAAACGCAATAGTTAAGTCAAGTCAATTTGATATAAATCTTATTTTAGAAAAATGGTATAATTTATTAGACAGATGAAAACGAAATTATTAGTATTGCTATGTGCAATAAAAGGGTATTTTTATAAATGGTTAGTGGATTTACATATATATAATGTGCCAAAATTAAATATTGATGAAGCTGCAAATGTTATAGTTTCTTTGACTTCTTATGGTAGAAGAATTGAAAGTAATGTTCTTTATTATACTTTGGTTTCAATTTTAAGACAATCTGTAAGTCCCAAAAAAATCGTAGTGTGTGTTGACCATAAAAAATGGAATGAAAATAATCTTCCGATAAAACTTAGGTCTTTAATTGCGAAAGGTGTTGAATTTATGTTTTGTGAAGATATACGATCTTATACTAAACTTATACCAGTGATGAAAGTTTATCCTAATGATTATATTATAACTGTAGATGATGATATAATTTATGATAAAAAAACAATTGAAAACTTGTTGGAGGCCAGTTCTAGCTCTCCTGACGCTGTTTGTTGTTTAAATGCCAGCAGACCTATAATAAAAAATGGATACCCTTGTGAATATGAAAAATGGCAATCGTTATATTCTGCAGAACGTGGTAAATATCTTATTTTCCCTTGTGGCTTTGGTGCAGTATTATACCCTCCCAATCAAATTGATAAGAAAATCTTATTTGATTCACAGAGATTTCTGTCTCTATGTCCATTAGCTGATGATGTGTGGTTTTGGTTTTGTGAAATAATGAGCAATGTTACCATAATTTTTGTTCCCAAAAAACATTGGGATTATTCTTATGATGCTTTGTATCAGTTTTTCCATAAAGGAACAGCTTTAACTCATAGTAATAGATATGAGCATCAAAATGATAAGCAAATTCGGGAGATTTTTAATTTTTATCATGTAATGATGACTAACAAGGGTAAATTAGTTATGGTAGATGAAAAAAATGAATAATATTTGTAGCTCTATTCAATGTAGAACTATTTAATCTTATATAAATAATGAAAGATTTTCGTAATATAAAAATAGCAGTAGCCGGTACCGGCTACGTAGGTCTGAGTATAGCAACCCTGTTGTCTCAGCACCATCATGTAACAGCAGTAGATGTAATCCCAGAGAAAGTGGAGAAACTCAACAATAAGATTTCTCCAATTCAGGACGATTACATTGAAAAGTATTTGGCAGAAAAGCCATTGAACCTCGTGGCAACTCTTGACGGCAAATCAGCCTATAAAGATGCAGACTTCGTAGTGATTGCAGCACCAACCAACTACGACCCAGTGAAGAACTACTTCGATACAACCCACGTAGAAGAAGTAATCGACCTGGTATTGGAAGTAAACCCAGATGCTGTGATGGTAATCAAGAGTACCATCCCAGTAGGTTATACCCGTAACCTCTACTTGAAGTATGCCAAGAAGGGAGTGAAGAAGTTCAATCTGCTTTTCTCTCCAGAGTTCCTTCGTGAGAGTAAGGCTCTCTACGACAACCTTTACCCAAGTCGTATTATCGTAGGCTATCCAAAGGTAATTGATCGACCTGAGTTTACAGAAGAAAATGAGGCAATCAATAAGGTAACCAATGTCGATATGATGATGGATGCTGCCAAGACTTTTGCTGAACTTCTCCAAGAAGGTGCCATCAAGGAGAATATTGATACACTCTTTATGGGTATGAAGGAAGCTGAAGCTGTTAAGCTTTTTGCCAATACCTATCTGGCTTTGCGTGTAAGTTATTTCAACGAGCTTGATACATACGCAGAGGTCAAAGGTCTTGATACCAAGGCTATCATTGAAGGTGTAGGTCTTGACCCACGTATTGGTACACATTACAACAACCCAAGCTTCGGTTATGGTGGTTATTGCTTGCCAAAGGATACCAAGCAGCTCTTGGCAAACTATGCCGATGTTCCAGAGAACCTGATTGAGGCAATCGTTGAGAGTAACCGTACTCGAAAGGACTATATCGCAGATGCCGTTCTTCAGAAGGCTGGTTACTATAGCTATGCTGATGATAATAGCTATGATGCAAGCAAGGAGCACAACTGTGTAATTGGTGTTTATCGCCTGACGATGAAGTCAAACAGTGATAACTTCCGCCAGTCTGCCATCCAGGGCATCATGAAGCGTATCAAGGCAAAGGGCGCTGAGGTCATCATCTATGAGCCTACTTTGGAAGAGGGCAGTACTTTCTTTGGTAGTAGAGTAGAGAACAACCTCGAAGCCTTTAAGGCACAGAGCCAGGCCATCATTGCCAACCGCTACGATGCTTGTCTGGATGATGTAAAGGATAAGGTATATACACGAGATATCTTTAGAAGAGATTAATTTTATGGAAGATTACGGATCCGTTTCAATTATCTCTCCAATATGGGTGTGTGCTCCTTATATCTGGGAGACTACAAAAAGTATTCAAGCTCAAACTTACCTAAATTGTGAATTGCTGATACAGGATGATTGCTCGTAACATTTCCGTGAAAAAGTGATATTGTCACTATGTTTGCTATTTTGAAGATGGTACGGATTGGGAGGTAAAAAACACTTCCCAAGTCGTCTCTTTATTATTAAATTTTAGAAAATCAAAACTTTATTCAAAAATACCGGTACTGCCAACTCACTGATAAGTAGTTAGAACGCTGTATTGGATTATATTTAATTGCTATGAATATACTTTACATTCATCAGTATTTTGTAACTCCTCATGAGCCAGGTGCAACACGTTCTTATTGGATTTCGAAAGAACTTGTTAGAAGAGGACATCATGTGACTGTAATAACAGGAAACAGTGAATCGAAACACGCTCCTGGCCGTTTTAACCGTGATGGTATAGATGTGATATATGTAAATAACTTATATAATAACTCGCAGACGAAAATACAGAAAGTATGGTCGTTTGTAAAGTTTATCTTTCAGTCTATATCTGTAGCAAAGAAAGAGAAAGATGTTGATTTGGTTTATGCTACTTCAACTCCTTTAACAATCGGTGCCGTAGCTTTGGCACTTCGTGCATTAAAGGGTTGGAGATATGTATTTGAAGTACGCGATTTATGGCCTGAGTTCCCTATTCAGGTAGGAGCTGTTAAGAATCCGTTGCTGATATGGGCTTTGAGAAAGTTTGAAAAACGTATCTATAAGTGTTCAGAACATGTTGTGGCTTTGAGTCCGGGTATGCAAGACGGAGTAGTTAAGGCAGGAACACCTATAGAGAAAACCAGCATGATACCAAATATGTCGAAGCCAGACATTTTCCATCCACATGAGGTAGATATGGAGATTGTGAAGCGTTTTGGCATAGACTTGGATAAGTTTAATGTGATTCATTTTGGTATGTTGGCAGTTGCCAATGGTTTGGAATATATTGTAAATGCAGCTCTTGAATTGAAGAATAGAGGCGACAACAGTATTAATTTCATCTTCATGGGCGAGGGTGCTATGGAACCAAAGTTGAAAGAATTTTGTAAGGAACATAAACTGAACAACGTTCAATTCCTTGGTAATCATCCTGTTGGAGTGGTTGCAGAGGTAACAAATTGCTGCGATGCAAGTATTACGTCGTTTAAGAATCTTCCTATTCTTGCAACAAACTCTCCCAATAAACTTTTTGACTCGTTATCGGCAGGTAAGCCTATTATTGTGAATTCAGCTGGTTGGACAAAGGATATGGTGGAACAGCAGAATTGTGGATTCTATGTGAATGTGGAAAAACCATCAGAATTGGCTGACAAACTGTTAGAATACAAAGATAAAAAAGAATTATTGGAAGAGTGGGGAAGAAATGCACGCCGTTTATCAGTAGAAGTATATGATAAGGCAAAATTATCGGCACAGGTAGCTGAAGTATTAGAGAAAACATTTATTAATTTAATGAAGTGAAAGGTATGTACGCACATTTTTTTAAGCGATTCTTTGATTTCTGGATTTCTTTAATCGCATTGATATGCATTAGCCCAATCTTGATAATTGTAACTATCTGGTTGCATTTTGCAAATAAGGGTGCTGGAGCTTTCTTCTTTCAAGAGCGTCCTGGTAAGGATGGGAAAATATTCAAGGTCATTAAGTTCAAGACAATGACTGACGAAAGAGATGCTAGTGGCAACTTGTTACCTGATGCTGATAGATTGACAAAGGTTGGTAAATTTGTTCGTTCTACTTCGATAGATGAGCTGCCACAGTTAATTAATGTGTTGAAGGGGGATATGGCATTAATTGGTCCTAGACCATTACTTGTGCAGTATTTGCCATTATATAGTAAGGAGCAGATGAGAAGACATAATGTACGTCCTGGTATCTCTGGATGGGCTCAATGTCATGGACGTAACCAAATCAGCTGGACAGAAAAATTTAAACTAGATGTCTGGTATGTGGATCATCTCTCTTTGCTGACAGATTTAAAGGTAATATTTATAACAATAAAGAAGGTGTTGTTCCGGGAGGATATTAACTCGGATAATGATGCCACTATGGAAGATTTCAATGGAACAAATTAATTATAACTTGTTGAGGAATTTAGATGAAAAATATGGTTCTCCTTTTTATATAATGGATTCTGACAAGTATCGATTTAATCTAAATAGTTTTCTCAATGCTTTCAGAAAACGATATGAAAAGGTTATTGCTGGTTATTCCTTCAAAACTAATTATGTACCTGCTTTGTGTAAAATAGCACTTGATGAAGGGTGCTTCGCAGAGGTGGTTAGTGAAATGGAATATGAGCTGGCTCGTAAGATTGGATTTACTAACGTAATCTTTAACGGTCCTATTAAAAGGCCTCATATTTTGAAAAAAGCCCTTGAACATGGTGCAATTATCAACTTAGATAGTGAATATGAAGTAGATTTTGTGTGCAGATATAAGCAGCAAAACCCTTTGCAGAACGTAAGGGTTGGAATGCGTATTAATATCAATCTTACTGATGAGAATGGTAATAGTACTATACAGTGTGGCTTGCGCTTTGGTCGATTTGGCTTCCCTGATAATATAGTTGAGAAAAATATCAATCGCCTTTGCAAGGCTGGTATCAAGATCATCTCTTTGCATGGACATACTTCAACCTCAGATAGAGCTGTTTTAAACTATAAGATAATAACCCAGCACATGTTGGCTGTATGTGAGAAATATCAATTGAATGATTTAGAGTATTTTGATATTGGCGGTGGTTATTTTGGTGCAGCCCCAGAAGGAATGGATTTGACTGGAAGACCAAAGTATGAAGATTATGCAAATTGTGTGATAGACGAAATTCAAAAGAGTGCATGGTTTATGCAGCATAAACCTTATATTGTTATTGAGCCAGGTTCTTCTGTTGTATCCAATGTGTTTTCTTACTATACTAAGGTTTATCAGAATAAAAAAGTAGGTAAGGTTAATTTTGTAATGGTTGATGGTACTGTTTTTGATATAAAACCTACTATGCATGCTAATAACTTGCCTCATGTTGTATTTAAAGCTGTTCCAAATGCTGATACTTGTATTTGTGATGTGGTTGGGTCAACATGTATGGAAAAAGATGTTATGTTGAAAGATGTAAAAATGCCAATTGTAGAAGCTGGTGACTTTATTCAGTTTAGAGGAGTTGGTGCTTATACAATCTGTTTAACACCTACATTTATAAATTTCTTAGAGCCAATACTTATGGAGAAAAATGGTGAATTTGTTGAGGCTCGAAGAAGACAAAATATCGATGATATATTAACTGTATATAAATATTAAATAAGTATGAATATTCTATTTACTTGTGCGGGAAGACGCACATATCTTTTGAAATATTTCAAGGAGAATATGGAAGTAGGCGATAAAGTGGTTGCTACTGATATGCAATTATCTGCTCCTGCATTACAAGTTGCGGATGTCAAGATCCAAGTTCCAGCTGTTTATGACCCTAAGTATGTTGATCTTACTTTGGATATTTGTAAAGAGCAGAAGATTGATGCTTTGTTGTCTCTTAATGACTTGGAGCTACCAATACTAGCAGAAAACAAGGCTCGTTTTGAGGAGATAGGTGTTAAGCTTATTGTAAGCGATCTTTCTGTTATCGACATCGCTTTTGATAAATATAAGACTGCACAATGGGTGGAATCTTTGGGACTTAAGTCTCCTAAGACATTTGTTAGATTGTCAGATGCCAAGAAGGCATTGGAAACTGGCGAATTACATTTCCCTTTGTTTATGAAACCTCGCTGGGGATCTGGCTCAATTGGATTGGAATCTATCGCCGATATGGAAGAGTTGGATATCTACTATCATCTGTTGATGAAGAAGATCAAGAAGACAATCTTGGCAACAGCTTCTGTGGGTGATGAGTACATCATGATTCAGGAAAAATTGACTGGTAAGGAGTTCGGACTGGATATCATGAATGACTTGGAGGGTAACAATGTTGCTGTCAGTGTGAAGCAGAAACTTGCTATGCGTGCTGGCGAGACAGATAAGGCTATTACTTTGGATTTGCCTGAAGTACGTGAAATTGGCAAGAAGATTGGTTCGGCATTGAAGCATATAGGTAATCTTGATGTTGATGTCATGCAGAATGAAAATGGCGAATACTGTGTCTTGGAATTGAATCCTCGTTTTGGTGGTGGTTTCCCATTTAGTTACGAAGCTGGTGTAAACATGCCGAAGGCGATTATAGAATGGGTAAAGGGAAATAAGGTTGATGCTGCTATTCTGCAGCCTAAATATGGTAAAATATTTGCTAAGAACGACTATTTGATGGAAATCAAATAACTACTCCTTTTTTGCTTTATTATTATATTGACGTAAGTTTTCTTGGGTAAAGTTTAGTGCTTCATGGATGAAATTTACGAATGGCTGAATCCTCGGATTCCTGTGGAGTATGTGTTTATCTCCTTTCTTGTGCTTTCTGTTGCAATCGTGATTGGGATGCTGGTGATGAAAGGGAGTAGGGCGAAGAGGTTCGTGCTTGGGGCATTGCTTGTGGAATATTACTTCCTAGTGCTTTGTTCTACTGTGATTTGTAGAGCAAGTCATGAGGAACGGCATATCGAGTTGATTCCATTTTGGAACTATCTTGATATTTGGAATCGGGTGGATTATCCTGCTGACTTGATTGAAGTGCTGCTGAATATCGCACTCTTCGTGCCGATAGGATTGCTGCTTGGAGGACTTGGTTTTAAAACCAAGAAGGTTCTCTTAATGGGAATCTGTTTATCGGGGATTATCGAGGTTTCACAATTCGCCTTTTGTAAAGGTCTTTGTGAAACGGATGATGTAATACATAATAGTGTGGGGGCATTCCTAGGATATTTGGGATTCCTAGGAATTCTTAAAGGGAAAAGAAGGTTGTTTTCGAAAATCTCTGGCTCTCTTTAGAAAAAAGATTTTTTTTCGAAAACGTACCCATACTTCTTTACCATTAAAGAAGGGAGTTCTAAAATCATCCCGTCCTTCTTTACCATTAAAGAAGGCTCCACCTTTCTCTCCAAGCCTCTCTTCCCTCAGGGACGAGAGGATGTAACCGCCCTCCGGTGCTCAGAACCGCTTCGCTATAAGGTTGGCGGACCATCAAAGGTCTTCGCCATATTGTGCGGGATGGGACCGCCTGGGGTGGAGTGGGCTACTGCTTGGGGTGGAGGGGTGCTGGTGATAAGGGGCTGATAGTTAATGAATAAACTTTAAATACAATATACAAATGGAAGAAAGAAAGACTATTTATCTTTGTCTGGCTCACATGAGCGAGACTGGTGAGGAACAGAAATACGTGAAGGAGGCATTTGATACCAACTGGGTGGTGCCTCTGGGTCCTAACGTGAATGGTTTTGAGGATGACCTCAAGGCTTTCGTTTCTAAGAATAGCGATGGCTCTGAGTTGTCTCGTGAGGTGGTGGCGCTGAGCGCTGGTACTGCTGCCGTTCACTTGGGTTTGCTGGCTAGTGGCGTAGGTCCTGGTGATGAGGTTTGCGTTCAGAGCTTTACTTTCTGTGCTTCTTCTCATCCTATTACTTATCTTGGTGCTACTCCTGTATTCATCGATTCTGAGCCTGATTCATGGAATATGGATCCGGAGTTGCTGGAGAAGGCGATTATCGATCGTAAGGAGAAGACGGGTAAGTATCCTAAGGCGATTGTTCCTGTTGCTCTCTATGGTATGCCTTACGATTGCGATAAGATCATGGCGATTTCAGAAAAGTATGGTATCCCTGTAGTGGAGGATGCTGCTGAGGGTTGTGGTTCCAGATGGAAAGGTCAGGTGCTGGGTACATTCGGTAAGTTTGGCGTGTTGTCATTCAATGGTAACAAGATGATTACTACTTCTGGTGGTGGTGCCTTGATTTGCCAGGATGCTGAGAGCAAGAACAATGTGATGTGGTATGCTACCCAGGCTCGTGATGCTTATCCTTACTATCAGCACACAGCCATCGGTTATAACTACCGTATGAGTAATGTTTGTGCGGGTATCGGTCGTGGTCAGATGACTGTATTGGAGAATCACATCGCTCATCATAAGCATGTACAGGAGTTGTATAAGGAACTCTTGAAGGATGTTGAGGGTGTAACCTTGCATGAGGCGCCTAATGCTGACTATGATTCCAACTACTGGCTCTGTACTGTGACTCTTGATCCGAAGTTGAAGATTCAGGGGCAGGAGAATGCGTATAAAGAGGTAGTGAAGACTGCCGTTGGTGGTGCAGCTGGTGTGATTCACATGGTGGATTCTCCTACTACTGATTGTCAGCCGAATGAGAATGTGGAGGCATTGCGTGTCTTCATGTTGAGCAAGAAGATTGAGGCAAGACCAGTGTGGAAGCCTATGCATAAGCAGCCTGTATATCAGAATGCTCCTGCTTACGTGAATGGTGTAAGTGAGGCCATCTTCAAGGTAGGTGTCTGCTTGCCAGCTGGTCCGATGGTAACGGATGATGATATCCGTTACATCGTAGAAAGTATTAAAGAGGCGATTGTGTAATCGCCTCATTTATTACTTTCTAAATAAGGTGAATTTTTCTACCTCTCCGTCTCTCCTGCAAGGAGAGCTCCACATCCTAACCAAGCCACAATAGGCTTTACGACCCTTTCGGTTCCCCTCACAGGGGACAGAAACCCTTCTCGAAAAGGGAAGGATGTAACCGCCCTCTGTGCTGTTTTTCTAAAATCATCCCGTCCTTCTTTACCATTAAAGAAGGTTTTTTCGAATCCCTCCGTCTCCCTTTAGCCAAAGGGAGCTCCACCTTTCTCACCA
>OLOM01000848.1_pt1 | contig 22478 bp, 18 predicted proteins | sample 1672531 | NCBI WGS metagenome assembly OLOM01 (sample SAMEA3136696, study PRJEB25190) | human gut metagenome | reverse complement strand
GCGACGGCTTGGGCTCGTCGCTCGCAGCCATGTTCGGCGTGCTGCCCAACACCTCGTTCAGCCAGAACGTCGGCCTGGTCACCATGACCAAAATGGTCAACCGCAAGGCCCTGGCCTGCGGCGCCGTATTCCTGATTCTGTGCGGCTTATGCCCGAAGCTCGGCGCCGTGGTCTCCATCATGCCCCAGTCGGTCCTCGGCGGCGCGGCTGTTATGATGTTCGCTTCCATCGTGGTGAGCGGCATTCAGCTGATCACGCGCGAACCCCTTACGCCGCGCAACTTGAGCATCGTTTCCGTTGCACTTGGCTTGGGCTACGGCATTGGCGCGAACCCCGCCGTGCTGGCTGGTTCGCCCGAGTTCGTCGGCCTGATTTTCGGCGGCTCTGGCATTGTCGCCGCAGCTGCGGTCGCCATCATTTTGAACATCGTGCTTCCCAAAGACGAAAACGAGAAAACGCCCGAGAAGGACGCGAACGCTTAACGAGCTAAACGAGCGGCTCAAGGTTGGCATTCGAACTTTTGGCCCAAATCGTTCTTATACATCCAAGCGAACGGCGCCCTGTTTCTTTCGCGAGAGACAGGGCGCCGTTCTTTGTTGCCTGGCCGAAATGCGAACGATGAAACGGCTTTCCTTCAACCACACCCATCGTATCCAATCGAAGAGCTCATCCCCAATTGCGCTCGCCATGCCCAAACGGAGCGATCATTCTCGAACCCATTTCCATCACACTTGCGTGGTCGGGCTTTTCCGCATGCGCTTTCTGCGCGCACTGTCACATGCGAACTTTCGCAACGCACGCCCAATCGGGCTATCGCAGCGCTTGCCTAACAAGCAAGCTTTTCCGCGTCCATTCCCACGGCACCTCCCATAAATCCCTCCACGGCAAGCCCGAACGGGCCGACGCGGCCCAAACCATGTCCCGATTTTGCAAAAAATGGCAGATATTTGCGGTTGTGAACGGTCTTAGCACCCCTAAAAGGCCCCAAAGATGCTTCGTTTTTACAAAACCCCAGTTCACGATTTACCGAAGGCAGGAACAGTGCACTCCTTATCGTGCACAACCGCAAATTTGTGCCAATAAGTTGACAATTCGGACCAAATATCAAGCAAGAGCAAATTGTTCAAGAAGGCACCAACAGTAGACTCGAAGCAAGCCCGGAGCAAGCACGAAGAGAAGATGAAAGAAGCCGAGAAAAGAGGGGAGGGAAAGAGTAAAAATTAACGGTAATTTCGCGCATGCCGAGCAATGTCACACGCGGCCCATGCAATGCCGCATGTGGCAATGCGGCAAAAACCAAATTTGCAACCAGCAGAAAGAAGCGCTCAGGAGTGGTGGAATAAGCGAAGTGCCAGAATAAAGAGCGGAAGCTGCGAACTGGGAAATTGCATCAAACCGAATCGGCGGCACGCGATTACGAACGCAATGGGCTGAATGTAATGGGCGCCCATTATCGGGCCAGAAAGCACAGCAGGACACCCGGCTGGGATATCGAGCCAAGGGGCGCAGCAGAATACCCAGCTGGGGCACATGCCTAGAACACCGGATGGAACGCGCGGGCAAAATCGGCGCGACGAAAAGCGTCAGCGCGGCAAACCTGCACTGCCGCAGCGCGCAACATGCGTCTGCAGCTGCTCCAAATCGTCGCGCGTATCCACGTCGAACAGCTCCCATTCGCTTAAAACCTCAATGGTTCGCACGCATTCCGCATGCGTTTTCGCTACGAATCCGCCGCCCTTACCACGGGGAAGAGAACGAAGCTCGTCGAACGTCCATGAAGGAAAAAGCACGGGCGCGCCCGGCACACCATCGAAACTGGTGCGCCAAATGCGCGCAACGCTGCTCTCCGCAGCATTGCACCCCACGGCGTCATGTTTCACGGCAGCGGCGACATCGGATTCCGCAGCATCACACCCAGCAGCGGCATCAACGTCGCACTTCACAGCATCGAGCCCCATAGCGTAGTCCTCCGCAGTATCGGCCAGCGCTGCACCGACAGCATCGCATCCCGCAACATCCGCAACGCCGCGCCCCGCAGCATCACGTCTCGCAGCATCGCGTCTCACGGCACCAGCAGCATCGCGTTCGGCGGCGCGAAGAAGCGCGGCAATGCTCGCTGGACGAATAAGAGGCTGGTCGCCCTGGACGAACGTGACCGTATCGCACCCGTCCATGGCCTCCATGCCCAGGCGCACCGTGTCATTTCTGCATGGCTCGTCGTGCAAAATCACCTGCACGCCCAGCGTCTCACACAACGCAGCCACGTCAGCATGGCGCGTGACCACCACGCGCCGGCTGAACAAACCATCGGTTGCTCGCACAACATGGCCGACCAGCGGCGCGCCGCAAAGCTCGGCCATGAGTTTATTGCCCCCGAAACGTGCTCCCACGCCCGATGCCATAACGATGCATCCGTGCTTCAATGTGCGGTTGTCGGCAGCGTGTGGCATAGCGGTATTCGCCTTTGCAAATTCGATGGTTGGACGGGCTGAATTTGAGAATTAATCGCAGGCCACAGTATAATATGAGCGACTATGCCAACCTCAAGTAATGGGGCGAGAAACATTATTACCTTCCAAAAATACGAGCGCCCGCAAACCCTCGACGAAGCCTGGGAGCTCAACCAGAAAAAGCGCAACCGCATCGTGGCCGGCACCATGTGGATGAAAATGGGCACCCACTCCTTCGGCACCGCCATCGATCTGTGCGATCTGGGTCTCAACCAAATCGAAGAAACCGACGAGGAATTTCGCATTGGCGCCATGGTCACCCTGCGCCAAATGGAGAAGCATCCAGGCCTCGCCGCCTATTCCTGCGGTGCGGTGGAAGCCGCCTTCAAAGACATCGTGGGCGTGCAGTTCCGCAACGGCGCAACGCTCGGCGGAAGCCTGTGGCGCCGCATGGGCTTTTCCGACATCCTCACGGTTTTCCTTGCCATGGATAGTTACGTCGAACTCTACAAGGGCGGCATCGTGCCCCTGGAAGAATTCGCGCGCATGCCTTACGACAAAGACATTTTGGTGCGCCTCATCGTGAAGAAGCAGCCGGGCGCGTTCTCGTACCAAGCCGTGCGCAAGCAGCGCACCGACATCCCTTCACTGAACTGCGCTGCGGCCCAGGTGGCGGGTGAGTGGCGCGTCGTCGTGGGTTCGCGTCCCGCGCGTGCCGTGGTGCTTCGCGATGAGCAGGGGCTCCTCGCCGGCGGCATTACCGAGGAAAGCGCTGCCGCGTTCGCCGACTACGCCGCCGGCGCCGTGACCGTCTCGGGCAACATGTGGGGCAGCGTCGAATACCGACGCGCACTCGTGCCCGTGCTCACGCGTCGCGCGCTTCTGGCCCTGAAAGAGGTGCAGTAATGGAAATCAAAATCAAGCTGAACGGAACCATGGTTTCCGACGACGTTCCCGCCGACACACTCCTCATCGATTTCGTGCGCGCGCATGGCTGCTTGAGCGTGAAGCGCGGCTGCGAAACCTCGAGCTGCGGTTTGTGTACCGTGCTCATGGACGACGAACCTGTGCTTTCATGCTCAACGCTCGCGGCGCGCGCCAACGGCCGCAGCGTGCACACGCTCGAAGGTCTGCAAGAAGAAGCGTCGGAATTCGTCGGCTTCATCGCCGACCAAGGCGCTGAGCAATGCGGCTTTTGCAATCCCGGCTTCGTCATGAATACCATCGCGCTGCTTCGCGAAAACCCCGATCCGTCTGACGGGGAAATTCTCGCGTACCTGAGCGGCAACCTGTGCCGCTGCTCGGGCTATGAAGGCCAGCTGCGCGGCATCCGCGCCTTTCTGAACAGTAGGCATGAGGAAAGGGCCAACCATGAATAGGCCCGAGTACCAATCGGTGGGCAAGTCGGTCCGCAAGAAAGACGCGATGCAGCAACTGCTGGGCAAGCCCCTGTATACCGAAGATATCGTGCACGACGCGCTCGTAGTGAAGCTGCTGCGAAGCCCGCACGCCAATGCCATCGTCGAGACTATCGACACCTCGAAGGCGAAAAAGGTCGCCGGCGTGGTTGACGTATTCACGTGGGAAGACGTGCCAAACAAGCGCTTTTCGAACGCGGGCCAAACCTACCCCGAAACGAGCCCCTACGACCGCCTCATCATCGATCGTCACGTTCGCTTCGTAGGCGACGTGGTGGCAATCGTCGCTGCCGAAAATGAAGCAGCCGCCAATAAGGCGCTCGAGCGCATCAAGGTTACCTACGACGTACTCGAACCCGTTTTGGACTTCCGCACCGCCAAAGACAACCCGGTGCTCGTGCATCCCGAAGACAACTGGCGCATGCTGTGCGATTTGGGCGGCGACAATACGCGCAACCTCGTGGGTACCACGGCCGACGAAGGCGGCGACATCGAGGCCGTGCTGGCCGATTGCGATGTGGTTTTGGAACGTACCTACCACACCAAGGCCTACAACCAGGCAATGATGGAGACCTTCCGCACCTACACCGAGCTCGACCGTTACGGGCGCTTGCACGTGATTTCATCCACGCAGGTCGTCTTTCATGTGCGCCGCATCTTATCGAACGCGCTCGGCATTCCGAAAGGCCGCATTCGCGTCGAAAAGCCCCGCATCGGCGGAGGCTTCGGCGCGAAGCAGACTGCAGTGTGCGAGGTGTACCCCGCATTCGTCACGATGAAGACGGGCCGTGCCGCCATGTGCGTATACACGCGCAAAGAATCGCAGACCTGCGGCTCTCCGCGCCACGAGATGGAAATCACCGTGCGCTTGGGCGCGAACAGCGACGGCCGCATTCGCGCGCTCGGCGTGACCACGCTGTCGAATTCGGGCGCCTATGGCGAGCACGGCTGGGCGACGGTCGGCCTTACTGGCCATAAGTCCATTCCGCTGTATACCGGATCGCTCGAAGCGTTCAAATTTACCGCAAACGTGGTGTACACGAACATGCAGCCTTCGGGCGCCTACCGAGGCTTCGGCGCCACGCAGGGCCAATTCGCCGTTGAAACCACCGTGAACGAGCTGGCCGAAAAGCTCGGCCGCGACCCCGTTGAGCTGCGCGAACAGAACATGGTGCGCGAAGGCATGGAGATGCCCGCGTACTTCGGCGAAATCGCCAACGCGTGCGCGCTCGACCGCTGCTTGAAGCATTGCGCCGACATGTTCGACTGGAAAGCGAAATACCCCGTGCGCGACATGGGCAACGGCAAGGTTCGCGCGGCGGGCGTGGGCATGTCGATGCAAGGCTCAGGCATTTCCGGCATTGACGTGGGCTCGGTCACCATCAAGCTCAACGACGACGGCACGTACATGTTGATCATCGGCGCGGCGGACATGGGCACAGGCTGCGACACCATTTTGGCGCAGATGGTCGCCGAGCATATGGATTGCTCGGTCGACGACGTTTCCGTGTTTGGCGCCGACACCGACGCGTCGCCCTACGATTCGGGCTCATACGCCTCTTCCACCACGTATGTCACCGGCATGGCGGTGCAAAAGGCGTGTACACAGCTGAAAGAACGCTTGTGTGCCATCGCCGCCGAAGCGCTGGAGTGCGACGCGAACGAGCTGAGCTTCGAAGACGGGCGCGTGGTGCGCGAAGCGACGGGCGAGGAAATGTCACTCGTCGATGTGGCCACGAAAAGCCAGGTAAGCAATTGCCTGGCACCCGAAGCCACCGCCATGCATTCTTCCCCTGTCTCGCCGCCGCCGTTCATGGTAGGCATGGCCGAGATTGAACTTGACCGCGAAACCGGCGTAGTTGAAGTGCTCAATTACGCGAGCGTCGTCGACTGCGGTATTCCCATCAATCCGGCACTTGCGCGCATTCAGGCCGAAGGCGGCATCGTGCAGGGCATCGGCCACACGCTCATGGAAGACGTGACGCGCACGCCTAAGGGTCGCATTCGCGAATCAAACCTGTTCACGTACCGTTTGCCCACTCGTCTTGACACGGGCCGCATTCACGTCGAGTTCGAGAATTCCTACGAACCCACGGGTCCGTTCGGCGCGAAGTCGATCGGCGAAATCGTCATTAATACGCCGGCCCCCGCGATTACGCAGGCAATTTACCGCGCGACGGGCGTGTGGCATCGCGAGCTGCCCATTCTGCCCGAGCATATCGTGCTCGCGAAACCCGAGGAGTAGGCATTCTAAGCGAGTTTTTGCACATACCGCGGAAAACCACGGCCATCATCGGAAGCGGCGGGAAATCGACGCTTTTGCGCACCCTGGCTGAAGAGCTGGCAACCGGAGGAGCCGCGAACGCGGAGTTCATAGCCGCTGAAATTACAACCGATAAGCCCCAGGTCGGAAAATCGCCGAACGAAGACCGCCCGACGGAGAAGCCTGCAGACGATAAGCCGTCGGTTGATGGCGGCGAGCCGTCAACCAGGCGCCCCGCCGCAAAAGAGAACGCCATCGCCGAAACGGCGCACCGCGCACACGTAATCGTGTCCACGAGCACCAAAATGTTCGTACCCGATTGGTGTCCGGTTCTGCTCGACCCCACAATGGATGAAGTGCGATCAGCGCTATCGACGCACCCCATCGTCTGCGTGGGACGCATCCATAGGCCAACGGGCAAGCTTGATGCGCCGCGCATGGCGTTTTCTGAACTGGAAGCCGCGGCCGACTACCTGCTCGTTGAAGCCGATGGAGCAAAAATGCTGCCCCTGAAGGCGCATGCGGAACACGAGCCCATGATTCCCGAATGCGCGAAGCGAACGGTCTGCGTCGTGGGAATCGATGGCGTGGGCAGCCCTATTTCGCAGGCCTGCCACCGAGCGGAACGCTTTGCGCAGCTGGCAGACGCCTCGACCGCCGATGCCGTAACGCCCGAAATGGTAGCGCGCGTGCTTGAAGCCGAAGGCCTGCACGATATGGTTTTGATTAACAAGGTTGAATCCGACAACGACCGGCGAGTCGCAGAGCGCATAGCGGCGCTCTGCACAACCCCCGTGGTTGCGGGAAGCCTTTGGAGGAAAGAATTTCGATGCTTGCGATAATTCGCGGAGCTGGCGATATCGCCAGCGCGATTGCATTGCGCCTGCACAAATGCGGCGTTTCCGTCATTATGACGGAAGTCGAACATCCCTTGACGGTCCGTCGCACAGTCGCCTTCAGCGAAGCTATTCATTCAGGGAAAACCCAGGTGGAAGGCGTCGTTGGCGTGCGTGCTGAAAGCGTCGATGATGCGCTGCGACGAACGCTCGAAGGGGTCGTTCCCGTGCTCGTCGACCCGAAATGCTCATGCATTTGGCTTGAACCTGACGTGCTGGTCGACGCCATTTTGGCCAAGCGCAACGTGGGAACCACCATCGGCATGGCACCTATCGTAATTGGCATTGGCCCTGGATTCACGGCGGGCGACGACTGCCACGCCGTGGTTGAAACCATGCGCGGTCACACGCTCGGTCGCGTGTATTACGAGGGTTCGGCACTTCCAAACACCGCAGTGCCGGGGCTTATAGGCGGCTTCGCAGGCGAGCGCGTGCTGCGCGCGCCAAGCGATGGAACCTTCCGCGAAGTCGCTTCAATTCGCGACCACGTCGAGGCGGGACAGGCCGTCGCATACGTGGACGACGCCCCTGTTATTGCCACCCTCACCGGCACGCTACGAGGCCTGCTTGCTGGCGGAACGCATGTTACCAAGGGCTTGAAGTGCGGCGATATCGATCCGCGCGACGAAGTGAGCCACTGCGAAACGGTATCGGACAAAGGCCTGGCAGTCGCAGGCGGCGTGCTGGAAGCCATTCTTCATTTGAGCGACACGCTCACGAAAGCATAGGCGGAATAAAACATGCGAACGATTGCAGAACACATCGCGCGTGCCTCGCGCGAGGCACGCGATTTGGTGCTGGTTACCATAATGGAAAGTAAAGGCTCCACACCACGCCACGCGGGCTCGCAAATGCTCGTCGACGAAAACGGGCTTGTGTGCGGCACCATTGGCGGCGGCGCCGTCGAGGCCCACGCCATCAAGAAAGCGCGTGGCATGCTGGGCGGCAATCTGAGCCTCGTCGAAAACATGGAACTGAAGCTCGCCTCCAAAAAAGGCCTCGATATGGCCTGCGGCGGGGATGCAACCCTTCTGTACACACCCGTGAATGCCAGCGATACGCATTGGCGCGATGCCGCACGCGAAATGCTTCGCTGCATTGAGCAGCGCATTCCTTCCTATCTCGTCGTGAAATGTTCCGAAGGCGGACAATCGAGCGAAAGCGCTGTCGCCCTGCTCGATGCCAACGGCGCGCCATTGGCGGGGGAGCGAGGCATGCAGGCGAGCCTCATCGCAGGCCTTGAGCACAGAGCCATCATTGACGGCCGTTTCGTGATGCCCGTCTCGCTCCCCACACGAGCCATCGTTTTCGGCGGCGGTCACGTGGGCTGCGCGACCGTATCGGCCCTCTCGCGCGTCGGGTTCTGCTGCACACTGTTCGATTGCCGCCCCGAATTCGCCCAGCACTCGCGCGTGCCCGAAGTGCATGATGTCATCTTGGGCGATTACGACAACATCGCAGCGTCGCTGACCTTGGACAAGCACGATTTCGTCATCATCATGACACACACCCATCGCAGCGATTACGTCCTTCTTGAGCAGGTGCTTCGCCGGCCATTGGCATACGTCGGACTCATGGGGTCACGGCGAAAAATCGCAACTGGGCGAAAACTCATGCTGAATGCGGGAATATCGGAAGAGGCGATTGACGCCGTACATATGCCCATCGGCCTTGACATCGCCGCAGAAACGCCCGAGGAAATCGCCGTGAGCGTCGCGGCGGAGTGCATCATGCGCCGCGCGGAAATGCGGAGGGGGACAGGCGAATCGCAATGATATGGTTTACTTCCGACACCCATTTCGGACACGCCAACGTGCTGAAATTCTGCGAGCGGCCATGGGATGATATCGATGATATGAACTATGCGCTCATCGAGAATATCAATGCATGCGTCGAACCGAGCGACGAGCTTTACATCCTGGGTGACTTTTCATTCAAGCTCACCGTGCAGCAAGCCTATGAACTGCGAAAACTCATTCGCTGTAAGAAAATCCACCTCGTGCACGGCAATCACGACAAAGATTGGCGCCAGCCCGAAGTCGCCGACGCGTTCATCGTAGAACCGCCAATCAAGGTATTGAAAGTCGACGGCGTGAAAATCGTGATGAGCCATTACCCCATGGCCGATTGGCAATCGATGGGACACGGCAGCTGGCACATTCACGGGCATATTCACAGCCAAGGGTCCGCCTATAACGATGCAAATCTTGCACAGGGGCTTTTGCGTTTTGATGCGGGCGTCGATGCGAACGAATATCGCCCCGTAAGTCTGGCGCAGCTGCACGCACGGTTCGATGGCGTGACATATCCAACACGCGTGAAATGGCCCTTCTGGGTCAACGAAACAGGAGACGCTCAGCTCGATGCGTTTCTTGCAGGCGAAAAGCGCAAAGTGGAGGCGCTGGAAGAGCGCTGAATTTACGGCGTGGCGCTAAGCTCAATCTTTGGCATATTCCATATTTTGAAGGTTCATTCCTTTACGCCGATCCATCGACCGTGAGCTCCACATGTCGACCACGTGAAGACCTCTTCACGAAAGGCCGACAAGTAGGCAATCGCGCCGCTTCCTCGCCACGCGCGTTTATACTGATATGAAAAGCAAGCAGCGGCGCACGGCGCCTCGTCCCACCAACCGACAGGACCCCATGAACAAGCACAGCATTCGATACGTTCTTATTCTTGTAGCGGCCATCGCAGCGGCAGCGCTCATCGTCGTTCGCTTCGACGGCGTGTGCGAAATCTTCTCAACCGTATGCCAAGCATTGCAGCCGCTGGCGGTGGGCGCCGTCATGGCATACCTGCTCAACTTCATCGCCGCGAGCCTGGAATCGCGATGGTTTCCCCGCTCGACCAACGTCTTTGCCACTAAGAGCCGCCGCCCGATTTGCGTCATTTTGGCAATTGCCGCTGTCACGCTCGCGCTCGTTGCGCTCATCACATTCGTGGGCAGCGAGTTCAAATCGGTCGGCTCGGCTATCATCAATGGCGTTTCCGAAGGCGCGACCATGGCTTCGCAAGCAATCGCGAACCTTCCCGGTGCCGAAAAGAGCATGATTCTCAACGATGCCACATGGAGCTCCCTGGGCGAAAAGGCCCTGGCAGCTATAGGCGGAACCGACCAAGCGCTGCGCATCGTGGCCCAAACGAGCGGCGAGGTCGCACACGTGACGCTGTCCATTCTGCTGGGCATGATTTTCGCGCTGTACCTGCTGCTCGACAAAGACCGCGTGCATGCCGGCGCCATGCGCCTTGCGACTCTCATTCCCAGCGACGAAGTGCGCGAGCGCGTGCTCCACGCATGCGCCATTACCAACGATTGCTTCTCACGCTTTATTCGCGGCCAATGCATCGAGGCAGTCATCTTGGGTACGCTGTGCGCTATCGGCGGCACCATCCTGCATTTTCCCTACGCAGCCTCAATTGGCCTTATTGTGGGTGTGACCTCGCTCATTCCGTTCGCCGGCGCATGGATCGGCGGCATCATGGGCGCTGCGATGATTCTGTCGCAAGACCCCTTGCAAGCGGTACAGTTCATCATCTTCCTGATTATTCTGCAGCAAATCGAGGGTCACTTGATTTACCCCAACGTCGTGGGGCAGTCGGTGGGCCTGCCGAGCATCTGGGTGTTTGTCGCGGTTATCGCCGGCGGCTCGCTGTTCGGCCTTCTGGGCGTGCTTTTGGGCGTGCCCGTGATTTCCACCGTGCGCACGCTGCTCATGGAACACTTCGCCAAAATGGATGAGGAAAAAGAACTTGCTAAATGCTCGTAGCGTTTAGCAAGTTTGACGACCAAATCGGGCCCAAGGCATTACCGCATCTGAGCTTCCGTTTGAAGGGTGGGCGCATCGGGATGCTCGGGCCACGGCGGGGGAGCCATCACCGTCATATCAAGGCGAAGCGTTTGTGCAATGAGCGTCGCAAGCTCTTCGTCGGTGATGTCGGGCTTTGCCTTCATCATACCCACGATACCAAAAAGCACCAGGCCGAACGTCTCGGGAATCAGCTGAATGTCAATGGTTCGATACGCCATATATTCCGACACGATGTAGTTCTGAATGCAGGCGACGCTTTCACGAACGGCCCGCGTAGCGAATTGGTCGCGCATCCCCAGCTCTTCAAGCACAGCGAACATGGGGCGCGGCTGCCCCGAACTCGTATACAAAGTGCGCCTGAACGCGGCAACGCAGTTCTTCAGCTCCGAGGGCGTGTCGCCGAACGCACGCAGCTCGTTCCATGTCGATACGCTTTCGACGATATCTTCAAGGAAATCGTCGAGCACCGCATCGATCACGGCCTGTTTATCGGGGAAGTAGTAATACACAAGGCTGCGTGCCACACCGGCCTTGCGCGCAATGGCCGCCATGCTCGTGGCGGCCACGCCTTCAGTCTCGAACAGCTCGCGCGCCGCCTGCATGATATCCCCAGCTGTGCCATCCAATCGTACGCTCTGCCTCACCTGGCGCGTGACGTGATGCGGCAGGTCAGAAGCGAATTCGGAAATGGAAGCACTCTTTCGCGCCGGCACGGCGGCTCCTTCGTCTAGCATGGGGCCGCCGCGCCAAACGTGATGCACGAAACCGAAACGCGCCGGTTAGCGATTCTCTTCAACGACCCCTCGATAATTCTTGGTGTCATTATAGAGCTCGTCTTTCAGCGGATTGAGCTTGCGCGTGCGAATTCGATTGAGCTGGTAGGCGGCAAGCGCCACGTTAGAGATTAGCGCAATCAGACTTACGACAAAAAACGCAGTGGGGTTATGCGTCGTGGGAATTTCCGCAAACGTATAGAACTGCGGGAGCGCCATGGCGAACATCGCATAGAGCGCCAGGGTTTGCGCGCGATGCTGTAACCATGCACCACGCTTCGTGAAGAACGTGGGGACGGTGCAGGCAATGAGGAGAGCCAAACCCGTGTACGTTGAATGGTCGGACATGCAGTTATACGTGTACGCGAAATTCCACAGGTCGTAGGCGATAATCCACATCCAGAGCATATCGGGCCAAATCATGTCGCGCGATTTATCTTTCGAGATGAAAATGCCGAACCAGCCGCAAATGGTGATGATGTTCAAAATGCCGGCGATCGCATTCATAATGTTCCACGGGCCGGAAATCATCCACACGTGGTCGACGACGGCGCCGTCCCACAGGCCGTAGGTATACATCTGAATGTCGCGCACCACGGCTTCGCAAATATTAATCGCCAAAATGAGCGGCGGAAAACACAGCGCCCATCGCTTCTCATACAAATGATGCTCGCGGCCATCGGCACCACGCCATTTTACGAATCGCAACGCCATGAATCCAACGCAGCCCGCCAGCGCAGAATACGTTTTCGCCCAATTGAACCAGTTACCCGTGCCATACTCGTTGCCGGGCGCAGCAGTGTGGGGCCATACGAAAATCGTGAACACGATGGGCGCGACCACGAACAACGCGACGCCGCCCCATACGCTCGTGCGTCCAAATTCGTTGAATGCCATAAGGGCGAACACGACGAACAGCCAAATCGCCCACACCATAGGGTCAGATGCTTGATACAGAATGCCCATGGTCTTCCTCCTTGAATCGAGCGCGCGCCGCTGCAGCCTTTTGGGGCACACAGCGGCGCGTCGGCTATCTGCCTAGGGGCGCTCCACCATAGTTTTCACGCGGCCCTTTTCATCCCATGCGGCGGCGTAGCCGAACTCCTCCAGGTTCGCCAAAGCGGCCTCGCGCTGGCCTTCGGGGACGTCGATGCTTTCGAGGTACACCTTGCGGAAGCCCGGGTTGTCGATATAGAGCTCCTGCTTGAAGGGGTTGCGCTTCTCGCCGAAAATCGTGTAAGCCTGGTAGACGAACACGCACACGTTGAAAATGAGCGCAATGGCCGAAATCGTCATGTGAGCTGCGGGGGCGTTCGTGGAATGCACCACGCACGCCGGATGCAAGAAGAACCACGGCACCGTCATGGTCACAATCATGTTCACGGCAAGCGTACGAACGCGGTGCTGGGCGTATGCGCCGCGCTTAATGAAGAACGCGGGAATCGTGCACGCCGCCAGCAGCACCAGGCCGCAATACATAGAGCGATCGGAAACGCTGTTGTAGGTGTAGGCGAAGTTCCACAGGTCATAGCCAATAATCCAGAACCACAGCTGGTCGGGCCAAACGTAGTCTTTCTTCTTGCCGCGGCCAACGATGATGCCGAAGAAACCGCAGATGCACAGCGCATTCAGAATGCCCGCGACGCCATTCATCACATTCCACGGGCCGCCAACCACCATGTAACCATCCACGATACCGTTGACGCCCGTGAGCTGGAAGTCGCGAATGCACGCCTCAAGAATATTGATAGCGAAAATGATAGGCGGAATGCACACGATATATTTCTTCTGGAAGGCAGGGAAGTACACGATGAGCCATCCGAGAATCGCACCCGCAAGGCACGAATACGTTTTCACCCATTGAAACCACGTGCCCGCACCCGTGCCTTCGACAGCGGTGTGGGGCCAAACGAAAATGGTCAAGGCGAGCGGCAAAGCGATGAAGATTGCGGCGCCGACCCATTTGTTGAGGCGAGAGAGCTCGTTCATGCCAATCAGAAATACCAGATAGAGCAGAACGCTCACGATCGCCGTCGCCGAAAGCGGCTCGTAAAAGAACATGACGGTTCCCCTTTCCCTCTTGCGGATCTGCGAACTCACTCGAACAGCCTGTTTCCCCGACGGGTCCCAATTGCTGCAGTTCGCTTTCTTGGTCGCAGTGTAACAAGGGGATTTTTCGTTGGTTTAACGTTTTAGGGTTGATTCGTCAAAACAAGGTTAGAGAGATTCGTTCGAACGACTTTGTTTTCCTGCTTCATGCGCGGCGCGCACGCCTTTCGCACGTTGCGCGCATGGCGCTCACCGACATAGGCCTATGGTATGGGCCACCGGCGTGCGCCATGGCTCAAACTGTTCGCCGTAGAGGCGCATGCCAAGCTGTTTCCTCAGCCGCCACTCCCGAACGACCCGGCGTAGCGACAATCGAAACCTGTTAAATGCTCGTAGCATTTAACAGGTGCAACCCAACGGCGCTGCCCAAGCAGCAAAGCCGCTGGCAGGAAAGAACGAATTACCCGCGAGCTTCAGATTGGAGAAGAGCCCTTCTTTGTCGTAGTAACGAGGCGTGGAAACCGGAATGGCGAGCATTTCAGACACTTGTCCGATCGTAAATATGTCGATTCCCTTCAAAAAGTCCTTGACCTAAAGCCAGGTTTAGGTTTTACGGTTGGTTCACTCTATCAAGCAAGCCCATGGGATGAGAGGGACAACCATATGCTCGGAACGTTCACGTACCACAATCCAACCGAGATTTACTTCGGCCCCAATGCGCTTGAGGGGCTCGCGGACGAACTCACGAAATACGGCCCGAACGTCGTGCTTGTCTACGGCGGCGGCTCCATCAAGAAAAACGGCGTATATGACCAGGTAGCCGCCGTTTTGAACGCCACTGGTAAAAACGTGACCGAGATTGCCGGCGTCATGCCGAACCCTACCGTCGAGAAGCTTCGCGAGGGCGTTGCCGTGGCGAAGGCGGCCAGCGCCGATCTGATTTTGGCAGTAGGCGGCGGCTCGGTGTGCGACTATTCCAAAGCGGTGTCGGTTTCAGCGAACTGCGACGAGGACCCCTGGGAGAAATACTTCGTTCGCTTCGAGGAGCCGAGCTGCCCCGTTGTTCCCGTGGGATGCGTGCTCACTATGGCCGGCACGGGTTCGGAAATGAACGCGGGCGCCGTGATCACCGATCATGCCGCCAAGCTTAAGGTAGGCCACGTTTTCGCGAACAGCGACGTGATGCCTAAGTTTTCAATCCTCAACCCCGAATTCACTTTGAGCCTGCCGCATAGGCAAGTCGTGGCCGGTATCTACGACGCGTTCAACCATATTTGCGAGCAGTATTTCAGCGGCAGCGACAACAACGTGAGCGACAGCATCGCCGAGGGCCTTATGCGCAGCGTAGTCGAGAACGGCCGCATCGCCGCGAACGACGACCAGAATTACGAAGCGCGCAGCAACATCATGTGGGCCGCGACCTGGGCGCTGAACACGCTCATCGCCAAAGGAAAACCCACCGATTGGATGGTCCACATGCTCGGACAGGGCGTGGGGGCCGTGACCGACGCGACCCACGGCATGACGCTTTCCGCCGTGAGCCTTCCGTACTATCGCTTCATCATGGATGCCGGGTTGCCGAAATTCGCACGTTTCGCGACGCACGTGTGGGGAATCAACCCTGCGGGCAAAAGCGAACGCGAGCTCGCCGAGGCAGGCCTTTCGGCAATGGAAGCGTGGATGCGTGAACTGGGTGTTGCGATGAATCTCGCGGAGCTGGGTGTGACGGAAGCCGACCTGGACGACGTCGTTTCCGCCACATTCATTATGACTGGCGGTTACAAAACGCTCACTAAGGAAGACGTGCGCAACGTTTTGCTGCAGTGCCTTTAAAGGGGCAATGCCTATAGAAGGAGAGACTGTCTGAAGCAGCGACGCCCCGGCGCGCGATTAGGTTTAAGCCGCGCGCCACGCAGCATCACCCACGCAGCGTGGCGCGCAGGCGATCGGTGCGAAGCAGCAGGTCAAACGCATCAAGCACGTTTGTTACCACGACATCGGCGCACGTCAAAAGCTTTCCGCACGCACCTTCTTTCCCCATAATCGCAATCGAAAGCGCAGCTTCGCCGAACATAGCGATGTCGTTGAAGCCATTGCCGATGCACACGCAACCTTCGGCGCCAAGCTCGCGCACAATCGTGGCCTTACAGGCGCTCGCATCGTCACGAGCAAACACGCGCACGTCAACCGGAAGGTCGTCGCATTCCGTACGCACCGTCCCGAACGTGTCGGCAGTAAGTACGCTGACCTGGGCGAACTCGGTGATTTCTCGAATGCGGCTCGCAACCCCATCAATAAGATGCCCGTCGACAGCAATGGTTCCGTTATAGTCGCACACCACGTGGCGAATCCCGAACGTGCCACGTCCGGGGATGTCGATTTCCAACATAGGGCAGGGTTCCTTTCGATCACGGCCTCGAATGCCTATCGCTTTTCTAAACATGCCGAACTCAAAGCCAATCCGACTTGTGATGCCCGTTAAAAACGGCGCAGCATTCCAAGCATGTCCGATTTTCGCAGATTTTGGCAGAAAATTGCGGTTGTGAACGATATGGATTGCCTTCTTAAAAGAAGCGATTCGTAAAACACCAGGTCAGAAGTAAGTCAATACAATAGGCTCTTGTTAAAGGCTCTTCAAACCTCTTTAAAATCGTTCACAACCGCAATTCTCTGCCAGAAAAGTCGAAATCGGGACACGATTTCGGCGAGGACGCAAAGAAGAAGGCGATCGGGAAAGTACAGCGGGGAAGAGACGCGCTGTGTGCCCGCAGACAGCGCGCAGCACAAGACGCAGACGAAGCGCGACAAGCGACAAATACAAGTCGCAAACAACAGGGGCCAGGTAACAAACCGCAAAGCAGCAAGCCGCCAAGAAGCGCGCCACTCGAGGCGAAGGCACGAATACCGACCCACAGCAGCCCGCATCGGCCCGGCCCAATCCAAGACAAAAACTAAACCACACTTGCCCTTCTCGCCCAAACCTGCCCGACCACTTCGGCCGCCATGGCCCGAATCAGCCTTGCGCGCCAGACCGTATCGGCCTGCATTGGTTCGCAGCAGCCAATAATCGCCCGCGCCAATGAAGCACTTCTAACCCAACACCGGCGAAACCCTTTCATTCAACTCCAATGAATCGCTCGCTCCCATGGTCGGCAAAAGGCCCATATCCGAAGACACGATTCCAAGCTCTCGCCAAAGCCTCTCTTGCTTAAGGCGGAAATCACCTGGCAGGCGCACCCTCTTCCCAAGAATGCGCGCAATGCCTTGCGCCGCCTCGTCAAACAACGAAGCCCGACGCAGATGCTCGGCGGTCAAATTGACGCTCGTAACATCCATGGATTCAAGCGCTATGCGTCGCATCGAGTCGTTCGCAAGCAGGCGCTCCGCGGAATGGAACTCCGCACTGTCGTATTCGACGTCGAGCCGCGCGGCAGGCCAATACAAATCACAGCGCAGCGACGAGCGCCCCGTCGCGGCCACATTTTTCGGAAGCGGCATTTCCGCATTCATTGTGGGGTACGGCAAACCATAGCCGCCAAGCGAATAGGGAAGACACAACAGCATGGCAAGCTCGCTTTCGCGCGGCGAAGCAGAGCCGGCAAGAATGAGGGGAAGCGCTCGACGAGCTTTCTTCACGCCTTTGAACTGGGGGGACTTCTCGACGAATGACGCAAGGGCACTGGGAGAAGTGAGCGGGGTCGCATCGTATCGAGCTAATCCGAAAGTTGAAGCGCGGCGGTACGTTCCGCAAAGTTCAAAGCCGAGCGCTATGAGCCGTTCAAGGGAGAGCACGCTTGCCATTTCGCAAAACGCCATTTCCGGCGTACTTACGTACAGGCCGTCTTCGATTCGCATGAACGACCGCGAATGAAACGGCCCTTTGCGAACCGAGGTTTCGATTCCGCCTCCCGCGCGTCGAAGGCGTGCGTGCGCCACGGTTGCGTGAATCAGCGACCCATCCGAAAAGAAGCGATCCCTTACGGCTGGCGCGAACTCAGGCGCGACAGCCGATTCGAGGAATTTGATGGCAGCTTTTGTATCACGTTCTAGCGTGCGACGATAATCCCGCGCATCCTGGAACGCGAAAGACACGCTTTGGTTGGCAGCAGTTACGCCCTGGCTGGCGGCCGGCATGTTCGGCGTGACATGAATGCGTTGGTCGGGAGACATGTCTCGGTCAATGGGCGCGTTCCAATCAACGCGCGCGCAACGGTTACCGCCGGCGACAACGCTGTCCCAGACGCGCAGAGCACTTTGCTTTCCGAGCACAACAGCCATGGCGGCCTCTTCCTCCGGCGATTTCGCAACGCACCAGATGCAGCTTCGGCGACAACAACGTTTCTGCGATGGCGACGTCTTCCAAAATAGTGGCGTCGTCTTCCATAACGGCAACGTCTTCCGTGATGACGGCATCTTCCGCAATGCCGGCGTCTTCCGCAATGCCGGCGTCTTCCGCATCTAGGGATTATGCGATGCACTCTATCATGAACGTGTCCGTTTCTTTCCCGTTTTGGCACAAATTTGCGGTTGTGAACGATGGATTTTTCGGAATGCAAAAAGAGCTCTACAAAAGACCAGGTCAGAAGCATGGCGATTCTCAAACCGTTCAGAAAAGCCCTTCAGCGTGACGAAAAATCGTTCACAACCGCAAATTTGTGCCAGAATCACCAAAATCGGGACACGTTTTCGCCGAGACCGAAACGCGATCTTCGAAAAACCCGCTCGCCACCCGCTCCCAATGCACGCTTGGAGCGACGCCGCGAAATCGGCGCGATCCAAGCGAAAATGGCGCACCCCCCCAAAAAAAATAATTGGAAGCCCCGACTAAAAGAGAATTACCTAATCGTCCGCTTGAAAAGCCCGCATGGATGGGCAGAGCAGCATCGGCGCCAAAAACATTGCAAACCTACGGCTTCGTTGCGCTTTCATCGGAAAATGACCCATTTGCACAGGCAGAAGCCCCAAATACCCTGCATCGCCATGGTGATGAATTTGCCGACCATCTCAGGGCAACCGAACGACGCAGCCGCCCAGCCTATGAACCAGGTGCCGAACAGGAAGTTCCAAACGTACAGGGCGACAAACAGCGCCACGCTACGCCAGAAGTTGCTCGACGCCTTGAACGTGATATTGCGATTCATAAGGAAATTGAACGAGCCGGAACACGCGACGGCAATGCCGTTCGCAACGCCCGTCGGCAACGCGAGGTGGGCCAGGGCAAACACGCCGAACTCGACGAACGTCTGCACAATAGACACGCCGTAATACATGAACGCCTGACGAATGCCCCAAGCAAGAGGCGACTGGTCGGCCAGCCTTTCGGCGGTTTTAGTCTTGTCCTCGAAAGCCGCATCCTCGGATATCTCGACCTGTTCCTCGGCGACAGGACCTCGCCCCTCGACAGCGCCGAGCTGCCTCTCAGAAATATATGTTCTCACGTTTTCCATGAGCGCGATTCTAAAACCCACGCACGCCCCGCACCAGAACGTTACCCTTTCGTTGCGGTCGAGGCAGAAGCGTCGCGAACACGCAAGATCAGCAAGATTTACGACTTGCGCAAATGCGGACGCCACTTCATGCTGAATCCTGTGGCGAAAACCCAAACGTTAACCCACGCTCGACGTATTCAAGTAATGCAAACAACGCAGTCCACGGGCATGCGACCGTTGATTGTCTGAACCCCAGGGGGCCTGGCGCCCAAAACGCCGAAGATGACGTAACGTCATATCTCGGAGCTTGAAATGGGCAAAAACCGCGGCGGCATCACATTACTTTGGCCGCAAAGCTGCGGCGAGCGCAAACGACTGGCGTACGGATAAAAACAGGGGGAAACATGGGCGAACAAGGCACTCGAGGCCTCATGACGGTAGGCGAGTTGGCATCGCGCGTGGGCGTGACCGTGCGCACCATTCAATACTACGACCAGCGCGGATTGCTTCATCCCGCATGCAAAGGCGAGCAAAACCTGCGCCTGTACTCGCCAGCCGACGAGGAACGCCTCAACCGCATCATCACCTTGAAGTACCTGGGCTTTTCGCTCTCGCAAATTCAGGAAGGCGAGGGAAGCGACTCGCTGGCAGAATTGACAGACGCACTCGCGCACCGCGAGGCCGAACTTGAGCGCGAAAGCGCGAAAATCCTACGAGACATGAACGTCGTGCAGGGGCTGCGCGCCCACCTTGCAAACCGCGACCAGGCGAACTGGAGCGAGCTCGCCGCTACCGTGGGCGTCGCGCAAGACCGCGAAGACATGCTCTGGTCGGCCATCACCGGCGAGGCGCTTGAGGAATGCCCCATTCCCGAGCTTTCACGCGAAGAAGTAATCTGCTGGCACCAACTCATGGGCGACACCATCGAGGCCATGCACGACGGCGTTTTAGTCACCGACGACCGCGCGAAGGCGTTGGCCATTCGCTTCTCCAGCTTAGGCGGCATGCCCCATGCTCTTGCCGGACTGAAGCGCCTCGCGTGCCAGCGCAGCTCGGGGCCCAAGCAATACGGCCGCGACTTTTACGCCGGCATTCAACGCCGCACGCTCAGCTTCCTGCAAGACGCGCTCGATTGCTCCCACGCCAACGCCAATACGCAGGCATAACGACACGTTTACGTCAAACGCGGTATTGGCCACGACGCAGCGTCGCCACCTATCGTCATTCCCCGTCACAATTTCAATCAAAGGGGGAACAATGATCGTATCGTGGATGACCACGAACCGATGCAACCTGAAGTGCGCCCATTGCTACCAAGACGCAGACGAATGCGATAGCAGGGAGCTTTCAACCGAAGAAGCGCGCACGATGATCTCGCAAATCGCACGCGCTGGCTTCAAAATCATGATTTTCAGCGGCGGCGAGCCGCTTATGCGCGACGACATTTTCGAGCTGGTCGCGCACGCGGCGTCGTGCGGCCTGCGCCCGGTGTTCGGCAGCAACGGCACACTCATCACGCCCGAAATCGCGCGCAAGCTCAAAGAGGCGGGCGCCTGCGCCATGGGCATTAGCATCGACAGCCTCGACGCCGAAAAGCACGACATCTTCCGCGGAGTGCCCGGCGCCCACGCGGCCACGCTTGCGGGCATCGAAGCATGCAAAAGCGTCGGCCTGCCGTTCCAGATCCACACCACCGTGGTCGACAGAAACCGCAACGAGATTTGCGACATCACGCGATTCGCAAAAGAACTCGGCGCGATGAACCATTCGGTCTTCTTCCTGGTGCCCGTCGGCCGCGGCAAAGACATCTCCGATGAAAGCATCGACGTCGAGCAAAACGAGCAGCTGCTCGCCGACATCCTGCGCGCCGGCCGCGACGCAGGCATCGAGGTGAAGCCCACGTGCGCACCGCAGTTCATGCGCATTGCAGAACAAATCGGCGTGCAAACGCGTTACACGCGCGGCTGCCTGGCGGGCCTGACCTATTGTGTCGTGGGCAGCGAAGGCATTGTGCGTGCATGCGCATACATGACCGAAGACGCCGGCGACGTGCGCAAACAGCCCTTCGACGAAATCTGGCGCGAAAGCCCCGTATTCCAGAAACTGCGCACGCAGGCATACAAGGGCGCGTGTGGAATCTGCGACTACAAGGGCGTATGCGGCGGCTGTCGCGCCCGCGCCGCGTACTACCACGACGGCGACATCTTGGGCCAAGACAACTACTGCGCCTGGAGCCGAAAGAACGCGCAGCAAGCCGCGGCCAGCGAACGCCAATAGCGCCACCGAACATAACAAAAGGAGCATACGATGAAGAAAATCGCGCAAGGCACGATTGCGATTTCTTGCACGCTCGCCATGGGCGTGGGCGCGTTTTCCCTGGCAGGCTGCTCGTCGCAGACTGATTCGAACGCGTCTGACAACGCGCAAGCGACCGCTTCCGCCTCGCAGGAATCCTATACGTTCACCGACGATCTGGGCCGCGAGGTAACCGTCGCTTCGCACAACCGCGTGGTTGCCGGCATGGGCAGCTTCGCGAACATCTGGGAGCTGGCTGGCGGCACGCTGGTAGGCGCTTCCGACGACGCGTTTTCCGATTACGGCATCACTTCCGACGCACAGAAAATCGGCGATTTCTCTTCGCTTAACGCCGAATCGATCATCGCGCTGAACCCCGACTTCGTGATTCTCACGGGATCGAGCTCGGGTCGCGGCGGCGGCGTTGCGCAAACCGAGCTCGCCGACACGCTCACTGCGGCGAACATCCCCGTTGCCTACTTCAAAGTGTCCACGTTCGACGACTACTTGCGCATGCTGCGCACGTGCTGCGACATCACGGGCAACGAGCAGGCATTTGCGGAAAACGGCCAGGCGCCGGCAGATAAAATTGAACAGATTCGCGCGAAGGCCGAAGGCAAGCAGGCCGGCAGCGCGGTAGTGCTCACCACGTACTCGGGCGGCACGCGCGTGCAGTCGTCCTCCACGCAAACGGGCGTCATGCTTTCCGAACTGGGTGCGGAAAATATCGCCGACTCCAACAAGGGCCTGCTTTCCGACTACAGCCTTGAAGCCCTGATCGAGGCCAACCCGACGACAATCTTCCTGCTTCCGATGGGCGACACCGACGAGGCAGCACAGCAGGCGCTCGAAGACCAAACGACGGCCAACCCCGCATGGGCGCAGCTTGACGCCGTGAAGAACAACCGCGTGATCACGCTCGACCCGAAGCTGTTCCAGTACAAGCCCAACAACAATTGGGACCAGGCGTATCAGTTCCTCTACGACGCGCTGTATAGCGAATAGGCCGACCGGTGCGCAATAACCAAACAAACAACGCGGCGGCCCCGAAGCACGAGGGCCGCCGTTTTCGGGCGATGTTCCTGCTGTCACT
>OLOM01000847.1_pt1 | contig 22482 bp, 19 predicted proteins | sample 1672531 | NCBI WGS metagenome assembly OLOM01 (sample SAMEA3136696, study PRJEB25190) | human gut metagenome | reverse complement strand
ACCTATGGCTGGAAATGGGTGGACGCCGGGTCCAAGTGGGTCTACTACCAGCCTGGCGCGGGCTGGATGACCTACGGCGAGAGCTTCAACCCATGCGGAAACCAGGCCGGTGACGCCAGCCACTGGTACTACTTCGACGACGCCACGGGCGCGACCACCTATGGCTGGAAATGGGTGGACGCCGGGTCCAAGTGGGTCTACTACCAGCCTGGCGCGGGCTGGATGACCTACGGCGAGAGCTTCAACCCATGCGGAAACCAGGCCGGTGACGCCAGCCACTGGTACTACTTCGACGACGCCACGGGCGCGACCACCTATGGCTGGAAATGGCTATCCGATTCTTCAGATATTTATTTCGGTGGCAAAAAGGTCTATTACGACACCGGGGCCGGATGGATGATCTATGGCTGGAAAAATATAGGCGGAACATGGAACTACTTTAATAAGTATTCAGGAGGGCTTTGCTCTTCGACGAACGCCGCTTGGTCGGCTGCTCAGTGGCTGAATTGGTCTGGCTCTTCCTCTGGAGCAACTAATAATACCTATGTCATGGTTGATAAGAACAACTTGCGTTGTATGACATTCGAAAGAGATGGCGGTGTTTGGGTTCCAACGCATGATTTCCTATGCAGTGTTGCGGGCTCAAACGGAAATCACGGTGCAGGAACAGTCGAGGGCTTTTGGCATCTAGGTTTGTTGACTGATGCTGAGAAGGGGATTACGAACGGATCCCTTTATGATCACGGTCCAAATGGCTTTGGAGCCCAGATAGATAACTTCCTTAATTCTGGCAGTAGTGGCTTAACCTGGTCTGGCGATGCGCTAGCAAAAATTGAGGTCGACCGTTTTGCCAACACGATGTATCGTTACCACTATGTCCAGGATCAGGGGATTCACTCAACTGTTGGCGGTGACAATCCCGATCAGCTTGGAAAGCGAAATACTGATGGGTGTGTGCGGTTGAGCTATGGTGATTGTAGATGGATTTTTGAGTGTGTGCCGATGTACACGACAATTCGAATTTACAGTGATGTGAGATATTGATAGCACTGAATGCAGCTGGGCTTCTTGATTTAAAGTTCAGCTGCTTTCATATCATCGCTTAAACCAATAATTTGAGAGGTGCTACTATGACTAAATATAAGATTATGAACATTTTATTGTCGGATGCAAAACAATTTGTTGGAAATTCAAATTTGCTTGTTCGTGGAGATGCCCCATTCCATAGGAATCAGGCGAATGATGGGTGGGTGCTTTCTAAAGGCGGCTCGTTTGATTTCATGACGTTTTTCAATGCCCTCTCCATTGAGAAATGGTCTAAATATACGAATGCCAAGGGATATGGCCTTCATCTCGAGCTTAAAGGGTCTGCAGCTACCATTTCACAGACTTGGGCCGATTCATTCAGTTGGTATTCCGCGTTAATACCTGGTAGTGATTTTTCATTTAAGGGAGCGGAAGATTGGGTTTCTCTGGATATTCCAATTAGTGCTTACCCAGGGAGTGTAATTCAATCCTTTGTTATTAAATGCAACGATGATCTTGAGGTTCGCGATTCCTATTATTACGCTTGCGTTGAAGAAGACGATATTCGTGATATCGAGCTTGCGCTTTGTACAACGACATTTAAAAAAGAAAGTTATATCACCAATAATATTCAACTTGTGAGAGATTGCATTCTGAACTCTTCGGATTCCATCTCCAAACATTTTCGTATGCACGTAGTCGACAATGGCCGGACTCTTGATGTCGATAAGCTATCTGGTGCTGGGGTCTTTATTCATCCGAACGACAATGCTGGCGGCGCTGGTGGTTTTGCTCGAGGAATGATTGAAGCAATGCGGCAGGAGCCGAAGGCAACCCACGTCCTTCTGATGGACGATGATGTTCTTATTTCTCCCGAGAGTATTGTTAGGACATTTAATCTACTTTCCCTTCTTAAAGATTCCTATGCTGAGGCGTTTATTTCTGGGGCAATGATGAACCTTGATGAGCCTAATATTCGTTGGGAGGATATGGGCTTTATGGGTCGCGATGGACTTTGTCATGCTCTTAAGCCGGTTGCAAGAATGGATGTTCTTCATGATATCGTTGATAATGAGGCCTTTGACATCCCGAGTTATATGCCTCGTTGCGATGATCAAGAGCAGCAATATGGTGCTTGGTGGTACTGTGCAATTCCGGTAAGCGTTATTGATAAGAAAGGGCTCCCTCTTCCAATCTTTGTTCGTTATGATGATGTTGAATATGGATTGCGCTGCAAACCACAATTCATCACCATGAACGGTATTTGTATTTGGCACTTACATTTTTATATGCGATATAACGCTGCGCAGGAGTGTTACCAGACAACGCGCAATTCTTTGATTAATCGTTATACAACTGGAATGGCCCCTAAATCTGATTTCCTGGGTCAAATCGACAAGGCTTTCCGTAGGGAGCTTTCGAGGTTTAACTATAAAAATGCTGCTTTAATACTCCAAGGGCTCGAAGATTTCCTCAAAGGTCCTGATTGGATTATGCAGCCCGTGGCCCAAAAGGCGTTTATGGATTCTAATAAGGCTTCTGAAAAGCTAGTCTCTTTCAATCAGCTTGTTAATGAAGCGAAGTTGATTGGCTATGATCTTTCGGGTGTTACTTCTTGGAAGATTTGGCGAGATTTGCCTGCAGGGCGATTTAGTGAGAGATTAATACTTAATACTTGCAACGGACAGCGTGGAATTGGTTGTCATACGGTTGCCGGTAAGGTTGCAATTCTTGACATTGCTGGAAATGCTTTCCTGCCGGGAGAGTTGAAAGGCGCTGAATTTGTAATTGGAATTGATATTCCAAACCGGCGAGGTGTTATTCGGAAGAAAGACATTAAGACTTTCAATTCCCTTTGGTCGCGATATGAAAACGATCTTAAGAAATTAAAATCTGAGAATTCAGCTCTTCAAGAATCGTATTCATCTGCTGCAAAGGTTATGACTTCAATTTCATTCTGGGAGAAGTATCTTAACCTATAATTTGTTGTTTATTCAGTTGTTCTTCTGATACGGGATATCGACAAGTTCGGTATCCCGCACTTGTTTATTATTTGAATATAACCATTACATTAGATTAATGTAATGCGCCATTAGTTTATTTTTTGGAGGTCTTGTGATGGACATTCAGCTGAATTTGAGCAAAGAAAAACATTTGAAAGCAAAATCGTCCCTTAGAATCCCTGAGCGAGTTCTCTTGGCGTGTTGCGTGGTTTTTTTGGGAATTACCGGAGTAGCCACTTTATTTGTAACATGTTCCTTTCCTTCGTACACGGAGCAGATGTCTGCAGATTATTCTCAGCTTCCTGTTGTTTTAGTTGGATTGCTGATAGTTGTGATTCTTGTTCAAATCTTTATCAAAAACTTTAGCTTTACAAAGTCTTCTGTCTTGAAACTGCGGATTACTCTTGTTTTCTATGCTGCTGTAGTGGGATTTTTCTGGGCTTTTTTTATTGCAAAATCATGGCCTTGGTGGGATTCCAAGGATTTAATTAATGCAGCCACAGAGATGGATTTGCCTGACTCTGGCTACTTCTCTTGCGGAGGCTATCTTTATCGTTTTCCTTTTCAGTTGCCTTATCTTTACCTGATTAAACTGCTCGATTGCCTTAGCGTTAGCCATGTTTATTATTCACTAGAACTTGTGAATGTCATGTTTACGGCTTGGGCTTACTGGTTAATTCCGGGAATTTCAGATGATTTATTTGAAGATGCTAAAATTACCTCAGTTACTACCCTTGTTTGCTTTGTGTTTTTCCCCCCTCTATTTAATGTAACCTTTGCCTATCCAAATGCTATGGCAATGACATTGATGCTTTTTGCTATGAAACTGCAGATTCGTTCTATAAAGCTAAATTCATCAATGCTTGCAGTTTTAGCTGCAGTATTTGCAGTCATAGCTACTCTTTTTAAGTCAACAATGCTCCTTGGCATTGTTGCCATGGTTGTGGTTTGGGTTGTCAATCTATTTAGAGTGCGAAAACTAGGTAATTTGTTTGGTCTTCTTGCAATCTGCATCTGCTATTTTTTTGCTTCAAAGGGTCTTTGCTGGTTTGCGAGTATTTATCCGGGAATGGATGCATCTGAGGGCATTCCAGCTTATGCGCATATCTATATGGGACTTACCGAGGGAGAAGGGGATTCTTTAAACCAAGGGTGGTATACAGGTTATGTTTGGGAAATTACCGGTAATGATTATAGTGCCCAAGCTTATATCAATGACTCCATTCCGAAGTTGAAGACTCGCATACATGAACTTGGTTCAAATCCTCCTCATGCCCTTTGGTTCTTTTCGACTAAGTATATTTCTGAGTGGTGTGAACCGACTAACGAATCCATCTTGGCGAGCAATTGGTCGAGTTCAGGTATGGATGATGTCCCGGCAATGTCTGATAGAAATTTGAACATTTTGGCAAAGTCAATTTATTACGGAAAAATTAATTCAATATTGTTGATGATCATGGACATTATGCAGACCTCCATTCTTTTCTTTGCCTTACTTTGGTCTCTTAAATTTTGGCATAGACCCAATATTTTTCAAATGACCTTAGTTCTCTGTGCTGCTGGAACGGCTTTGTTTTATTTGTTTTGGGAAGCTAAGGCGCAATACACTTTGCATGCATATGTAATGCTAATCCCGTTTGCGGCTGCAGGACTTGTTTGGCTCGAGGCAAATATGTCGCAAATGCTATCCAATTATAGAATTGGTAAAACGAAAACCTGCATGCAATAGCGTTGCGATTAGTTATGTGAGCGAAGCTTGCGGTTCGGCGCTTTCTCTTGCCATCTTATGCGAGAAGTGTGGCCCTGCCGGAAAGTGGCTCGCTATAAAAGAAGGCAAGAAGCGGTGATTATGTGCTGATTGCTGGTGTATGGGTATTATCATGATAATTGGTGTAGTGTCTGCTTCGACGCGGGACGACGCGGATGTTGACGAGTGTTGTAGTCACGTCAGCTCGTACCCGCTGCGTCGCTCGGCGGGCTCGGCATCAAGGCCCTTTCGTGCTAGGCGATCATCTGTAGATACCGCTAGGAATGATCCCTCTGGTATCAACGATAGCGACGCAAGCCACTGGTACTACTTCGATAACTATACTGGCGCAACTACTTATGGATATAAATTGATCAGCGATCCCACTGAGGGTTATTGGGGTGTAAAGACTGTTTTCAATGATAAGTCAATGGGTTGGATGCTCTATGGTTGGCAGAATATAAGCGGTACCTGGTATTACTTCAATAGGTACACGACTATTAGTATTTACAGCGATGTCCGCTTTTAGTTGCTGGCACAGTTAATAGCACTTTCCTGGACGAAACTAAGAATATGGGGACGTCGAATAATCGACGTCCCCATATTCCATAACTATACTATCGTTCTATGCGATATAGCCGCATATCGTTCTTGGAGAGAATCAGCTCAAATCCTGGCGTCGTTTCGTTTACCGCGTTTATCCCATGCCAGAATTCCGGATCGTAGAAGTCTTTGTAATACGTGCCGTCAGGATTTATTCCTAGCGGGCTTTGTCCATAGTCGAGCTGCAAAACATAGCGCGCATCTAGCTCTCCCACAGCTGTTTTTACGTCTTTGCTTCCCTTGTATTCGGAAAGATGATTAGCAATCGCTGTTACGTCTGGGTCGTTGGATGAATTGTAGCGTTTAAAGAGAACGTTAAGCCCCTCCGTGGGATAGGCGAAAGCGCTTCCGTCAAATGGCTGGTTGACAATCAATGAGCCATCTGGAACTACTTCTTTGACCTTGCTTAGGAACTCCTTCTCCTCAAGGTCCAGGGGTTGTCCCGAGGACTGGCTATACGAAAGATTGGTCTCATACCTTACAGCATCAAAACCGTAGGTTCTGATGCTGTAAGGTATGAATTCGAAAGCAAAAGTGTTAAACAAGAATGCTAAAAGTAACACACATCCAGCGACGACTTTTGGAACAACTTCAGAGTGCTTCTGCCCCCTATTTCTACTGTTGATGATCTTTCTTGGCGTCGACAGTAGAAAAGTGCAAAATGCATCTATTCCTGTAGCGAGTACTGGTATGGCAAATACGCATGCTGATGCAGCTAAGCGGTAATAGTCACTGTACCAAAAGCCCACAAAGAGCTTCCTCAGGTCGGAGTTCCATCCATAGGCGACGGCAAACAGCGCGATGAAGAGCATGTAAGAAACGGATAGCCAGCGTTTGTTCCCCTCTTTGAATAGGATGGCTATGCCGAGGAGGGTAAGGGTTCCTGCAACGAGTTGCGCTCGAGGAAGAACGTATGAAAAGGATAGAGCCCTGAGGATTGCGTTGTGAATAGTCGAAGGAACGTCTCGATCGTATTCGATGACGCCTCTTAAGCCGGGAACTTTGAGAAGGGCGATCCATAGGCATGCAAAGGCAATCGTCAGACAAACCGCAAGCAGAAAGGAGACGAAGCGATTGATTCCGCGCCTCACTCTGCAGTAGTTATAGAACGTTGCGATGCAAAACGGGGCAAGGAATACTCCTGCGGAAAATACGCCGTTGGGCTGAGCAAAGAGCAGTCCAACTCCGCCGAGTAAGAAGAGAATGATAAAATTGCCGTGCTCAACGGATGATTTGCTGCTTGAGAATATTCGAATGAATACGCTTGCTACGGCAGGCATGATTGAAAAAGCCAGTAAATTAGAACACAACGGTCCAAAGAGCAAGATGCGCCAAGGATAAAAGGCGATTGATGTCACGACCGCGCAGCCAATGAAGACTCTCCTAGGCTTTTCCCCAAACAGGGTGGCCAAAAGTAGAAATGAAGATAAGGGATACGCGAAAACAATTACTACAACGTCTGTCGCCAGCGCAGCTTTTTGAACAGCGCATCCCGTGCACGATGAAATCATGGCTGCGAGCGAATGCCATCCGGAAGGATAGAAGCCTTCGGTGAACGACGAATAGGTACCCGTTGTCACGAAGTCTTGTACATGCGATAGGTGAAATGCGTTGTCGTAATTCTGAACAAACGCGTCAGGTCCAGAGATGGTGGATAGGAGTACGGCTATCGTCGTGATTAGGCTAACGAGGCAGGCTACGCTTGCACAGATTGTCCATCTTGGTAGCTTGATATGGTTCGAGAAGTCTTCGTAGAGTTCTTCGCCGAGCGTAATTTCTTGAAACCGTTTCTTTCTATTAAGCCTCGCAATTGCCTGAATAATGATGGCAGGCAAAAGAGAAATGCAGAGCAATGTGGCCCAAGAGGTGAAAGTGCCCATTTTCCCGAGTATGGTCGCGATAATTCCGTAGATTGCAACGGAAATAAAGGGGCCAGATGCAATAGAAGCTGGAGTATCAAATCTTAGCGACTTGGCTAGGAGCATTCCGGGTGCTAAGAGAAAGACGCCTCCCGCTAACACGTCGAGGGCTAAGCTGAGCCAGGCCAAGTTAAAAACCTCCCAGATAACTGAATCCACCTACGATTCGTTTCGCGGACCGCCGGCGGCTGCTTATAAATAGCAAATATATACATCCTACTATCGTTTAAACTTAGAAGCTGATTGACGATTCATTTAACGTATGAATAGAGCGGAAAAGTTGAGTAGCCTGCACACTTTTGCTGTTTGCGCATATGGTCAAAGCCCTTATCTCACAGAATGCCTCGATTCGCTCTTGTCGCAGCGAGGGCGAAAGAGCGAACTATTTATAGCGACTTCGACGCCGAGCGCATGGCTTGATGGCATCGCTTCCGAATATGGCATACAGGTATATGTCAATCACGGAGACTCTGGCATAGGGCAGGACTGGAACTTCGCCTACTCCATCGCCAAAACCCCCTATGTGACGATTGCTCATCAGGATGACGTTTATTGTCCGGACTATGCTGAAGAAGCGGTCTCACGCTTGGCGTCTTGCGATGACTCGCTGATTTATTTCACCGATTATGGAGAAATTCGCCAAGGCGAACGCATTGAAGAAAACAGACTACTTTCGGTCAAACGACTGCTTCTGAAGCCTTTGACGGACCAGAAGAATGCCTCAAAAACATGGGCCAAGCGTGCGTCGCTGCGCTTTGGATCGGCAATCTGCTGTCCATCGGTGACCCTGAATGTCCGTAATTGCCCCAACCCGCCTTTTCTGGTTGGGATGAAGTCGAATCTGGACTGGGCGACGTGGGAAAGGTTTTCGCGGCTTAAAGGTTCGTTCCTCTACAACTCTAAGCAAATCCTTATGTATCACAGGATTCATGCCGACTCGGCTACGACGGAGCTAATTGCTAGCCACGAGCGAGATGAAGAGGACCTTCGTATGCTCGAGTTGTTTTGGCCAAAGCCCATTGCCGCTGTGATTGAGCGACTGTATTCGAAGGGTACGGAGAGCAATGACCTGTAGGTGGGAGAAGGCAGTTTCGGTTATTGTCCCTGTTTACAATGCCGAACGTTATTTATCACGATGCCTCGATAGCATCCTTGCTCAGTCTTACAAACAAATCGAAGTTGTGGCTATCGACGACGGTTCTCAGGACAAGTCCGCCGCCATCCTCGATGCATATGCCGAGAAGTATGGCAACATATTTCAAGTCGTGCATCAAAGTAATGCTGGAGCTGCAAACGCGAGAAATCGTGCCATTTCGCTTGCGCACGGCGAATACCTTACGTTTGTCGACAACGATGACTGGCTCGATTCCGATTACCTGGAAACGCTTGTTAACGCGCTGGAATCTTCCAATTCCGATTTGGTTTGCAGCGGTTATCGTCGACCTAATTCGAACGGTAAAGTTGCGCAGCAAGTTATTCCCCAACCAAATGACGAGTGGGGAAAATACATCGTTGCGGCTGCTTGGGCTAAGTTATACCGTACTGAGTTCGTTCGTCGCGGTTGCTATACATTTCTCGATACAAATATTGATGAAGACCTGTACTTTACACTCCCGGCTATAGAGGAGTCTAAATCTGTGCTCGTTGTTCCTTACTGCGGCTACAACTGGTTCAATAACTCAGAGAGCGTCTCCAATACGAGCCAAAAGTCCTCCTCAAAGCTTCGCTTTGAGGAGACGATGAACGCTATTCTGAGAGATCTCCGTGATCGGGAAATTCCCATCAGCGATGAGATTGCGCACTACATTGTGAGACTTGTTGCGTGGTTCCTTTTGTATACGTGCAAGGCGGATGGGTCCGAGCTGTCCAACATGAACCTTGCTCACTTTACCGCTTGGCTGGACGGGAAAGTCCCCGCTTGGCGTAGCGATCCTCTCGCGCACCTGGGTCATCCAACCGGGGATGCCGTTATCAATCAAGCGGCGGTGTGGCTGTTTGCGAAGCATCCGAACGTATTTGCGATTGCTCTGCGGGTCTATAGGATGGTGAGCTAGTTTGAATACTGTTTCTAAGGTTCAAATTCTCATGGCCGTTTTCAACGGAGAGCCCTACCTTAGGGAACAACTTGATTCCTTGGTGAGCCAAAGCTTCTCTAACTGGGAACTCTTGGTCTCTGACGATTGCTCCACGGACGGATCGCTTAAAGTCCTCGAGGAATATGCCGCTCGAGACAACAGGATAAAGATTGTTCTTGAAGGCTCGCATTACGGCTCGGCTAAGCTTCACTTTATGGCACTGATCGGCCTGGCTGATTCGCCTTATGTCATGACATGCGACCAGGACGATGTTTGGGATCCGGACAAGATTGAAGTTACGCTGAACGCGATGCAGGACTGCGAGAAAGGCGATAAGCCAATACTCGTATGCACGGATTTGCGGGTAGTTGACGAGGGGTTAAACATTATTTTCCCGTCCTTTCTCGAGTACTCCGGCATGGATGCGAGCAAGCTCGACTTTGGCTATTTTCTAGCCTCTTGTCTTGTAACCGGCTGCACCATGATGGTGAACAAGCCCTTGCTTAGACTGCTTCAGGTTCCCATCGATGATTCGAAGATTGTCATGCACGATTGGTGGGCATCGCTGGTTGCCGCGGCCTTTGGCAAAGTCGTCCATCTGGACCGAGCCACAATTTCATATCGCCAGCATAGCGATAATTCCGTTGGGGCCGAGCGCTTTACTGTGAGAAGCGCACTAAGTGCCATTGACCAGAAAAAGAAAACTGCGCTCGAGACTTTTAATCAGGTTGAAGAGTTGGACCGGGTATTTGGGGACAGACTTCCTTCTCAGCTCAAGAATCAGCTGGGGGCGTATCTCAAAATTAAAAAGGCCAACCCACTTGCAAGGATTGGCCTTATGAGCAAAAGCGATGTCTGGAGACATGGATTCTTGAGAAATGCCGGCACTCTGCTTACCTTCATGCTTTTGGGCAAAGCAGACAACTAAGTCGCTTTATTTTTCCTTCTCGTTTCGCAGCTGCTGCTCGAGGAGAGCGTTTTCTTGAGCAAGTTCATTCACGCGATACTTGAGCATCGAGATTTCTGAGGAATTGGCAAACACTTTAGCCATGAGCAGAACCATGACGAGCAGGAACACGAAGTTGCTGGGCGATATAAAGCCTAGAAGCCCGGAGAAGAAGAATGCGATTCCCGGGAAAACTGCAAGAATCACAAGCAGCAGGGCGAGCAGTACCCAGAAAATCGCATCGCCCATGAGAATCTTGGACTTATGAACTCTGTTCGCAACAAAAATGAAAGCAATTACTGCGCCGATTATGAGAAATGTTCTAAGAAGAATGGGCATTGATACCAAATCCTATCTAAACCACTGAAATAGTACGATGGAGGTGCACATACGCGCCATATATCCGATGATGTGGGGTATATCGAAGTAACTTTCCCCACCCTGACGCTCGCGCATGAGCGCTGGAATCTCAACGATTTTCTTTCCCTTGCGAGCCATGAGGGCAACCAAGTCTGGCTCGGGAGAAATGTCGAACTCAGTGGCAAACAGCTCAATCATGTCTCGATTGAAGAGGCGCATTCCGCTGGTAGGGTCCGTAATCCTGTACCCTGTCGTTACTCGAATTAGCTGTGATATAAGCCTGGAGCCAGCGCCTCGGGCACCCTTGGGCTTTTGTCCTTCTAGGTACCTGGATGCAATGACGATATCTGCGGATTCATCCTGCATTGCTTGAACCATGGTACGAATATAAGCGGGGATGTGCTGCCCGTCGGCGTCGAATTGAACTACTGCGTCGTAACCGTTTCGATTGGCGTATTTTATTCCCGTTCTGAAGCCGGACGCAAGCCCGGTGTTCAGGGGAAGGTTGACGGTGTTGTAGGCCTTAGCGTTGCATATCGCTTGAGTGCTATCGGATGAGCCGTCATTTACGATAAGGAAATCAACCTCAGGACAGCTCTCTTTGAGCTCTTCAACGGTTGAGACGATGCACTCTTCCTCATTGAAAGCGGGGATGACCGCAAGAACCTTCATCGGCTGCCTAACTTAATCATAAGTTACATTTCGACGATATGTTACCACGTGCTTTCCGATTTGACTTTTGTCTAGAATATGCGTGCTTGAATTCAACCAAGTTCTACCTCTATTTACAATACTGACTTGCTACTTGAATCGCTTGATTTACTTAATATGCAAGGAGAACTGATGCGCATCGTTGAGGATCACCAGAAGCTTTCCGACAATCCGCTTATCAGCGTTTTGTGCATTACCTATAACCAGAGGGATTACATCGCGGTGGCCCTCGACAGCTTCCTTGCACAAGAGTTCAACGGTCCAATAGAGGTAATCGTCAACGACGATTGCTCGACTGACGGCACCACTCAAATCCTTTTAGATTACCAAAAGCGCCGCCCCGATGTGTTCCGGATCATCACTCATGAGGAGAACCAGTTCTCTAAAGGCAAGAGCACGATGGGGGAGTTCGTTATTCCACTCATGCGCGGTAAATACGGCGCCATGTGCGAGGGCGATGACTACTGGACCGACCCCCACAAGCTTCAGTATCAGTATGATTTGATGACTCGCCATCCGGAGTACGTGGTGTGCTGCCACGCGAACGAGAACGTGCAGGCTGAATCTGGAACGCGACTATCTGTCATGCGCTATGCGGACCATGATTGCGTGGTTGCGACGAGGGATGCTCTGTCCCGGACGCAGTGCTACTCCACGAACAGTCTCTTTACAACCTATCAAGCTCTTCAGGACTACAGGGCCTCCGAACTTTATCGCTGTTCTTGCGATGGGGATCAGAAGATGCTCGTCTATTTTGCGACTCATGGTGAAATCTATTACATCGATAAAATCATGAGCGCGTATCGCTTCCTTGCGAAGAACTCGACGAACCGATCCATGCTCAATAGCCCGGAGCATGCCAAGATTGCTGCACGTAAACGCGATGCGCGTATTGAGCTGCTTAAGGCCGCCAATGATGCTACTGATGCTGTCTATGGTCCTGACTTTGTTTACGGGATCGAGCAAATGGATTACCTGTATTACAAGGATATCCGAGATATGCGCACCCTTCGCAAGCGGTGGCCCAAGCAGCTCGCCCAAGAGAGTCTTCCCGCAAAGGTCGACATGTTCCTCTTTACGTATTTGCCGGCAATTCATCGTCTTGTTTTTGGAATGTACTATAGGAAATAAGAAAAAGCCGTAACAAGGGGACTTTGTGGCGAATACCGAAGATCTTCGAAAGAAGACCATTACATCTTTGATTTGGAAACTATTTGAGCAATCAGGCGCATCCGTGGTGAGCCTGATTGTCCAAATTGTGATGGCGAGGCTACTCGCGCCCGAAGAATTTGGAATGCTGGCAATCATGCTGGTGTTTGTAAACGTGGGCAACGTCATCGTTCAATCTGGTTTGAATACTGCCATTATCCAGGCTCCGGACGTTTCTGAAAAAGACTACTCGACCGTTTTCTGGATGTCCTTTACAGTCTCGCTTGTTCTTTACGCGATTATCTTTTTTGCCGCCCCGTCTATTGCGACTTACTATTCACTCCCATACCTTATCAGCCCTCTTCGCGTCCTCGTCTTCGTTCTGATTATCAATGCCTATAACGCCATACAGGAAGCCGTCGTAGCCCGCAATCTTGAGTTTGGCAAGACCGCTAAGGCTACCATCACGGCGGGTATTGCCTCGGGTGCGTTGGGAATCATATCTGCCATGCTCGGCGCGGGTGTCTGGGCTCTCGTCATTCAACAGCTGCTGTTCCAAATAGTCAAATCAATCGTTTTAGCTATCCAGATTCCTTGGAAGCCGAGCTTTGAATTTGAGCCTAAGCGTGCGGCGATATTGTTCTCCTTTAGCTGGAAGCTTCTGGCATCGGGTTTGCTCGAGCAAGGCTATCAGAGCCTTTCTGATTTGATGATCGGCAAGGTCTTTGATAGTTCCAGCTTGGGTTTTGTTTCGCAGGGCAAGAAGTATCCCCAGGCTTTGGGTTTGATGCTCGATGGCGCAATTCAACCGGTTGTTCTTTCTGCCGTTGCCAAGGTCCAAGATAACAAGGAATCCGTAAAGAGGCTTGCTCGGCGTGCTCTCAAAACGAGTACTTTCCTCATCTTTCCAGCCATGACGCTCTTCGCGCTCCTGGCCCGTTCCGTTGTGCTCGTTTTGCTGGGGGAGAAGTGGCTTCCGTGCGTTCCGTTTCTTCAGATGTATTGCTTTGTCTACGCGTTTCTTCCCGTGCATACAACGAACTTGCAAGTTCTCAACGGCGTCGGAAGAAGCGACCTCTATCTTCGTCTTGAGGTTATCAAGAAAATCATCGGCATCTGCATTCTCTGTATCACCGTGTTCGCTATAAGGGACCTCAATGCCATTGTCGCTGGATATATTGTGTCTGGAGTTATCTGCACGTTTGTGAACGCCCATCCAAACAAGAGAGTCATTGGCTACTCGTACGTTGAACAAATTCGAGATATTCTCCCGTCGTTTATCCTTGCATTTGCCTCCGGCGGCATATCTTACGTCCTCGCAGCCTTTGTCTCGGCACCGGCTCTTCTTATCGTGTTACAGTCACTTCTGATGGTTGTTAGTTACCTTGGTTTGGCTTGGCTTTTCAAGGTTGAGGAAATGTCGTATCTGCTGAGAATGCTGCGCGGGTTGCGCCACTAACTCAGCTCGTGGAGAGGACTTGTTCGTATGGCAGAAGGACCAATTTTGGTGACGAGGTCTTCCCTCCCTCCCTTCGATGAGTATGTCCAGGAAATCAGCAGCCTATGGGAATCCCACTGGCTGACCAATATGGGTGAGAAGCACCATGAATTTGAGGCTCGCCTGCGGGAGTATCTTGGCATCGAGAATATTGCACTGTTTACCAATGGCCACAACGCGCTTGAGTGCGTGATTGAGGCGATGGGGCTTAAGGGCAAGGTTATTACTACGCCATACACTTTTGCATCTACGACGCACGCGATCGTTCGCAAGGGCTTGGAACCGCGCTTTGTGGACGTTAAGTCGGATGATTACACAATCGACCCTGACCTTATCGAAGACGCAATTGATGATGACGTCTGCGCAATCGTCCCGGTCCATGTGTATGGAAATCTTTGCGATGTGGATGCTATTCAGCGCATTGCCGATCGCCATGGAATCAAGGTTATCTATGACGCTGCGCATGCCTTCGGTGTCTTTCGTGACGGAGTTTCCTCCGCGTCCTTTGGCGATGCCTCTATGTTTAGTTTCCACGCTACGAAGGTCTTTAACACTATCGAGGGCGGAGCTGTTTGCTTCAAAGACGCGTCGCTCAAAGTTCTCCTGGACCAATGGAAGAACTTTGGTATTACGGGTCCTACGGATGTTGAGTATGTGGGCGGCAATGCAAAGATGAATGAGTTCTGCGCTGCCATGGGCCTCTGTAATCTCCGTCATCTCAATGAGGAAATTGGGAAGCGTAAGGCCGTGGCCGAGCGCTATTGGAGCAACCTCAGCGATGAGCGAGGCGTCAAGTTGTGCTTCCCCAGGGATGGGATTACCCCGAACTACGCCTACTTCCCCGTTGTGTTCGAGGATGCCTTTGGCGCTAACAGGGATGAGGTTTTTGACGCGTTGAAGAAGGAAAGCGTCTTTGCGCGGAAGTACTTCTATCCATTGGTGAGTGACTTTGCTTGCTACAGGGATAAGTATGATTCAAGTAAGACTCCCGTCGCCGCCGATGTTGCCCGGAGAGTGCTTACGCTTCCCATGTATGCTGATCTTTCTTTTGATGAGGTTGATCATATTTGTAAGACCGTTCTGTCTGTTCGCCGTTAACCCTTGGAAGGAGCTCGAAGTGGTAGATAACAATCTCGATGCAATGCTCAAGAATGGCTTCGCTCGCAAGCTTGCCAATCAATATTTATCCAACCTTGAGCGCGAGAAGAAGAGCAACGCTAAGGTCCAGTTCATCGATCCGGATCTACTTGAATGGGCTCACGCTAATGGCTTCTATGGCGAGACTGCGGTTGCCTTGCAGCTCAACGAACAAAACAAGGATGATTACCTTTCCGATTACGACTACTGTCGTGTTTGGCCGCTAAATGATTGGGAACGTTTTTGGATCAACGATAAACTGACGTTTGCTTACATGTTCGCTGGCACTGAGTTTGAAAAGTATATTCCCGAGAGTTATTACTATCGGGATCAGAATCGGTTGCTCCCGCTCATTAACAGTCATATGGATAAGTCGCTCGACGGCTTCGTGAGTCTTCTGAGGGAAAAGGGCGAGTTTGCTGCCAAGCCCTGCAACGGCGGTTGGGGCATGGGTTTCCACAAGTTATCGTTCGTTGACGGCTTCTACCAGATTGACAATAAGCCCGTTGATGAAGAGAAGCTCAAGGGCTTTGTTTGGGATAACCGTAACTACCTCTATACGGAGTTTCTGCACCCCGCTGAGGAGTGGCTCAAGATTAGCCCTGTGATTCACACCATCCGTATTCTCATGCTTAATGAGGACGGCGTAAGCCCGACTTCCGTGGCGTCGTATATTCGCTTTGCGGTTAGCGACGATTCCGGTCTTTCCAAAGACGACGACAGCAAGAGCAATTTCAATCTACCGCGTGAGCCTGGGCTGCGGCTCTTCAACGTTCCCTTTGATTACAAGACTGGCACCTATGGCAAGGGCACGGGAAAGTCGTCCATTCTTCTGAGCTATAACCACGGACGATCCGATGTCGATGCCCATCCGGACAGTGGCGTGGTTATCGATGGCGCTTTGAAGGACTGGCCTGCGCTTGAGAAGATGCTCAAGGATATGGCGATTCGCCTCGCTCCGGTTGAGTGGCTTGGCTATGACTTGTGCATCACCGATAAGGGTCCGAAGTTGATGGAGATCAACTCTCACTCTGGTTGTACGTATCTGCAGATGTTTACCCCGTATCGCAGACATGATGTTTTGAGCTCTTACTTTGAGCGAAAGCTCAAAGCCATTGACGAGCTTGGACCCGATCAAATCCTCGCAAGAAATGCGATAGCTCGATAGTTTTTAATTTAACGTGGCAGGATTGGTTAATCCCGCCACGTTTTCTTAGATGAGGGTGGGCTTATATGAATAATGAACAACGCACGATTCTGCTGCTTGGAGGCTCAAAGCAGCAAGTTGTTGCCATTGAGACCGCGAAGCGCCTAGGTTACCGTACGGTCTTATGCGACTATCTACCTGACAACCCGGGGCAATATGTAGCTGATGTTTTCTATCAAGAGAGCACTACCGACCGAGAGAAAATGCTTGAGATCGCCACCGCAGAGAATGTCTCCGGTGTTCTCGCGTATTCTTCGGATCCTGCTGCGCCAACAGCAGCCTATGTTGCCGAGAAGCTCGGACTGCCCACCAATCCGCTGCTTGCGGTTGAGATTCTGAGTGAGAAGCATTTATTCCGAAAACATCTTCGTGATAACGGGTTCCCGTGTCCTAAGTCAGAGCCCGTTGACGCTAAGTCTGCGACTCCTGAGTCGCTGATTGCGCTTGCCGAGTCTGAGCAGATGAGTTTCCCTCTGGTTCTAAAGCCGACTGACTCATCGGGCTCAAAAGGCATTTCGATCATTAAAGAAGCATGTGACCCAATCTTTGCTTCGGCGCTTTCTCATGCCCGGGCTTTTTCGCGCAATGGGATTCTTGTGCTTGAGGAGTACATAGAATCCTCTTTCCCCCGTGTCATCGGCGGTGATGTGTTTGTGGTTAACGGCGAGGTTCGCTTTTGGGGCCTTATGAGCTGCCTGCGGGACTCTAAGCTTGGCGGTCTGGTCCCCATTGGCGAGCGGAATCCTTCCGGGCTTAGTGATGGCCAGGAGCACGCAGTTCGCAAAGTGATTCAGCGGCTGGTCTCCAGTTTAAAGCTCAACTTTGGCGAGCTTAACGTTGAGATCATCATTGGGAAGGACGACACTCCCTACTTCCTTGAGCTTGGAGCTCGGGCTGGTGGAAATATGATCCCTATTCAGTTGTCTGATATATCGAAGATCGACCTTGTCGAGGAAAATGTCCGTTTTGCTATGGGCGACACATCGATGGTCGTTGATTTTGATGGGTCAAGCAGTGCTTGCTCCACGTATGTTTTGCACGGAGATAGGGAAGGGGTATTCGATGGAGTTCGCATAGACGACTCTATTGCTTCCCATATCTATCGAAATATTATGTACGTAGAGCGCGGGGCGCAGGTTGACCGGTTTGATGGTGCGAATAAGGCTCTTGGAATCTATTTTCTCAAGTTCGATGACGTTGCTCAGATGGAGGAGCTGCTTTCGAATATCCAGTCTTCCATTGTTCCGGTTATCGTTTAGCTTGTTATTATCTAAAACCTAATTGAAAGGGGAGAAGATGACTCAGTATGATTATCTTGTTGTTGGCGCTGGACTAAGTGGTGCGGTGTTTGCCAACGCCGCCAAGCAGGCCGGAAAATCTGTTCTTGTCATTGATCGTCGCGAACACATTGCGGGCAACGTGTATACCGAGGAAGTTGACGGCATCAACGTCCATAAGTATGGTGCGCACATCTTCCATACTTCAAGGAAAGATGTTTGGAACTACGTTAATCGCTTTGCTGAATTCAATAACTACATCAATTCTCCTATAGCGAATTACCACGGCAAGATGTACAACATGCCGTTCAACATGAATACGTTTTGCAAGATTTGGCCTGACGTAGTTACGCCTGCCGATGCGCGAGCAAAAATCGCGGAGCAGGTTGCTCAAGAGAACATCTCAAATCCGGAAAACCTTGAAGAGCAAGCCTTGTCTCTTGTTGGCCGTGATATATTCGAGACTCTGGTAAAGGGCTATACGGAAAAGCAGTGGGGCCGCGATTGCAAAGATCTTCCCGCAAGCATCATTAAGCGTCTGCCGTGTAGGTTTACCTTCGATAACAACTACTTCAATGACCGTTATCAGGGTATTCCCGTTGGCGGCTACACAAAGATGGTTGAGCGGATGCTTGGCGGCATTGAAGTTCACTGCGGCGTCGAATATGCAGATCTTATTGCCGACCGGCCTGATGTCGCCTCCCGAACTATATATTGCGGGCCCATCGATGCTTATTTCAACTATGAGCTTGGACATCTGGAGTATCGCAGCCTGCGGTTCGAGACTGAAGCCTTGGATGAGTCCGATCATCAGGGTGTTGCGGTGGTGAATTACACGGCGCGTGAGGTTCCCTATACTCGAATCATTGAGCACAAACACTTTGAGTTTGGAACTCAGCCTACGACCATCGTTACCCGCGAGTATCCCGCCGATTGGAAACCCGGTGATGAACCCTACTATCCGATTAACGACGCTCGCAATGAGGGTCTCTACAAGAAGTACTCGGAGCTCGCCGAGCAGGAGGGCGATGTGGTCTTCGCAGGCCGTTTGGGCGGGTATAAGTACTACGATATGGATAAGGCGATAGCTGCTGCATTCGATCTTGTTTCCGCTGAGCTCGGCATCGACCTCGCTGATGCCTAGTTTGTTTTGATTAATACTCTGGAGTTTGTAAATGACTGATAGGAAGACACCGGTTCTCTACGTCGTCGTTCCTTGCTATAACGAAGAGGAGGTCTTGCCTGAGACCTCTAGGCGTCTCATGGAAAAGATGACCTCGCTCATTAGCTCGGGGGCTATTTCTGCAAGCTCTCGCGTGCTGCTATCCAACGATGGCAGCAAGGATTCGACGTGGAAACTCATCTGTGATCTGAATGCCAATCCGACAAACGATGGTCTGTTTACGGGCATTTGCCTTGCCCATAACCGCGGTCACCAGAACGCTCTCTTCGCCGGCCTCATGGAAGCTCTCGAGCGCGGCTGCGATTGCGCCGTCTCCATGGATGCGGACCTGCAGGATGATCCTAATGCCATCGATCAGATGGTTGCCGATTATTCGAACGGCTCCGAGATTGTGTATGGCGTTAGATCCTCGCGTGCGACTGACACTGGGTTTAAGCGCAACACCGCCCACATCTTCTATGACTTGATGGGTTGGTTGGGCGTTGAGATGGTGCCTGACTCGGCTGATTTCCGTCTTATGGGACGTGATGCCCTCAAGGCTATGTCGCAATATGGCGAGTCGAATCTCTTTCTTCGCGGAATCGTTCCATCGCTCGGATTTGATACGTCTGAGGTTTATTATGAGCGCGCCGAGCGGTTTGCCGGCGAGTCAAAGTACCCACTGAAGAAGATGATTTCCTTTGCAATTGAGGGCATCACTTCGTTTTCTACTGCGCCCATTAGAGCTGTTGCCGTGGCGGGCTGCACCTTTCTTGCTATTGCCGTTGTGATGCTCGTTTGGTCCATCGTTAGTGTGATTTCGGGTAGCACGGTTCCTGGTTGGGCCAGCTTGATGGTCTCGATTTGGTTCGTCGGCGGGGCACTCATGCTTTCACTTGGTATCGTTGGTGAGTATGTTGGCAAGACATACCTTGAGGCCAAAGGTCGTCCTCGGTGGATCATTAGTAAGAGGCTCGATTAAATATCAAATTGAGTTTTTCTAGAAGCTCGTAGTATTTGAAGTGATAATAGCAGGAGCGGTCGATTCGTTATTCGAACCGACCGCTCCTGCTATTCATAGGTATTTGGAGTTTTCAACGGACCAGCCAAGTGCTACTGCCGCATAGGCTGCTGACAAGCTAGGAAGAATTGCATCATCAAAACGAACTCGCGGATTATGCATCGTGAAATGCTCGTCAGCATCTTTTGCTGCTGCGCCTACGGTGATATATGAGGATGGAACTCGTTCTGAAAATAGAGCGAAGTCTTCAGCTCCGGTTGAATGCTGAATCTTCCTGAATCGCATGTTTGGTATGGCGTTACCAATGTATGCAACACTGTTTTCGAGCATTTGAGAATCGAGATGCATGGGAGGAATAAGTGATAGCGTCTGCACTTCCGCGGACGCCCGATAAGTTGTCGCAATGCCGTTCGCGATTTTCTTGATTCTGTCAACCAAGCGATTCATAAGCTCGGGGTCAAAAGCGCGAAGCGTTCCTTCGAGAACGGCATCATCGGGAATGGAGTTGGGAGTAGCTCCAGCTGTAAATTTTCCAATAGTGAGGATTGCTTCTTCGCTTGCCCCTACTTCGCGCGCTATGATTTCCTGGAGTCCAAGATGCACGTGGGCTGCCGCTGTGATTGGGTCGATGCAGTTCTGGGGGCCTGAGCCATGACCACCGTGGCCATGAATGATTATTTTAAAGGTGTATGACCCAGCAAATGCCTGCTCGCCGTAAATCATTAGCCCCATGGGACAACGTCCGTTTACGTGTAGCGCGAATGCGGCTCTGACGGTGGGTCTGTTGAGAACCCCAGCATCTATGCATGCGAGAGATCCTTCGAAAGTCTCTTCTCCTGGTTGAAAGAGAAGTTTCACATTTGTTCCAAAAGCAATGAGTTCTTGCTCGTGTCTCTTTAAGATTTGAGCAGCTCCTAGCAATGCTGTGGCGTGCATGTCATGCCCACAGGAATGTGAGTTTCCATTCGTTGAGGCCCACGGCTCGTCTGACTTCTCTTTGAATGGCAATGCATCCATATCGGCACGAAGAAGGACGCAGTTTCCTTCTGTCGCTCCAAGTGATGCAACGACAGCGTTTCCGCGCAACAGTGTCGTGTAATTAACATTCAACTTGTTTAAGTGAGCCTGTATGAACCGGCTCGTGCCCGAGGTGTTCAAGCCGGTCTCAGGATTTTGATGAATAAAGTGTCGCCAAGCTGTCAAATCTGAGGCTATTGCGGTGGCCTCGTTCAGAATCTCATCATTTATATAGCTTTGAAAGTGTTCCGGTAAAGGCGGCGCAGGGTGTGGCTCAGTTAAATCTTGTGGCTTATGGTTGCAATGCGGAGTCCGCTCGCCATTCATTGTACTCACCTCATCGGCCTGGGGATCGTGCTCTGATGTTAAATCCTGAAATTGGGTATCACTCATAAGGCACGGAGCGGCTTCAAGTTTGAGGTCCATCATGTTGCTAACGGTCTTGCCGGTGTTCGCGACCTTGGCGGTGAAGCGTCCGTTGCCAAAGTCCATGAGGTAATTAAGGTTGACTGCTAGGTCTTTCTTGGCCGCTATTCGCAAAATCCAGCAGGCACAGTTGTCTCCGCAGCTGGAAGCGTCGAAGATGTGGCCGTCCGTGAAGTACATGAGCAATAGGGCCTTTGCGCCTGTGGAGAGCTTCTCTGGAGGGATGATGCCGAGGGCTTTGGTCTCTATGGTGTTGGGGCCGAGAACTATGCCCTTGTCCACGGACTTGATAATTCGCTGGGCGGAGGGATTCGCCAACCAATCCTTCGAGTATGTGTTGTTGAAGTAAATAGACGTGTTGTAAATGACGCCGTCTATATCGCCATAGTGGATTGTGAGCAAAGTTGCCTCCTCATTTGACGTCATTATGACACAGGATGCAAATGGTCCCCGGCGCGGGGACGAGGGCTTTGAGAGCGGACTGGGGCATGATCATTTTTGCAAGGTGTTTATTGTCCTCTTGATCCAGCTGAACATGGGGCGGATCTTTTTGCCGACGACCTCGACGGGGTGGCTGTTGATGGCATTGCGCTGCTCGAGGAGCCACCTGTAGTTGTTGCTGCAGTCGTCCGCGAACTCCTGGAGGAACTGGCCGTTTTTGATGAGGGTCGAGCGAGGTTGGACACGCCGGATCCCGCCGGATCCCTCGGCGAGCTGGCGGCGGACGATGTGGCCGGGGTTCTTGGGGGGCGCATATGATGGCGTTGACGTCCTCGAGTGACTTGCTGCACCCGTACCGCAGGCCCCGCAAGTGCCGCGGGTTCAGCAAGCCCTCGGAGGTTCTCTGCTCAAGGGTGCTGCGCTTGCGCTGAGAATTCAAGTCGTAATGAGTGCATGGTTCTCTATGTTTTTGATTTCCATTGAATCTACCCCCGCATATGGGTACACCTCAGATGAGGGTGGCGAAGGCTCGTTGGACGAAGGGAGTCGTTATGGCTGACGTCAAGTTCTACAAGTGCGCGCATTGCGGGAACGTCGTGGCGGTCCTGGTCGACGGGGGAGTGACGCCCGTCTGCTGCGGGGAGCCCATGGGGCTTCTGCAGGCCGGCACGACCGACGGGGCGCACGAGAAGCATGTGCCTGCGGTCGAGCGCGAGGGCGACGAGCTGCGCGTGCGCGTGGGCTCGGTCGAGCACCC
>OLOM01000845.1_pt1 | contig 22498 bp, 18 predicted proteins | sample 1672531 | NCBI WGS metagenome assembly OLOM01 (sample SAMEA3136696, study PRJEB25190) | human gut metagenome | reverse complement strand
CGCTACTCCTGATAGGGGTACCTTGAAGCGTGTCCTCGGATTAGGCAGGCAGTGCAATTGTACTGTCTGCCTTTTCTGTTGTCTCTCCGCATAGAAGCATATCGTCTGTCTCGTTGAGGTTGAAGTCCCGAAAACAGATGTGGATCTTCTGCGGTGCGTGCTTGGAGTATTTGACCTCTTTCTCATACACGATGATTTTCGCCACAAAGGTGCGGAGCAGTTCCGGGGTCAGTTCCGTCATGTCGGTGAACTTTCTGGCCTTGGCGATGAAGTTCTTGGCGTTGGCCATGCTACTGCGTAGTTTCTCCAGGCGCTCCTCCGTGGCAGGGATGGCTTCGGCCAGCTGCGCTTTCTCCTTGGAGTATGCCTCAGACAGCAAACGGAACTGCTCATTGCTCACCCGTCCCAAGGCGCTGTCCTCATACATCCGCTTGAACACTACATCCAGTTCGCCATCCCGTTTCCGCATCGTGGACAATTCCCGTTCCAACCCCCGGATCTCCTTTGCCACCTCAGTAGATTGCTTTTGCTGAATATATGCGGCGAACCGCTCCGGGTCGCTCCTGGCAAACTCTGTGGCTCTGCGGATTGTTTCCAGCACGATTTCCTTCAGTGCCACTTCCCGGATATAGTGAGCGCTACACACTTCTGCCCCGTCCTTCTTGTAGGTGCGGCAGGTGAAATGATTCTGTTCCGGCTTCATGGTGTGCGCCCGGTGCAATACCATGGGCTTACCGCAGTCCGCACAATACACCAATCCAGAGAACATATTCTGCTCATCCATATTCGTGCGGCGGCGCTTATGAGATCGCACCTCCTGTACGATATCCCAGGTTTCCTGATCCACCAGCTCTTCATGAGTATTCTCAAAGATAAGCCACTCTGATTTGGGGCGTTCACATCGTTTTTTGTCCTTGTAGGACTTGGTGCTGTAGCGAAGGTTGACCGTGTGCCCAAGGTAGACCATGTTCTGAAGCATATCCGCCACCATGTCGCCAGTCCAGTTGTAGGGCCGCTCTGCATTCAGCCCGGAATGGGATGTGCCGAATTTCGTATAGGCGTACATGGATGGACTGTAGATGCATTCTTTCTTGAGCTGCTTTGCAATCTGGGCTGGTCCCATTCCGCCGGCGCACATGGCGAAGATGCGTTTGACGACAGCCGCCGCCTCCTCATCCACCAACAGAGGAGAGTCCTTGGTTGCACCCTTGCGGTAGCCGTAAGGAGCTCGTGTCCCCACCCGGATTCCCCGCTGTGCCTTGGCGTTCACTACATTCCGCACCTTGCGGCTGCAGTCCCGCACGTGCCACTCATTGAACAAATTCTTGAAAGGCATCAGCTCGTTGCTGTTTTCATACTTGGTGTCAACATTGTCGTTGACAGCGATGTAGCGCACATCATTGGAAGGGAATATCTCCTCGATATAAAGACCGGTGTGCAGTTGGTTTCTTCCAAGGCGGGAAAGATCCTTTGTGATGATGACGGCGATGTCGCCGTTGCTCATGTCATCCATCATCTGTTCAAAGGCTGGGCGATTGAAATTCGCGCCGGAACAGCCATCGTCCACATAAAATCTGGTGTTCTGGAACCCATTCTCATCGGCGTACTTTTGCAGGATAAGTTTTTGGTTCTGGATACTGTTGGAGTCGCCCTCCAGATTATCATCTCGGGACAGACGGCAATAGAGCGCCGTGATCTTTTGGTTTGGCTGTAACATATTGACCTCCTTCATAAAATGCCAAACCGATTGAGAGATTGCAACCATACAATACCCTCAATCGGTTTGTTTGTCTATGCGAACCTGTTTTTCAGGCGGAAATATTTTTTGCGTCCTGCTCCAGGTCGATGACCTGTTTCATAAGATCGACCGTAGATTGCGTTCCTCCTAAACTGAATTCCGCGAACACAATGTACTCTCTGCCGCATACATGCTGTCGGCGGCTTTTTATAATCTTGCCGTCCCTTTCTTCCACTGCGGTATCCCGCACTGCCTTGGCAGAGGGAATATCCTCATCTCCATGCTTTTCTTCACTGTAGGAGCGGGGACGCTCATTGTATTTGAATTTATACGCCATATCGTTCCTTTCTCCTGACGCTACAGTCAGGCAACAAAAATAGCAGACCGTTACATGGTCTGCTGCTGTGTTTGTTCTGCCTGCTGATCTTCGGTCCACTGCTGTTCTGTAGATGATTGCTCATCCTGTGTGAGCACCATGGCTACGCCGGCCACCAGTCCGATGACAGCGCCGATATTTTTGGCTTCCTGTTCTGCCTGGATACGGCGGTAACGTTCCTCGACATCTTCGTTACCATCATCCAGTAACGCTCCAGTTACCGCCAGACCATACAGTCCAGCGTGGAGCGGCTTCATAGAAACAGGTTGCGGATGTTGCTGACCACTGTCGCTGTGCCATACCCCATCCCCAGCAGTGCCGCCACGATGAGCAGTACCAGTACGATCCATTTGGCCACTACGATCAGGACGAAGTCCGGAAGCCAGTCCAGCCATTTGCAGGAATGCTTTTCTTTCTTCTTCCCAGCCTGTTCCAGCAGAGTGGTCATCTCCGTCAACGATTTCTGGATCTCCGCCATGCTGTTCTGCACCGCTGTCAGGTCTGTGTGTGATCTCAGGTTCGGAAGATACTCCCGCATTCCACGCACTTCCCACCCGATGGATTCTGTCTTCTGTGTCAGCATCGTCAGAGCCTCCGGCAGCGGACACTGGATGACAATGGGCGTGATCGGTGAACTCGACTCCCGCGCTGTCGGCTGCGGTGAAGGCTCGGGCCGGTTCAGGGCCATGAGCTCGTCCATAGATAATTTCTTCTCTGATCCTGAATTCATATTCCATGTTCTCCTTTAGATATTTGTCACCGAACAGCAAACGGTCCCGACACTGCCAGCCACTCGGCGTGGTATAGGTGATATTCTTTCGGGACTTTTCCCAGCGAACCTTGTAGCCCTCGCTCTCCATCAGCGCAATGAACTCCTCGCGGTTGGAAGCGTGGCGCATACAGTCATTGATGATATTCATGAGCTGCAGCTTCTTGCTCTGACCGCGGGCCGCCGTGTGATACTCTCCGATGGTCATAGTCTTTGTTTTCTGCTTTTGTTCCCTGGGTTGAAATACAGGAAGTGAAAACTCCTTGCAGACCATGTCGTTGCGTTGCCGCAGTTCCTGGAGCTGCTCCTTTGCGATATGCAGTTTCCGTCCGGTATCGAAATTGACCGAGTTGATGAGGAAGTGGGAATGGATGTGCTCACGGTCTGTGTGGGTGCAGACCAGAACTTCGTATCCCTCATAGTACTCGGCCAGCTTCAGCGCGGCCGCGTGAGCGGTGACCGGGTCGACTGCTTCGCCTTTCGGGAAGCTCTGTACCATGTGATAGAACAGTACACCGTCCGTCTTGTGGTAGAGCCGCTTGGTGGTCATGAAATCCGCGTAGACAGATTCCGGCTGACAGTTGATACCTGTGACCAACTGCTGCCCCTCGAACTCGGTCTTTTTATCCTGCATGGTATACCGCATCACGGCGCTCATGCATCCGGTGGTCTGGCCCCGCTTGTAGTTTGTGAAGCTGATGATAGCCATAGCTTACCAGCGCTTTCGTTCAAGGATCATCCGAACGGCACCACAGAGTTCAGAGAACGCCCGACATACGCTTTCCAGATCGATCACGGTCACTCGTCCCATGTGCGCCAGGGTGACGAGCTGGTTCAGATTTCTGCCGATGGACTTCAGCTCCTTCAGCACTTCTTTCAGGCCGTCGATGACCACCACCTGCTTTCCCAGGCAGCAGGCAGTGACGTAGTCGCTCATGGACATCCCGGACTGCTTCGCCAACTCCTTGATGGCCTCCCGGTCTGTGGACGCCATGCGGGTGCTGAATTTAACATCTTTTTTCATGTCGTTTCCTCCAAATCGTAGATAAAGTGGGCCCGGGCTTCTGCCCGGAATTCATGCGGAAGTCGGGCAGCGGCGTTGCCGCAGACCAGACAAACGCGATGCTGGCCACCTCCAAGGAGGTGATTTCCCTGCACCGAACACCCGCGCTCCGCTTTCGGCCACAAATGGCCACAAACGGCGTTTCTTTTTCCCTGCGGGTGTTTTTACTCGCCATGCCCGGCAATCTCCCGCAAATCGCCGCACAGCGCCCCAACAGGGTCAACAGGGGCGACCACAGGTACACCCTGGGTATCGTCACTTTCGGCACGGCGCAGCTCGATGAGCCGCTTCCCGTTGCTGCGGCGCACCATACCGAAAATTCCGATTTTGCTTAGCGCGTCAAGGCTTTGCAGGATCAGGCGGGACACTTTCTTAGGCGAGATACGCTCCATACCGACAGGGTCGATTTTTTCAGACAGCTCTGTGGGAGTGCCGATAAATTTCGTACGGTCGCGCATCAGTTCAGAGACCAGATAGGTGATCCGGTCGCCCAGTAGCTCCGGCTGCGTTCTGCTGTCTGCTACCATCTCCCACACGTTTTCAACGTTGCGTTCCAGAGACAACTCCCGGTATTCAATGTCACGACCGATGCAGGAGAGCTTCGCCTTACCGCTGCCGCGCCGATCTTCCACCAGAGTAAAACTGGAATCCACCGCCCCGCTGATGGCTGTCGTACCGGAGATACGGTTGAACACATCATCGGCAGTTTCCTTTCGCAGATGATGGATCAGCAGGATGGCGATGCCGTGCTTGTCCGCCAGCCGCTTCAGCACGGACAGGTCCCGGTAGTCATTGGCGTAGGTGGCATCGTGGACGGGGCGGACCATCTGCAGCGTATCGACGAGGACCAGAACAGTATCCGGGTGAGCTACGAGGAAGCCCTCCACCTGCTCCTCCAGCCCCTGGCCGATGGGAGCGCACTCCGTACAGAAATGGACGCTGTCCGGCGCGTCCTCTGTGATCTCGAAGAGGCGGTTCTGGATGCGAAGGACGGAGTCCTCCAGGCAGAGATAGCGGGTGGTGCCCTGCTTCACGCTCATTCCCCAGACCGGTTCTCCCTTGGCCACCGTCACCGCCAGCCACAGGGCCAGCCAGGACTTGCCCACCTTGGGTGAACCCGCCAGGATATGCAGACCCTGAGAGATCAGCGTGTCCACCACAAAATTGGGCGGCTCCAGCGGACGGTCCATCAGCGTCCTACCGTCCACCGTGACCAGAGGACGGTCCATTTTGTTGCTCATAGTCAGTACCTCCAATTCAAAATATCTGAATACAAAAATCTCCCACCTCGAAAGAAGTGGGAGTAGTATTCTTTTAGAGGAGCAGTGCCCACAGGACTTTTGAGCATCCCCTTGCCCCTCTGCTTGTATTGTGGTGGAAAAGATGGTATCCTGATAAAAAGCATGGACAGATTAAAAATCAAGTAGGACAAATTATTGCAGAGGAGGGGGCCAGCGGAAATGGAGGGGAGCATCATATTCTATACCTACGGCAGCACCTTGGAGCTGAACGGGCAGCAGTTTGAGGCAGGCAGGCTGACCGAAGATCTGCTGAATCTATCACCGGATGACTACCACCCCCTGCACGAACGGATGGTGCGCATCCGTACCCTTATGGACATCTACGAGTATGTCCGCAAGAGTGAACTTTGGTGGAAACTGAATGATGAGATGGAGCAGCTCTGTCAGGAACTTCGCCGATATACTGTGTTCCGCTTGCTACCGGACGATTGCTATGACGCTTTCTTTTCGGTGATACGGGAGATCACAGGACAGTTCAGCTTGTTTCCTCCCGAGGAGCACAGCCTTTCAGAGGATGATCAGACAAAACTTCTCAGCGCCTCAGCGGAAGAATTCCTCCAGAGCGATGATGGGGACAGCGATCCTGAAATCTCCTTGGGACTGCTGGATCTGTTTCGTCGCAGAGAGGGCAGCGAGGAAAAGGGCGAGTTGTTTTATTACGAGATGTTTCGCCTCCTGGGAGCGTGCGAAGATACCTGGAGTGCCTACAAGAAATACATCGACCGCTACATGATGTATCTTCACGACATCCGTGCCTTTGTTCCTACCATCCGGAATTTCATCAAGTTTATCCTCTCCACACTCACGACCAATGGGCCGGAAAGTTATGCGGCAGCGCTCTATGGTTTCTATAACGATGATCGCACCGCAGAGAAGCTGATCGTCAACCCCATCACTTACCACGGGGACTGCTACAGGAGACACGATGAATATATGCTCTCCTATGTCCCGCGGGAGCTGCCGGACGGCTCCATGGCCATCTGTCAGGAGCATGTGACGGACAGCTTACAGGCGCTGATGAAGGCAGACTATATGCTGGCCCTGAATAGCGGACACAACATCCGCCGCTGCATCATCTGCGGGAAATACTTCATGCTGAAGAGCGGCGTCCACGCTTTGTACTGCGAAGGGGCCTGTCCCCACGCTCCTGGCTACACCTGTCGGCAATTTGGCACGGTGGAAGTTCAAAAGGAACTGGCAAAGAACAACCATAAGGTGAAGGCCAAGCTGACTGCCTTTTCCAGGATCACGAAGGATATGCAGCGGGGAGCTATCTCTCAGGAGGATGCCAGAAGAGCCAAGGATCATGTGCGAGACCGGCTCTACGATGCGCTGCGCAGCCCGGATATCTCTGTTGAGGAGTTTTCTGAACAAATATCTACTGCGCAAGTGTATGAATATTGCCGCATCACCAGAGTGAGCAAGCCCCGAGGGCGTCCACCGAAAGCAAAGGCGGGTGGGACCCATGACCAATGAGGAATTGGTCCGCCGATATTACGGCGGTGATGAGCGCGCGCTGGAGGAGTTGTACCGCAGGAATCTCGGGCTGATCCGGCGCATCGCCCGGGAGACTGCCAGAGAGTTCAACTGTCTGCATATGGACAGGGAAAGACCGGGAGAGTTGTCCGGCTATACGAAAACGATTCTGGAGGATCTTTGCGGCGAGGGTGCGTTGGAATTTCTGACACGGGTCCAGAGCAGAGAATACGATGAGAGCCGTGCTGTGCTTGCCACCTACCTGTACCCACATCTGAAAGGCCAGATGACCCGTTGGCTGGAGCAACATATCGGAAATCTTTCTCTGAGCAAGCACGAGATGGATGCTGTCCGGCAGGCACAAAGGCTATATCATTCAGGTCAGTTCAGCATCGAAGAGATCGCGGAGAAAATGGATGTCCTTCTGGAACAGGCTGTCAAGCACATCCGTTACAACACCCATTTTGTTGGTGTCAATGATCTTATCCCTGGGAGCTATGACGGTGATCCCTTTGAGCGGCTGATGCCTGGGAATCTCTCTGTTTCTGCGGAGCAGGTCGTGTATCGAAAAGTCTGCATTGAGCTGCTGCAGGAACTATTTGATGCTCTCCCGAAGAAGGACAGGGACATCCTCGGAAAATTCTACGGTGTATTCGGATTTGAAAAAACTTCGCTGAAGGAAATCGGCATGTACCACATGATGAAGGAGTCCGCCGTGGAAAAGGCAAAGGAGCGTGCTGTCACAAAGCTGAAAAAAGCCTATCCGGGTAGCAGGCTGCAGATCTGGAGGAATGTTCATCGTATGATACGCAGACCGATCCTGCCAGCGAAGGATGACAGAGCACTGCGGCGCAGCTTCACGACTTCGACCCTACGAAATCAGGAGTCTGGAAGATCGTAGTTTCGATACAGTCTGGTGAGAATTTTGCGCAGACAGGAGACCGCAACAGTCCCCTTTAGGACATGTTTAGGAAAAATCAAGAGTCATACTCGCTTTTTTATACGTTCCGTGCTATAATGCAGAAAAACACGAAAGGCCGGCAACTATGGCTACACATATTTTAGTCGTCGATGACGAGACTGCGATCGCAGATCTGGTGGAGGTCTATCTGAAAAACGAAGGCTTCACCATCCACAAATTCTATAATGCCTCCGACGCCCTGGCTTGTGTGCGGACGACACGCTTGAATCTGGCGGTGCTGGATGTGATGCTGCCGGACATGGACGGCTTTACCCTCTGCCAGCGCATCCGGGAGGACCACCTGTTCCCCATCATCATGCTCACCGCAAAGGTGGAGGATATGGACAAGATCATGGGGCTGACCTTGGGAGCGGACGACTACATCACCAAGCCCTTCAATCCTCTGGAACTGGTGGCCCGGGTCAAGACTCAGCTGCGCCGCTACACCCGGTACAACCCCAGGGAGGGGACAGTCCAGGAGGTCACCGAATACGACTTTCGAGGCCTTCAGATCTCCAAGGCCACTCACAAGTGCGTCCTGTTCGGCGAGGAACTGGCCCTGACGCCCTTGGAATTCTCCATTCTCTGGTATCTATGTGAGCACCAGGGGAATGTGGTGTCCAGCGAGGAACTGTTTGAACATGTTTGGGGCGAGGCGTTTATGGACAGCAACAACACCGTCATGAGTCACATCGCCCGGCTACGGGAAAAGATGCACGAGCCCAGCCGAAAGCCCAAATTCATCAAGACCGTTTGGGGGGTGGGGTACACCATTGAGTAAGAAAGGAAATACCCGCAGCCGCCGGAGATCTTTGCGCATCTGGGGCGGCTACCTGCTGGTCCTCATGGCTTGGGTGGTCGCAGTAATGGCCTTGGCATTCCTGGGCTTCATCATCTGCGCCAGCATCACCTGGCAGCCCTCGCCGCTCTACGACTTCCTGAATTGGGTTCGAGACTACATCGTTCTGGTCTGCATCGTCACAGTGCTGGCGGGCTGGGTGGTCATCAGCTTCTATTTTATCTCCAAGCCCATCAAGCAGCTGGACGTGGTGGCCAATGCGGCAGAGCAATTATCCCGCCCCAGTGAGGAGCCCATCCAGCTGCCGGATTCCCTGGAGGACATCTCCATCCAGCTGAATCTGGCCCGGGAGCAGGCTCTCCGGGACGCCCGGGCAGCCCGGGAGGCAGAACAGCGGAAAAACGACCTAATCGTCTATCTGGCCCACGACCTGAAAACGCCCCTGACCAGCGTCATCGGCTACCTGACCCTCCTGCGGGATGAGCCTCAGATCTCCCCGGAGATCCGGGCCAGGTACACCGGCATCGCCCTGGAGAAGGCGGAGCGGCTGGAGGACCTCATCAACGAGTTCTTCGACATCACCCGCTTCAACCTCTCTCGCCTGGAGCTGGAGCGGCAGAGCGTGGACCTGACGCGGATGCTGGAGCAGGTCGCCAGCGAATTCCGCCCCATTTTCGCAGAATCGGGGCTGTCATGCAGCCTGGATCTGCCGCCCAAGCTGCACTATTCCTGTGACCCGGATAAGCTGGCAAGGGTCTTTGATAATCTCCTGCGCAACGCGTCTTATTATAGCCTGCCGGACAGCACGGTGGAAATTGCCGGACGGATAGAGGCCGGGAAAATCGTACTCACCTTCTCCAATGCGGGAAAGAACATCCCCCAGGAGAAATTGGACCGGATCTTTGAACAGTTCTTCCGTCTGGACAGCTCCCGCGCCACCCGGACAGGTGGTGCGGGCCTTGGCTTAGCCATCGCCAAGGAGATCGTGGAGCTCCACGGCGGGACCATTCGGGCGGACAGCACCGAGGATCGGATCACCTTCACCATCTGTCTTCCGTCAGACCATTCAGAAGCGCCGTAAGAAAATCACAAGAATTTCGCAGAAAACTTGCAAGGCATCCGTTGGTAGATAGACAAGTATGAAACGCCTGGTTCTGGTACCATTTCAGTATCAGAACCAGGCGCTTTATTTTGATTAGGAGGTCTTATCCCATGAAAACCATTCTCGTTCTCTTCGGCGGATGCTCCACGGAGTACGAAGTTTCTCTCCATTCCGCCTATGCGGTGCTGTCCCACATGGACCCCGCCCGCTATACTCCTTTGGCTGTGGGCATCACACGGGAGGGGCAGTGGCTCTGCTATACCGGCGACCTCTCCCGGCTGGAGGACGGTACTTGGCAGCAGGCGGCAGACTGTATCCCCTGCACCCCACTGGTGGAACGGAAGGCCCACGCTTTACTACTGCTGGACGGTTCCGGCCGCCGTCTCCTCTTTGACGCGGTATTCCCAGTCCTCCACGGCAAGAACGGCGAGGACGGTACGGTACAGGGACTCTTTGAACTGGCCGGGGTCCCGGTCATCGGCTGCGGGACATTGTCCAGCGCCTTGTGCATGGACAAGGACCGGGCCCACCAGCTGGCGGCCCTGGCCGGCATCCGGGTCCCCCGGAGCCACGTCTTTCATTCCAGCGATGATTTCAGCCGGATCGCCCAGGCAGCGGAGGAACTGGGATACCCGGTGTTTGTCAAGCCGGTCCGGGCCGGTTCCTCCTTCGGTATCACCAAAGTCTCCGGGCCGGAAGAGCTGCCCGCCGCCATGGAGGAGGCATTCCGCCATGACAGCGCCGTGATCCTGGAGGAGACGATCCCCGGCTTTGAGGTGGGCTGCGCGGTCATGGGCAACGAGGAACTGACCGTGGGTCTGGTGGACGAGATTGCGCTGTCGGAGGGCTTTTTCAACTATGAGGAGAAGTACACCTTAAAGACCTCCGCCATCCACTGTCCCGCCCGCATCCCGCCGGAGAAGGCGGCAGAGATCCAGGCAGCGGCAAAAACCATTTACCGTGCCCTGGACTGCCGGGTATTCGCCCGGGTGGATCTGTTCCTCACCCCGGATGGGGAGATCGTCTTCAATGAGGTCAACACCATCCCCGGCTTCACCGCCCACAGCCGCTACCCCAGCATGATGCAGGGCATCGGCATTTCCTTTGGGGAGCTGGTGACCCGCCTGATCGAGTTGGGGGTGGCGGGATGAGAACCGTGTCGATTCCCCGGGAGCAGATTTTTCAGGGGCCGCTGGTCCTGGTCAACCGGGCGCATCCCCTGCATGAAAAAGAGCGATCTGCGCTGACCTCGGTGGACCCGCACCACCCCGACATTCTTCTTGAAAGCCGGGCACGGCAGCTACTGTCTGCCTGTATCCAAAAGGCGGGGGGACAGCGGGAGATCGTGCCGGTGTCCGGCTGGCGGAGCCAGCAGGAACAGCAGCGGATCTGGGACGACTCCATGGCGGAGTATGGGGAGACATTTACCCGCCAGTATGTGGCCCTTCCAGGATGCAGTGAGCATCAGACCGGCCTCGCCATCGACCTGGGAAAGGCTGCCGGATACATCGACTTCATCCGGCCTGCCTTTCCCTATGACGGCGTCTGCGGAAGATTTAGGCGTCTGGCGGCCCGGTACGGCTTTATCGAACGCTACCAGCGGGGCAAGGAGGAAGTCACCGGGATCTCGGCTGAGCCGTGGCACTTCCGCTATGTGGGGGCGCCCCACGCCCAGCTGATGGAAACCAACGGGCTGTGTCTGGAGGAGTACCGGGACTTTTTGCGGCAGGGTCCCCGGAGCGTCGCTCTGGAAAACGGCCGCATGGCCCAGGTGTTCTATGTGCCCGCCGCCGGAGCCGTCACAGAGGTGGAAGTGCCGGAGGGCTGCTGCCAGATATCCGGCGACAATGTGGAGGGATTTATCCTGACATGGTGGGGGGATACCCATGAGAACGGCTAAGAAAACCGTCCCGACTTTGGATCTCTTTCGTCTGGCGGCAGTCCTGCTGGTGGTGATGAACCACACCTCGCCCCTGGCGGATGTGTCTGCCATGGCTGATTTCTGGCTTACCCGGGTACTGGCCCGGGTGGCAGTCCCATTCTTTCTGATGACCACTGGGTACTTTCTGAGCCGGAATCACTGGGCTGGTGTGGGGCGGCAGCTGAAAAAGCTCTGCCTGCTCTACGGCGTCTGCATCCTTTTGTATCTGCCAGTGAATCTCTATGCCGGCAGCTTCACCGGTCCGGCGGATGTTTTGCGGAAACTGCTGGTGGACGGCACCTTCTACCACCTGTGGTATTTCCCGGCGACCATTCTGGGCATCGTCATCGCCCGGTGGCTCAGCCGGCTGGGCCTGCGGGTGGCTCTGCCTGTGGCGGCGCTACTCTATCTCATCGGTCTGGGCGGGGACAGTTACTATGGACTGGTTTCCCAGATCCCGCTGCTTCGGACCCTTTACGACGGCATTTTTACACTGTGCGGCTATACCCGCAATGGCCTGTTCTTCGCGCCACTGTTCCTTCTGCTTGGGGCCGCCGGAAGGCGGTGGAACCAAAAGCTGTCTCTGGCGGGCTTCTTCCTCTCTCTGGCAGCCATGAGCGCCGAGGGGCTGTGGCTCCATCGCATGGATGTCCAGCGCCACGACAGCATGTACCTCGCCCTCCCCCTGTGCATAGTATGCCTTTTTTCTCTGCTGCTGGGCGGAAACAAGGGCGAGTCCAGGAAAGTCCGGGAATTTTCCACAGCCATGTATGTGCTCCATCCCCTCTGCATCGTACTGGTCCGGGGAGCGGCAAAGCTACTGGGACTGGGAGAAATGCTCATTGAAAACAGTGTTCTCCATTTTATTGTGGTGCTGGCGCTCAGTGCGCTGCTCTCCGCCCCTTGCCTGCTGAGGCTTCAAAAGAAGCCCAGCCCCACCGCTCGGGCCTGGCGGGAGGTGGATCTGGCGGCCCTTGGGCACAACGCCCAGGTGCTGCGGAACACATTGGCCCCGGGGACAGAGCTGATGGCGGTGGTAAAGGCGGAGGCCTACGGTCACGGCGGGGCAGTGACCGCCCGCACCTTACAGCGAGCGGGCGTCCGGGCCTTTGCCGTGGCCTGCCTGGCCGAGGGGATTGCTCTGCGAAAGGCGGGCATCCGGGGGACGATCTTGATCTTAGGTTATACCTCCCCAGAGGAAGCTCCGCTCTTGACACGATGGCATCTGACCCAGACGGTGGCGGATATTGACCACGGGCGGGCCTTGGCAGCCAGAGGGCGGCGTGTCCATGTCCATCTGGCCCTGGACACGGGGATGCACCGGCTGGGCATCCTGGCGGAAAACCGGAAGGAGATCCTGGAGGCATTCCGGCTTCCAAACCTGGTAGTGGACGGTGTCTTTTCTCATCTATACGTCTCGGACAGCCTGGAAGCCGAAGATGTTGCCTACACCCAGGAGCAGCTGACCTTGTTCTATGATACGGTGGCCTGGCTCCGAACTGCCGGATATGATCCCGGCAAAGTTCATATCCAGTCCAGCTATGGACTTTGGAACCTCCCAGCTCAGCCCTGTGACTATGTCCGGGCTGGAATCGCACTCTATGGAGTTCGAAGCGATGATGCGCCTGTTCAGCGAAGCCTTGACCTGCGGCCGGTTCTGTCTCTCCGGGCCAGAGTGGCCAGTATCCGCACTGTGCAAGCCGGAGAGAGCGCCGGGTACGGGCGGGTCTTTCAGGCAGAGCAAGAAACCAAACTGGCGGTGGTCACCATCGGCTACGCGGACGGTCTGCCCCGGGATCTGCCTCAGCGGGGCGGCCAGGTGCTGATTCAGGGCCGGCGTTGTCCTATGGTGGGGCGGATGTGCATGGACCAGTTGCTGGTGGACGTCAGCGATCTTTCGGAGGTCGCTCCTGACGATACAGTGACTATTATCGGCCGGGATGGCGGTCAGGTGATTCGGGCAGAGGAACTGGCTGCATGCTGTGGGACGATTACCAACGAACTGCTCTCCCGGTTAGGCATGCGGTTACCCATTGTTTCTGGTTAAAGAGCGGTAGGGAATTTTACAAAGATTCCGGTTCGAATTTCAACATGAATATACCTTTAAACAGGAATAGCCACCAACCACGATGAAATGGTTGATGGCTATTCCCGTTTGGTCGACACCAAGAGATTCTCTCAATCGGTTTAATCTGGTATTTTCAAGATGTCCTTATGAGGAGTCGCCCTTCGGCGGTCTCTTTTTCTTGCCTACGGCGCGGGGGGAAAAAAGACCGCCGTACGGCGGTCTTTTCTATTACTCTGTCAGGGTTTTGACCCAGGCGGAATACTTCTCAATATTGGCGTCGCGTTCAGCGGCGTCGGCGCCCTTGGTGAGGATATACACCTTGATCTTCGGCTCGGTACCGGAGGGGCGCACCAAGATCGTGGTGCCGTCGGCCAGCTCGAAGCGCAGGACGTTGCTGCCGGACAGCTCCATTTTACCGACATTCCCGGTGGCGCAGTCCACGGCGCTGCCGTCCTGATAGTCCTTACGGACCACCACATCCACACCGGCGATGTTGGCCGGGGGTGCGGTACGCAGGCGCTTCATCAGCGCCGCCATCTTTTCCAGACCATCCAGACCGGGCATGACCAGGTTATGGGTCTTTTCGCCGTACCAGCCGTACTTCTTGTACAGTGCCTGCAGGGCGTCATACAGCGTCATGCCCTTGGCGGCGTACCAAGCGGCCATCTCTGTGATCAGCAGGGACGCGGTGACGGCGTCCTTATCCCGCACGTAGTCGCCCAGCATATAGCCGTAACTCTCCTCGTAGGACATGATGACGTGACCCTCGCCGGCGGCCTCCAGCGCGTTCTTCTTCTCGGCCATGAACTTGAAACCGGTGAACGTGTCGCAGCAGGTGACGCCGTTGCTCTCGGCCACCTTGCGGGCCATCTCGGTGGTGACGATGGTCTTGAGGAAATAGGGATGCTCCGGCATCTTACCCGCCCGGCGCATGGCGCCGATCAGGTAATCCAGCAGCAGCACGCCGGTCTGGTTGCCGGTGACGGCGATGAACTTGCCGTCCGCGCCGCGGACCATAATGCCCACACGGTCGCTGTCCGGGTCGGTGCCCAGGATGAAGTCCGCGCCTACCTTGTCGGCCAGCTCGATGGCCAGATAGAAGCCCTCCGGGTTCTCCGGGTTGGGGGAGGCCACCGTGGGGAACGTGCCGTCCAGCACCATCTGCTGCTCTACGCAGTACAGGTTCTTCACACCCAGGCCGCGCAGGGCCTCCGGCACCAGCTTCCAGCCGCAGCCGTGGAAGGGGGTGTAGACCACATGGAAGGTATCCGCCACCTTGGCAACACATTCCCGGTCGTTGATCATAGCCATGACGTTGGACATGAACATCTTGTCCGTCTCCTCACCCAGCAGGGTGATAAGACCGGCCTTCACCGCGTCGTCAAAGGCCATGCGCTTCACGCCGGTGAAGATGTCGATCTGCTCCAGCCGGGCGGCGATGGCGGCGGCGTGCTGGGGCGGCAGCTGCGCGCCGTCGGCCCAGTAGACCTTGTAGCCGTTGTACTCCTTGGGGTTGTGGCTGGCGGTCACGTTGATACCCGCCTGGCAGCCATAGTACCGCACGGCGAAGCTCAGCTCCGGCGTGGGGCGCAGGGACTCGAAAATACGCACGCGGATGCCATTGGCGGCGCAGACCTCCGCCGCGGCACGGGCAAAGGCCATGCTGTTCACGCGGCAGTCCATGCAGATGGCCACACCTTTTTGTTTGGCCTCATCGCCCTCGGCGGCGATAACGTCGGCAAAGCCCTGTGTGGCCCAGCGGATGACGTGTACGTTCATCTGGTGCAGGCCCACCTTCATGGTGCCCCGCAGTCCGGCGGTACCGAATTCCAGCGGGCCGTAGAACCGGCTCTCGATCTCCTTCTCGTCCCCGGCGATGGCCTGCAGTTCGGCCTTTTCGTCGGCGTTCAGCGCGTCGCTGGCCAGCCAGCGCTCGTATTCCCTCTTATAGTCCAGCATATTCAAAAACTCCTTTCAGGCGTGTTCTTCCGTTTCCTCGTCCTCCACCGGCCGGGAGGCCAGCAGGTCCTTTGCCTCCTCCAGCTGCGCTTCGGGCACATACAGGCTGGCGCCGTAGCCGGAAAAGCCGTTGATGACCTTTCCCGCACCGCCGTCCAGATCGTAATACTTGAAGCAGGGGATGCCGTAGGCCGCCAGCAGGGAGATGATCATGTCCGTGTCGGCGGGAGAATCGAAGGTCTGCATCAGCAGCACGGCCTTCTCGTCCTGCCCCTGCGGGTCCCTGGGCCACGCGGGGACGTCCGGCTTTCCGGTGAAATTCCAGTTGTCCATAGTCTGCCTCCTATTTGTGGTATTTTGTCCCGGCGGCGATCTGGTATGCCCGGTAGAGCTGCTCCAGCAGCATAATGCGGGCCATGTGGTGCGGGAAGGTCATGGGGGACATGGACAGCCGCCAGTCGGCCAGACGCTTCACGTCCTCGCTGAGTCCCACGCTGCCGCCGATGAGAAAGGTGATCTGCGTCTTTCCCTGCACGCCGAAGTCCGCCATCCGGCGGCTCAGCTCCTCGCTGGAGCAGGGCTTGCCCTCGATGCACAGGGCCACCACCGCGCCGCCCTTGGACAGACGCTCCCGGATGGCCGCGCCCTCGGCCTGCAGGGCCTTCTGTATCTCCGCCGGGGAGGGATCCTCCGGCAGGCGGTATTCCGGCAGCTCCACGATGTCCAGCTTGCAGTATCTTTGCAGCCGTTTGACGTACTCCGCCGCCGCGTCGATGTAGAACTTCTCTTTCAGCTTGCCTACGCACAATACAGTCACTCGCTGCATACGCACACCTCCGCCGTGTATGGCCCGCTGAGCTCCGACCGCGGCGCCACAGTCACGGCGGCGTCCAGCCCCGCCAACGCCCGCTCCAGTGTCTGCCGTGCCCGTTCCGGAGTATTGTTTTCCCGGCTCAGATGGGCCAGCACGAACTGCCGCGTCCCACCTTCTGCCAGCCGCCGGGCAAACGCGCCGGCTGCGGCGTTGGACAGGTGGCCCCGCGCACCCAGGATACGCTGCTTCAGGTAATAGGGATACGGCCCGGAGAGCAGCCACTCCTCGTCGTGGTTGCTCTCCAGCACCAGCAGTCCCACGCCCTGCAGCGCCTGCTCGGCCTCCGGCGTGACAACGCCCGTATCCGTGAGTATCCCGATGCTCGCCCCGTCGTGGTCCACGCGAAAATCGATGCTCTCCGTGGCGTCATGGCTGGTGGGGAATACGGTGATCCGGGCGTTCCCGATGTCGAAAGCGCCTGCCCTCGGAATGACACGCAGTACATCCGACACGCAGGAACTCTTGCGGCACAGGGCTTCCGCCGTTCCACAGCTGGCGTACAGCGGCAGACGGTGCTGCTTTGTCAGCGTCGCCACGCCGCAAATGTGGTCCGTGTGCTCGTGAGTCAGCAAAACGCCGGAGATATCCGCCGGGGACAGGGCAAGCGCCTGCAGGGCGCCGCATATTCGCCGCGCGGAGATACCGGCGTCCACCAGAAGGTGGGTCCCGCCGGCGCTGACCAGCAGGCAGTTACCCTCAGACCCACTGGCTAAGATATGTACGGTCAACAACGGTCTATGTCCTCTCTGAACGAAAACGCCCGCCGCGGCAAGCCGCAGTTGGCTGCGGCCTCTCGCAGCGGGCGCTGGATGGCTTCGTGTTATCCTGCGTGGGTCTCGGTGTCAGCCTCATCGGGCACGTCCACCAGGGAGATATCCGCGCCCACCGCGCGGAGCTTGCCCACCAGATCCTCATAGCCGCGCTCGATATAGTTGATGTGGCTCAGCTCGGTGGTGCCCTGCGCCGCAAGACCGGCAATGACCAGTGCTGCGCCGGCGCGAAGATCGCAGGCCTGAATGGGGGCACCCACCAGCTGCTTCACGCCCTCTACAACCGCCACCTTGCCGTCCACCTGGATGTGTGCGCCCAGGCGCTTCAGTTCATCCACATACTTGAAGCGGTTGGCACCGTATACGCCCTCGGTCACCAGGCTTGTCCCCTCCGCCAGCGCCAGCACCGCGGTGATCTGGGGCTGCATATCCGTGGGGAAGCCGGGATAGGGCAGCGTTTTGACGTTGGTCTTTGTCAGCGGACCGCTGCGCCGCACCAGCAGGGAGTCGTCATCTTCTGTGACGGATACGCCCATCTCCATCAGCTTGGCGCTGATGCACTCCATGTGCTTGGGGATGACGTTCTTCAGCAGCAGCTGGCCGCCGGTGGCCGCCACGGCGGCCATATAGGTGCCCGCCTCGATTTGGTCGGGAATAATGCCGTAAGAGCCGCCGGTCAGGCGCTTCACGCCGCGGATCTTGATGGAATCCGTTCCCGCGCCCTTGATGTCGGCACCCATGGAGTTCAGGAAGTTGGCCAGATCCACGATGTGCGGCTCCTTGGCGGCGTTTTCGATCGTGGTGGTACCCTCGGCCAGTGCCGCGGCCATCATAATATTCATGGTGGCCCCCACGCTCACCACGTCCAGATATACCGGCGCACCCACCAGACGGCCGTTTTTGGCGGCGGTGTGGATGAAGCCGCCCTCCACGGACACCTCAGCGCCCATGGTGGTGAAGCCCTTGATATGCTGGTCGATAGGCCGGACGCCGAAGTTGCAGCCGCCGGGCATGGCCACGGTGGCCTGGCCGAAGCGGCCCAGCAGCGCACCCAGCAGGTAGTAACTGGCGCGGATACGGCGGGCAAGATCGTAGGACGGGCGGGTGGAGTGGATAGCGTGGCAGTCGATCTCAATGGCGTGCTGGTTCAGCACGCGCACCTTTGCGCCCAGCTCCTCCAGAATAGAGAAGAACAGGGTCACATCGCTGATCTGGGGGATGTTCTCGATACGGCATACGCCATCCACCAGCAGGGCGGCAGGGATGATAGCTACAGCGGCGTTTTTCGCACCGCTGACGGTCACTTCACCAAAAAGCTCTCGTCCGCCGCGGATCATGTATTTATTCAAGGCAGTTTCCCTCTTTTCAAGTCATCGGTGCTTGTATGCGGCGGCGCTGTGCCGGCGTCAAAAGCGCCAAACATAGTGTGTCCAGACAGCGCTCGGTCCATACGGCGCAATACAAGTGCTATCAGTATACCATATTTTTCGATAAAAGCAAGAAAACCGCAGGAAATTTTTAAGAGAACCGAAAAGCTGCACAGAAAAAAGCTCCCGGGGGACGGATATCCGTCTCCCGGGAGCCTTTGCCCCCTGCGAAGCGCGCTCGTGCACTGTACATTCTCCCGCGCAGTGAGCCCCCCTCGGCTTCGTGTCCCCTTGTTGATCCCCCCTGCCGTGCGGCGTACCCCTATGCCGCAGCCCCCTGCAAGGCTAAATAGTACGATACCACTTCACAAACTGTTTTTCAAGGAAAATTCGCGTTTTTAGCCAATTTTTCGCGCTGTTCAACGTCTCTACGCCGGTGTGTTCAGAAAAGTGCAGGCAATAGACGCGATTTGATAATCGCCCGCCCGGGAGAAGAAAATGCCCTACCGTGGCTGGGGCAAGCGGCCGTGCCAGTCTCCGCGCCGCCGGGGCGGCGAAGCTCCTTTTACGCACAAAAACACAGACAACGCTTTCACCGAATAAATTGTAACCAAATTATGAACGGGATTTGGGTCGTATTTCGGGCCGAATAGTTTACATAATGACTTTTCGATTTTGACTGGAAAATTTTTCCAGCTAAGTTGTTGCGTTTTTTGAAAATCTCGATTTGAATTGCATAAATGCTGCGTTACACAAGAATTACGCTTTACAGGCGCTCAGATAAATTGCGTAAATTACTGGTAAATTATGGAAGAAATGGAAATTATTTCCAATTTCGGGCGATTTTTGACGGCGCGATGTCACTATCTCAAAAATGGAAATAACTGGTAATAAAATCCGTAAAAATTTTTACAACATAATGATGTTTACGTTGTAAACCGCTGGTGAGAGTGGCGAGGTCAAGTCCGACACAAACAAATTTTTATGGAGGAAACAAACATGAAGAAGATCATTGCAACTGTGCTGGCCATGGTCATGGCTCTGGCACTGTGCACCGTGGCGTTCGCTACGAACGTCGCTGACCTCGATGGTAACGGTTACGCCGGCTACAACAAGGCTGGTAACGAAATTACCACGGGTACCGTTTACGGCTACGAGGCTGTTGCTGCCGCTTTCACCAAGGCTACTGGCGCTGGTAACGTGGCTCACTACAAGGTGTACACCGTGGCTAATGATGCTGCTACCGAATACGGCACCTATGTCAAGGCTGACAAGACCGACTTTGATCTGAAGCTGACCAAGAGTGGCGCTGCTACTCTGTACCTGAAGGAAGTTGTCTCTGCTAACTATGTTGCAAAGGCTGAGGCTTTCACTAAGATCGGCAATAAGTGCGGTATGCTGGATGAGGATACCGATCGCGTGTACTATGTGAGCACCAGCAAGTACACCGTTGGTGGCACCACCAAGGATGCCGGCGAGGTCTACTTCGTTCAGCTTGAGGATGAGGGCCAGACCAATGTGCTGGTGAATGGCAAGCTGGTTTCCGTTGAGGCTCTGGCTAATGCTGAACTGGTTGGCCACACTTGGGTTGCTGTTGAGAAGGACGGCAAGGTCGTTTCTTACAAGTGCTCTGACTGCGGCACTGTTGCTTCCATCTACAAGACCTATGCTGCCGCTAAGGCTTCCGGTCTGAAGAATGTTGAGGCGTTTGTGAACGATGATGGCGAGACCATCTACCTGGCCTACACCGATGGCAAGACCGACACCACCAAGCCCACCGACACCAACAAGTCCCCCAAGACCTTTGACGCTGGTATCGCTATGTACGTCGGTATGGCTCTGACCTCCGTCGCCGGCTCCGCCGTCGTCATCGGCAAGAAAAAGGAGTTCTAATTAAACTCAAAAAAGAGAAAGGCCCATTGGGCCTTTCTTTTTTTGCCTTTAATTATCCCTGGCCTGACGGCGCGGACGAAATAAATATCCCCCGCTGCCGCGGGGGATAAATATATAACCCTCCCGCTGCCGCGGGATGGATACGAGGAATTATATTAAAAAGAACCGCCGGAGGGCGGTTCTTTTGCGTTTCTCCCTGACAGGGGAAGGCTTCTCTCGTTCACTTCGCTTTTCTGTGCCTGCGGCGGCGCTTGGCCTTTTCGCGGGTGCAGTGGAAGGGCTCGTTCTCCCGGGCGGCGGCAAAGGCGGCTCGCTCCGGGTCGGTCAGTGGCGGCACCACACGGCGACCCTGCCAGCTACCGTCTTCACGGTGCACCACGGACATCCGCACGGGGAACAGGCCGTGATTTTCACAGCGGAACACGCCGTAATACACGTCGCCCTGCGGATACCACGACTCCACGGCCCCGGGCTGGCGGCACAGGGGACAGGGCACGATGCGCGCCTGACGGCTGTTGAGCAGCTGCTCACGCTCCGGCAGCGGTGTGATCTTCTGACGGGGCTGCTTGGGGTACGTCTCACGGCTGAACTTAACGCCGCGGCGGCGCTTATGCTTGGCTTCAGCCCGGGGCGCGGTGGGCAGCAGAGAGCTCTCCGTCAGCCACGCGGTGATCAGCGCCGCGTACAGCGCATCGTGCAGGGCGTTGTGGAACTCATAGATCAGCGGCAGGCCGCAGTACTCCGCCGCCTGCTCCAACGCTATACGCCTACCCAGGCCGATCTCCAGCGTCCGGCAGAAGGCAGCCTGCAGGTCGATGCACGCCGTGACCGGCGGCGCGGGCAGCTTCCAATAGGCGGCGTTGGCAGCCAGCACACCGTGGTCCTGGGCGCCCCACTCGGCCCACAGGGTATCCTCGCCGCACCAGTCCAGAAACGCCTGATACGCCGTGGGGAAGTCCAGCTCAGACGTCAGTGCCTGGGCGGATTCCGGCAACTTTTTCGCCACAGGCGACAGCTTTCGGTAGATGGACGGCCGGATGTGGGCGTTGAATGCGTCCACCACGGGGCCGCCGGGGCGCGCCAGCCGCACCGCGCCGATCTGAATGATCTCCTCCATGCGCCGCCCGCCAAAGGGCTGGTTCCATTCCAGATCCAACACGATCACGCCGCCTTACCTCCTTGCGGAAAAAGTCATATTAGATGTATTATACTCCCATGCTGTCGGAAACGCAAGGGAAACAGGGAGACGCCTATGGCGTCTCCCTGTTTCCCTGCCGTGCAGCTGGCCCGAAGAAAAGCGCGTCAGACGGTGGCGTCCACCGGGATTCGCTGGCGGTCTACCTGGACCCAGTGGACGCGGACACCGCCGCCGGGCTGCTCCGTGGCGCAGAACACCACGCCGCCCATATGGCCCTCCACCGGCACGCCGCCGCTGAACAGCGCCGCAAAGCGGCGAATGTATCCCGCCAACTCACCAATAGTCTTCACCGGCAGATCGGGCGCGAGATAGTCAAAAAACTTGTGCATACGGCACCTCCAATATCATGAATTCAGTGTTCTTCCTTTGACTGTACCCATCTTACCAAGTTTGCTGTCCGAAAAAACGGACAGTTCTTCGGCGCACTTGTGCTTTTTGCCGGCGTGTGGTACAATGTGCGGGAGAAATCGAGCCAGGAGGTGGCCGTCATGACCGAGATGAATACCGCGCCGCAGCTGGCCCCGCGGGAGCGATGCACCGGCTGCGCCGCGTGCTGCAATGGCTGTCCCAAGGGCGCTATCCGCATGGTGCCGGACCGGGAGGGCTTTCTGTACCCGCAGGTGACCGACGGCTGCGTCCAGTGCGGCCACTGCACGCATATCTGCCCGGTGCTGAAGCAGCGGGAACCGCGCACGGAGCCGGCGGCGTTTATCGTTTGGAACGGCGACGAGGCCGTGCGGCGTGACTCCACCGCCGGCGGCGCATTCTCCGCCCTGGCGGAATACGTGCTGGAGGGCGGCGGCGTGGTGTTCGGCGCGGCACTGGACAGCGGCCTGCGGGTCAGCCACATCGCCGTGAAAAAC
>OLOM01000833.1_pt1 | contig 22701 bp, 19 predicted proteins | sample 1672531 | NCBI WGS metagenome assembly OLOM01 (sample SAMEA3136696, study PRJEB25190) | human gut metagenome | reverse complement strand
AGTCGGGGTGCTCGTCGAAGAACATCGCCAGCTGATCAAGCAGGTCTTTTCCCAGTGTTTCGGCTCTGGTTGCGAAGAACAGGTTGCCCTCGACCTCGTCCGTGATGAGCCACAGGCGCTTCCTGAGCCTCTCGTATGTGTCTTCCAGGGGAATGTGGAGGACGCACCCTCTGGGTCTCGTGGCCCCACAGCGGCGTACCGGTGGCCACGCAGACGCTGATATCCATGGCCAGCCAGCTCTTGCCGGTCTTCGGAGATGCGCAGAGGAAGCCGAGCCCATCGCCCATCAAGCCCTCGATGAGCATCGGCTTCTCAACCAGCGGATCGGTCATCAGATCTTGGGTGGAGCGTGTTGCCAGTGGTTCTACCATTTCTCGCCTTTTGCATCGTTGACGATGACCGTCCACCTTCCGCGCGCATCCTGGACGAGCCTCACGCCAAAGGACTCGCAGAGGACCGCTAGCTTGTCATCTAGCCCTAAGGCGTAGTCGACAAGCTCCTCCTCGGTCGGCTCGGAATCGAAGCCGTGGGCCCTAAGCTCGCGTTGGCGGTTGATGAGGTTCGCGAAGAAAGCATCCTGCATCTACCTCGCCATTTCCATGATCATGTCGCTCTCGCTTTACTGGGGCACCTCATCGATCTCGCGACCGAGTCCGGCGAAAATACCCCCGAGCATGCAGGCAAGATTGGCAAGCTCCTCGGGGATGTCGCCGCCGCTTTCAATCCTTCTGAGCTCTTTGTAGACGAACAGCAGCCCCTCTTCCATGTAGCGCTGCATGCGCTTGTTCGGGATGACGGTAACCTCGCGGCAGAGAGCGCACTCGATGAGGCAGTCCTGCTTGGTCATGCCGCTGGCATCCGCCATGCGGTGAAGCAGCTCGGCTTCCTCCGGCGACATGCGGAACGCGATAGTCTTGCTGCGGGGCCTGCCTTGGCTATCTGTGTTCTTCTCGCTCATCGCGAACCTCCTTCATGGCGCGAGCCTCCTCGAACAGATTTGCCGCCATGGAACCGCGCTCGATTGCCAGCCTTTCCGCCATTTCCTCCTGCTTGTTCGGGAAAATATGTGCGTACATCATGGTCACCTCGGTGCTCTCGTGGCCGAGGCGCTCCGCGATAGCCAGCGCAGAGAAGCCCATCTCGATGAGCAGCGAGACATGGCTGTGGCGCAGGTCGTGGATGTGGATGCGCTTCACGTCGGCTTGCTTGCAGCCTCGCTCCATCTCGTGGGCAAGGAAGCTCTTGGTAGCGTTTGTGAGCCTGTCATCGGGCTTGATGAGGGGATGCGCGATGAGGTAGTCCTGCACCTCGTCGGCAAGGAATTGCGGCATGACGATGGTGCGCACGGACTTCTTGGTCTTGGGAGGATTGAACACGTCCTTGCCGTTCAAGCGCACGTAGGTCTTGGTGATGGACACGCGGTTGCGCTTGAAGTCGAAGTCTTGGGGCATGAGGGCCAGCGCCTCTCCGCTGTGGATTCCCAGCCAGTACAGCAGCTCGAACAGCAGGAAGGACGCGTCCTTGTCCATCATCTCGCGGGAGAAAGCTTTGTATTCCTCCTTGGTCAAGAACTTCATCTCCTCGGTCTTCTTGCTACCCATCCTGTCGACCTTGCTCATGGGGTTGGATGGCAGGTTGTAGTAGCGCATGGCATGGTTGAGCATGGCGGAGAGCCGGTTGCTGATGCTGCGCAGATACGAGTCCCGGTAGTGAAGGCCGTTGGAGGTGCGCTCGTCCTGGATGGCGTTCTGCCAGCTGAGGATGTCGAGCGGCGTAATCCCCGCGAGCTTCTTCTCGCCCAGGTAGGGAAGGATCTTTGACTCGATCATGTTCGCCTTGTTGAGCTTGGTGGTGTTGCGCAGCTTCTTGTCCATGTCCTTGCAGTAGAGGTCATAGAAGGCGTTGAGGGTCATATCCGGCGTTCCCTCCATCTGGCGAAGGAAGTCCACCTCCCATGCGTTGGCTGCCTTCTTGGTTTTGAAGCCGCGCTTGGTCTTCTTGCAACGCTTCCCCGTCCAATCCTTGTACCAGCACTGGAGGTAGTATGTGCCGCGAACCGGATCCTTGCTAACGGACATCGCCGCCACCGTCCTTGCCGAAGTATCGCTCGGCGAAGTAGTCAGCGCTGACCTTACCCTTAACCACCAGCATCCCCTTCTCCTCCATCTCCTCGTTGAGCTTGCGGATCACCTTGTAGGCGTAACCCTTAGAGATGTTCAGGGTCTTGGCGACTTCCTCCGCGCCGACCATTTGTGTACTCATTCGTGTCTCCTGTTCCTGAGTTGTTTCCAAACATCACGAATACGTGAGGTGTGGAGATATTTCGAGAATTGCTCACAATTACGTGAGGTGATACCATTGATAGCGTTTTCGATGCGCTTGATGGAATCCGTTACGTCAGGACGAAACATGTTTGGTGGAAAGTGCAAGGGCGGCTTAGCACCGCTATACTCCCGCAAGATCAAGAAGCTCAGAGAGAAGAGGCAGCTCACCCAGAAGCAGCTGGCAGAGCTCAGCGGCATCAGCGAGAGCGCTTTGCGCAGCTACGAGCTGGGCGACCGCAAGCCAAAGAAGGAAGTCCTGGAACACATCGCGAAGGCGTTGAGGGTCAGGTCCGAGTACCTTTCTGCGCCGGAGTTCGGCCCCAAGATGGAGTTCTTCTATGCCCTCCTGGAGAACGACGAGCTGTATGGGTACACCATCACCGAGATTGACGGTCGACCCGCCATCACCGGTGGTCTCTATACCGTTGGCTTGACCTTCGACGGCTTCCTTAGGGACTGGAAAGAGATGAAGCAGAGGCTCGATACCAAGGAGATCACCCACGAGGAGTACGAGGACTGGAAGCAAACCTACGATCCTGGCCACTGGGTGAACACCCCTGATGGCAAGAGTCCTTGGACCGGAAAGTAGAGGGGCAGTTTTGAGGGCGACAAGAATCGTGATTGACCAGTACCGTTCTATCGAGCACATTGATCTAACCATTCCCGAGGGAAAGCCTCTGGTTCTGTTCGGACCGAACAATGCTGGTAAATCAAACATTATTTCTGCTATCTCTCGCATACTTGGAGAGCGTTTTGCGCCATATGTCGAGATGCAAGATAGCGACTTCTTCATGCGCGACAAGGCAAAGTACCCCCATGCCTGGATTGGGTGTCATTTTGATGCCCCATATCATCGAGACCGAAGTGGCAACGAGTATTACGAGTGCTACGTAAAGTACTGCAAAGAAGCCTCTGAAAACACATATTGCGACTCCCATGAAAAGAAGCTATTCATCTCCAATGCGGACAGGAGTGCAATTCAAGCGCATCTTGTTGATGCCGAAAGAAGCATCAATTATCAACTCAGCTACTCAAGCAGATACACCTTGCTGAGCAAGTTTTCTCATGCTGTTCATTCTGCGCTAAGTGAGAATGACAAGGACTCCCTGGATAATGCCTTTCGGCAAATCAAAGAAGTGTTCGAAGGTATCCCGGAATACGCCTCTTTTGCGGAGCATTTTGCCACAACAGTTCAAGATTCTGTCCAAGGATTCATACACAAGCTCGAGGTTGGCTTCTCCGCTTATGACCCAAACAACTACGCCAACGCGATGAGAATACTGGCCAAGGAGGGCAATGACGTTCGCGCGTTCGAAGAGTTTGGTACCGGCGAACAGCAGGTCTTGCTCATGGCGTTCGCTAAGGCTTTCATGCAAACGTTCGGCTCTGACTCGATAGTTTTAGTGCTCGAAGAGCCCGAGGCCCACCTGCACCCCTTGGCACAGCGTTGGCTCAAGGAATACATATATGACCTTTGCGACAGCGGTATCCAGGTCGTTATTTCGACCCATTCAGCTGATTTTGTAGATCCTGGCAACCTGGAAGGAGCGGTAAGAGTCTGGAAAGATTGTCGGGGCGTTACCGACGTTGTCCAATTGTCTTCTCATGACTTAGTTGACCAGTGCGTAGCGATGGGTGTTCCAAGCAGCAAAGTATCTGAAATTGGAATCTCCCGTTTCTATCAGGCAAAACTCAATTCAGAGATTACGAAGGGGCTTTTCGCCAGCAGAGTGCTTCTTGTTGAAGGCCCTACCGAAACGCAAGCACTCCCAATTTATTTCAAGAGAGCCAGCTTCTCGCCGTCCGCCGTCGGTCTGGAAATTATTGGGTGTGGAGGAAAGGGCAATATCCCCTCCCTCTATCGACTATTCACCGCCTTCGGAATTGACTGCTTCTGCTTGTTTGACGGTGATGAATCGAGCGGCAATAACAAAGAACTTGTTGGGCTCCTTGAAATCAACTCTATGAATCTTGGTACCCCTTCTTTCGAGGTTGGCAGCAACTATGCCTACTTCTCAAAGGATTTCGAAGCAACTGCACAAAGTGAAATCGCGGATTACAGTACTTTCGAATCCGATGCGCGGGTCAACTATCACATCAGTGGAAAGCCAGCCATTGCACGTTTCGTTGCTGAACTTTCAGGATCCTTGCCAAACTTTATTGTCGAACTAATCCACGCACTTAACGGCATGACCGCATGTGCCTCTTTGACCTTGCAGCTCGAATCCGCAAATAGCGAAGAGAATGATTTTGACGACTGCCCGTTTTAGCGCAAACCAATCTATCAATCGTGGAAGCAGAAAGAGGATTAATGAACATCCCCGAATATTCTGAAGCCCTTTTCCGAGGCAATCTCAATGAGGCTTTCAGGGTGAAGCAAGAAGCAATTCCCTCAAAAATATATAAATTCATTCCGCTAGGAATCTCGAAAGAAGCAGATGGGAATAAGCTGCGCACGTTAGAGAATGACGAATTATGGTTTTCTCCAATTTCAAGCTTTAACGACCCTTATGAATACATGGGTCTCTTTATTGACGATGAAAAACTTAAAGAGGCAGGGTACAACGATGAACTAATCTCTGCAGTACGTGAGGTGCTGAAGGTAATAGGCGGACAAGGATTGGTTTGTTGCTTTTCGGCTGCGGACTATCGTTCTGCACCTTTGTGGGCTTATTATGCGAACTGGTCGAAGGGGTTTTGCGTCGAGTACGAAGTTGTCGATCCCCGACCCGTAAGGGAAGTCTTATACGAGCCAAAACCCCGCGATGTTACCGGAATTGTCGCAAATCTGCTGAAAGACGCTCTAGATAAAACCCCTGGAAAATCTTTCAACGTGCAAAGCACAATCGCGATGGAGCTATTGAGCGCAAACACTTGCATAAAACACGAATCCTGGAAGCATGAGCAGGAGTTTCGAATTGTGATTCCCGTCGAGAGTAACCGCGGTTGTTCTCTCCCCGTACCTTCTTCGGGATTAAAAACGCGCCGTATTATCCTTGGACTCCAGTGCGATTTCACCCAAGAAATTGAAGCAATTGGTCGCAGCCTGAATATTGAGGTCTCAAGACTTATCAAATCTGAAAAGAGCTTCCTTTCAGAAGAAACCTCCGGAAACATCACCGAGTAAATCCATCTTTGGGTATCGTTTGAGTACTCGAATATATGCCTGCCGGTATCCACTGCGGACACCACACACAACTAGACGCAGCCATGATTTACGACGATGAAAAATCAGAGCATTGAATGGGAGTAAAAGCTGATACGCTATCGTATCAATCGATGCGGGGAAAGACCAATCGAAGCTACTACGAAAGGTGATGAGGGAAGCATTGGTGGCAGCTTCTTAGGCTAAAGCCCTGTCGCACAAACTACCGAAGCCTCCATTTTCTGCCGATTTTCGAGCCGTTGTGCGGTAAATCGAGTACTGCAGGGCTCGTTTTGTCACGCAACGGCGCGTTTCAAGTGGATTTTTGTCGCACAACCAAGTATCCAACTTGTCACTGGTACACATTGGATGCCGCCGCAGGTTGACGTCGGCTCCATCCTTGCAACTCGCTCATGGATTCGCGTCAGCGTCCTTGAGCCGCAAGGCCCTCGTAAGCGCCAGACGTAGTCGGCGCCATAGTTGCAGCGAGGCGACGAACACCTATGAGATGCTGCGGACCGCACCTTGCAGCCACAGCACGGACTCTCTCCCTCCAGCCCCTCGTAACTCAAAATCGCAATCAGCGGCCATCTCCGCCGTCAGAAGCAACCCTCGAGTCTGCGGCGGCCTGTGCAGCCTCATCGGCCAATTTGTCACGATGCGCGTTGATGAAGTAGAACACGACGCAGGTTCCCACCATGCAGATGTTCAGACAGTAGAAAATCAAGGTGTACGACAGCGTGTCGTCCACAAGCTTCGCGATGATGCCAAAGATATAGCCGATGAAGCAAACCAGCAAAAACCAGAGGCTGACACCCTTCGAGGTCTTGCCACGGACCGCTTTGACGATGTTCATAGGCCACGAGATGCCAAAGCAGATCAAGAAGAGCATCTCGAAGAAGCGCGTGTCGAACAGTTCCATTTTTCCTCCTCAATATACATGCGGACTTGGAGTTCCTTTTCATGCGATCAACTCCAGACCCGCCTCTCTAAAACAGAAAAGCCGTCGCTACTCGACGATCGCTGTAGCGGCAAGGTGCTTGTTAGCTGCAAAGCGCATCACGGCGATGCTCAATGCCTCGAGCTGCGCCGGATCTTGGCTAAGCTCCTCAAGCAGCTCCTTCTCATGACCGGGTGCCATACTTTCGATCATCTCCATGACGTCTTCCTCGCTCGGCTCGATGCCGTAATGGCGAGCCCACGCATCGAGGGCAAGACCCTGGTTGACCATGTCGCTTGCCTGCAGGGCCGTCATGCGCTCGTACTGCTCGAGAGAGATCTTCTGATCGACGAGCATTGCAGAAAGAGTCGTCCCCTGCGCCTCGGCCTGCGCTTGAGCCTGGGTGCGGATACCCAGTGCGGCTTGCTCATAGATCGCGGGGTCGATATCACCGCAAACGCGCATTGCAAGCTCCATCGCCGCCATCGCGCGCTTGTAGCCCTCGAGCTGCTCCGCCTCTGCGCTCGGCGCATCAGCCAAGCTTATCTTGACAGGCTCGTAAGAACTAAGGGATGCATTGGGAATGTTGGCTTGAACCTGAGCGCTGTTCTTTGTTTCCATCATCGATTCCTCTCTCTCTGACGGGGCAAACCCCCAATCAGGCATTGCCTTCCTCCGCCTTTACTTTATGCGTTCAGAGAGACCAATAGGATTCTCGAACAGGCATCTGCTCATCGTCCTTTTTCATCTTCGCATCTACTCTTCAACCATCTCTCAACTAATGGCAACCTGAGCTTCAACTCTTAGGCGGATTTCATAGACTGTCAATGACCTTAATATGTGGAGCATCGCTGAGTCGGGGTGAGGGCCCCGACATTGTGAAGAGAAGTCTAGGAGAGAGGAACTCACAATGAGCGAGAAGGTTTCCATGTTGGGCGTCCCCAACAACACGGTCGATGAGAACGGCATCCGCTGGCGCAGGACCCGTTGCTTCATGTGCCACATGAACTGCGGTGTCTGGTGCGGTGTCGACACCAAGACCGGCCGTCTGGTAGAGATGCGCCCTAACGAAGAGGAGGGCTCCGTTCTCTGCAACCGCCTCGGTAACAAGGGCGAAAAAGCAATCAAGTTCCACTACCATCCCAAGCGCATCAACCACTGCATGAAGCGCGTTGGCGAGAAGGGCGAGGACAAGTGGGAAGAGATCTCCTGGGAACAGGCGATCGACGAGATTTCCGCCAAGCTCATGGCACTTAAGGAGAAGTACGGCGCCAAGACCCTGTTCTCCTCCGAGGGCACGTACCGCTCCGATCACCTGTGGGCACGCACGCGCTTCTTCAATCTCTTTGGCAACCCCGGCAACGTTGTTGACCCTGGCACTATCTGCTGGTGCTGGAACTACTCCTTGAACATGGCTATGGTTGGTTGGCCCGTCGAGGCAATCATGCCCGTCTCCCCCTCTTATACCGGCACAATCGTCAACTGGGGCAAGCGCTGGTCTGAAGCCTACGCTCCCGAGGGTCCGCTGTGGCGCACCATGCGCGGCCGCATCGAAGTCAACCAGGACAACCCCGCCCAATACATCAACATCGACACCACCTGCATCGACGGCTCCGCAACTGCAGACATCTGGCTGCAGCCCTATCCCGGCACTGACTGCGCAATCTCCTTCGCATGGCTCAACGTCATCTTCGAGGAGAAGCTGTGGGATGACAAGTTCGTTCGCTACTGGTCCAACGCCCCCTTCCTGGTCCGCAAGGACACTGGCAAGCTTGTGCGCCTCGACGAGTTCAACGGCGGCAAGCACGAGGATTTCCTTGCAATCAACGAGATTAGCGGCCAGCCTGTGACCTGGTGCTCCGACGAGAACCGCTACTACGAGGATTGCGAGGTCACCCCGGCCCTGCAGGGCACCTTCAAGATCAAGATGGCCGACGGCTCCGAGGTCGAGTGCTGGACTGCCTTCGACGCCATCGAGGACCGTTTCAAGGATTGGACGCCCGAGCGCGCCTCCAAGATCTCCAACGTCCCCGCTCGCAAGATCCGCGAGGCAGCACGCCTGTACGCAACCAACGGTCCTGCATTCATCGGCTGGGGCCTGGGCGGCGGCGACCAGCACGGCATCAACGCATCCCAGTTTGGCATTGCCAAGACCATGGCACGCATCCTCACCGGCAACATCGACAACCCCGGCGGCGAGTACGTCGGTCAGCCGGCTGACCCGGACGACAAGGAGAAGCTGTTCCCCGTCCGCGACTCCGAGCTCGAGCTTTCAGATCTCCTCACCCCCGAGATTCAGAAGGACTACATCGGCAACGAGCGGTTCCGCGTCATGTCCTGGCATGGCTTCAAGGCGATCGACAAGTGCTACCGCAAGATGTTCGGCCTGAACCGCCCGATGTTGCACCAGATGCTGTGCAGCCCGTCCCTGATGTGGAAGGCAATTCTGGAGAAGGACCCCTACCCCGTCACCGCCTGCATCTGCTGGTCCTCCAACCCGCTGGCCTGGGCGCCGAACACCAAGCGCGTCTACAAGGCCCTCAAGGCCCTCGAGCTCCTCGTCGTCGTCGACTACTGGAAGACCCCGACTGCAGCTCTCGCCGACTACATCATCCCCGCAGCCGACTGGATGGAGCGCCCCTGCTGCACCACCTCTGAGGACTCCAACGACTTCATCGTTACCGGAGACCGCGGCGTCGAGCCCCTCTACGACCGCCACATGGACTTCGACTTCTTCAAGGCACTCGGCATCGCATGCGGCCAGAAGGAGTACTGGCCCTGGGAGACCTACGAGGACCTCATCGAATACCGCCTCGAGCGCGTGCCCGACATGAATCGCGAGAAGGCGACCAACCTCGGCAACTACTTCCCCTACGGCACGGACTTCTACAAGTACGCAAAGCCCCTTGCCAATGGTCAGCTGCGCGGCTTCGCAACTCCCTCCCGCAAGGCCGAGATCTTCTCCTCCGTCCTCGAGGAGCTCGGCTATGATCCCATTCCTGTCTACACCGAGCCCGAGACTCCGCTGGGCAACCCCGAGCTGGCCAAGGAGTACCCGCTGCGCCTGACCACCTCCGGCCGCATCAGCCCGTTGTATCACTCCGAGATGCGCACGCCCGGTCACGGCACTCGCTCGGTCGTCCCCTGGCCAATGACTTGGATGCACATCAACGATGCTCGTAAGCTGCACATTCGCGAGGGGGACTGGATCTGGATCGAGACGCGCATGGGACGCATCCGCCAGAAGGCTCATGTGGGCTGGGACGTCCCCGAGGGCATGGTCCAGGTTCCGCCTTCATGGTGGTACCCGGAGCTTCCCGCCGAGGAGCCGTGGAGCCAAGGCGTGTTCGATTGCGCCGCAAATGTGCTCATCGACGACGACCCCGATCTCGCCGACAAGATGACCGCAACTTGGAACGCACGCGGCCTGTTGTGCAAGGTCTACCCCTGCATCGACCCGGCCGATCAGTCTGACGAGAACGTGCCCATCGAGTACTACGACAACCCCGATGCCGAGACCGTCTGGGATCGTGCCTACAAGGAGATCGGCTGCTGGGAGCTCAACGGCAAGTAAGATCCCAACGTTGTAATTGCCAACCTTATCGATTTTCTTTTCCTAGATAAGGCGGCAGAAATCCCACAAGCAGGAGGGGCAGTTGCAGCTGCCCCTCCTCTTTTGCGTTTCAAACTTTTCTCGACTAGCACAGATGGAGGCACCCATGGTCTATGGTCCGCCAGCGGGCTTTGTGAGAAACAAGCCCTCTGTTTACATCGACAGGGACTACTGTATCGGCTGCATGAAGTGCGTGCGCCTTTGCCCGCAAAGGCACGTACTCGAACCCGCCCGCGACGAGCACGGCCCTTACTCGCACGTCACAGACCACATGCTTTGCGCCGGATGCGGACTGTGCCTGCAGAACTGCCCCACCCATGCTGTCCGAATCAAGCTGACGTTGCGAGAATAACTTCTCAAGAAACTTGAAAACAAGACTAGCGGAACATGTGTTCGTGATATGATTCTCGCCAAAGCCGCGCTGGAGCTACAGCATGTCTGGTAGCCGCAGATAGGCCGGTCTGCCGAGCATTGGCATAGTGCAACCGGCGACAAGTCGTCTAGCCAGCACAAAGAAGGTTCCGCACAAGGAGGGGCAATGGAGAGCACTGCAGGTCATCTTACAGCAAACAACATCCCCATTGTTGCTAAATCCATGCCACCGGCGCAGCGTCTCTGGGGCAAGCCAAGAGAGCGTATTATGCACCTGCTCGACCGCTCTCGACGCCAACGCTTCACGTTCCTCAACGCTCCTGCAGGCTATGGCAAGACAACTGCTCTCGCGGACTGGTTCTACAGCCTCACAAATGCTGGAGAAAAAGCAGCATGGTTCGCCATCGACCGCCGCGATCGCGACTCGAAGTGCTTCTGGCTCAACTTCCACTATGCAATCTGCACAGCCCTGGGTATCGATTTCGTGAAAAGTCTCGGTGCGGTCCAATCCATGGCAAGAAACGAAGCCATCCTCACAATGGCCAACGAGATGAGTCTCAGTGCACGCAAGTGCGGCGGCTTGTTCATCGTTATAGAAGGGCTTGACGTCATCTACGGCTTCGAGACGCTCGAAGAGCTCCTGACGCTCATGCTGGCGCTCTCTGGAAACGTCCATATCATCCTGTCGTCACGTGTCGCCTTCACCAAGCACAGCTTCCCCGGCTTTACCATCCCAGACGTCGCGCTCAATATCGACTACAGCATGCTTGCGCTTACAAAACAAGAGATGCTCGAATACCTTCTTGACGCCGGAGTCGAGCAAGTGGAGGAGCCGGACTTGAATCTTCTCCATGATAAAACGCAAGGCTGGCCAGCCGGCACGGCTATCGTCATGGACAGCGTCGATGCGGGTGTGTCATTCAAAGAGGCTGTCGCCAATTTGTCGGGTACCGATCCCCGCCTCAACGAGTTCTTCGAGTTCGAGGTCTTCTCTGGTTTGTCCCAAGAAGAGAAGGACTTCCTCCTCAAGACGGCATCTCTTGGCATGATCTCCACCAGGGTCGCTGGCTACACGCTTGGGGATGTCGATGTCGACACCGTGATCAGCAGCCTGCACAGGCGCAACGCGTTCTTCTTCCCCATCGACACAAATTCAGGCGAATATGAGCTCCATCCCCTGTTCTCGCAGTGGGTCATGAAGAAAGCCCAAATCCTCTCCTCGCACGAGCAGCGCCTGCTAAACGCCCGCGCTTCGCGCTGGTGCCTCAGGAATGGACTGGCAACCGCTGCCGCAAAGCATAAGATTCTCGCAAGCGAGCGCGAGGACATCTTCAACCTCGTACGCGTCGCCTACCCAAACATGACAACGGCAGAGCTCATGAGTATAACCATGTTCCGTCGCAATATCGATATCAAGGAACTCAGCCCTTGTTTTTACCTACTGGCGGCATGGGCCTATGCCTACAGCGCGCAGCTCGACGAGCTCGACTTCTGGCTCAAACCCCTGCACGAGCTTCGCGATGAGCTCGTCGACGAGAGGTTGCGCTTATCGCTCGAGGTCATTAAGGTCAAAGAGCTCTGCCTCGCCAGCAAGTTCGACGACGGCATCGAGAAAGCCCACCAAATGGAGAGCCGCCTTGCAGGCAAGGACTTCATCCCGCTCAAGGTCATACTCGCCAATTGCCGTTCGGAAGCCCTCGACCAGCAGGGCAAAATCCAGGAGGGTCTCGAGCGCCACCTGGAATTCGCCTCGTTGACAAGCGACGGGTCTTTCCCCTTCCTCTCGTCAATCAACAGTTACTCGATGGCGTTCTCGTACTTCGAGCAAGGAAACCTCAAGCACGCCGCTCAAATGTGCCGTCAAATTCAAACGAGCTATGCACCGGACTACGTGACCTGCGGTGCCGCATGCTCGCTTGAGGTCTTGATCGATGTTTTGAGCAACAACAACATGGAGCGCGAGCAACGCCTCGCAAAGGCGACCTCGCTCATTTCCAAGCGCAGCAACGTCGATATGTTCCTAGATTGGTGTACTGCCCGAGCCTGGACCTATGTCTCTGCTGGAGACATAGACAAGGCAGACGCCATCCTTAGAGAGGGCATGAGCTTGGTCAAGATGTCATTGAGCTTTATTCCTCGCATGGCTGCTGTACAGCCCTTCCAAAACCACGCGATGCTCATGTTGCTCGAAGGGCGTGTGCAAGAGGCACTCGCCTCATATAGGGAGTTCGACATGCTGGGTCTTGCGATGACAGCGCAGTCCCGTCTCGTGCGCGAGTTCGTAGAGCTTTCCATCGTCGACGAGGAAGAAAGGGAGAAGCGCCTGCTCGCCCTGCTCGAAACCGCTGACAGCCATGAATGCAACCTCATTGCACAGCTTCTCATGTTGGAGGTCGCCCTTATCTACTTCGAGCGCGGACAACGCACACGTGCGGTGCGAGAAATCGACCTATGCGTCAGCCGTGCACAGGAAAACGACATCGTCGCTATATTTGGCTGGAAAGCCCGCCAGGTGCGCTCTCTGCTGATGGTCTATCTCACCACCGCCAAGCCCAACTACAAGAATCGTCACTTTGCACAGTCGTTGCTTAGGCAAGATTTCATGCAATTGAGAGAAGGCGAAGAAGACCAGCTGAGTCAAGCTGTGGAACTCACAAGCAAGGAGCTCGAAGTGATCAAACTCGCGCTTTCCGGCATGGATCGCAAGGAGATTTCCCAGGAGCTCTGCATAAGCGAGAGCACCGTGAAGTCACATCTCTCGCACATGTACCGCAAGTTTGGTGTGAAGCGCTACAGCGAGCTTGTAGCACTTGCATCGGAACTCGGCATCTCATAGAAAGCAAGCGTCTATGCAAGCATCCAACCGAGCGCACTTCATATAACATTAGCAATCTGGATTTTCGCTAGAAAAAGATTGAGAGAACGCACCCCCTACCCTTTTGTATTGCCGAGGCCTAAGCTTTATCCGTACAGCCTACTAGCAGCGCTGACTGCGGTGGTGGGCAAGCATGGCGAGGAAAGCGGAATGAGGTCGATGATTATGGGGCGGAATCGGATGATTTGCCTCATTGCTATAGGAATGCATCTCCCCGTTTGCGGCAGCATCCCGAATAGGGCTCCCTAAGGGTCGCTCCGAAGCGCCTGGCCACCTCATTTCTTCCTCGCTTGGAGCAATGAGGCAAGCCCGGAGCTGGCGGCGCTCCCTTACGCGTCTTCGCCGCCTTCGGTCTCGCGAACGCCCAGCTCGCGCAAGTAGGGTCGCCCCTCTCGGTCCTCGAAGACGTTGACGCTCTCTGCGAAAACCGCCTTGGGGCACGCCTTGTGCGCCTCCCCCAGACGGTTGAGCGGAATGGCAATCGAAGGCACCTGCGCATCCCAATCCTGCGATACGCGGCATGCTCGCGCCCACGCACGGACCGCTTTCGCGCCCTTGCCGAAAGCCTTTGCGCACTTCAGAAGCTTATCCCCCTCATCGAGGGAAAGCCAGGGATACGCGGCCTGCAAATCGGCATCCTCCAGAAACGCCTTGTTTTGCTGGAAGATCTGCCCCGTGTTCTTATTGTCCGAGCTGCAATAATGCACCCCCAGCTCAAGCTTCTGCTCGTCGGCGTACTCGAGCAGCGCCAGCGCCTCGGCTTCGCTGCCCGCAACGGGAACGCCGCCGCCGTACCAATAATCGTACAGGTAATTGAAGGGGTGCTTGCGCAGCTCGAAACCGCGCGCGCGGAACTCTTCCGCGTTGCAGAGGGGAAAGCAGAATTCAAGCAGGTTGATTCCCCGCACGCCCATCGCATCGAGGCGCGTGAGAAGCGGCTTCATCGTAGCGAGCGTGCCGGGAATCACCGGCATTTCAACCATGACATGCGGCAACGAGGACACAGCAGCCGCCATGCGCTCGAACACGGGCGCATCAGCGCTCGCGATGTCTTCGGGCTTCACACTGAAGCGAATCTCGTCGAGCCCTGCCTGCGCGAGCTGTCCCAAGCACGCATCATCGAGCAAATCGCCGCACGTATACAAGCGCAGGTGAGCGGCGGGATACAGCTCGCGCGCCCGCTCGATGAAGGCCACGACCTGCTCCTTGTGCAGCAAAGGCTCGCCACCCGTGATGGCGAGGCAGTCGAACTGGGCGCCGGCATCGTGTGCAGCTTCAAGTTCGGCTACGATATCGCGTCGGTGGGAAAGGAAATACTCGTAGTGATCCTGGTTGGGATTGAAGCAGAAGTAGCAATGGCGCGTGCATCGCAGGTCGATGAAAAACGTCGCCGTGCGCTCGCCGGTGCGGCACGCCAAGCACGCAGGAGATATCCACCCGCGCCACAGGGAGCCGTCCCCGTTCTCGCAATGGCAGCCGCAGGCACGGGCCACCTGTGCCCGGCGCGCTCGGGAACAGGATTCCGAAACCTCGAAGGGAACGCCGAAAGCGGCGACCGCTTCCTCATAATCGCGTTCTACCTGGTTGAATGCTTTCGCGTATTCCCGAACGTCCATCGCAATCCCTATTCGCCAATATGCCCCATCAGCCAATCGAGCTGCACGCTATCGACATGGGCAACCATGACGATGCCCTGGGCAAATGCGGCATACAGCCCGCGCGCGTCCCGTTCGATCACTGTTTGAGCGAACGCGTTGACCCACGTGAGCACATGCGCTTCCAAAAAAGCCTTGGAATCCTGCAGCGCCTTCCGGCATTCGGAATCGCGCCCGTCGGCATATGCCTCGTACGCGCGAGACCCCATGCAGCTCAGATATCCCAGCATAGCCGCAATGTGGTCATCGGGGAACTGCTTTTCAGCCTGAAGTTTCAAACCGGCGGCATGATACGCTGCGCGAACGTCGAGCGTGCTGCACTGGAACAGCGTCTGCTCGGTACCCACGTACGGCGACTCCCACATATGAACATAGCGGTCCCCGGGAATCTGGAAGAGCTTCGCGTAGTCGCCTTCCATCTCGGGCGCAAGCGCCGCCACGGCATCCGAAGACAGGTCACCGTGCTCGTCATAGCACGCCAGAACCTCCCTCGCACAATCGTCGAGCGAGCGGTCCATCTTAGCGAGAGCGCACTTGCTGTCAACGGACAGGTCCCCATCAGAGATCACGGCAGCCTCGCAGGTGAACATCTCGCGAGCCTGCGAACCAAAGAGCTTCGCGACGAAATCGGGCGAGCAGTTGCCGCCGAAGACCGCATGAAGCAGATCGTAGAGGTACGCGCGGCGGGCAAGATCCATACCGATGCGGCTTTCGAGTTGTTGATCAGGCATAACGCCGCTCCTTTCAAGGGAAGGCCGCCCCCTTCCCGCCGCAGCGAGAACACGGGTAGCCAACTGTTCCAGTGAATACTACACGACAAGAAAACGCCGCGCCACAAACGAGATGCGGCGCGGCGGCAAATGAAACCCCGGTTTTACCAAGTCAACTCGACAGCAGAGCTATCGAACGCAAGATCTTTGGTCTTGACGAGGAGGTTCGGCTGGGTCAGATCGGGGCTCGGGAGCGCCACGATGGTGCCCTTGTCCAGATCGTTGCCATACTTCTTGCGAAGCTCGTCAACATCGCCGGCGTCAAGCGCACGGTTCGGGCAACCCGCAACGCAAGCGGGCTGATCGCCGTTGGCTCGCAGACCGTAGCAACCGTCGCACTTGCCGGAAACGCCCTTCTCGGGGAAATACTGCGGATGGCCGTACGGGCAGCTCATCACGCACATACGGCAACCAATGCACTTATTCTGGTCCTGAACGACAGTGCCATCTTCAGCCTTGCTGATCGCACCCGTCGGGCAGTTGGCCAAGCAGATCGGGTTCTCGCAATGGTTGCAGCTGCCAGAGTAGCTGTACGACTTAACGTTGGGGAACGTGCCGACCGTGTAGCTCTTCACATTGCGATACAGGGTTCCGACCTCAAGACGATTCTTGTCTTTGCACGCCACTTGGCACGCGCGGCAGCCGATGCAACGCGTCATATCAAAGTAAAAACCAAAAGCCATGATTCCCTCCTTAGCCAAGATTCAGGATGCGTGCATCGGTGTAGCAGTCGTCTTCCAATGCAGGGCCATCGTATTTCTCGAAATTGCAGTTATTGTTGTTGTAGCTGGTCACACCGCAGCCGGAAATGTTGTTGCCGGTGAGGTAGTTGTCGGCGCCGCCCTCGTCGATGCCGGTCTTCTCGTTCAGGCGAACCCAAGAACCATGGGGAATGCCGACTTCGCCGGGCATGAGGTTCTCCATGCAGCACGCCTTGCGCAGCACTTCACCGTACTTCGTCCAGATGCGCACGGTGTCGCCGTCCTCGATTCCCTTCTCCTTCGCGTCGGAGGCGTTCAGGAACACGGGGTTCGCCCAAGCCTCGCGCAGCCAGGGGCAGTTGTCGAACACGGAGTGCGAACGGCGGAAGTAGTGCGGGTTGAACAGCAGGTACGGGTACTCGCCCTTCTCGCCATCAATCTTGCCGTCCTTGAAGGTGGTCTCGTAGCCCGTGCCGGGAACGAGGTACTCGGGGTACGGCGCGTAGGTGTGGTCGCACAGGCCGATACTGTTGAACAGGTCGGCCTTCGCCTGGCAGGTGATCTCGAACTTGCCGCTCTTGGTCTTGAGCGGGTTCTTCTCAGGGTCCTGAATGAACGAGGCGTAGCCCAAAAACGAAGAGTACTTGTCGTCCTTCTTGCGCTCCACCTGATAGCCGCCGTTGGAGACGAACTCATTGAGACCCACGCGGCCGGTCTGGGTCTTGCCCTCGACGCCCCACTCCTTGATATCGGCCTCGGTGACGGTGACGAGCGGCACGTACTTGCCTGAGTCGTCGTCCGCGATGACCGTGGCGCCCGCGATGCTGTTGAAGAACGCCTGCTTCGGGCTGATCGGGTACACCGTCTTCGGGTCCACGCCGATGGCCTCCATGATCAGGGAGTTGATCTCGACGTCGGTCTTCGCTTCGAACAGCGGCTCGGTGACCTGCGAGAAGCAGAACAGGAACTCGCGGTTGGAAGCGGAAAGGCCACCGGGGACTTCCCACTGGGTGGTGACGGGCAGCACGATGTCGGAATACATCGCCTGCGTGGTCATGAACTGGGCCTTTGCCAGAACGAAGTCCATCTTGCGATGCGCCTCGATGCCGCGCTTCATGTTCGGGCCGGTCTGCAGGTAGGCGTTCTCGTCGTGGATGATGCAGTGGATGTCGCACGTGCGATCCTCACCAGCCTGCGAGCCCTTGCCAGAGTACCAGTCGCCGACCATGCGATACTTGCCGGTCAGGCACGCTTCCCACACCTGAGGTCCGGGGATGACGCCGTCGATCTCGTTCTTCTGGCTCGGATAACCCGAGCTGCCGCCCTTCACCAGGGCGGGGCCGCCATTACCGGCGTTTGCATGGTAGTTGTTCGCGGTGCAGTTGCCGGGCTTGCCCATGTGGCCGCCCATAGCGCCAAGCGTCATGAACAGCTGCGGAACGTTCTCGCATGCATCGCAACGAGCGGCGGCGAAGTTGTGAAGCAGCCACACGTTCTTCTTCTTGCCGATCTCGCGAGCGAACCACGTGATCTTCTCAACGGGAACGCCGCAGATGGCAGATGCCCACTCGGCGTCGTGCTTCACGCCGTCGTACTTGCCTTCCAAATAGTCGGCGAAGTTGACGTCTTCCTTCAGGTCTTCAGGCTTGTGGTCGGCGTCGAAACCGACGGTGTACTTGTCCAAAAACTCCCAGTCGACGATATCGCCCTCGGCCTTGTCCAGGCGGATCATCTCGGAAGCGACGCCCAGCAAGAACGCCGTGTCGGTGCCGGTGCGGATGGGAATCCACTCGGCGTCGAGCATCTGGGCGGATGCCGTGTAGATCGGGTCGACGGTGATGAACTTGACGCCCGCTTCCTTCGCGCGGATGTAGTGGTAGCTCGGCGTACCGGCGGCAGACCACGCGGGATTGGACGCGTAGAACACGATGGTGTCGGCGTTCAGCATGTCGGTACGATCGTTGCACACGCCCGCGTCGGTGCGGGGAATGCCGATGGTGTCGGCGGTATTCAAAAGATAGGCACCATGGGAAGTGGTGTCGGCGGTGCTGGTGTGCCCTCCCCATGCCAGAAGCGGCGCAAACGCGAGACGCGAGCCGTAGCTTCCCAGCAGAAACGCCTGGTTGCCGTACTTCTCCTTGATGGTCTTGAACTGATCGCCAATGTAACTGATGGCCTCATCCCAGCTGATGCGCTCCCATTCGTCCTTGCCGCGCATCTCGCCGTTCGGGTTCTCTGGCGACCAAGTCTTGCGCTTGATGGGATACTTCAGGCGATCGGCGCCGAAGCACTGCTGCTGCTGCGCCTTGCCGCGCACGCAACCGCGCTGCTGCGGATAATCGAAAGAGTCTTCGTGCGTATCGTCGGTCTTCTGGCGAATCACCGCGCCATCTTTGACCATAACCTTGTTCATGCAACGGCCGCCGCAGTTGTGCCAGCACGCTGCAGACGTCCATTCGCCGCCCTTCGCGGGATCGATGGGCATGCCCTTTGCGTCGGTGGCCTCAAGGCTGGATTCCGCAGAGCAGCCGGTCGCAGCCAGACCCGCGACGCCAGCCATAACAGCAGCAGAAGCACCCAAGAAACCACGACGGGAAATGTTGTTCGTACTCACTGTTGGTTCCCCCTTTCTGCTTTCCTACATTGCGCAGGTCGCGTAGAAACCGTAGCGGGCAATGGCAACGCCAATCACCAGCAGGGCGCACACGACGATCGCGAGCGTTTTCTTGTTGCTGAACTTTGCGCCGGCAAACACCAGGATTGCGGATGCAATCGGAGCGATGGCCAGGCCCGCGATCTGCATGGCCGGGTTCAAGCCCGCGCCGGAGACAGCGGCGATTTCGAGCGCCAGACCGACGGCGAGCACGACGTCGACGGCGACCAGCGTGTACATGACCGGCTTCTCGGCGATGTCAGCCGAACCGAAAGCGGCGCACAGGCCAAGGCCCATCGCCAACGCACCTGCGACGAACGTCAGAACGGTCGCGGGAGCGTTGCTCCACACGACGTTACCGTACACATCGATGTAGGCCGTGCCCATGAGCACGATGACGAGCACCGCCGCAATCGCGCCGATAACGCGCAGAGCGAACGGGCTGTCCTTCTTCACGAAGGTGATGATGAGGTCGATAAGCGCCAGAATAAAGAAGATGCCTGCAAGCAGCACTTCCTTGACCATGCCGGAGCCGAAGTTGACCGTGCCCGCGCCGATGGACGCAAATGCGCGGGAAAGGCTGTGGACGTGCGTCGCGGCGGCGATCATGCCGATGGCGAACAGCACCACGACGACCAGAGGAACGAGCCACGGACGCTCGCCCTTGCGGGTGCGCTGGAAGCAAGTTTCGAACACGTAGGCTCCTGCCGCTAGCCCTCCCAGCAACGTGAACAGGAATAAGGATTCAAGACCCATGTTTCCCCCCTTATCAATTCTTTGGCACCCGCGTCGTGCGGGCAACCCTGCTTTGCGGAACGTGCCTCGCCCGCACGTTCCGCCTATTCGACAAGCAGCTCATCCATGTGGCGACAAAGATGACCTTTCACCGAATAATTACCCAGGATCTCAGCTGGTGATCCTTTTCGTGGATTGTAACAAAATTGTCGCACGACAATCAATAGTGTCGTGCGACAATTTCAAGTGTAACTATTCTATCTTACAGATAATACTTTCGCTGGGAAACTTCGCCGGGCTCTGCGTACACGCCGTCGCCGGCTGCTCGCCAGTCCCCATGCGGCCGCCGTCGTCGACTACTTCACGGGCCGCCGGTCCCCGCGCGTACCCCACGATGGCTGCTTTACTCGCCTAGTTCGTCGGCTCCTCACCAAACTTTATGGGCGCCCGTTCCGCCTGCCTACTTCACGAGCTTTTCGCTCGGCGACTTCGTCGGCTCCTCACCCGGCTTAGCGTTGAAGCCGTCGCTGTAAGCACTGGGGACCACCAGTGCCCCATCGTTGTCCTGCATGCCCTCGTAGGTGAGGTGCATCTTGCGAAGCGTCAGGGCGATGTCGTCGTGGCTGTACGATTGCGCGACGTCGTCGAGGATCGCGGAGATGTCCTTCTCGGCCTCCATCAGCGTAATGCGCGCGCTCTTGCGGCATTCGGCCTGCGCTTCAAGCGAGATCACATTCTGAAGTTCCTTGGGGATGATGAGATCGCGAACCTCGACCGACACGATAGAGATGCCCCAGTCCGACACCTTCTGTTCCACAGCTTCGCGAAGCTCCTGGTCAAGCTGATGACGGCGCATGACCACGTTCTGGAGCGACGCGCGGCCGATGGCATCGCGCAGGGCCGTTTGCGCGGAAAGCGCCACGGCGAAGTGACAATCCTGCACTTCGGTGCAGGCCTTTTCGGGGTCCCAGATAACCCAGAACAGCACGGCGTCCACGTCGAGCGGCACAAGGTCGCTGGTCAGCGCCTCCTCGGCACCAAACGGCGTGGCATTCATGCGCTGGTCGACGCGCAGCGTGCAGAATTCGAACAGCGGGATGGTGAAGAACAGCCCCGGGCCTGCAAGGCGGTCGAACCGGCCGAGGCGCATGACCACGACGCGTTCCCAGTCCATGCACACATGTACCGAAGACAGGACGGTGAGGCCCACGATCACGGAGACGATGATCCCCGCGAACGTGAACTTGCCGAGCGCGAGAATGGATGCCGCAAGCACAACCGCGAACGCGACAAGAGCGAGCACCACAGAGATCATCACCGCGCCGTTTCGCGTGGCTTTCTTCGTCGGGTCGGAGCGATACGCGTCCGCCGCAACGCCGAATTCCATTTCGGAGCGGCGATACGTGTCCTTCTGCTCCTGAGGGCGTGTCTTATCCTTGAGCTTTCTCATAATCCTTTTTCATCCTCCTTACGCACGAAGACACCATCTTCGGAATGTCGTCATATGCCATGCCGTTTTCGAGGCATCCTTTCACGAACTCTTCGACAAGCGCGTCCACCTCCGGCGCGGGTTTTAAGATAGCGTCCGGATCGTTCACGAACACGCCGCTGCCGCGCACCGTAGTCACGTAGCCGTCGCGCTCGAGCCCCATGTAGGCCTTGCTCACCGTGTTGTACGCAATGCGCAGTTCAGCTGCATATTTGCGCACCGTCGGCAGCTTCTCGCCCGGCTTGTAGAAGCCCGATGTGATGAGGTAGGCCATGCGATTGCGCAGCTGCACCCACATCGGCAAGTCGCTGGACTCATCGAACGAAAACGGCGGTATTTCTTTAATCTGCTGCTTCACGTTTCCCTTTTCTTGCACTTACCTCATATGTCCGTTGTCTCTCCCCGCTATGGCGAAGGTGCCACGCCGCATGCGACGATGGCGATTCGAAGGCAAAGCCCTCCGACCAGCGCCAATGTGGCAATTCCCGCCGCACCCGGAGTGGGAATCTCCCGCTTGCGCGCCAGGGAAACTGTTTCCACAGCAAGAGGAATCGCAAGTCCGCAAGCGACGAAACCTGCCCAAAACGTGGTCGACAGGTCGCCTTCGAAAAGCCGCATGACCGCCATGGAGGCGCTCCCCTTCCCGAAGGCAAGCAAAGCGACGATGGAGACTATCTCAATCAGGATGAACGCGATGTCGATCCAGGCGAGCAGGCGTGCCATGATACGTGTCACGCGCACATCTTCGCAGGTGCAGGCCGCAAGCATGACCACTGCGCAGCCGCACGAGAGCGCCGATGCCGCGAACAGAACGGGTAGCCACGCCGACTGCCAGATTTCGACCGAGATAACGCTTTGAAGAAGCAAGCCAGTGTAGACCATCACGATGACCGCAACAGGAAGGCCTATCGCCTTTGCAGCGAACGATACGGCGCGCGCCCATTTCGGCAGCACGAAAATGGTGTCGGCAAGGGAGATTACCAGGAAGACGGTGAGCAGCGTCAAGGCGAAAGCGCCGATGGAGACCAGGCTGCTCGTCGGGTACAGGAACAGGAAGAAGAATGCTTCGGGGCGTCCTAGGTCTGCGACCAGGCACAGCTCGCCTGTGAGGACGACGATCAGGGCGGTGCCGTACACAAATCGGCGAATGCGCTTGTACGTGGGCTCGGAAATCACCGATTGCGGCGCAAGGAACGCTCTGCCGTACTCGCCGCGGCGATGGTCTTTCACAGCCTTGACGACGTCGAAGAGGACGGTGAGCGCGAAGGCGCCGGCGGCGGTTCCGCCCAGGAAAAGGTAGATGGCTATCAACTTGCTGAAAACCACACAGTCCCTTTCTTGTTGCCGCTTCGCCTGATTTGCCAACAATAATCTACCACATGTTTTGCTCGAGAGGCGCATTTGTCGCACGACAATTTGGATGCAGCGA
>OLOM01000822.1_pt1 | contig 22912 bp, 20 predicted proteins | sample 1672531 | NCBI WGS metagenome assembly OLOM01 (sample SAMEA3136696, study PRJEB25190) | human gut metagenome | reverse complement strand
TCCATAATAGAAAAAATTCCTCCAAAAGGAGTGAGTTTCTCAGATTTTATTTGTACTTTTGCCATGTCATTCAGAGTTTTATTTGCTTTTTATTTGCAACACTAAGATAAGTGAAATTTCTGACATGGCAAAATCCTGAGCAACTTTTTGTTGCTCAGGTACTTATAAAAAATATTAAATTATAGTGTTGCGGAATTAAGGATCAATGTATACAAGTACCTATTTTTGGCAGTTGTCTAACTGTGCCAACCTTTTCTTGATGTTTTATGTTGTTCAGAGAATTATTCATGTGACTCGTCAAAAATGGATAAGTATATTGGCTGCGCCAATTATTATAATAGTCTTGATTAAGCACTCAGTATATACAGCTGAGATTTATCCGTCATTTTGGGGATTATGGGTCATTTTGAGTATTTTGCTTTTGGAGTATAAATCTAAAGAAGTTGCGGAAAAAATGGCCTATGTGTCATTCATCTTGTTATCTTTTATTAGCATTGCCGGTTCTGATTGTGGCATTATGAAGTTGATGCCATATTGTGCAGCTGTAACTCCGATTTGTCTGTGCTGGAATAGAAAAGCGGGGGGTCAAAATACGAGTGTCAGCTATATGATGACAATTTTGCTTCTTGCATCGATAGTCATTAATATGCTGGATATGCGTAAGTATTCTGCAAAATTGGATAATCCGTGTTTGTTATATTTAAGAATTGATGAAAACAAGAAAAATGACTATCAAATCATCTTGAAAGATATCAAGCAATATGGAAATGAAGGCAATAATATATATTATGGAATGAGATACGGACATACAATGTATGCCTTAACTCATTGCGTACCGCAGTATTATAGCTCATTTTGGATGTTTAAGGATGATTATTCTGAATTGTCAACGGTTACAGGACTCATGAAGGATAACCCAAAAATGGTCTTGTTTGATTTTACAAAATCCAATTCTGATTTTTTTAAGAATCATGGTTTGGCGGTTGTTGCGAAAACAAAATATAGTAATGTTTATAAGACAAAAAAATAAGAATATCGTACAGAATGTCACAAAATACACAAACAAGTAACAAACGAATAGCCAAGAACACATTGTATCTCTATTTGCGAATGTTCATATCGTTAGCTCTTTCTTTAGTGACTGGGCGAGTGGTGCTTCGCACATTGGGAGTAGATGACTATGGTATCAATGCCGTGGTTGGAGGCGTGGTAGGTATGTTTGGAGTCATACAGGTTTGTATGATTGGTGCTACCTCTCGTTTTATCACCTTTGAGCTAGGACGAGGAGATGAGAAGCGATTGAAAGATACTTTCTCTACCACATTGACGATTCATATCGTTATAGCTTTGATTCTCTTTGTCATATTGGAAACTGTAGGATTATGGATGGTCAATTATAAACTGGTGATACCTGAAGGGCGTATGTTTGCAGCCAACTGTGTATATCAGTTTAGCATTATCTCCTTGATGTTGGGTGTAACGCAAACTCCTTACAGTTCAGCCATCGTAGCTCATGAAAAAATGGACATCTATGCCTATTTTGACATTTTGAACACAGTGCTAAAATTGGTCATCATATATTTGCTCTTAATTGGCAATATGGATAAGTTGATACTGTATAGTATTTTGACTTTCTGTGTGTCAACATTGATGATAGCACTCAATAGAATCTATTGTGTTCGCCATTTTCCAGAAACACGATACCATTTCATTTGGGATAAGTCTCTCTTAAAACCAATTTTTGCTTTTTCTGGATGGGATATTTTGGGCAATGTGGCAGTGATGGCTAGAGGCGAAGGTGTAACTCTGCTCATCAATATGTTTTTCGGTACAGCCCTAAATGCGGCGGCAGGTATAGCTAATACTGTCACAAGTGCAGTTGGTGGATTTTCTGGTAATATCATCATGGCTGTGAAACCGCAAATCATTAAAAGGTATGCTGATGGCGAGTATGACGCAATGATTAAGTTGACTCATGAGGGAACCATCCTTTGTTTTGCCTTGATGACTTGCTTGTCAATACCTTTAATGTCAGAGATTCATTTTGTATTGAATCTTTGGTTAGGAATGGTTCCTGATTATGCCTGTATATTTACCAACTTGATATTGCTCTTTAGTATTATCGGTTGTATGGGCAGCATAGTGATGAATATTGTTCATGCTACAGGAAGGATTAAGAAAACAAGTCTTACCAATGGATGCATATATATAATGGTAATCCCGATTACCTATATTGCTTATAAGTGTGGGGCTCCAGCATGGATTCCGTTTGCTTACAATGCTTTTGCCTTGTTTTTAGGAACGATGTGTAATATTTATTATATGACAACTTACATTCCTAATCTCAGTACCATTGGCTATTTTAAGCATACCGTTGTTCCTTGTTTTTTGCTTTTTGCTGTTGTCGGTATTCCTGTACTACTTTTGCATTCATATATGGAAGAGGGATGGCTTCGTTTAATCCTGTCGATAGTAATCACTGTTTTCTTGACCGGAATAATCAGCTTCAAATTCTTGATTGGCAAGGAATTGAGAGAAATGATGATCATTAAAATTAAGGAAAAAATTACAGGTAGAAGATAATGAATAATCTTGTTTCAATAATTGTTGCGGTATGGAATGTTGAACCATACCTAAGGCGAAGTTTGGATAGTATTCTATCTCAGACATATCCTTATTTAGAGGTGATTTTGGTGGATGATGGCAGTCCTGATAATAGTGGTAAAATCTGCGATGAATATGCTGCTAAAGATGAGCGAATAAAAGTGATTCATCAAAAAAATCAAGGGGTGAGCGTTGCAAGACAGGTTGGTCTTGATGCTGCAACTGGTGATTATGTGATTCACTTTGATCCAGACGATTACGCTGAGTCAGACATGATAGAGTGCCTTGTGTCAGAGGCGGAGCGAAGTAAGGCGGATATGGTGACATGCAATTATTTTACTGTCGATGGTTGGGTAAAACGTTGTCAACATCATGGACATGATGATCTTTTGCAAAAGATGTTTTACAAGAAAGTGGTGATTAGCTTATGGAACACTTTGATAAGGCATAAGTTTATTATAGAGAACCATGTAGCTTTCTATCCATCTTGGTTGTCTCATTCTGAAGATATGCTCTTTCTTTTTCGTTGTGTATGTGCAGGTGCGGTTGCAGTATATTTGGACAAAGCCTTTTATCATTATATAATAAGAGGGGATAGTTTGGTAACTACTCATTCTAAGAATAGCTTCCATTCTAATGTAACTTTAATAGAGGAATTGGAAAAAATGGTAAATGCTAAAGACTATGATGATTTGTTTCAGTTTAAGCGATATACTTTAATCTATGCCTATGAGAGTCGATATTGGAAAGAAATGAAAGGTCTATTCCCGGATATTCGTCATCGCTTAATCGGGGAGGGCAATTCGGACAGATATAGTATCGAATCTCAACTGGCTCGTTGCATGAAATATCCTCCTTGTCTAGTATGGATAGAAGCAAAAATTCATAAATATGCTATGTTATTTGTTGGAAAAATGGTACATCATCATGAACATAATTAAGAAAATCTTTAATCGCTTGAAGGCTGAGTGCATTTGGGCGAAAATGGGATTCTACACACGATTTGTATATTATCGTAGAAATCCGTCACTCGTGTATAAGCCTTCTCATGTGGGGGGGGCAAATATCAGACTTTTGTGATTTGGCTGTAGTATCTTTCAATAATTCAAAGGTCGTTGAGTACCAGATAAGGTCGCTCAATAAATTCTTCAACTATCCTTTTCGTTACACGGTATATGATAACTCTACAAAAGAAGACGTGTCGGCAGAGATACTGGCTATTTGCAAAAAATATGAAGTAGGATATGTGAAACTTCCAAGACAAGAGTTCTTGCCAAAAGGTTGGGGAAGTTATTCACACGGAATAGCTTGTAACTATCTATTCCGGAAGTTTGTGAAATTTGGTGGTGCCAAGTATTTTATGCTCCTTGATCATGACCTATTCTTGGTAGATGATTTTGATATTTCAAAGAAACTAGAGGCGCAGTTCTTTTATGGAACAAGGCATGGCAAGAAGCTTTGGCCAGGTCTTTGGGCAATGCCGATGGAAAAATTGCTGAAAAAAGGAGTTGATTTCCGTCCGTCTTTGCATTTGCATGGTGACACGGGTGCTTGTAATTATTACCGTTACTTCAAAGGATTGGATTGGAGTCAGTATCAGATAGTAAAGGATGTTCATTGTTTCTTGGATGACAAGGATGATGATATTTTCCGAAACGGCTATTCTATTATGGATAACCGTTGGCTCCATTGCTGGAATGCCTCAGATTACATGGGTAAGGGTGTCGATAACAAGATGCGCAGAATCTATGAAATGTTGGATGAGAAACTGTAGTAGAAGAAATGCGAATTAAGTATTGTTTTGCGTATGGAGATTTCAATTGAAAAAGACATAGAGCATTTTAATGGACATTTACAGAAAAATGATCATGTGATATTCTCGGCACCTTTTGGTGATGGTAAAAGCTATTTTCTTAATAAATTTCAGAGAGATTGCTCAGATAAATATGTTTTTGTGACTTTATATCCTGTAAATTATCAAGTTGTTGATACATATGATGTTTTTGAACTTATAAAAAGAGATATATTAGTTCAAATTATTGCTAATAGAGTCTATGTTAGTGAAGACATCGATATACCAGAAAGTATTTATGCTTATTATTATATGCTACATTTTGGGAAAAAAATAGAGATAGAAGATATGGTTCCCCTTATGGAAGTATTGAACCTTGATGAGAGCATAAAAGCGAATTTTCTTTCTGCTGGAGCTATTTGGAATGTTTTTCGTAAACTAAAAGATGGTTATGATGATTATAAGAGTAGAATTGATCAAACAAAAACAGAGTGCAAAATCGATAATTATCTGAAAGTTTTCTCAAAAGGTAAAGGGAAAATCTATGAGTTTGACATGATGTCTTTCTTGATATCTTCATTTATAGAGCAATACAAACAAAATAACAAAGAAAAGCAAGTTGTTTTATGTATAGAAGATTTGGATAGATTAGATCCTGCCCATGTCTTTCGAATTCTTAATATATTGTCAGCTCATGTGGATAGACAATTTATTTCATTTGATGAACAAGAGAAATTTGGTTTCAGAAGAAATAAATTTGGTTTTGACAAAATGATCGTAGTTTGCGATTATCCAAAATTAGAATCTTTGTTTTATCATTTCTATGGGACAGATGCTAATTTTGATGGTTATATTTCAAAATTTACTTCTTCAAGCCCATTCTTTTATTCTTTCAGAAAGAGGGTTAGTGATGAACTTTTTGGAACAATTGATGAACTTATACGTTTTGATGTGGATGCTTTGCGTAAAATACTTAGTATTTCAGCTAAAATGAGTGCTAAGATTAATAATCTTAATGTTCGCACCTTAGAATATTTAATTTCCGATTTGGGAAAAGATATAAAAAGAATGTGTATTACTTTTCCAGACCAAACAAGTGATTCTGTTGAAAATTTAAAGTTAATACAGGTCTTTGTGATTTTCAATAGATTAGGAATTATAGGTTCTGATAAAGAAGATTGCTTAATAGAGCTTTTTCAAAAATCAGGCTTGCATATGCTCATAGACATCGGACGTTTTATTTTGTTTGGATTGCCAGATTTTACTGATTCGATAACAGCTACGCAACATATAAATGGTGAGGATAGGGCTTTGATTATTGAAAAAAATAGTGAGGGGGAACTTACCATATCTATAGGTAATATTTATTTGCCATCAAATAGAATAAATTATAAGAATATAATAGAGCAAGTAAAAAAATATTTGATATGAATATGAATTTATTTTTGTCTGATAATAGTTTGGAAGTCGCTTTGCTCAGAAGTTCACTAGCCTTTGGCTTAAATGAAAATCTTCAAAGAAGCCGTTCTTTGTTTTTGAGTCAGGTTATTTCTTCTTTGATACTCGCTAAAGGAGCAATGACTTCTGAAGAATTGTGTGAGGAGTTTAAGGCGAATTTTGGTCGAGTTATAAGCCAAGATGCAGTAAATAGTCATTTGGACAAGCTAACAAATAAAAAGAAAATTCTTAAGAAAAATAAGGAAACGGGCAAGTTTGAGATAAATGCAGTAACATCTTCTAATATTGATAAGGAGTATGGAGAAATGCAAAATCAGACAAGCAAACTTATAGATGAAATAGTTGATCGTACCAAAAGATTAAATGAAGGAAAGTTAGAGTCTGATATAACTCTCCTAAAGAACAAAATCAAAGATGCGTTGACATATTTCTTTAGGTTGTTTAGTTTGGATTTGTTGGATTGTGTGGAAAATGTTGCCGACAAAGAATTTATTGTAAAAAAACTGAGGGGTAATCTGGATATAGCTGAAGCTGATGCCTTGATTTTGTCATTAAGTCAGGTAATAGATGAAGAGGTCAAAAAAGCTGGAAGTGTATTGAAAAAATGGGCAAAGGCGTATGTCTTTACCCAAATAGCACAGTTGGATCCTACTTTGAACTCATTTGAATTAACCCAGTTCCGAAAAAAGACATTTATATTAGATACAGAAGTAGTGCTGCATTGTTTAGTGAATAAAACAAGATTTAGCCAAGAGTATCAAAAATTGGTCGATACGTTACTTAAATGCCAATGCAAGGTTTATGTTCCGACCGCTATATTAAAAGAGGTCGTCCGACATGTAAAGACATCCAAAAATAGTTATTACTATTTTAAATCGTCTTTTAATACCGTTCCTGATGAAATTCTACTTAGTACGATAGCAAATGTATTTGTAGAAGATTTTTATAACACGTCTAAACAGTATGCATCTTTTGATGTCTATTATGACAATTATTATGATGAAGATGCACCGGAAGAATTGATAAAGAGACTTCTACATGATAAGTTTAGAACTATAGAGTTTGACTGCAAAGTTGTGGAGAAAAAGGATGAATATATAATAGCTGACTCAGAAATTATTGATAAATATATAGAAGACATTTATTATGAGACAAAAAACACGGCAAAAGGTGCAAGAAGATTAGAGAGTGACAATAGAGCTATTGCAGAAACTGATGCTTATATTTATTTAGGAATAGCTGATAAGTTGAGTGAGCAAACTTGCGTAAAGAATGAAAGAGACATCTTGAATAAAGATTTATATTTTGTCACGACTTCTAATCGTGCATATAAATGTGCGATGAAATATAATTTGCAAAGAGATGTATGTACCAATCCTAACGTCTTAATCGGTATATTGGCAACAATTGGGCAATTTAAAGGGGAGAAGACCTTGAAATTGTTTGAAAACCCTTTCTTGGTGAATGCAGCTCAAGAAACATGGGAAGACATACATAATGCGGTAGAATTTGGACTTAATCTAAAAGGCGCCAATGTATATTCTTTGAAAAGAAAATTGGAAAAATCTCTAAAAAAGTGGATTGCTTGTCGGGACGATTCATCCAATGCAGATGAAATTGTCCAAAAGGCAAAATCTATAGGTATAAAAAAATATACTGGAGATTTATACAATCGTATGGAACTTAAAAAACTTAAAGAAGAAAATGAACGTCTTAAAGCGGAGTCGTTAAACAAAGATTTAACTATAAAATCTTTAAAAAAAGAAAAAGCTAAAGGGGCTTATCTTTCACGAGTAGTTAAGAAAAAATGAGATAATTTTATAATACTTTTATAATATGGAACTTATCGGAAATTTTGATAATTTAAAACAGGACATTTTTGCTTATCGTGTTTATGATAAGCTTAATGGAGTCTTGAAAGATGAAGATAGCTTGTTATATTATATGTTTCCAATTTATAGTGGCGACATAGATGTTGACAAAATTCAAGCAAAACTAATTCTTCTTTCAAAGAGTTATGGCATATACTATTTGGATCATGTAAAGCCGAATGAAAATCTTTTGGAAGTAGAAGAGCGAATCAATCAACTGTATAGTTGTATAGCAGGTTGCTTCCTTAAAATTCCTATTCTGAAGAAAGGTCGAAATGCACTGAAATATGATATTGTAACTATTATCATATCATCGGAAAAACTCAACGTATCTGATGATTTTGTTTTGTCAACTATAGAAAATATTAAAAATGTATTGGATGAAAATAAGGTCTCTATAGAAAAGGATGATTTCAATCTTATTCAGAGTTGTTTAGAAGGTACAGTAAAAACAAAGAAAAAAATAGATCGCAAAGTTGACTCATCTAAAGTTACGAAAGGTGGTATCTTAAATGAAATAGAGGAGTACATTGCTCGTTTTGATATAGAGCAGAAACAGGCTGCGCTTTCTGAAATTGAAGGTCCACAAAGAATTCGAGGATTGGCTGGGTCTGGAAAGACAATCGTTCTGACGCAAAAAGCAGCCATCTATCATTTGAATCATCCCGAAGATAAAATTCTCTACACATATTATACGAAATCATTACATGATACGATAAAGGGGCATATAGATAGAGCATATCGTTATTTTTCTGATAACAAGGAACCAAATTGGGATAACATTATTATTTGTCATGCTTGGGGTAGTAGCTATACGCCAGGTGTATATTCTATGGCTTGTGCTGATAATAATGGAGTTCTTCTCAATTTTTCTGATGCTCTGAAGATCAACAGTAGAGATCCTTTAGGCGGAATATGCGATACTCTTATGAAAAGAACAGAGATAAAGCCGAAATATGACTTGGTCTTGATAGATGAAGGACAAGATTTTACATCACCCTTTTATCAACTTTGCTACAAGTTGTCTAAAAACAAAAAAATAGTTTGGGCTTATGATGATTTTCAAAATATATTTGATGTAAAAATTCAGGATGAACGTGAAACGTTTGGTAAGAAAGATGATGGGAGCTATTACGTTGATTTTGAAAGGGATAAAATGTCTAATCATGACATAGTTCTGAAAAAATGTTATCGAACGCCTCGATTGTCCTTGATTGCAGCATTTTCTCTTGGATTGGGTATTTATAATGAGAAAGTACTTCAAAGGCTAGACAAGAATGACCATTGGAATTCTTTGGGATTTCATGTAGAAAAAGGCAATTGCAAAACAGGAGATGAAATGGTTGTTGTTCGACCTGAAGAAAATACTCCAAGCTATTCTAATAGTAAATTTGGAAAAGGATCTATTAGGTATCGTTGTTTTGCAGATATGAACGAAGAGTGTAGATGCATTGCACGAAGTATTAGTAATGATATAGTTTGCGAAAATCTTCGTCCAGAAGACATTTGTGTTATTTGTTTGGACAGAAAAAACATTTCGTCATATTTTTCGAAAATAGATATGTATTTAGCGCAAAACAGCATCGATACATTTAATTTGGCTATGTTGGCAGGTAATTATCTGTCTTTTACTAGGGAAGGTTGTGTGACGCTCACTACTATAAATAAAGCCAAGGGAAATGAAAAAGGCGCAGTTTATATTTGTGGCGTGGATTATGTGTTTTCCAATGCAAATAATGTAGTTCTTCGTGATATGATGTTTACGGCGATGACTAGAACAAAGGGATGGCTAGTTCTTACAGGAAGTACGTCGGATTTTGATCAGTGCATACAAGAATTGACCAAGTTGAAAGAAAATAAGTTTGAATTACACTTCATTCAGCCTTCAAGGGAAGAAACTCGAACGATAGAGAGTCATAGTCGTGAGCAAACTGATATTTTAGATAAATTTGGAAAAAACATTGAGCGATTAAAAAATACTGGAATGACAGAGGAAGATATTCTCAAGCAACTGCAAAGACTTTTCAGAAATGACAGATAGAAGTTTTGATGTTCGAATTGGAAAATATGTAGAACCTTTCTTGAAAAAGATAGGACTATTCCAAAGAAATATCTATAATCCAAAGGATCATTATACCAAAAGAGTAAAAGAAATATCGAGAATAGGATCTTACCAAGAAATTTATAACGAGGTGGTAAACACATATTCTTATGATATTCTTTTAAAGGATGGTTCAGTCTTTCAATTTCATAAGGAGGATGAGGAAGAAGTGTATCGTTATTGCTTCATTCAAAATCCACGAATGAAACTATCTTGGGAAGATTTTTTGCACAAGATAGGTTTGGAAGAGAATGAAGAACAACCAATTTCTGAAGTGATGCAATGGCAGGCTTATTACGATAATGACGAAGATGATTGTTTTGATATAAACAACTATCCAGTCTCTATAAGGTATGATGCCAGTGAAAGCGAATACGTTGAAGGTGAGCATCCATTTTCTCATTTTCATATAGGAATACATAATGATATTAGAATTCCAATTTCTTTAATCCTTACGCCAGAAATGTTTACGGAGTTCATCGTAAAAATGGTATATCGCAAAGAATGGTTGTATAAAAAGAATGATAATTATTTTGTTGATTTTCATTCTTCGGTTAAAAAAGGTTGTAAGCCTGTAATAATCGACTTTTTATCGGATTTGGACAAACTAGATTTGTACATGAAGTAATATTTTGAAATGGGATATTTTTATGCTTTGACTTAACTCTTCCTTAACGAGGGGGTATAAAGTTCTAAGTATTAATGAGAATAAAAATGTAAAATATGGTAACACGGTTAGTTATAAAGCAATTATATGGTCATTATAATTATGACCTAGATTTTTCACAGAATCTAAATGTAAAGATTCTGTTGGGACCTAATGGGTTTGGTAAAAGTACCATTTTAAAAATATTGAATAATTTGATTAAATGTAACCTTTGGTATTTTAATTTGATAGATTTTGAATCTATTAAAGTTGAGTTTGAGGGAGGTCATATTGTCCAAATAGAGAAATTAAGTATTGATGAGCCTGTTAAGGATATTAATACAAGAAATATTACAGAGTCTGTGTTTTATTATTCATTATGTCGTAATGGGGAATTAACTGAGATGCGATCTCATTTCCAACTTTCTGCTAATTATATCCTAAGAAAAATTCGACGTTCTTCTACAGGTTATCGCTCGATGAACACAATGGGTGGTATTGATTTTGAGGATTACCTGATACGTTATTATAGCTTTGAAGATGATGATGCTCTTCCTGATGCATCTAAAGAATTAATCGAGTTCCTGCAGAAAAATAATTCGATGTATGTAAAGGAACAGCGTATTCAGTATGAAGATATTGATGCTTACGGACGTAATTTGATTAACAAATATAATGTAGATAAAATTGCTGAAGATTTAAATGAGCTTATAGTAAGCTATCAAGAATATTTTGGATCGCAATGCCAAACTATAGATTCGGGTTTCGTTGGTCGTTTGTTATCTAGAGAAGGGAAAGTTTATTCTAAAGATGAGTATGATGAAAAATGTAAAGCACTCAAAGTAGTATTGGCACAGTATCATAAATTCGGGTTGGCTAACAATCTAAATTTGGATTATCGTTATGACGAAGAATATGCTCCAATATTAAGCTTGTATATTGATGATATGTGGGGTAAAGTCGATGCATATAAGGGACTTATTTTACGTTTGACGTTTTTGGATAAGTTTTTAGCTAGTAAAGATTTGTCCTATAAGCATATATCTATAGATACAGCACATGGTTTGACTGCTATTGATGTAAATGGTAATATTATCCCTTTGCATAAACTTTCAAGTGGCGAACAGAATTTGATAATTCTTTATTTTTTCTTGCTATTCAAAGCTAAAAAGGGGATGTGTGTGTGTCTGGATGAGCCTGAAATTTCTATGCATGTGGCTTGGCAGGAAACAATGTTGAAAGATTTGAAAAATATAGCAAAGGCTTTTGGTATTCAGTTAATTATAGCTACACATTCAATAGATTTCATAAATGGAGATTGGGATGATTGTGTAGATTTGTTTGAGGCAATGGATAAAAAAAATGAATTATAATCTAAAAACAAGGGAGACTCCTGATAGACTTTTAGATAGAATTGTCAGAACACACAATACTCCTACTAATTCACATAAAATAGTATTTTTGGTTGAAGGTTGGTATGATGTGCTTTTCTATGAACAGTTTTGTGTTTCGCAAAATGTCTATATTCATAAAACTGATGGCTCAGAAAAGATGGATTCGCTTATACCGCAATTGAAAAAGCGAAACTATATGTATTTGGCGATACAGGATTCTGACTTTGAAACCTTTGGACTCAAAAAAAATAAAGATGAGAATTTGTTTTTTACAGATTATCATGATTACGAAATGACCTGCTTCTCAGATTCAGACTTTTCTAGGAGGTTTTCTGACGAGATAAAGAATAATTATAATGTTGTAATTGATTATTCTATGATGAGTGATGATTTGTTTTTGCTTTCATGCTATAAGGCTTGCAATATGGTGAATTCATTAAAGGTCTCTTTTAAACTTATTGATACGTATGTACCAGTACTCCGGAATATAGGTCACTATGACATACAGAAATATATTGATGGAAATCTTCAACAAGGATTTGTTCAAGGCTTTATTAGAAGTACTTCTGGTCTAAATAGCGAAAGGTATCATTTACATAATGGACATGATTGGCTAAATAGAATCTGTTATTACGTGAATAACAACTCTAATAGCAAGATTAATGAGGATACATTGCAAGAAATGTTGCGAAATTTATATTTGTTGAGTGATTTTTGCAAGACACAATTATATCAGAGTATTGCATTGTGGGAAAATGCACACAAAAAAGTGTGGATAGATGAAAACAAATAAAAGCTCTTTTTCAATATGAATAATATATTTAGACGTGCCAGTAATGTCTGTCATTACTTGGCTAAGGCTTTACCTACCGATTGGTATTGGTTGAAGCGGAGTGTGAAGAATTCCATGTTGTACCGAGGCGAGGAGTATTTGGCTAATCGCCTGCTCATCATGGGACATAGTGTGGAGAAAGGAATTACGATGCCCAACCGACGATATGGATTTGGGTATGGAGTGGTTCGCTTGCTCATATCCTTGTGTCAAGAGTATCGTGCCCAATATGGCTCGGAGAAAGAGGCGTTTCAAATCGCATTGGATGATTTGCGAGAATACTTGCAGATACATCAAGAGGAGAATTTTGAGTTGCCTGAAGACATCGAAGAGGGGATAAGGAAGTTGATGGCTTTCAAGACAGGAACGGGTGTCGATTGCAAGATGGTGACGAAAGAGGAGTTCTTCGCTTACTCTGATTTTGCCTCTTTTGCCCATTCTCGCCATACAAGCCGTTGGTTCTCTAATGAAGAGATTTCTGATGAGACCATCGAGAGTGTGATAGAGTTGGCTAATACAGCTCCCTCTGCTTGCAATCGCCAAAGCGTGCGAGTGAAATGTGTGTCTGGTGAAAAGAAGAATGAGATTCTGGGCTTACAGAATGGTAATCGTGGGTTTGGTGAAAAAATCAACAAGTTGCTTGTCGTGACGTTCCTGCAACCATCATGGGAGTATGACATACAGAGTGCAGGATACCTAGATGCTGGTATCTATACCATGAATATCTTGTATGCCTTGCATTATCATCAACTCTGTGCTTGCACCTTAAATGCTCATTTTGAAGTGAAGAATATAGAAAAAGTACAGCAAATATTGAAATTGAGTCCTTTGGAGGTTCCTACTGTCTTTATTGGCGTGGGGAAACCATTGGATAAAATGATGATAGCTAAGAGCGAAAGAATAGATGTTAAGGATGTTTTGGTTTTTATAGATTAATTCAACTAATAGTTACGAATTATGGCATATACAATAACAAAAGATTTAGTTTCCATATTAACTCCATGTTATAATGGGGCGAAAATAATACATAGACTCTTGGACTCTGTCCTTCAACAAGACTACCCTTGTATAGAAATGATTGTGGTAGATGATGGCTCGACAGATGAAAGTAAAGAGATCATAGTTTCTTATTATGGTAAATTCAAAGAAAAAGGCTATTCTTTATCTTATATTTACCAAGAGAACAAAGGGCAGGCTTCTGCTATAAACAATGGCTTGAAGAAAGTTACTGGTGAATTTTTGATTTGGCCAGATTCAGATGACTTCTTTTCTTCGTCTTCTTCTATTTCAACCTTTGTGTTGTCTTTTGCGAAATTAGGTCAGGAGTATGGAGTTGTGCGCTGCTATGCTAATGTATTGGATGAACAGAACTTACATATTCTTTACCAGAGAAAGCATAACGTTGATAAAGAACGTATATTTGAAGAGTATTTTACATGTATAGAATCTATAGCAGGAGCTGGTTTGTATATGGTTCGAATGGAAGCTTTTGATGACGTGAATCCATCCCGAGATATATTCTCGGAAGAAAAACCCCAGAATTGGCAGTTGTTATTGCCAATATTGTATTTCTATAAAATTTTTACGATAAAAAAGCCACTTCATAACATTGTCGTTGTTTCCCATTCGCATTCTAGAGAAAAAAAAACATATAAAGAGCATATTGCAGGATTTAATGGATATTTGGCAATTTTGAAGAATACTTTATCCAAAATCAAGATGAATTCTTCCGATAGAGATAGATTCTTGGAAATATGCGTGGTGCGTAATATATTGGATAAATTGGACATTGCCTTAAAATTTTATCAAAGAAAGGAGGTCGTTAGATATATTAAACAGTTAAAAGAGCATAATTATCAATTATCGAGTGGAAAAAAGATAAAGGTAGCTCTTCTCATCCTAAGTCCTACATTACTTCGAATTATGACGAAGGTTGTTAGAATGGTAAAAATATTATAGCGTGTATGTTTAATTATTTAGTTTCAATTATCGTTCCGATCTATAATAGATGTGAGACACTTAGAGTTTGCATAGATAGTATCCTAAGTCAAGAGTATGAAAATATAGAAGTTATATTAGTTGACGATGGAAGTGTTGATGGTTCGTCTCTTATTTGTGATGAGTATGAAAAGCAAGACAAAAGGGTAAAAGTTCTTCACCAAAAAAATTTGGGAGTAAGTAAAGCTAGAAATAATGGTCTTGTAATGGCAAAAGGAAGTTGGGTGACATTTGTTGATTCAGATGATGCTGTCTTACCAAAACATATATCTCAGCTTGCGTTATCTCAAGGCTTGTTTGATTTAGTAATGGTTAATCGGGCTATGGGGATCATTGATAATGATGAAATCGTTGTTAAAAGTGATTTTTGCACAGGGCTGGAGAACAAGCAATTATATGGACGCAAAAGTATTATAGGTTATTTGTTCGGCGGTCATAATCCTTATGCTCATGCTTATTATGCTATTTGGGATAAGTTCTTTAAAAAACAAATCCTCACCGAGAATAGAATTTTCTTTAACGAAAGAATGTCTTTTGGTGAAGATCAATTGTTTGTATTGGAATATTTACAGCATGTAAAATCTTTTATGTTTTCAAATGTTGGTACCTATGTCTCAACACCTTTAAGCAACTTAGTAGTAATAGGTGAGCATCTTGGTTATAAACTAAGATCGCCTGAAGAATACTTGTATTGTTTCTTGAATAATTATCAAAAAATGTCAGATGTTGCTAAAGAAACGAACTTGAATTCTGTGAAGGGGTATGCTGTCAATTATATTGTAAATCGTCCATTGCATAATATTATATATCGTTATTTGCAACCTAAAAATTTAAACAAGTTTAGTCCTGTTAGATTGTATTTTTTTATAAAAAGAAGAATAAAACCAATTTATAGTGTAGAAGTAACTGATTTAACGCTTATCCAAAATGAAAAAGATAGCCGAGACGTGGCAAGAATTAAGCAAAATCAAATAATTATGTTGATGTTGAATGTTTTTTTAAATGAGACAATAAAATGGATTAAATCTGCAATAATACGAAGATGGAAACGAATTGTAAAGTAAAAAAAATGAATAGTATTGAAGCTTTCCGCTTCATTTTTATGTTGATGATTTGTATTTGGCATTACAAGAGTACTGAGTATATGGCGCATGGGTATATGGCGGTTGAGTTCTTTTTCATATTGTCAGGATTGTTGATGTATTTCTCGGTTAGCAAGCCTAATGCCTTAGGCGTTTTTGATTATACATTAAGAAAAATGAAACGCTTTGCTCCAGATTGCTTATTCTTGATGGCATTTGTCTATCTTAGGCATATGATTGTTCCTGCACTGCTTGGACGAAGGTCATTTGATTTCTCTTGGACTTTACAGGCTTTACCTGAAAGTCTGTTTTTGCAAAATACAGGGGTTTATCTTGGGGGGGCGAATTTTCCCATGTGGTATATGAGTGTTCTCTTGTATGGTGGGGCACTGGTATATGCATTGCTAAAATATAACAAACGGTTGGCTTTGTCTGTTGTTTTCCCTATAACGATTCTTTTGGGATATACTTTTATATTTAGTATGGATAAAAGAGGACGAATCGATAGTTTTGATTTATATGGATGTATGTATGTTCCGATGTTGCGTGGTATTTGTGACATGTGCTTAGGAGTTGTACTTGGCTATGTCTTGGACAAAAGACAATCGTTGATTAGGCAGATTAGGCCTTGGGTGATAGATCTACTAGGCTTGTTTGCGTTAGTACTCTTCCTCGTATTTGCTTTTATGCAGAGTAAAGATTGTTATGATAGATATTTGCTGATTGTGGTGCCTGTTGTATTGCTGGCATGCTGGCAGAAAAATTCATTGTTCAATCGTGTTCTCAAATCAAATGTTTGGGCTAGGTTAGGAGGTATCTCATTCCAAATGTTGGTTTATCATGGGTATATTGTTATCCCATTTTATATGACTTTGAAAGAACATCTTTGTGTGGAACTTCCAATATGGTTGGATGTGTTTGCTTTTTCTATAGTCTGTACATTGACGTGTTGGATTTTGAAAATGATAATATATAGGATTAAACCTATTATGATTTCTATTCTGCTTAATAAATAATAATGATGAATATATCTCTCATCATCCCCATTTATAACGCCTCTTCCTATCTCTCCTCGACTTTAGAGGCTCTTCTTTCCCCATCCTCCCCATCCATCGAAATCATCTTGGTGGATGATGGAAGTACGGATGAGTCTCCTGCTATATGTGATGAGTATGCAAGGAAAGATGGGCGGATAAAGGTATTTCATGAGGCGCATTCTGGTGTGGCTCATTCTCGTCAGGTTGGTCTGGATCATGCAATTGGTGAGTATATCCTATATGTCGATGTCGATGACCAAGTGCAGCCTGACATGATTTCAGAGATGTATCAACTGGCAGAAGTTCAACAGGCCGATATGGTGATTTGCGATTATAGAGAGTTGACACATCATGGGGAAGTTTATCATGCTCAGAAACCTACAGCTCTTGATGGTGTGACCATCCTTGATGACATCTTGAATGGTAGACTTTATGGTGCTTTATGGAATAAGATGATGCGAAGGGAATGGCTTATGAAAACTAAGGCTTCATTTCCCCAAGAACTGACCATGAGAGAAGACCTGATTTTTTTAAGTCAGTGCCTTCCTTATGCTCAAAAGATAGCTTATATAGCTAAAGCCTATTATGGTTATGAACGCAGAAATACATCTGCATTGACAAGTAACTATTTAAATGAATCGCCAAGCTATTATGATCAGGAAAGCCTGTGGGTGAGTCTTATTCTAAAGAATAAATCTCTCTCAAATAGTATTCGTTTGCAATTGGAGCGTTATTATTTTAAACTTTCATACATTACTTTATTAAAAGGATTGTTTGATAAACAATTATGGAACGATAGATTCAAGTCGCATGAGAATTTATTGGATTATGGTTCAGGTTTTAGAAAAACTATAGTAAGTTTTGCATTCTGCGGCCATTTTCGTATAGCTCAATTCATGCGTACCATTATCTCAAAAATCAAATCATGAAGATAGGAATATTAACTCAGCATTTCTTGCTGAATTATGGAGGCATCATTCAGAATTTTGCTCTCCAACAGGTACTTATGAAATTAGGACATGAACCCCTAACTTTTGAACATGATACTTGTTATAGCCGTACACGATGGTTTTTACGAACTGTAAAGCATATACTGAGGAATCGATCTTTTAGAAATCTTCCTGTATATCCTATTTACAAAGGACGCATCGGTAACAAGAATTTTATCAAGTTTGTACTTAAAAATATCAAGTCGGTTCCGGTCACGGACTTTACTCCTTCGCTGACTGCACAATATGGCATTGATGCCTATGTCGTGGGAAGCGATCAGGTATGGCGTCCTGCTTTCAATCTTGGACCTCGATTGGGTAATATGTTCTTGAATTTTGCTGATGATAAGGTGAAGAAGTTTTCGTATGCTGCATCTTTTGGGTGTAAGGAATGGGAATATACGAAAGAACAGGAAAAAGCTTGTTCAAAGCTTGTCAGGCGGTTTGATGCAATATCTGTACGTGAGGCTTCTGCTGTAGATTTGTGTAAGAATCACTTTGGGGTTGATGCTTCCTTGGTGCTTGATCCTACATTGCTGTTGAACAAGGAAGATTATGAAAAAGTATGTAATAATATTCCGAAAAAAGAGAAGCATATTTTTGTTTATTCCTTGGTCGTTGGCGAGAGTGTGATGAATGTCGCATCAAAAGTATCAGAGGCTAAAGGCTTGCCGATTGTAGTGAAAGAAGCAGGAGGAAAAGTAAAGAAAGAAGATACTATTGAAGATTGGTTTGCTGAATTCCGTGATGCAGAATATGTCGTTACCGATTCATTTCATGGTATGGTCTTCTCTATCATCTTTAATAAGCCATTCTCTATTGTTATGAACCCAAGCGGAGGCAATGACAGGTATATTTCTCTTTTATCTCAGTTAGGTCTCATGGAATGCATTGTAGATGAAAAATTAACTCCTTCAAGCGCAATAATAGATTGGGAGCAAGTTTGTAGCCGATTGAATGTTTTACGTGAAAGTAGCTTATTATTTTTGAAACAGAATTTACGATGAATCATTTTCAAAAACAAATATCTGAATCCATATCATGGTTAAGATTCCCACTTGTTTTGATGGTGGTGTTTATACATAGCAGCGGATTTGGAGAGTTTCAAACAGATAGTTTTAATTTTAGTGCATTAGCCGATATAAACTTATATGATTTTTCGAGAATAATGGTTTCTCAAATTCTCTGTCAGGTTGCAGTACCATTATTTTTCATCATATCAGGTTATCTCTTTTATACTAAATTTGATATTCAAGGTTGGAGTTGGGGGATCTGGATAAAAAAAATAAAGACTCGTACTTATACATTGCTCATACCTTATCTTTCTTGGAATATACTGAGATTCGTATATGACGAAGGGCTATGGCTCTTACAAACAATACGGCATGGTGAAAGTATCAGTACAAGTGTTTGTCTAATTTTATCTAAAATCTCTCCCAAAATATTCTTTAATTATGGATATACGGATACTGGTTATATAAACTGGAATCATGAATTAACGATGATGTCTGTCCCAGCTCATACTCCGTTTTGGTATGTTAGAGATTTGATAGTATTAATCATCATGTCGCCTTTAATATATTTTCTGTTGAAACGTCTTATGGGGGGGCAAATTCTTATTCTTTTGGCAATATATATAGCTATGCCATTTGATAATATAGATATACGTGGTCTTGTTTTCTTTTCGATAGGCGGATATATACAATTGTTTTTCCAGAAAAATAGAACTGAAAATGTTAAAGTTTCAAGCTCTCTTTGTGGTTTAGGTATGGGACTCTTCTTATTACTGAGTTTTATTAATGTGTTTTACCGAAGCATTTTGCCTATAACTGTTTTGATAGGAATATCAGCTGTTATTCTTTTATCCTTGAAATTATCTTCAAGAATAAAAATCAATGAGCAATTGTCAAAGAGTTCGTTTTTCATTTTCGCCTTTCATATGTTTCTTGTAGTTATGGTCAATACTTTGTACGGAATGAGTCATTTGGAAATCTATAACGAATTTGTGTTACTTCTTTTGTATTTAGTACTACCTATAGTCTATTGTATATTATCTTATTTCGCATATCGTTTAATATGTAAAAATAGACATCTTTCATTATTATTATTGGGTAAAAGAAGTTGATTATGAATAAATTATTAATATCTGTTGTCATTCCCTTATATAATAAGGAGAAGACAATAGAGCAATCTTTGAATAGCGTTTTGCTGCAAAAAGGTTGTGAGTTTGAGGTTGTAGTGGTAGATGATGGATCTACAGACAACAGTGTTGAACAAGTTATAAAGATAAATAATCCAAAGATAAAGTTGGTAAGTCAACCTAATGGAGGACCAGGAGCTGCCCGTAATACTGGAGCCAAAGCTGCAAATGGTGATTGGCTTGTATTTCTTGATGCTGATGATGAACTATTGCCAGATGCATTGAAGGGTTTTGCTGATGCCATATTAGCTCATCCTGATGTGGATATATTTGATGCCAATAAATATATCTTAGTGGGTTCCAATAAAACCTTGGCATATCATCCATTAAAAGGATATGTCAAGAACCCTTTGAAAGAGTGTTTCTTCAGCAGAATCCTACCCGGTAACGGAAGCTCTGCTTTTCGAAGAAATTTCTTTTTAGAGCACCCATACAATGCAGCTATACGTAGATTCGAAGATGCAGAAATGTTGATAAGACAGTTGTCCTGCGCAAAGGTATATTCTTTATCTTTTCCTACTTTGCTTTTTAATAGAAATTTTGCAGAAGCAAGTCATCCTCGCAAAAATGTAATGGAGGATTATTTCGCTTATTTAGATTTTTCTAAAGGAGGATTTTGGCGCAAAATGTGTGTGTATCGTACTTTCTTGGAGGAACGAGTACTTTATCCAGAATATGGTAAGAAACACTATGCCAAAATGTATAAGCGATATGATTGGCTGATCATGTATAAACTTTTAAATTGGATTGCTAAATTCTTAAAGAAATAATTATATGAGAGTTTTATGGATTGGTGGCTCTGGGCTTTATGTTCCGAGTCATGCCTCCAAAGGAGGATATAACGGTGGTGGATGGGTTGCATCAGTTCAGAAAGAGTTAATGCAGCATGACAATATTACTTTGGGATTCTCTTTTTGCAAAGATGGTGAACCCACCAAAGTGGTTCAAGATGGAGTGACTTACTACCCTGTACCGAATCACTCAAAGTCTAAAAAGGATAAAATAATTGATTTGTGGAAAATTCATGATGTTACTCGTGATGAAATACTTTGGCCATATTATGAGGAAAAGTTTAAAAAGGTTATCGAAGATTTCAAACCAGATATCATTCAAATATTTGGTTCTGAACTATATCAGCAATTGGCAGCTCGAGTGACAGGAAATATCCCTACAGTTCTACACATTCAGGGCCTTCTTTCTCTTTATGTTCACATATTCTTGCCTCCAAGTATTTCAAAATGGCAGTATTATATGAGTGGAAAGGGGTTGAAGGGTAAGTATCACAACTATCAATACTTGGCTTATTGGAATCGTAGCGTTCATCGTGAGAAAGCCATATTGAAAGCTGTACCTCACGTGATAGGTCGAACAGATTGGGATAAGCAAGCTATGGCTGTTTTGAATCCTGAGGCTGAGTATCACTATGGGGGAGAAATACTTCGTGATATATTTTATGAGGAAAAGAAGCGCCAAATTCCGCGAAATAAGCCAGTAATAACAACTACCATTTCTTTTCCTACTTATAAAGGATATGATGTTATTTTAAAAACAGCCAATATTCTTAAAAACGAGATAGGTTTGGATTTTGAATGGAATGTGTATGGTAATGTACAGCCAGAGTTTATGGAGAAACATACAGGTTTGAAGCACGAAAAACTGAATGTTAATCTCAAAGGTGTTGCTTCTGCTGAGGTTTTGCGAGATTCATTGCTTAAAAGTACATTGTATTTTCATTCTTCATACGTAGAAAATAGTCCCAATTCGGTGGGTGAGGCTCAGTTAGTTGGTATTCCTGTGGTTGCAAGTAGAGTTGGTGGTACAGACTCGATGGTAGAGCATGGAAAGACAGGCTTTCTTTATCCTGTAACAGACCCATATATGGCTGCTTATTACATCAAGCGCTTGATTGATAATCAGGAAGAGAATGTTAATATCGGAAAAGCAGCGAGAGATACTGCTATGGTAAGGCATGATCCGCATATTATTGTAGATCAGCTATTAGATTGTTATACTAAAATTACAAAATAGTATTTCTATGATACAGTCAAAAAAGGAGTTAAAAGAATATCTTTTGTTAGAAGGAAAGAATTACCAAAGCCAAATTGAAGGATTTAGGAAGAGGTTTTGGATGAATCTCTTTTCGAATCCAATCTGTGAGCAAAAATATATTTGGCTTTATATAAAGACCTTACGGTTGGTAGAGTATTATGAAAACCTTAAAAATAGACATAAAATATTCTTACCGGTTTATGTGTATTATTTACATAAGTTGCGCAAATATTCGCATATAACGGGTTATCAAATACCCCCCCACATTATCAGTAAAGGTCTTACTATATGGCATTGGGGGCCTATAATCATTAATCCTTCAGCATCGATAGGAGAGAATTGCACAATCTATCCAGGTGTTTTAATAGGTCATAAAAATCCAGGAGAAGGGTGTGCTGTGATTGGTAATAATGTCTTTATTGGCGCAGGAACTAAAATTATAGGTCGTGTTAAGATTGGCAATAATGTAATTATAGGTCAGAATTGTGTAATTACTAAAGACATACCTGACAATACAACTATTGTTTGTGGAGAAAATCGGGTGATAAAGAAATAATTTGTTTGTTGATAGTGTCACCATTGGTGATAATGTGAAGGTTCGAGCATGTGTGCTGATAACTGTTACTGATGCACATCCAATGAAGGCACAAAGTCACCTCCGATTGTAATAGAGGATGAAGTTTGGGTAAGTGTCCATTCTATCATTCTCAAGGGAGTCACAATTGGGGGCAGAAGCATCATTGGAGCTGGAAGTGTGGTTACAAAGAGCATTCCTGTTGATTGTGTGGCTGCCGGAAATCCTTGTAAGCCTCAAATCCGCAACCTATAGGGTTTCGTGGGAATTTACTTGTAAAACGAC
>OLOM01000820.1_pt1 | contig 22921 bp, 16 predicted proteins | sample 1672531 | NCBI WGS metagenome assembly OLOM01 (sample SAMEA3136696, study PRJEB25190) | human gut metagenome | reverse complement strand
TTCATATTGTGCGGGCAACACAAATTTATCATCATGCTTATCTTGATAGTATTTGTTTGTAGTTTGGCCTTTAGAAGTCATGTATTCATTCTGTACTAAAAAATTATATATTTCTTCAGATTGTTTCTGAGATAATTCCACTAATGTACCATCATATTGTTTTACAGCAATTCCAGTAAAACTAATTGGTTCAATAACTCCAAACCTATAATTATCTTTTTTAAATTCATTTTGAAGTGAACTTGCAAACTCTTTATAAGACTCATTCGCGATAACACTTAACGTATTGTACTTTGAATCTAATACACGCTCACCATTCTGATTTACACAAATACGTAAACCACGACCAATCTTCTGACGTTTTGTCATTGTGTCTTTTGTTTCTACTAATGTACATACCTGGAACACATTCGGATTATCCCAACCTTCTTTTAATGCTGAGTGAGAAAAAATAAAACGAATAGGTTCATCAAAAGACAATAAACGTTCTTTATCCTTCATAATCAATTGATAAGTTGTTTCATCATCATTTGTTGTTCCACTTGAGTTTTTAACTCTTCCCTTACCATCATGTGCAAAGTATCCATCATGCACTGCACCAGGATCTGTAGAAATATAATCACCATATTTTTCTCGTAGTACTTTATAACGTGCTTGATTTATTAACTTATTATATTCTTCTTCAAACCAAATTTGATAATCACCTTTTTCGTCATTTTTTGAATAATCACGATATTTACTAACTTCATCTATAAAAAATAAACTTAATACTTTTATACCTTGTGACATCAAATAAGTCTCCTTATTTAAATGCATTTCAATTGTTTCACGTATTTGAGCTCTTTTCATAGCTGCATCATCAACATTACCAATACTATCACCAATGTACAGTCTCTCTCCATTTGAAAAATCAACGAATTCTTGACCTGGTACATCACAAGAAATATTATCAATGATAAAGCCACATTCTTTGTAATAATCCACTTCATTTGATAATTCCCACAAATCGTCTCTTGTTTTAGCTGTTACTGTCTTTTTATCTATAACACCTGTTTTCTTGTTATTTACATAGATTTCTAAGCGACAAGAAAATCCATTTTTATCAGATACACTTAACAGTTTAGCATATGGTTTTGTACTTGCTTCATTACTAGTAATAGAAGCTACTTCAATATGTTTAACTAAATGTTCCTGGTATGCATCAACAGGAGTTAAACGATACATCAAGTTATATAATTCTTTATGTGTAGCAGAATAACGTAATGTACATAATGGATTCAATGAAGCAATTGCTTTTTGAGAAGCAGATGGCTCTCCTTTTTTACTTTTCTTTTGTGAATCAACCGATTGTGGCTCGTCAATAATTAAGATTGGATTAGTCCCAACAATCAAATCAATAGGTTTATTTCCAGATAAAACCTTCTCATCATCTTGCACAAAAATATTAGTCGATTTATTAAAAGCAGCAATAGTCATTACCATTATTTCCACATTAGTACTTGTAGCAAACGTTCTAACATCTTCTAAGTGCTTTGAACTATATTCAAAATAGTGGTAAATTGCATTATCATATCTTTCTTTAAAATGATCTTCCGTTGCTTTCAACGTGCTTATAACCCCTTCCTTAATAGCTACACTAGGAACAACAATTATAAATTTTGTAAATCCATATCGTTTATTCAATTCCAGAATTGTTTTTATATACACATATGTTTTACCAGTGCCAGTCTCCATTTCTATTGTAAAATTCTTTTTCTGGAGATCCTTAGTCATCTGAATATCATTTTTTTCCTGAATACGCTGAACATTTTCAAGCATAGTAAAATCGTCAATACTATTTTTATTAGAATGGCCTATATAGTAATCATCCTCTATATTTGCAACTTCTAACCAAGTAGTTTGAATATCCTCAATAGTAAATAACGAATCTTTGACTTCACAGCCTTCAAAAATATCACAAATTGCATTTACAGCATCAGTCTGATATTTTTGATCAATAAATTTCAATTTCATTACAACCACCCCTAAATGCACTTAACATCTTCTACACCCGCGTGTTTAAGATTATAAACTGCGTTAATTTTAGCATTATCATTAAAGAATCCAGATTCTTTAAAAACAACGTTTTTAGGAGCTAATTCTCCAATAGCTGTTACATCTTCAGCTGTAATATTATCCTCTAAGCAAACAATCATATATCTTTTACCAACACGATACATTTGTTTTCCATTTACATTAACATTCTCAATTTGCTTATCAAACAAACCGTACTTAAGTAATATTTCATAAAGTATATCATCTTTAGTTCTATCCTGTTTAAACACTTCATTTAAATACATAGATAATTCTTTTTCATCCAATTTAGTGTGACTATCCCATTCGTTTACATTGGTTGAATCTAATGCAAAGACTTTAAATCCTATATCAGTGGTGAACTTTTCATCTGATTCAAATAATCCATCCGAAGGATGATTATTTTTCCATTCATCTTTAATTTGTTCACCAGCAAGATGAATACGTTCTTCTCCAATATCACAAATTGTATTATACCCATTTTTATTAGCAATTGATTTTTCACTAGTTTTTTCAGGAATTTGAACTAAAATAAATTTTCTGTTTTTTTGATCTTTAGTATTTAATTTCATTATTGCATCTGCAGTTGTGCCAGAACCAGAAAAAAAATCAAGAACTATGGAAGATTCATCATTTGCACCTACTCTTATTAACGGTTCCATTAATGTAGTAGGTTTCGCATATTCAAATATTCCTTTTACTTTAAACAATTTATCAGCTTCACTTGCAGATGTTTGAGAGAAACCAAACTCAGTCATTATTGTCGGTAAAGTTAACCCTTGTCTAACTTCAGAGAGATATCTTTTAAGAAACGGAGCACCTGTATTTTCACGAAAAGCAACTCGACCTTCAGCTATCCAAGACTTCATTTTTTCTTCATTAAACAGCCAACATCTTCCTTCAGAAGGATAATATAACATGTCATTTTGTGGGTTTTTAATTGGATATACGCACGAAGCAACCAATCTTCCGCCTTTACCATTTGCGCTCAAATCCGAAGCAACCCACGGACCACGGGGATCGTTATCTGGATTTGAATATCTTGATAATGATTTTTCATCCCGCGGCAATAAGCCAAGCGTAGTTTTTTCTATGTTTTTTGCATAACATAATACAAACTCATGAATTCTGCCTATATTTCTGTCATTTGGGGGTGTTGCTCTTTTTTTCCATATTAGCGTTTCCAAAAAATTCGTTTCCCCAAATATTTCATTCATTATTTTTTTCAAATTATCAAATTCTGTATCATCTATACTTATAAAAATAACGCCATCTTCTCTTAGTAAATTCTTTGCTAAAATTAATCTAGGGTACATCATATTTAACCAGGATGTATGAAATCTGCCACTAGTCTCTGGATTAGAAGATGCAGTTTGATTAACTGTTTCTTTATAATTTCCAATACTGTCGGCAAAATTATCATTATATACAAAATCGTTGCCTGTATTATAAGGTGGATCAATATAAATCATTTTTATCTTGCTATAATAAGTTTTTTGAAGTTGTTTTAATACTTCTAAGTTATCCCCTTCAATATAAAGATTCTCTGTATCATCCCAATTCTTAGATTTATCTTTGCAAGGACGCAATGTAGACGATGATGGTGTTTGTGCTAATTTAATTGATTTAGCTTTACCGTTCCAAGTAAATTGATATTTTTCTCTCGAATCATCTACTTCATCTCCAAGCATAGCTCGTAACATATCAAAATTAATTTTTCCTTCTTCTACTGCTTCTGGAAATAATTCTTTGATTTTTTGAATGTTCTGCTTTTCTAAGTTTAAACTTAATCCATCCATCTTATCCATTTATAGTTTCTCCCTTTAATTTTTGTATTAATTTCTTTTGTTTCATTTCTTCATCATATATCTGATCATCAATATCCATCTTTTCTGATTTCATTGAAGCTCTTTTATACTGTTCTTTTAAGTTGTTAATGTTTGCTTGTATTGCCTGGTATTCCTTAATAATTGATTTGTAATCAAGATCAGCCGTTGGATATACCTTAATCAAATTCAACACACCAATCTTATAGACTATTTGCGCAATTTTTGTGTAGTAGTCTTTTAAATTTATTGCTGTTATTTGACTTAGATTCAAATAATTCATTGAATCCGTATTTATCTCTTGTACAACATTATCTTCCAATACTGTTTTAGTTTGATCAATTTTACTGATTCTCTTTGGAGCTACACTAATCCATTCTTTATCCATATGTTCCATCAATAATATTGTTGGTTCTGGAAATGCAGCATGCAGTTGACTTGTTAAATCCGTTAATTGATCATTCTTCTTTAATGTAATTTGCAACACATAAATAGCTTGATAACTATAATCATCATCTCTATAAGCTCTATAATGAATCGTTTGTTCATTTAACAAGCTAACAAGATAAATCGAAGCCACATGACTTTCTATCAATCTCTTATTTTCTGGTGTTGGTTGTAATTGTTCAACCAATGTTTTTACTGGCACTCTTTGTTTTGTAAGAGCTGGTATATGTAATGCTTCTAATACACTCATGATTCCACCACCAAGAATGATACTAATTCAAAATCATTCAATCCACTAACTGTATTATCCAATAAGGTTGCCTGACCCAGCTGGAATAAAGACTGAATTCCTTTTTGTTCTACAATACCCTTAATGTCATAAACAGCTTTTTCTAATAAATCTGTATATTCAGACATATCGGAACCATTCTTTGTTTTCTTATTAAACTTTTTAACAAGACTTTCAATGGGTTCACTCTTTGTCTGACACAATACTTTATATAGATCCAATATCTTCTTTGGATTCGTATTCTTTACATGAATCGAACCATCTGAATTTACATACACTAAATAATAAGGATATAAAGAAGTGGCTAATTCCTGGCTATCTGTATGTTTCTTCTGTTTTAAACAATAAATAACACCTTCAACACACTCTTCTTTATTCTTATTTGGAATATCTGTAACTGCATAAACACCAGTAGGATACTTCTCTAATACATTTGGATTTTCTTTCATAAAACGATCCAAAGACATAATATAATCATCTAAAGTTAAGTCTGTGATAGAAATACCACCCTGTAAATCTTCTACATCTAATACTTCATTTTGAAGTTGTTTTAACTGATTTTTACGATATTCCAGGTTCTTACTTTCAGCAGACAATAAGTCATCATCACCAGTAGCTGATAAGTCCAACATAACCATTCGATTTTTAACTCTATGTTCTAGATTAATATATTCATCTAATTCCATATTTGGCCAGAAATTCACTAACTGAATCACTTTATTGATAGATCCAATACGATCAATACGACCAAATCTTTGAACAATTCTTACTGGATTCCAGTGAATATCATAGTTAATCAAATAATCACAATCTTGTAAGTTTTGTCCTTCTGAAATACAGTCTGTCGCAATTAATATATCGATTTGTTCTTTGTTTACATCCAAATGGTTGGATCTAGGTGAAAAGTGCGTTAAGATCTCTTCAAATTGATTTGAAACGGTCTTTAAATTTGTTCGAACACCACTACCACCTGTAACCAATCCACAATACAATCCATGTTCTTTTAATAGCCAATCATGTATATTGGCATATAAATATTCAGCTGTATCTGAGAAAGAAGTAAAAATAATAATCTTCTTATTACTAGTATTAATTGGATTATTAATCTTTTTAGAAATATGATTCTTTAAATCCAATAACTTACTATCCTTATCCGGAGTTACATCAATCGATTGATATAGTAATTCTTCTAATATCTTACGATCTTCTGCAAGGTCTTCTCTTAGTCTTAAGGCATCTAAATCTTTTACCTTAATTTTAATCTTTCCACCAACTTCATAATCAAAATCATCATCTTCTACATCTGAAAATGTATCATTATCTAAATCATAACTTTGTCCTTTATCTAGGATATCCATCATAATTTCAATTTGTTTTAGAATTCTTTCTAAAGTCAAAGTAAATGAATTAATAGAACTCTCTAATCGCTTAAAAATATTGACTCGCATTAAATTAACAATATTCTTTTCGCGATCCACCTGCTTAAACTTGCTGGCACCACCCTTTACCTCCTGGTCATATAATTCTTCATAATAAGCCAGTTTACTAGGAAGTACATAAAGCATTGGAGAATAAATAGATAGATGCAGTTTGGCAATCATTCCATTTACTACACTTAATGCAGGAAATTTATTGTTGATATCAATATCCGATTTAACTGAAATAGGTTTTAAACGAGTTGGAAACTCACCAATATCTTTTGTATCATAATAAGTTTGAATCTGTTTTCTACTACGAGCAATCGTTACTGTATTCAACAAATTAAAGAAATTATAATCTAACATCGGAAGAAGATTTGCCGTCGTTTGTTTTTCTTCCGGAAGTTTTGACCATTCCTTAAACTTAGCTTGTGCAACACGAAGCGTTGTTTCAATACTATTAATACCCGTTGATTCTTTAAACGCATCATCCTTATCTTCTGTAATAAACATAATCTGGTTCTTTAAATCTGCCAATCTATTATTTACCGGTGTAGCTGAAAGCATTAATACTTTTGTCTTAACACCACTCTTAATAATACGATTCATCAATTTTTGATAGCGAGTCTCTTTACCTTTTAAAGCTGTATTATTTCTAAAGTTATGCGATTCATCAATCACAACCAAATCGTAGTTGCCCCAGTTGATTGTTTCTAGATTAATATCACCCGATTTACCTTTATCACGAGATAAATCCGTATGATTCAATACATCATAGTTAAAGCGATCCTCTGCTAAGAAGTTTGTCGTACTATTTTCTCTATAACCAGTCCAGTTACTACGTAATTTCTTTGGGCAAAGAACCAATACACGATCATTTCTTAATTCATAATATTTAATGATTGCTAAGGCTTCAAAAGTCTTACCCAAACCAACAGAATCCGCAATAATACATCCATTATATAGTTCAAGCTTTTTTATAGCTCCAACTACTGCATCATGCTGGAAATTATATAGAGCATTCCATATTTTTGTTTTATTAATACCCGTACGCTCTTTAACTCTAGCCATATCATCCATATTCAATAGCTTTTCACCAAAAATATTATATAGAGTCAAATAATAAAGTAATTCCGGTGAATTTTCTTTATATAAATTCGACAAATGCTTTAACAACTCATCTTTAACATCCGTTACAATATCTTCATTATTAAAAATTTGATTAATAAAAGCATGATATTGTTCAATCATCTGTTGATCATCACTAACCGTATTAAAATCAAAACGAATTTGATTTGTATACCCTAAACCATCCTTTGAAAAGGCTACATTATTTCCTTGTATTAAATAACTACCATCTTTATTTTCAACCAGGATATTACTAGGTGTAACAGAACCTGACTTAATCACAGATTTGATTTCACCTTTTTCTTTAATAAAACTATAACACTTAGAAGCAATTTGATTCTGATCCAAGTTATTCTTTAATCCAATCTCCAAATTAAACTCAGAAACATTTCTTTCTCTTTGGTGCATTTGAAGTTCAAATTCTTTGACCTCTTTATCATTGGCAATAATACGCTTAATAAAAGTAGGTTCATTAAATAAAAACTTAAACTTACCGCTCTTCTCTAATACTTTTCTAAGCTCCTCAAAAGCATAAATAGTAAAGATAGGTGACGAAATTGTTATTATAGAACTCTCTTTTGTATTCTCTTTAACAAACTCTCCTACAGCACCAATTTTATTATTATCTAAAACACATGACATATAACCACCCTAAAAAATAATACTGAAATTATAACAACTTAATTTTATCACAAAAAGACAGATTCTAATTAAAAACCTGCCTCTATATGTTAATCATTTGTTACAGACTAAAGTACTCCTTCACAATATCATCTAACTGCTTACTTAATTCATTGAATGGTTTATTTAAATCCAATGTCTTAACCGATATTTGATTACCATGCATTTGATACATTTGATCTGGTTGTATTTCTTCATTCGTTCTTGCATACAATAACATACCTGCAACTCTATGCTTTTCATCCTTGAATGAATATTCTTTATTTTTTACATAAGTAAATATTTGATACAAATTATTCGAATGAATCGTATTTTTATCAAATTGTGATTGTGTTGTATGACTATAATACTTAGCATCTATAATTAATACATCATTTTCTTTTTGTAGATATATATCTGTCTGCATGACTGGAAGCATTTTAGTAAAATCATCATCTACTGCCCAAGGAATTTGAGAAGCTGATACATTTAATTGTGGATAATGCTTTCTATAGTATTCTAAAATGAACTTTTCATACAATCTACACATGTGTTGTTCGTCAATAAATGTAGCTAGTTTATATTCACCTGATTCTGTAGTCATCAACATTCCATCAATAATCAGCCTACAAATATGTATCAACATATAATAGGTTTGATTATTTCTATGAAAACGAACGCTTGACCAACGAACTTGTTTAGGATCGATTAAATCTACATTTGAAAAAAACAATAATTCCTTTTTTAAAGACTGTTTATATTCCCTTTTAACCTTACCGCTTCCAAGCAACAATATAGCCGTTAATTTAATGATTTGATTTAATAGAACATTCTCACTTAACTCATCATACTCACAAGTTAAAACCTGCCTATGCATAGAAGCATTTCTCATACTTTGTTGAATATCAATCTTACCTCGAAGCACTTTTAAATCATCTTTTTGATCAATATATTCCCTATATAAACCTTGTTTTAACAGAGCAGCAATCCCCTTAGAAAGAATCATCGCAAACAAATCATAGATTTCGTCAAAAGATTCAACTGATACATTTCTATAACCATCCTGCCTCAAGCTTTGAAAAGCATAAGACAACATATAATAAATATTATGAATGAAGATATTCTTATCTTGCGTCATTCAAATACTCCATGAAGATTATTTTCCCAACGCTCTACTTTACTAGGCTCATCAAACCAATATTCGTTCAACATTGGAAGAATATCAAAATCGACAATATCCAATAAAATTTCATTCGTACAAGTATCTAAATTACAGAAATAACTATGACCAATACAGAAGCCACTACCTAAAGAATCATCCTTAAGAATTTCATCATTCAAATCTTTAACTCTATCAATTAATTTATCAAATACAGAACTATTCAATTTCTGTTGATACTTTTTAAAACCATCTGTCTCAAAACCAGGTTCCATAGTAAAGAAACTAAAACGTCTTCTTAACGCATAATCAATCAAAGCTAAACTTCTATCTGCAGTATTCATCATTCCAATAATATGAAGATTTTGTGGCACTGAAAAATCTAAACCATTATATGCTAATTTAATTTTATTATCACGATAATCCGGTTCAATCAACATCAATAATTCACCAAAAATCTTACTCATATTACCACGATTGATTTCATCAATAATAAAGAAATAATCCTTGTCCGGATGATTTGAAGCTTTTTGGCAAAATTGATAGAAAATACCATACTTCATTTCAAAACCATTCTCACAAGGCTTATATCCAAGCATAAAATCTTCATACGAATAATTCTGATGAAATTGAACAAATTCAATACGATCATCATCCTTTTCTTCCATGATAGAATAAGCCAATCGCTTCGCTGCAAACGTCTTACCAACACCTGGAGGTCCCTGCAATATAATATTCTTTTTCTTCTTAAGCACTGACACAAAGCGATCATACTTAGTATCCGTTACATAAACATCATTCAAGAAATCTTCTTTTGTATATTTATTTACAACCTTATTTGTCTGAATCGGATTCTCTTCACGAATTAAATCTAGAATTTGTTCATATTCATCCTTAGTCAATTTGAACAAACTTCCCTGAGGGCTCTTGAAATATTCCATATTTTCAAGTTCTGAACAAGCCTTTAAAACAGCATAATCAACCGGTGAAGACAATGCCTCGATCTTTTTAAAATAGATTCTTTTTTCATCCTGCTCTTTCGTAATTTCTAGAATAGCAACAATCTGCTTTACAGGGTTAGATTCATAACCTATAACTAAATCTCCTTTTTTAGCATCCAAAAAATTTTGAAAAATACGTCGCTTATTCCCATTATCATTATATAAAGTATAGCTCTGTTCTTTACCTACAGGCATACTAGCCATACTCCAAATTTTTGGGTTTGCATTCAAAAACCAGTAATTTGGTTCATTTGAAGGATAAGTTACATTTTCTTCTTTAACACTTATAGATGTCTTTTCATCTTTCTCCTTAGTGTCTTTTACTTTTTGATTTACAAAATACCCAAAATCAATCGCTAAAGTCTTACATTTAGGATCTACATAACAATCATCTTCTAGTTTACTTTGCATAATTTGTTTTAGTTCCACGTCCTTACTTAATTCCAAACATATTTCATCATACAAACCCATTAGGTTTTTTATATTGTTTTTATAATCTCCTGCTTTGAAATTATAGTTACAACTTAATTCACTTGATAACGATTTTGCCTCTTCAAATTTATAAATGTAATACTTATCTGGATAACGCAACCACAAATATGTAGTCAATGTATTTTCAGTTTGAAAATGTTGTTTATTCTTATCCCAATATTTCTCTAATAATTTTTGAGATTTATTTTTGAACAAATCCATACGATTATATAAATCTATACTTTCATCAAACAAATCAATAAACATTTGTCTAACTGCTTCAGGTTCTTTCTGTGCAAACTCTTCAATCATTTTTCTTGGAAAATAATGAGAAGAAGCTAATAAATTAAACGTTTTATCCAAAGAACTTTTTAACATAGTATAAAAATTATTCGCTTCAATATCCCACTTATCTTGAAAGCCCTTAACAGCTTGCCATTTAAATTTTTCATCATTCCATCTATTACCTTTTAGCTCATTCTTATATACCTTAAGTAAATCCTGAAATTTATTATTATCAATCATAAGACCTTTCTCCATAAACTATAAAAATATATTTTCTACATCCTCCAAAGTTAATTCTTCTAACTTATCATTGGAAATATCTTTATCAAGTGATAATCTATTTGCTTGATTCACCATTGCCAATTCAAAATAATTTCTGACCTCTCTACCATTCGCAAAATTTTCATTATGAGCCTGACATTTTTGCTCAAAAAAATTCTGAGTAAAATTCAGACAATCTTCAGATGCTCTATATCCAGATTTTTTACATAGACTCTCAAATATACCTGTTAATTCATTTGCATTGTAGTCCTCAAAGCGAATAAACTTATTAAATCTTGAACGCAATCCAGGATTCGAATTTAGAAATTCCTCCATCAAATCCGGATATCCAGCTACAATCACAACTAAATCATCCCTATGATCTTCCATGGCTTTCAATAAAGTATCAACCGCTTCATAGCCATAGTCATTTTCATTTCTATTTGTTGTTAATGAATACGCTTCATCAATAAAAAGAATACCACCCAATGATTTTTGAATTACTTCTTGTACTTTTAAAGCTGTTTGACCAATAAATCCACCAACTAATCCAGATCGATCAACCTCTACTAAATGGCCTTTAGATAGTAAACCCAACTCACAATAGATTTTTGCCAATAAACGAGCGACCGTCGTTTTTCCTGTTCCTGGATTTCCAGAAAAAAATAAATGAAGAGAAACAGGGATTTGTGTCATTCCTCTTTCTTCTCTTATTCTACGAATTTGAAGCAAATTGATTAATGAATTCACATCTTTTTTCACTTCTTCTAATCCAATCAATGAATTCAATTCTTTTAAAAGCTCTTGTAAATGATCCTCTTGCTCCTCAATATGTTCAACAACTTCATTACTTTGAATTTCTTTATTTTTACTTTTAACATTACTATTTATATAACTTTTAAGCATTGTTAAATAAATATTTAAGTCACTCTTTCCATTATCTGTAACTTCACCATCACAAGCGATCAATTCATTACCCAATCTTTCAAATAAGCTAAACAATAAACTGGACTCAAAACCATCATTATATCCTTTCGCATCATAAAAAGCATTTTCTGTACCCACAAACACTTTCATTGATGATGGAACTTTTTGTTCAAAAGATACACTATAAATATTATTTTCCGCATTATACTGATTAATATCACTAGTTGAAAAATCATAACCTAAATAATCTTTAATGAATGCACGCTCTTGTGGCATGATCATACCATCTGAATGCACCAAATAAATTAAATACTCTAATAATTCAAGACGAAGACATTCTCTTAAAGGTTTATTTGAACTTTTAGGTATCGCTCCATAACATTTTTCGATTGCATCACAATAATCATAAACAATATTCAATAATTTATTTAACTCATAATCCATTTTAACACTCCCAATACATCATCCAATAATCAACTAAAATAAGTATATCACTTTAAATCCAATCAAAAAACTAGTAGTACAATACCACTAGTTATCTCACAATATACTCATACACCTTGGCTTTAATTGGCTTGCTATTTAAATTGATCTCTGCATCTATACATTTAAACAAGTATCCCTCACCTTCATATACATCCACTCTTTGTTTTGTATGCTCATCTACTTCATACACTTCACCCTCTACTATAGAATTCTTATCTTTTACAATACCTGGATAATAAATCAAATCCATCTTTCTATATCCCTCTAGTGTTGCCTTTCCTAAATACTTTGAATTTTCTAGTAGATTATGAGCTCTTTGCCCCTTCATTAATGTTCCGTACACAAATAATCTTTCCATTGTTTTTACCTCCTAACTGTATTTTAAATTCAATTGAAAAAAAGGATTGAATCATGAGATTCATTTCCCACACTCAATCCTTTGCCGGAATAATTCTATGACGCTTGCCTTTGTTATCTACAACATAGAAGGTATCGTGTATCCAAGTAATGCTTCCATATAAAAGGCCATCCGCTGTATCTACACTATAGGCTTCTCCTGTCTTTAAAAACATAATTAGATTTTGTTCTGTAATACCATGCTCTAAATTATAATGCTTTTCAGATGCAAAATCTTTCTCATTAGTACTAATTTCAATATCAAGTACATCTCTTGCATATCTAGACAATTGATGCGAAATCTTACTAACAACATTCTCATACTGAACATACGTTGTATCCTTATATCGTTTTAATTCATGCATAGTTTCATTCTTAAACTTCTTTTGCACAAGCTTCAACAAATGAGTTGTCAATAAATATACTTCATCTAAGTTTAAAACCAAAAAGATTGGATGCACCGTTTGTTGATAGCGCAAATGATTCCTTTTATCAAAAACATTATCTTGGGTATAATTGATTTCTTCTTGATAATCCACATTTTCTTCTTCAACATCACCTGCCGTAGATACAAAACCAATATCCTTATAATGATTATCCTTATCATAAGCCTTTGTCTTGCAGAAAGGAAAAACCACATTTAAGAAGCAATAATCATTATTATGATTCTTACTCTTCCAATACCCTCTTTGTTTCAAACCACCATTTAAAGTAATTTCCTTAACAAACACATTACACCCCATAAACTCATTAATCTCATTTCGAGTCTTAGGCAAATGCATAAACTTCATTAAAGAAATAGCACGCTCTAATGTTTGAAACGTAACACTCGAACTATAATCTTCAATCGAATCCCAATAATCTAATTCTTCATCATTCATTTCTACTCTAGAACGCATAGACTCATTTATAAGTATTGTTTTTGAACAATTACACGATTTATGAAGAAGTGACCAATCTATTTTATCCTGCATATAAGATGAGAGCTGTTTTTTTATCTTTTCTACAATCCCTTTATACAATTCAAAATATGCCGAATCATTCTCATACACAATCGTAAGTAATACTTGTGTTAATAAAAAGACTTCTGAAGCATTTAAAGCCAAAAAAATCGGATGCACACTTCGAGTGCCAGAATACCACAATGATTTTCTTTTACCCTTTTCTTTAAATTCTTCAAAATGAATCGGTACATTTGTATTGAATAAATTAAAATCTTGATCCCACTTTAAATAAACATTCAACTCTTTATTCTTATTATTCGTATTGTCTTTGAATAAGAATCTTGCCATATCCTCTTTGGTACGAGGATACTGCGTAAATTTAATCAACTCAATCATCCGTTCTATATAACGAATCGTTTTCTTCTCTAGCTCTTTCATACTCTGATTATACATCAATGTGGGAAACTAATCTCATTAAATAATTCTTTCTCTCAATCTAAAGTATGATGTAGCCAGAATCAAGGAGGACAAAGAAAATGACTTTAGTAATCGGCTACAATTTTAGAATTCCCGTACAAGAAACCATGTATTTTGACTTGATTGAAGGTAAAACTGACATTCTGACAATTCCTTATACAAAGGACGAAATCTTTAAGGGAGATTTTTTAACACTCTATCCAGAAACGGATACGCTTCTTCAAACCGACTTTGAGATTATTGGACACGTCAATACAATTGAAGATGAAAATGGGAATCCCATTAAAAAAGTAATGCGCGTAATGCCTTTGATTGAAACTCAAAGAAATGGTGAGCTTGAATCTTTAAATCAATCGAGTAAAGCTTGTTACTTGAACATCAAGTATTTAGAGGACATGCTAAATGTGATTCATCAAAAGATTGACTATCTCGATAATGATCTTCACTATACAGATATTCAAATCATGGACAAACAAAAAGACATTGATTATAGCGTTCTTTGTATTTATGAAACGCAACAAAAGATTGATATGCAAATGTTAATGGATGCACCAACTGTATTCTCTAAATACAGAGTGAATCTTGAAGATATGGTTAAGCTTCAAGAAAGAAAAAATAGCTTTGATCAACAGCTAAATCAAGAACGTCTTGAATTAGAAAGCTTAAGAAAAGAAGCCAAGGAAAAATCAAATGAGCTTGATCGATATCGTAATCTTAAACAATATGTTGAAAATCAATTGAGTTCCAATAAAACTGCCATCTGTGAATATCAACATATCAAAAAGTCTAGAAACACACAAAAGCCCCTTTAATTAGGAGCTTTTTGTTCTTTAAGACGTTCTAAACACTTTTCAACATCCTCTTCATACTCATCAAAGCTTGTATAGTCTAGCACATTTATATATTTTTCAACCTTATCCGAATCCCAAATAGAATTCTTCCATTCCCTTTTAAGTGCGAATAAATAGTCTTTTTCCGAATTATAATCATATTGGTTGATGCCAAAACGATTATCCGGATCATACTTTTCAGCCCACTTATCCTGCATCATCATTCGAGTAATCGCAAGTCCAATAATTTGTTTTCTACTTAACATACTTCTTACCTACTCTATTCGATCTGGAACTAACTCTTTATTTTCATATTTGAAAACATATTGCTTGTTCTCTTCATTCTTTATTGAAAACCACACCTCTGTATCCGATTGCATAGTAACAGAATCTACACAATAACCTTCCTTTGCTAGCTGTTTATTAGCGCTAGTGATTAACTCCTCATCAGAATAAGGAATGGCATCCACAACTTCTTTAGTCTCTCTAAGTTCTGGCTGTGCCTGTGTACAACCAGTTAGTAGCATTAGTAAAATTATTCCTAATTTCTTCATAGTATCGTATACGTATTCTCCTTCGTATTGATTTCAACAGTGATGTGATTACTAAAAATGGCTTGTTGAACATGATCATTAATGATTTTATGTTCTATCATCTCTTCATTTTTAATTCTTTGATAAAAATCAAGGACAATATTAGCTCTAGTAATTCTATCCTCTATGGACAAACCATCTGAACCAAAATTACCATCCACATTATCATAAGGCGCATTTCTTACTACATAAGGAATACCTCCATTTAGTAACGCATACAACATGTAGTCTTCTTGCTTTTTATCCATTGGCCAAGGCAAAATGAAACAATCATGATATACAAGATTAAATAAAGGTACAGGTATTCCCATTCTTTTCGCATTCTCGTCTTTCATCATAAACTCATAAGGACCATAATGTGAAAATACAAGTTCTCGCATCGCCCAATCACTACACTCTTCACTTGAAGGAATGATTCCCTTTGAAATCATATATTGAAAACAAGCCCTTCTATATTCCATACACTCTTTTCTTGTCATCAAATGTTCAGGATTAAAACACTCATCCATTTCATTACAAGAAAAGACATCTAAGTATACACAATCCAGATTGATATGCTTTAAAATCTCTGTATAATTACGTTTTACATACTTTGGTGCAAGACTCGCACACAAATAGTTTTGTCTTCCACCAGCCCAATTCGCATGTTCATACACACAACCATCCTCTAATTGAATAGCTTCATTTTCATTATGTGTTTTGGCCTTATAATAATAATCTCGATACTGATCGTGTAAGCCAAATAAATCATTTTGTGAACTCAAACTATCCTGTAAATCCTTTAAACCAGACCAGCCACCAGCTTTAATACATGCCGGCAAATAATCCGGATGACAATTATCATAGCCAGGATCTCCCCAGCCATCCAAATGAAGATACAGTTTGTTTGAGCCTAATTTATGAAGACTTTGAATCATCTCTTTTACCGAATCAAAAGAATGAATCACATCCTCTTGCCCATTATAAAAACGTGAATCCTTTTCCGTATGTGCCTTAATACCCGTATGTACAACAGCACACTGTTGAAGATCTGATATTTTATTAAGATTTACTTCCTTCTCCTTTAAAGACTTAAATAAACCCGTTTCTTTAACATACTCTCGATATATCTTAGCCGCACGATTATAATCCATATTACTTTCAAAAGAATATCGAACAACACGCTTATATCGCATCTTACCTAAACTTGTTAACCATACAAATTGAAGTCGAGTTCCCTTGTCATCATGATCAATTGTATATTTCGAATCCCAAGGCGTTTCATTGATTGCGATATACCCTCTGTTTTCATTTGTCTGAGATAACCAAGGCATATAGGCAGCACAACTCGTAAACTGACCATCAAAGGCAATATGACTATAATCATACTCATATCGATTGGGAATCAATAAACCTTGCATATAAGGAATGGTTGAATACCCATCCTTGTCTTCACACACAAAACTATCTGGAAAATGAACCTCTTTAATATTCTCATCCACTTTGGGAATCCACTCAAAATAATAATGATTTGTGCTATCCTCTTTCCAAATATACGTATCAAAATATTTATATGTGTTATAAATACCCTTACCTAATCCTGTTGTTCTTTCTTCTGACTTGATGAAATCATCCCTAAAATTTATTTTTTGATCATCTTTCGTTACATAAAACGAATCCTGATTTCGAATCCAATTTTCCATACATAAATACCTCTTGTCTTAGTCATTATACCATACATGATATGTTAGAATAATATAAGAAAGTTGGTGCAACTATGGGCATTTATTTAAATCCAGATAGTAATCGATATGAAAGATTGTGTAACAGTCCCGTCTTTGTAGATAAATCATTATTGATTGAATACACAAATAAAGCAATAAATACTTCTAATGATTGTATTTGTGTAACTCGTCCAAGACGATTTGGGAAAAGTACAGATGCGAATATGTTGGTAGCTTATTATTCAAAGGGTACAAATTCAAAAGACTTGTTTAATACATTAAATATAAATCACTGTCCTTCTTTTCTTGAACATTTAAACAAGCACAATGTGATTCATTTAAACATACAAGACTTTTTAAGTACCACAAATTCAATTGATGAAATGCTTGTGAAAATCAATCGAATGATTTTAAAAGACTTGAAATTTGAATTTAAAGATGTCATAACTGAAACCGGAATCATCGATGCATTCAATGAAGTCTATGAGTATACAAAAAACAAATTTATCTTTATTATTGATGAATGGGATTGTATCTTTAGAGAATTCAAAGAAGACAAAACTGCACAAGAAGCATATTTAGATTTCTTAAGGAGCCTTTTAAAAGATAAGAATTATATTGAAATGTGTTACATGACAGGAATATTACCAATCAAAAAATACGGAACTCACAGTGCCTTAAATATGTTTGATGAAATATCTATGACACAATCAAAGCCACTGGCAAACTACATGGGATTTACCGAAAAAGAAGTATCGAATTTATGTCAAAAACACAATGTAGATTATCAAAAAATGAAAGATTTGTATGATGGGTACCATATGACAGATACCATTTCAACTTTTTCGCCAAGATCTGTAGTTGCAGCTATTTCAAAACATGATTTTTCAAATTATTGGACTAAAACCGAATCTTTTGAAGCTTTAAAAATATATATCGATTTAAACTTTGATGGACTAAAAGACAATATTATTCAAATGCTGGCAAGAAAAGAAGTATATATCGATACATCTTCATTTGAAAACGATATGTCCACATTTGGTTCAAAAGATGATGTTCTTACATTACTGATTCATTTAGGATATTTGGGATACAACCAAAAAGATCAAACATGCTACATTCCAAATAAAGAAGTCATGGACTCATTCTTTACATCCATTAAAAATTCAGATTGGAACGCGACCACTAAAGCCATTCAAAATTCACGAAACTTATTAGATGCTACGTTTAATATGAATGAAACAAAAGTAGCTGATTATATTGAACAAGCCCATCTAGAAACCAGCCACATTCAATATAATGATGAAAATGCTCTAAGCTATACAATTGATCTTGCCTACTATGCCGCAAGAGATCACTATACAGTCATTCGAGAACTACCAACCGGTAAAGGATTTGCGGATCTAGCCTTCATTCCTAAAACAGATAAGCCAGCCATATTAGTTGAATTAAAATGGAACCAAGATGTAAATACAGCTATTGCACAAATCAAAGAAAAAAAGTATCCATCTGTTTTAGAAAAATACAAAGACAACTTATTACTCGTCGGAATTACGTACGACAAAAAAACAAGAAAACACATATGCAAAATCGAGCGACTCTAATCGCTCGATCTTTTTAATATTCTTACTTCATAAGGCTTGAACTCAAGTGCATTATCAATATGTACTTCTTCATTCGTTTCAATATCGATAAAATTACCATTTCCATTAAAACCTAATGTTTGAGCTTCATTCTTCATATTCATACAAATCCATAGACATTCCTTTTCATCTTGTCTTTGATAAATACAAGCCGTGTTCGTAATACCAATCTGTGTATAATCTCCATAGGATAAGGCTGAATGATTATGTGTTAATTCAATTAACTTTTGAATATAATCCGTTAACTCATTCCACTCAAACACTTTGATTTCTGGTCTAAGCTGGGTATCATTCCAGTTCTTTTTACCTTCCATACCCCATTCACTGCCATAATAGATACATGGAATACCAGGCATAGTAAACAACATCGTATAAATTAAAGGCAATTGGTTTGTATCCTCTAGAATCGATGCAACTCTTTCTACATCGTGATTATCGACAAAGTTAAATAGATGCTTACCTGTATATAAACACCATGGATCCTTGCCAAATTGACGATTCAATGAATATAAGATTTCATAGAAGTTTGCTGAATTAAAACTTGAATATAATCCTTTATAACACTCATAATTCGTAACCGAATCCAACATATTTTCATTCATCCACTGATTATAGTCACCATGTAACGTTTCACCTAACAAGAAAAAATCTCTATCAACATGATTGTGTAATGTTTGAAGGAAATTCTTATCTAGACAATATGCAACATCTAATCTTAAACCATCAATTTTAAATTCTTCTCTCCAAAAATCCACTACATTTAAAATGTAATTCACAACATCTTGATTTTGAAGATTCAGCTTTACTAAAATGTCATTGCCTTCCCAATCCTGATACCAGAAGCCATCATTGTAGTGATTGTTTCCATTAAAATCAATATAGAACCAGTCTTTATATGGCGAATCCCACTTCTTCTCTAATACATCCTGAAACGCAAAGAAATCACGTCCCACATGATTGAATACGGCATCTAAAATGATTTTAATACCATTATCATGAAATGTATCTACAACTTTCTTTAAATCCTCATTGGTACCAAGTCTTGTATCTAATGTTTTAAAATCCGTTGTATCATAACCATGCGTGCGACTTTCAAAGATTGGATTCAATAGGATACAATCCACTTTTAATTTCTTTAAATGCGGAATAAATTCCTCCAGCTTATGAATTCTATGTTCTAGAACATGATCATTTTCAAATGGTGCTCCACAAGCCCCAAAAGGATAAATCTGATAAAATACACTCTCATTTGCCCACATACTATGTTACTCCTTTATGATATCTACAGCCTGCACTTGAATTAAATCCATCAATGTCTTGGGATCCATTTCAATCTGCATACCAATCTTACCTGCACTAAAATAGATCTTATCCTGATTTAATGCATCCTCATACATAAAGGTGCGAAACTGCTTCTTCATCCCTAAAGGAGAACAACCGCCACGAATATAACCCGTAATCTTATTAATATCCTTCACATGGATCATCTCACACGATTTGACTACTGCTACTTTTGCACACTTCTTTAAATCCAGTTCCTTTTCTACTGGAAGCATATACACCAAAAATTCTTTTGTGTTTGCCTGTGTAACTAATGTCTTATACACCTTTTCAACCGGTTGATTTAAGATATGCGCAACATGCACACCATCCACTGGATCCCCCTCTTTATGATCATACGTATGCGCTACATAATCCACCTTATGCTGATCTAGAAAACGCATCGCATTTGTTTTTTGAATCTTTTTCATTGTGAAAACTCCTCTAACAATTCCTTTGCCACCAAGAACTTCGTTTTATTTTGCTCCATCGCCATTTTTTCAATATAGTGATGCGCCTTTCCCTCGCTCCAATGATAATTCGAAATCAAAACCAGCTTACAATGATCCACCATTTTCAACTCCAAATATTTCTGCTCTAAGCTTGTAATTTTCTTTTCATACTTCAAAATCTTCTCTTGCATACTCTGCAAAACAAGAAGAGCCTGAAGCAATACCTCCTTCTTGATGGGATACGACAAAACTATTATACCACTATCTTTACATTGATATAAAACTTGATCATAAATATCCTTCTTACAAATTAGACAAACACCCATATTCCTTGTGATTGCGATACTTTTCGCAAAATTTAAAATAGCACTATTTCCCGTATACAATATAACCACATAATCAAATTGAGTCTCTCTTAGCTTATTTAAGGCATCATTATGCGTTGATGAAAGCACATAATGCATGTGGGCAGTATTCTTTAATAAAGTTAAGAAATTCTCATTTCCAAGCACTAAAACTTTATTAACCTCCATAAGCCGTTACCCAACATAGATATCCACTACATCTTTTCCTAAAATATCTCTTAACCACTCAGATTCACTAGCTTTTCTTTTTGCCTCTTTTAAATCCTGAGGAAGTCTTTTCAAATCATTCGTCGCAACATCCGTACATGGAATTGTTTCCAATTTCTTTTCAATCCCTTCAAGACCCGCACAAATCAAAAGGGCATAGGCCAAATAAATATTACAACTACAATCCGGACTTCTTAATTCAATACGATTCGTACTATGCGTTGCCGGAATACGAATCAATTGATTTCGATTTTGGTAGGACCACGAAATATATTGTGGCGCCTTATCCTTGCCTAAACGCTTGTACGAATTCTTTGTCGGATTTAAAAATAAGGTCATCTCCTCGATACGATTTAAGATACCCGCCATAAAAGGCATCATCAACTCTTCATGGTTTTCAACACTCATATTAATATGCATACCATTACCTGGCTGATCATTAATAGGTTTTGGTGAAAAATCCGCAACTAAGCCCTGCATATTCGCAATCGCTTGTACGACCCATTTAAAAGTAGCCGCATTATCCGCTGCCTGTAAAGCACTCGAATAACGAAAATCAATTTCATTTTGACCATGCCCCATCTCATGATGCGAAACCTCCGGATCCATACCCATTTCAGATAAAGTCAAACAAATTTCTCTACGAACATTTTCCCCCTTATCCAAAGGCGCAATATCCATATAACCCGCCTGATCTAATGGAATATAAGTATTCTCTCCATTTTCATCCTGCTTAAATAAATAGAATTCGAATTCCGAACCAAAATTGACACTGATTCCCATCTCTTTCGCTTTATTGACTGCTTTCTTTAATATATGACGCACATCCCTTTCAAATGGCGTTCCATCCGGATATTTAATATCACAATACATACGAATGACACTGCCATCCATACTGCGCCATGGCAAGATACTCATAGTGTTTGGATCGGGATATAAAAATAGATCACTGTGCACTTCATCTAAAAAGCCATCGATGGCACTCGCATCAAAGCTAATCCCTTCTGTAAAGGCACGTTTTAATTCGGTTGGTAAAACCGATACATTTTTTTGTATACCATAAATATCAAAGTAAGAAAGACGAATAAATCGTACGTCTTGTTCTTCACAAAATTCAATCACATCTTCATAAGTCATAATATTCACCTGTTATGAAGTGACCTTTGTCAAGACAAAATTACACTCATATTTTAAAAATATTCAGTTTTAGATTGATGACATACAGGAACTCCTAAACAAATCTATCGACAGTTAACCACTCTGTTATTCGTGGATTGGGTACCTAAGGTTAATGGTCCGTCGAGCAGGTTTTGTAAATCTCATATCGTGGATCAATAGTTTTTTCGTACAGTCCTCCTCGCGATTTGATTCGTGTACCACTATTGCCTTAAGAGGTGAACCGTAAATAACCAGACCTGTTTCATTATTTACGAAGTTCCTCTATATCATCAATCCTTTGTCTTTCTAAAAGTCTTTCTTCAAATCTCCTTTCCCTTATTTTTTTGTTTTAATGGATGTTTCCTGTTTCCATTCCCCAAATAAAACATGCTAACTCTCTAG
>OLOM01000818.1_pt1 | contig 22949 bp, 16 predicted proteins | sample 1672531 | NCBI WGS metagenome assembly OLOM01 (sample SAMEA3136696, study PRJEB25190) | human gut metagenome | reverse complement strand
TTTGTTGCTCAGGCACTTATAAATAATGTTAAACTATAGTGTTGCGGAATTAAGGGTCTTCTATCTCAGGCAGGTCGAAGAACGACACCTTGACCTTTCCATCCTTGTCCTTTTTCTTGAAGATACGTTCCAGACGTCGCATGTATCCGTCCTCGATGATGGCACGGTTGCCGTCCGACAGCTGGATGTATTTCTTCTTGTTGTATTGCGAGAGGATTTGCTGGAGCGAGAACTGTTCGCCTTCGAGCGTGATGCTGGCGTCGCCCTCCAGGAAGTCGATGCCTGATGAGAGGCTGATGTTCAGCTTAGGCGTCATTGGCTTCACCTTGTACTCACGCAGTTTCTCGGCACCGATGAGCTGGTAGGTTCTCAGCAGGGATGGAAGCGATTGGAGCAGGAACGGACCTGCCGTTTCCTCGGGGATGATGAAGAGATGGTCCTCTACATACACGTCCTTCTGTGCCGCCTTGCTAGGGGCGTATTGTATGATTTCCTTTCTGAGGTTGTTGGTGATTTCGTCTATTGGCAGATGGGCGAGTCGCTTTACCACAATCTTTTGGTCGAGCGAGAGTGATGCAACCATGCTCAGGTCGAACTGCTGCACGAAATCGAGCGGCAATCCCTTGTATGATTCTACGAGTCGAAGGAACAGGGTCTTGTCGGCATCTATCTTCTCAAACGAAAGAGAAGGGGTAGGTACGATGTCGGTGTCGGAGAATTCCACGGTGTAATACTCGTAAGTCACCTGCACGCTTTCGATGAAGGAGAAGAATACGGAGAGGTATTCTTCCAGCATATCTTCGGTGAAACGGGTGGTAAAATAGCTGAGTTGCTGATAGTTGTCGCCGATAGGGGCGATGGGATAAATGACATTGTCTGACAAGACGAAACTGTCTGACAGAAGACTGAAATACAACTTGTTGGCTTCGTATTTCTTGGCTCCGTCATATTCTTCAGCATCCGAAGAATCCTTGGCGGCAATGATAAAATGCGGTTCGATGTTGCGGCCGAATTTCTTTAACACCAGTTGGAGCACAGAGGTGTCTGGGTGAACGGATATGGCGTGACCCTTCTCATCGATGAGGTTCTTGCAACGGATGAGCTGGTAGAGCAAGTGAGGGTTCTGGCTGAGGCTCACGTCGGTAGCCTCGCTCTCGTCCCAGGAGATTTGGAAAGCCATCTCCTCCTTGATGCTGTCGATGCTGCGCAGGAGTTGAGCCGTATCGCCCGAATAGTAATGATAGTCAGCCTCCACCGGCTTCAGTTTTTTATCTACCGGGATGATGAAAGTATCGTTTTCCCCAGTTCTTATCATGAAGAAAATCTCCTTGCCCGTCATCGTCTTGCCGCTTTTGGCAATGGTGATGGGTTGGAGCTTCTTGAATTGTGTCAGAAAATCGCTCATCTTATTTTTCTGTTTTGATTAAATTATTGTGTCAAAAACTTTATTTGCCTACAAAAATACAATAAATATTCGGAATATGCAAGCTTTTATTTGTGAGAAGTAAAATATTTGCTCGAAAAAGTGAAAAATATGAGGGAAAGTTTTGTTATGATAGGATAAAGTTTTCCTAATATCGAGAAAAATTGAGGGGATTGCAAATCCCCCAGCTTGAAAATAAAGTGTTAATCTTATGCTAGCCATGGATATTCTGCAATTAGTTCTTTTTCAAATTCTTCTGTATCAATACATTGTCCATTCTCATACTCTTCCTCAATAGCTTCAATCCTAGCCACGGCTTCTTCTTCATTGGCCGGATGCCAGCCCACTGGAATCTTATTCCAGTCAATATCTTCTTCTGCACATTCATCCTCGGGAAGTGCCATGGCGGCATTTCCGTGATAGGCTGGTGCAGACTCTGCTACGAAAGCTGCATCTTTCTGCTCTTCTGGCAATGTATATCTTTTCTCTTTCAAAAGCTTGCGTATTTAATCTGCTGCAAATATACGTTTTTTATCTTAATGACGCAAGAAAAAATGGAAAAACTTCTAATTTTAACAAAAATATAACGCATAATTTGTTGGGTATTCATAAAAAAATGGTAATTTTGCAACCAGCAATTGAATACAAAATCAATATTAAAAATAAAGAACTATGATTAGATTAAATGTGTTTTTTGAGAAGAAGGAGGAGGTAAAGGTTGAGGAAATCAACGCTTTGTGTAAGGAACTGGTAGAGAAGTCCTTGAAGGACCATGGCAATATTGCCTATGACTATTTCACCAGTGGAACTCGTAATGGGGTGATGATGATCTGCGAGACATGGGAGAACGAAGAAGTTCTGAAAGCTCACATGGCTTCTGAACATTTCACTACATTGGTTCCAAAGATTGAAGCTCTTACCAAGAACGGCTTGAAACTGGAGCAGTTCACTTTCTAAATCTTTTCAGACATCAGCCAGTGATGATACATTTTCTTCTTCATCACCGGCTGATGTTCTTTATTATCAAGCCGTGCTTCGTATTATCTATGCCCATGAGAAAGTGATTGGCATAGATATTACCGGAGAGTGTTCTGCTACTCTTGATTATTTTACTGAAGTTGAAGATGCTGCGATAAACAACAAGACTAATGTTGAACTGACGCAGATGATCTTGGCCGAAAGTTAGATTCACGGTTCCTTTTAGTTCTGTTCGTGAAAAGGGAAGTCGCCGGCAGACTTCTCTTTTCATCAACTGAATGATTTCTTATTTAACTTCTGTGAGCTTACCCGTTTGGGAATCGATGATGTAACCATGCAGATTGACATCTTTTGGTACAAGAGGGTGAGTACGGATGGTATTAATCGTATTTCTTACAGAATCCTCGGTGTCGTGGAAGCCCTCCAGCCAATGGTCTAGGTTGATGCCGCAAAGTCCGATGGTGTCGATGACATCCTGATGGATGCCGCGCTTGAGCATCAATTCCTTCATCTCCTGTCCGTTCATGTGGCAGGCACCGCAGTTGGAGTGGGCGATGACCATGATTTCCTCTACACCCAGTTCGTAAATGGCAACCAGGAGGCTGCGCATGGCGGAGTCGAATGGACTGATAACCAGTCCACCTGCATTCTTGATGAGCTTGGCATCTCCATTCTTCAATCCCAAGGCTGCTGGCAGAAGCTCTGTCAGGCGGGTATCCATACAGGAAAGGATGGCAAGCTTCTTGTCTGGGTATTTGCTCGTAAGATACTTCTCGTAACCCTTGCTAGCTACGAATACCTCGTTGTACTTGATAATTTCCTCTATAATCATAGTAGTGCAAATGAAATGTGAAACGAATTTTTCCTATTTCTCAGGGGTAGGCTTGAGATAAGTCATGAATTTCTCCGGCTGATAGTTGAGAATCAGTTCTTCCGGGAACTCAGCTTTCTCTACCAGCGGCATGATGTTGCTGTAGTCGGCTATCATGGCAGAGAAGTGGGCATCACTTCCGAAGATGACAGGGGTCTCGTACTTCTTGGCAAGTTCCAGCAGTTCCAGGTTATTGGGAGCTGCCACCGTCTTGTGGCGGATGGGAGCCATGGAGTGATTGTTGATTTCGAGCAAGGTATGCGTCTCCTTGGAAACCTTCATCAGAGCCTCGAAGTCCAGTTCTGCCGTTCCATCTCCAGGATGGGAGATAATCTGCACGAATGGATTGCGCATGGCATTGATGACACCCTGCGTGTTCTCTTCCTTGGTTCCTCCCTGCCAGCAAAGGCTATGAATGCCAGCGATTCGAATATCAAGCATGCGCCAGTAATCCTCATCGAGGTCAATATCGCCTTGGGTATTGAGGATGTTGAGTTCTGCTCCCAGCATCAGCTTGATTCCATAGAGCTGACGGGGAACGCAATGCAGGTTTCTAAAATAGATGGGATCACAGGTGCCCGGGATATGTGGTCCGTGCTCTGTGATTCCCAGTATTTCCAACCCCTTTTCTTTTGCAGCCATGGTCATTTCCTGCAAACTGCTGTAGGCATGACCGGATGCTATTGTATGTGTATGAACGTCTAATAATGTTTTCATACTGCAAAGGTACGGATAAAGTTTGAAAAAGCAAAGATTCTTCGGGCTTTTTCTCTTTTTCGGGTTGTTTTGGGTAGCTGGATAGCAAAAACGGCTGCCAGTTTATAAGAAACTGACAGCCGTAATGATAATAGGTTTTATTTCGCAAATCCTTTCTTTTTCTTCATCCTCTTCCCCACGAAGTTCCAGGAAGGCATCTTCTTCAGGGTACTTCTCACGGGCTGTACATCCCAGAGCAGGAAGATGATCAGCACGGCAATGCCGATGAGACAGGTGATGCCATAGAGATTCCGGATGCTAAGCATCAGAAGATTGGTGGCATCGTAGGGCAAGCCGCGCGACATGTTGTCTGCCATCTGATAACGGAGCCCGAAACTGTATAGGCCTGAGCACATCGCCGACATCGGACCGTTGCGGATGATGCCTGCCATCGTCAATCCCATGAAGAAATGCTGGAACGGCATCAGTTCTTCCAGATACACGGTGAGCATGCAGAAGAAGATGGCGTTGCCGAAGCTTCTGAGAAAACAGGGCAGATAGAGTGCCTCGATGTTGAGACCCGGATCGATGAGGAAATACATCATCACAGGATAACATACCATCGTTGCTACACCTATCGTGAGCAGACGGGTGTATTTCTGACAGAGCACCTTGCACCAGAAAAGGCAAAAAAGGCAACCGGCAAGGGCACCCACCCATTCCACGAAGTTGAGCACATTGGTTGTGATGGCACCGAAATGCAGCACGCCACCCGTAAAGGCGGTTTGCAGCACTTTAGGCGTACTGCCCATGAACTCTACGAAGGCGAAGAGGATGAGCAGTGGGACGAGTCGCTTATACTTCCACGCCGCCGGCTCGATGTAAGGGTGACGGATGTGGAGCATTCGCTGGATGCAGAAATATCCGGTAAATATAAAGAGCAGTACATCCATCTGCATGATCTTCGAATCGAGCCAGTTGTAGTGCTCGCCATAGGTGAAGAAGAAGATGAACTCCAGCATCCATGCCGACCACAGGATGCAGCCCAGATAGTCGATACTGATGAAGGGCAGGGGTTTCATGAAGCGGAAGTCGTGGGTGGTGACATACACGATGAATGCCACCAGAAGCAGGGCTCCCGTCATCGCCCAGTTGATGATGCGCCAATCCTGATAGATATAAATCAGGTGTTCGGTGACCCAGGGCGAGAGGAACATGTTTCCCAGTACGATGCAGTAGAGCAGGGGGAAGAAGATGGTGAAATCGCGCTTGGAGGTCATCCACAACTGGATGGTGCTCATACATTCGAAGGTTCCGCAGAGCTTGAAGAAGCCTGCGATGTAAGCGAGAATGCACATCAAGGGTACCGAGTCGGTCCACATGATGAGGAAATTGCAGGTTGCCACTACCAGTGCCGCATTCAGCAGGAGCTGGCGGTTGGTAAAGTGGAACTTCATCTTGAAGAGGAAGGGGAATGGCATCGCCACGCCCACCACGTTGAACATGATGATCATGAGCACGTCTTCTCTCATCAAACTGTATTCGCCCATTACCTGGCTCATGGCTCCTCCATAGATTCCGCCCGACATCAGGAAGATGAAGGCGAAGAGGAGATAAATCCATGGCTGTAACCGGCGAGGAATATATCCATTGAACGATGGAACCTGGAAGGGTCCCTGAAGCATTGGAGGTCCTGGCATTTTCTATAATTTATAGTTTATAATTTATAGTTTATAGAACATTCTATATTGTTTATAGTTTATAGAACATTCTATTTAATGTGAACCTTGGTTTCTACATTCAGTCCGGCACGGAGCAGGGCTATCTGTTTCGGGTCATTGTCCTTGGTAAGGGCGATGCGAACAGGCACACGCTGCTCTACCTTTACGAAGTTGCCGGTGGCATTATCCACAGGAATCATGGAATAGGCATTGCCGGCTGCGGCAGAAAGGGCTTCTACCTTGCCATGGAATACTACACCCGGGATGGCATCGGCGGTGAAATCTACTGTCTTGCCCACGGTGATGCCGTCCATCTGAGTCTCACGATAGTTGGCTACCACCCAAACATCATTGTCATCCACGATGCGGGCGAGCATCTGACCAGGCTGTACCAGCTGTCCCTCGTGAATATCCTTTCTTCCCATCACGCCATCGCAGGTTGCCACGATTACGGTATAGGAAAGGTTGAGGCGAGCCAGGTTGAGCTGTGCCTCTGCCACGCTCTCTCCGGCACGTGAACCGCCGAGCTGCTGGGTCTGTACATTGCGAACCGATGCGGCACTAGCCTTGCGGCTGCTTGCCTGCTCATAACGCGCCTTGGCTCCCAGATAGCGGGCATAGGCATTGTCGTATTGCTGACGGGTTACCGCATCCTTCTTCATCAGGGCTGCAAAGCGGTCGAAGTCCTGCTTGGCATTCATCATATCCACACGAGCCTCCTCGATGCCGGCAGCCGCTGTCTGCACATTGGTATTGGTGGTGCCCATGCTGGCGGTTACTACCGAAGAACTTGACTTGGAGCCACGCAAGCCGGCTTCTGCCTGAGCCACATGCAGACGGAACTCTGCATCCTCGATGATAACAAGGGTATCGCCCTTCTTTACGTGCTGATAGTCGTTGAAACGAATCTCCTTGATGAATCCCGGTACACGGGTATTGATAGGGGTGATATGGCGGTTTACCTGTGCATCATCTGTGTAAGCCACATCGCTGCCATGATAGAAATGGCTGAAGCACCAGCCGATAGCTCCCAGGAAAAGGAGGATAATCACTACATTATATATTCTCTTGATAATCTTCTTGCTCATAATTTTGCTAGTTTATTTTATAGTTTTTGAAGAGCAAATGAATTGGCTTTCCCTTCGGACGCCGAACGTTGTTTCTTCACTCTTCGTTCTTCACTTTCTAAATCTCTCCTGCCACGTACTTCATGCGATAGTAGGCATAGACGATGTTGATGCGGGCATCCACCTCGCTGAGCTCGGCATTGAGCTTGAGATTGGAGGCATCCACCATGTCTGTAACCAGAGCGAGCTGGCTGAGATAGCGGGCATTCATCACGTCGTAGTTCTGTTGTGCCAGTTCCACGCTCTTTCGCTGCGTTTCCAGTTCTACATAGGTTTGCTGATACTGCAAGTAGGCAGCCTGCACATTATTGTTGAGCTGCTCTGCCTGAACGGCATGTGCCTCTTTAGCCTGTCGGGTCTCTACGGCTGCCTGCTTGATGCGTTTGTTGCTCTTGAAGAGAGAGCTGAGGCTGTATTTCACGCCTACGCCCACATACCAGACGTTGAGGTTCTTTTCAACAGGTGGCAATTCGAAGAGGATAGGTCCGTCGAAGTTGTCAGTGGCAACGAAAGCTACCTTTGGCAGAAGATCGCTCTTGGCTATCTTCTCTTTCTGTTCAGCGATGCGGATGGCGTTGTTGCTCTGCTCCAGGAGTGGAGAATTCAGGGTGCCTGCCGTCTGCCAGTAAGCCTCACCCTCCTTGCCGTAGGTCTTGTCGGCGATAGTAGCATCGGGGATAATCTGAATCTCCTGGCTTGTCTGGTTCATCTGGCTTCCTTCTTTCTTCAGGTATCCCAGGTTCATTCCTAGGATATTGCAAAGCTGATGGTTCAGGATGCTCCGGTTGTTTCGGAGCGCCGTCAGACCGAGTTTGAGACTTTCCATCTGGAGTTCGTATCGGGTGATGTCATTCTTCAGCGCCATTCCGTGCGTCTGTTTCTCCTTGATGTCATCGATGAGCTGGCGGGTCAACTCGATGTTCTTTTCATACACCTTGATGCGGTTGTCTATCTTATAGAGGTCGAGATATTGCCCCAGGGCGATGAAGCGGATCTGCTGTCGGGTGAGTTTCACGCCTACTTCTGCCTGCTGCTTTCCGAGTTCGGCGAGTTTGATACCAGCGTTGATGGCTCCACCGGCGTAAACCACCTGCTGTGCCTGGAAGGCGAAGTTGTTGCCGAAATGTGGGGATTTCAGTCCATGAACGTTGCTGAAGTTACGGTCGGTAATCAGCGCATTGCCGATGTAGCTGAATGAGAGGGAAGCATCGAGGTCGGGCAGTTTCTTGCTTTTGGCCGCTTCGATGCCGAGATGGGCTGCTTCTACTCCAGATAATGAAGTGCGGAGGCTTTTGCTGTTATCCTCAACCTTCTGGAAGAGCTGGCTGATGGTCATGTTTTCTTTCTTGCTGACGGGCAAGGAAGCAGCCGCTCCTACGGTGGTTTGTGATTGAGCCGAAGCCCAATGGGTTCCTCCTGCAAGCAGAAGGCTTACAAATAAGATGTTCTTAATCATTGATCATTACTTTTTGAATTTCGGGTGCAAAGGTACGGAGTTTTGAGCGAACAATCGCTTTAAATATTTCGCAGCGGATGGACGATTTGGGAATAATAGTTCTTTTATATCACATATTTTGTGTAATTTTGCAACAGAAATAGGAATAAAGAGATATAATAACTCTATATATAATAAGGTGTAGATGGAATTATCAGAATTAAGCAGTCAGCAGGAAGCAAGTCTTTTCCTCTCTGGTTTGGAGGAATGGCAGGAGGGTCCGCAAGTATTGACTTACGGAGCAATATTGATTTGCCGGAAAGGAAAGGCGAGGCTGAATGTGAATTATAAGGATTGGGAACTTTATGAGGGGGCGGTGATTACGCTGTTCCCGAATGATGTAGTAGAATTGAAGGTTGACGGGGATTGCAAATCCCCTGAAACTGAAAACGGAGATTGCAAATCCCCTCAAACTGCGAACAATTTCCAAGCCGAAATCCTGAAATATAATCCTTCCTTGCTTCGTGAAGCAAGCTTGCAGCTGGAGCAGACGGTGTATTCTTCCTTGCGGAAAGACCGCTGCCGGCAGGATACCCCCGTAGTAACAAACATCCTCAATGGGATGTTCTCCTTATTGAAGGTATATTTCGACCAGTCGGAGTGTACCTGCATCTCGCAGTTGGTATTGTGCCAGTTGAAGGCATTCTTCATCGGTTTTCATGAGTATCTTCAGCGCAATCCGCAATACCGGCCAGATGAAGTAAAATCGTATCGCGTAAGGGAACTGTTCAATCGGTTTATGATGCTGCTGGAGAGGGATTACAAGATATCAAGGGATGTGAACTATTATGCTGCCCAGATGAATATCTCTTCGAAATATCTGACCAACATCGTGAACCAGGTGACGGGGCATACCCCCAAGACCATCATCGACCAATATGTGATTCTGCAGCTCAAGATGCATCTTAAGCGAACTACGCAAAGCATCAAGGAGATGGCCTGGGAGTTTCATTTCGCCGACGTCAGTTTCTTCTGCCGATATTTCAAGAAGCATACAGGTCTGACACCGCAGCAGATAAGGTCGTAATCACAACCTTCAGTTTTTCTCTGATCTCGGCTTCTTCTATCTCGCCGATGTATTCAGGTGACAGCGCCTTGAGTTCTTCGAGGCATCCCATCTGCATCATGGTGGCGATAGGGAGGAGCTTATGTGCCGCCTTTCCTATGCGGTCGGTAGATAAGGATTCCTCTTCTACTGCCTCTTTCAGATTCTCAAGGTGTGCGGCAAGTTCCTGCTTCACGGTATCGAGAATCTCTTTTGCCGCTTCTTCGTCGCCTCCGGCAAAAGCGAGGAGCGAATCAAGCTGAGGCTTGGATTGGGACTCTATTCCTAGGATATCGGATAGCTTCTCTATGCTGAATGGCTTGAACAGGCAATCGTCGAAGCCGGCTTTCAGAAGCTGTTCCAGGATGCTTGTATCGTGAGCTGTCATCGCTACCACCATCATATTGGTATGGTTGATGTGGGCAATCATATCCATGCCGTTCATCTCCGGCATTTCGATATCCATCAGCATCAGGGCAGGCTGTTCGTTATGTAGTGTGGTGAGGGCATCCATCACATGGTTGCAGGCGAATACCTGCCAGGTGTCGCCTATGATGCGGCGCAACATCTCCTGGAGAAGCTGGAGCTGCAGCTTGTCATCATCCAGAATCAGAATCTTGTGGTTGGCAAAATCCGGCTTCTTCTTTATATCAGTAACCTGATGGCTGCCGGGATTCTGTCCTTCCTTATCTTGAGCAGAATCGGGAGAAGGATCATGCTTAATTTCTGATGGAGCCATTTCCGGAGACTCCTCCTTTGGTGCTGGCTCGATAGGGATGGTGACGATGAAGGTAGAACCTTTGCCCAGGATAGAGTGGAGGATGATTTCTCCACCAAGCAGCGAAACCAGTTCCTGGGTGATGGACAATCCCAAACCGGTACCCTCGATGCCCTGGGCGCTCTTCAATCTCGTAAATGCTTGGAACACCTTCTGTTTCTCCTCATCGGTCATTCCCTTTCCCGTATCTTTTACGCTCAGGGTAAGCGTAGGCTTGCCCAGGATTTCTGAAACCTGTGCCTGGATGGTAACGCTGCCCCGGTCGGTATATTTGATGGCGTTGCTTACCAGATTATCCAATATCTGACGAATGCGGAAGGCATCAGCACGGAAGAATTTCTTCTTCATTGGAGAATTTGAAGTTTCCGAAGAATCTGAAGAATCCGAAGTTCCCATCCCCTTCATCTTGCATTCGAATGAAATCTCCAATCCTTTCTCTTCTGCCCGCAATTTCATTCCCTCTACCGATTCAGCTACCAGTTGTGCCGGTGAGAAAGAGGTAGGCTGAACCTTCATCAGTCCGTTCTCCAACTGATGATAATCGAGCAGCGAGGCAACGAGATGTGAAAGATGAGCGGCAGAGTTCTTGATGTTCTGGAGGCATTCGATGCCCTGAGGATTGCTGACGTAATCTTTCATCAGATCGATGAAGCCCGAGATAGAGGCAGCTGGCGCCTTGATATCGTGGGTGATGGTGAGGAGCAGGCGCTCGCGCTGGTTCATGATACGCTGGATTTCCTCATTGGCAGCCTCCAGGTTTTCCCTGTAGATACGCTCCTTTCTGGCATCGCGCCAGATAAACCAGATCATGATGACGATGGCAAAGAAGGCTACGATGGCGAGCAGTTCCATCTGCCACAACAGATGCTTTCTTGCTTCCATCGCCTTCTCGATGGCTTCCTGCATGTTGTCTTTTTCACGCTGGTGTACATCGCTCAGATGTTTGGCGGAGCGCAGGGCGAGTTTGGCACTCACCATCTTCAGCTCTTCCATCTCCCTATTGATGCTCTGCTTGTGGTCTTGCGTTTCTACTTTCTCCTTCTTGTCTATCTGTTCTAGGATGTTTGCCACGTTTTCCGCCACGTTTACTGGGGTGGTAACTGAATCGATGACAGCCCGGTTGCTGTCCTGTTTTACGCTCAAGGTTTCGGCGTGCTCCTTCTTGAAGGCATCGGCGAGTCGGCGGAAGAATCCCCTTCGGGTCTTCAATACCTCTACCGTAGTCTTCTTCGCCTCGTGGGTTTGAGGTGCCTTGGAGTGAACCAGTATGGAATCCTTTCCCGTATTCAGATTCTTCACCTTATTCTGCAGATAGTTTTGGGTAGGTCTTCCTGCCATGACATCAGACAGTTGTTTCAGGTTTCTCTGCTCCTCTTTGAGCAGGGAAGAGATGGTACTATCGGCGACACCCCTTTTCTGGATATACTCGCGCGAAGCTTCATTGATGGCATTGATGCTCTTGGTGTTGCTATACACCAGACTGATTGCCAGAATCATGATAATGGCAATGGCGCTATATCCGAGGGCTACCTTGAGAGGAATATTGTTCTTGTGCATGAGAAATCGTTTAAAATGATGAGCAGACTGATATCTTGCTCAATAGATATTTGTTTGCAAAGTTAATGCAAAAAAATGATATTAGAAAACAAAAGGGCTAAAAACAAGTCAGGAGACCAATGAATTCTATCATTAGTCTCCTGCCTGATTGAAAGCGACGCGTAATTACTAGTGTTATTCTATCTTTTCCTCTGTTAATTACTATTTTTTAAAGGTGATATTACTCTGCTACAGTAGAATCTGTTGCTGTAGAGTCTGCTGGAGCAGCTGGTTCTGCTGGGGCTACTGTGTCAACTGGAGCTACTGATGATACACTTGCCATCTTGTTGCTGGCGAATACATTGCTCACTGAAACCATAACCATGGCAGCGATAGCTGCGAAAACTAACTTTTTCATAATCTTTTGTTTTTTATTGTGAATATTATATTTATTACTTTCTTTGTGAACAGCCTTGCTTGCGTTACCGCTCATTGGCGTGTTCACTTTCTAATATCACAATCTGCGTGCCAAAAAATAAAAGAATTATCTAATACTTTGATTATCAGTAGTAAATGCTTTTTGTGCCAGAATTCTACATTGTGGAAACTGTGGAATTAGTGTGGAATTATTCCCCAAAAAAATGGGGAATGGTCATCAGATTCCCCATTTTCCCATATCATCAAAAGCCGTACTTCTTTCTATCAGATACCGTATTTCTTCATCTTATTGTAGAGTGTCTTTCTATCTACGGCGAGCAATTGTGCAGCCTTGCTCTTGTTGCCGCCTGCTGCTTTCAGCGCAGCTTCTATTCTCTGCAGTTCCGTTTCCTCATCGTGCAGGGCGGTAGGGGCTTGTGGCTGGATATGCGCCATACTCTGTTCCAGTTCGGTTACTCCGATGTATCTTCCGGTGGCGAGGAGGGTAGCTCGTTTCATCACATTGTTCAATTCTCGCAGGTTACCCGGCCAGTTGTAGGCGGCAATTCGCTCCTTGGCTTTGCCGTCGAGTCCTTCCACATTTCTGTTCAGCTCCTTGTTGGCGTGCTTGATAAAGAGGTCGGCAAAGAGGAAGAGGTCGGCACCACGGTCTTTTAGCTCCGGCATGTAGATGGTAAACTCATTGATGCGGTGGTAGAGGTCTTCACGGAAGTTGCCTTCTGCCACGCGTTGAGACAGATTCTCATTGGTAGCACATACCAGTCGGATATCGATATCTATTTCCTTGTTGCTTCCCACCGGACGGATTTTTCGCTCCTGGAGGGCACGGAGCAGCTGCACCTGTACTTCATAGTTCAGGTTTCCCATCTCATCGAGGAAGAGAGTTCCTCCGTTGGCAATCTCGAAAGCGCCCTTCTTGTCCTGGTCAGCTCCCGTAAACGATCCCTTCACATGACCGAAGAATTCTGATGCCGCCACTTCTTTAGGAATGGCACCGCAGTCGAGTGCGAAGAAAGGTTTATTGGCTCTTGTGCTGAGTTCATGGATTCTTCTAGCCACATATTCCTTACCTGTACCGCTGGCACCCAGGATGAGTACCGACATAGGGGTAGGGGCCACCAGCGAAACGAAACTGTAGAGCTTGCGTGAAGCCTCGCTTTCACCTTCCAGGTATTTGGGTACATCCCCATTGGTAGATGATGCCTGGTTTCCTGCCTGCTTGCCAGGTGCTGCGTCTGTAGGAGTAGAATTTGAGTCTGTGGAACGCTGACTATCTGCTGAGGCTGCATGCGGATCCTGTTTTTTCGGAGTCTTGATAGCTTCCTTGATCTTATCCAGAAGGATTTCCGGATGGAAAGGTTTTGCCACATAATCGGTAGCACCTGATTTCATGGCGAGCACCACATTCTGAATTTCTGCATAGCTGGTCATCACGATGAAAGGCACCTGCACGCCATGCTTTCTCATCCATTGCAGCAGGAAGATGCCGTCGTGATCGGGAAGGCGGAGGTCTGATAATACCAGATCGAATCCTCTTTCTGCCTCCTCGCAAACCTGTATGGCGACCTTGACCGAAGTAGCTTTCTCCACCTCGAATCCCTTCTTTCTGAGCCATGTCTGAATCATGGTTCCAAATGCGATGTCGTCTTCAACTATAAGAATCTTTTCCATGTCTTTGCGATCTTACTGTCTTGTTGTATCTTTCTTACTTGTATCTTTGTCTTCTAAAAAGATAGTGTTGTTTCAGAGTGCAAAGTTAGCACTAATATTTGGAATCAGCAAGGAAAAAGGGCTTAATTGTTTAAATGAATCGAAAAAATTAGGAAGTAATCACATAAAAATGGAAACTAGTTGAGCTTTTTAACACTTCATCTATCTCTGAATTCAGGAAAAATATGTATTTTTGCATATTAAAACGAATCTATATAATATTTACGTACTAACAATAGTAGTTATGAAGAAACAAATACTTACATTGGCCATGCTGTCCGCTCTGGTGCTCTCAGCTCACGCCCAACAGCCAGCCAATCAGCTGTTGCCTTATCAGAACCCTAACCTTTCTGCCGAGGCAAGAGCCAATGACTTGCTTTCACGCCTGACCCTGGAGGAGAAGACGAAGCTGATGATGGATGCTTCGCCTGCCATCTCCCGACTGGGTATCCCTCAGTTTCAATGGTGGAACGAGGCGCTGCATGGTGTGGCACGCAACGGATATGCCACGGTTTTCCCTATCACCATGCACATGGCTTCTTCCTGGGATGATGCCTTGCTCTATCAGGTGTTTACTGCCGTAAGCGATGAGGCGAGAGCCAAGGCGCAGGTGGCGAAGAAGTCGGGTAATGTAAAGAGATATCAGAGTCTGAGCTTCTGGACTCCGAATGTCAATATCTTCCGTGATCCTAGATGGGGACGCGGACAGGAGACTTATGGAGAAGATCCTTATCTCACCACACGTATGGGACTTGCCGTGGTGAATGGTCTACAGGGACAGTCGTTTGACGGCAAACCGCTGGCGGCTCCTGGCGTTCCGGCTTCTGATCAGTCTAAGGCTCCCCAGTATGTCAAGACGCTGGCTTGTGCCAAGCATTTTGCCGTGCATAGCGGTCCGGAGTGGAATCGCCACGTCTTCAATCTGGAGAATCTGCCAGCCCGTGATTTGTGGGAGACTTATCTCCCTGCCTTCAAGTCGCTGGTACAGGATGGACATGTGGCTGAGGTGATGTGTGCCTATCAGCGTATAGATGGTGCTCCTTGCTGCTCCAATGCCAAGTTTGAGCGCCAGATTCTCAGAGAAGAATGGGGATTCAAGGGATTGATTACTTCCGATTGTGGAGCTGTCAACGATTTCTATATGCCGGGCTATCACGGTACGGCAAAGACTGCTACCGAAGCAACCGCCCAGGCTGTGAATGCCGGTACCGACCTGGAATGCGGCAGTGCCTATCGTACTATTCCGAAAGCTGTGAAGGCGGGAATGATCAATGAAGATAAGGTAAACCAGAGCCTGAAGCGCCTGCTGGTGGCTCGTTTCAAGCTCGGCGATTTCGATAAGGACGAAACGGTGGCATGGACTCAGATTCCAGAGAACGTCATCGCCTGCAAGGCTCATAAGGATCTGGCTGAGAAGATAGCTGAAGAAGGCATCGTACTTCTTCAGAACAGAAACCAGCTGCTGCCTTTGAACCGCAATCAGAAGATTGTGGTGATGGGACCTAATGCCAATGACTCCATCATGCTGCGAGGCAACTATTCGGGTTATCCTACCAGTTCTACCACCATCCTCCAGGGCATCCGCAACTATATGAAGGGGGCTGAGGTGAAGTATGTTCCGGCTTGTACCTTGACAAGAAACGAGGTGCAGGAAAGCCGTTTCAACCTCTTCCGTGAGGGAATGAAGGCCACCTACTGGAACAATCAGGAACAGAAGGGTGAGCCGGTGGCTACGGATGTGATGAAGACTGCCATCAATCTGAGCAATGGTGGTAATACCGTGTTTGCGCCGGGTGTGAATCTTACTCATTTCTCAGCCCGCTATGAGGGAGTGTTGACTCCTGACAGGGATGAGGATCTTACCATCAATATGGGTATTGACGATGGTTGCCGCCTGATAGTGGATGGCGATACCATCGTGAATATGCGGGAGTGCTGGGGCCGCGTGGCGCCTATCATCAAACCGCTCTCTCTGAAAGCAGGCAAGCCGGTCAAGATTCAGGTAGATTATACCCAGAGGGAAGATGTGGCTGTGATGCAGTTTGATATCCTGAAGACTTCGAAACCTACCAGCGAGCAGATCCTGGCAGAGGTGGGCGATGCGGATGCCGTGGTATTCGTAGGCGGTATCTCTCCAAATCTGGAGGGCGAGCAGCTTGAGATAGAGGAGCCTGGATTCAAGGGCGGCGACAGAACCGACCTGGAGTTGCCGAAGGCTCAGCGTCAGGTCATTGCCATGCTGCATCAGGCAGGCAAGCGTGTCGTCTTTGTCAACTGTTCGGGAGGTGCCATCGCCATGGTTCCTGAGACGGAAAATGCCGAGGCAATCCTTCAGGCATGGTATCCTGGTGAACGGGGTGGTGAAGCTGTAGCCAAGGTTCTCTTTGGAGAGGTGAATCCATCGGGCAAGCTTCCGGTTACCTTCTATAAGAGTGTGAACGATCTTCCTGATTTCCTCGATTATACGATGAAGAATCGTACCTATCGTTATTTCAAGGGTGAGCCTTTGTTCCCATTCGGTTACGGTTTGAGTTATACCTCTTTCGAGTATGGCAAACCTACCCTGATGCAGGTGAAGAGCAGGAAGCGTGACGGCAAGGCTGCTGATTACAAACTGATGTTTTCCTTGCAGAATACGGGCAAGCGAGAGGGTACCGAAGTAGCGCAGGTTTATATCAAGCGCATGGATGATGTGGATGGACCTATCAAGAGTCTCAAGGCATTCAAGCGTGTGTCTTTGAAGGCTGGCGAGCGCCAGATGGTAAGCATCGATCTTCCTCGCAAGAGTTTCGAGGGTTGGGATGCCCAGACCAACACCATCCGTGTGGTTCCTGGCACTTATCAGGTATTTGTTGGCGGCTCCAGCGCTGATGCAGCCAAGACTAAGATAGAAGTGAAGATCAAGTAAGTCTCTTTTCATAGAGCTTATCTTGTAATACTCAAAAAAGGCGATAGGTGCACTAACTCTTGAATCAATAAGATTTAGTACACCTATCGCCTTTTTCTCGAATCAACCAAGAAAAAATCAATTTTTCTTTTGTATATTAAATGACTTTTTGCATTAATTTGTTAACAAAACTAAGTCATAGTTTTCTTTCCTGCAACTCATAGATTTCTTCCCTGCAACTCATAGATTTTGGCATCATAGCCCATTGTTTTTAAGCAAAAATGGGCTAAAAAAATAACACGGACAAATTGAATTTGTCCGGCTCTTTTGTCCGGACGCTTATAAGTTGTTAGAAATGAATGATTTATAAAGCGCCGGACAATTTGTCCGGACAAATTCAATTTGTCCGTGTTTTAAAAATGAAGCTTAATTCATCCCTACCACATTCGTAGTAATGCTTCTGTCCTCTTTTCATATTTTACCTCGCCTTGGCAAGATATTGCTCTAGTATAGGGCAATAATATGCCAAGGCGAGGCAAGAAACGATGCGTCCTCTCGTATTGGAGGAATTGGCGTATCAGGCTTTCTTCTGATGCGTCGTATAGAATCCTAATCTCTTTTTTACTCTTCACCTTTCACCTTTTCGCCTGAAACCCCGATAAACACTGGGGTTTCGGGAGGTGAAGAGTGCTTACTCACTCTTCACCACTCTTCACCCGCCGGAAATCTTAAGATGCATGCTGTTGAAACGGAAAAAATAAATAAGGTGAAGAGGGGGTGAAGAGTGGTGAAGAGTCAAATTGACTCTTCACCCTATTAAAGCTTCTGTATATCAGATGGTTATAATGGATTGGTGAAGGGTGAAGAGTGTTTTGTAATTTTTGTGCTGAAACTCAATCAGGAATATTCGAAAGGTAATAATCTTGTTATCATACAAAAAGGTGTGCCATCATACAATGACACACCTTTTATAATTATTTTAGTGTTCTGCTACGATCTTGTAGTAAACATCCTTTGCCCAGAACAAAGTGCTGAAGTAGCCGAGAGGCTCCTTGTAGTACTTGCTGATGGCAGCCTGGACATTGTCCTTGTTGTAGTTCAACTCATCACTTGGATAAGGCAAACGACCCGGAGGTGTTGGATAGCTAGCCAGCTGATTGTCCTTTGCAAAGCTTACTTCTGGATAACCTGTACGGCGTGTTACATTCCAAGCCTCAAGCAAGTTTGTCCAACCAAAGTTTAACCACAACTGAGTACAAACAGCTTCTTGGGTTGGCTTCCAAGCTTTTTCAGCGTATGCAGCGATTTCTTCAGCTGTCGGCTCAATCAAATCGCGATTAGCATTGTAACTGTCATTGCCCTTCTTGTAGAGAGAACTGTTTTTCTTCTCATTCCAGAAGTATTCAGTTGAAAGTTCAACACCCTTGATGAAGCATGCCTTAGCTTTAGCCTCATCCTTGGTTACACCATAGCCCATCAGATAGGCTTCAGACTTGCTCAAGCTTACTTCTGCAGCACCCATCCAAAGACCAAATACGTTGGAATTACCTTCGTATTCTTTCCAACCTGCTACAGCCTGTGAGTCAAGTACACAATAGTAGTTAGCTGGATAAAGCTTACGTTTCTGATAGTCCTTGCCTTTTTCTGTAGCGATATCAGAAATTTCAGAGTTGGTCTTTGTAACATCGTATGAGATATACTCACCATCTGGATTAGGATCCAACATTACCTGAATACGTGGGTCGGTATCAGCTGTTGGAATACCATTGGTTGGTACGTTCAATGCATCGAGCATAGCCTGTGATGGAGTGTAACCTGTCCAAAGAGCTTGTGAAATGCTCTTGCCCCAGTTGAAGTCATCTGAGTTTGTACTAGGCTCAACACCCATGTTATCTGAGTTGCTTTCAATAACTGGGTACTTGGTTGGGTTCTCAACGATTTCCTTGATTGCGGCATGAGCTTCGCTTGTTACGCTACCATTTGTAGAAAGATGGAGAGCGATACGAAGGCGAAGTGAGTTGATGTACTTCTGCCAGCGAGCTGCATTTCCTGCTGCAATGGTATAATCCTTGGAAGCCATTGCGTTCTGTACGGCTGTAGAAGGACCACCTTCTGCAAAATAATCACCGGCTTCTTTAAGATCAGCCAGAATCATCTTGTAGAGGTCTGCATCATCGTCGTAAGCAGCTTTCTGCTTTGCACCGGTATAGTCACTATTCTCCCATAAAGTGCCGGCACCCTTGAATGGAACTGCACCAAAAAGTGACAACATCTCATGGAGCTGAGACTCCAGTATAGAACGGCTAACCATCAGGTAAACCTTGTTGGCGTTCTGTTCTGACTCATCAAGCTTATTGTAGGTCTTCTCCAATACGCGATATTGAGTCAGCATATCATAGAAGTTAGTCCATCGGTCGTTGAAGCGGCCTTCACCACCGCCCATAAAACGTCCTTTTCCGTTGGAAGAACCGATCATTCCACCAAAGACACCTGATGTCTGGGTCTGGCAATAATAGCGATAATATACAGGGTTCAACCAAGTATTACCTTTGAAAAGTACGGCAGTGAATACGTCTGGCACACTTACCGTATTGGTTTTTGAAGGATCTGGATATTTCTCGGTGTAGTCTGTATTAGAGCATGAACCGAGAGCAACGAGTGCCAAACCAGCCATCATGATTGAAAATATCTTCTTTTTCATATATGTTTCTTAATTAACTATGAATTACTAATTTAATTAGAAGCTAGCACGGAGTGAAACACCGAATGTACGGGCACTGGCTGTAGAACCACCCACCTGTGCCTGATAGATCCAGCTTGTACCATCAGAAGTTTCTGAATCGAACAACTTCAATGAACGGTAGATATAGAATGGGTTACGTGCGAATGCAGAAATCGTCAGGTTTGTGCAAGCAAACTTCTTGGTCAAAGAGGTTGGCAATGTGTATGCCAAGCTGATCTCACGGCATTTTACGTAACTGTTCTTCTGGATAGCATCAGCGTAACTCTGGTTTGCACCTGTACCCCAACCATATTGGCTGTCATTGATTTCAAACTGGGTAACGATGATGTCGTTAGGTGTACCGTCTTCCTTTACACCCTTCTGGATAACACCATTGTCCCATACCAAATGGCCATCAATCTTAGTCTCACCACGTTTGTAGTTGCTGATAGTTGAAGGATCTACTCTTACGATAGAACCCTTCTGGCTAACATCGTCTGCAGTACTATAGTAGAAGAGACCGCCAGAGGCTGCGTCACGTGCACCTACTGCATCCTTGATGTTACCAGCATCCATCATATACTGCCATGGCAGGTTGAGTACATCACCACCAATGCGGAAGTCGAATGACATATCAAGAGCCCAGTTCTTGTATCTTAAGCTGGTACCGAAACCACCTGTCATCTTAGGCATGGCATTCCCCACCTTGTGGCGTTCTGTTTTGTCTGCAATGCGAAGACCGTCGGCACCAATGATGTAGTTGCCCTTATCGTCGGTCTTCCAGGTATATGCATACCAGTCACCCATAGATTCACCTACATGAGACTCAAGGCTGGCTGCACCACCATCGAATGTCTGGTGAGAAAGAACATCAAGTCCATCTGCCAGCTTCTTTACCGTATTCTTGTTCCAAGCCAAGTTACCACGGAGCTCCCAGTTCCAGTCTTTGTTCTGGATAGGTGTTCCATATACGCTCAACTCAATACCCTTGTTGGTCAACTCTCCGATATTCATCAGCATACTGCGACCACCCATAGAGGCTGCTGCAGAAGTCAGGAGAATCTGGTCCTTGATATCATTGTAATAGTAACTGAATTCCATTCCCAAACGGTTGTTCAGGAACTTATTCTCGATACCCAACTCATACTCATGCTTCTTTTCTGGTTTGATGCCTTCGTTACCGATTTCGGTATCAACGAATGCGTATGTATAGGTATTGTTCTTATTCAAAGAACCCTGCTTGTAGGCCATATTTGCCCTGTAAATCTCAGGAGCATTACCTACGATACCGTATGAAGCACGAATCTTACCATAGTTCCACCACTTTGGACACTTGTCTTTCAGAAGTTCTGTGTAGAGAACACTTGCACTAACTGATGGATACCAGAAAGAGTTGTTGCCGTCAGCCAATGTGGAAGTCTTTTCCTGGCGGATGGTTCCTTCCAGGTAAGCCCAATTGTCGAAGCCATAGCTGGCTGTCAGGAACATACCTGTGCGGAGCAGGTCTTGCTTGTTCATATCTGCACTCTTTGTACCAACGGAAGCATTCAGATGGAACCAGTTTTCCTGTGACAGACCATTTGTTGTGCTGACACTTGACTGATAATATGACTCATGACGTCCATTCCAACCGAAATTGGCGGTAATGTTATGCTTCTCAGCGAAAGTCTTGTCGAACATCAGCATGACATCACCATATACGATAGAATACTGGTCGTTGCTCAAACCGTATGAATCAGAGAACTGACCTGTAGTAGAGAACAAGTGTGGAGTTTCTGCACGATTCTTATTCTCAATCTTATTGGTTGTGATATCTGTAGCGATACGGGCACTCAGCTTCAATCCAGGGATGATGTCCCATGTAGGGTTTACAGAACCGATAAAGCGAGTGTGATTCTCTTCCTGTGTCTTACCCAGGATATTCCAGAAGTACTCTGACATCAAAGATGTAGAACCCATTGGTGTGTAAAGGAACTGCTCGTCTGGAGTCAAGGTCTGGTCTGTTCCGCCATTGGCACGATAGATACTATTCAGGTATCCCTGGCTGGTAAGTGTGTGCTCACGGATATATTTAACATCAGTGAAACCACCGAACATTCCAGTATAGTTACATACCAGACGGCTGATACGATAAGGACGGTTCTTGATATATTGTGATGTGAATGTTGCAGCATAGTTCAACTTGATGGTCTTGGTAACATCAAATGTACCATTTAAGTTGAAGTTGTGCTTGTTGTTGTTAGAGTTATACTGCATTGCCTGTACATCATTGTATGTATAAGAGAAACGCAGGCTATTGCGGTCTGTGCTGTTGGTCAATGCAAGATTATAAGTCTGGTTTATACCTGTACGGAAGATATCTTCCCATTGGTTGTGATCAATAGGAGTAAATGAACGTTCTGTACCATCAAAGTAGGTAACCTTTTTGCTGGAATCATATCGGGCACCATAGGTATAGATGGCTTCGCGGTTTGGAGTAACAATGTTGTTGCCATTGCGGTCGAAGCGAGTGTTACGGAAACCTGTAGCTGCTTCCTGTGTGTCGCCAAGTGCCCAGTTATCATAACCAGGACCGAATTCCTTCTGGATTTCAGGCATGTAAGCCACCTTGTCGAAGCTTACGTTTGCGCTGAAGTCAACATGTGTTCCGGTTCCTTTCTGTCCCTTTTTGGTAGTAATCATTACAACACCATTAGCTGCCTCTGAACCATAAAGAGCTGAAGCTGCTGCACCCTTCAATATAGAGATATTTTCAATATCCTCTGGGTTGATATCTACGAGACCGTTTGAGTTGATTCGCTGGTTGCCCCAATAGTCATTATTGTTGGTATTACCATTATGGATTGGCACGCCATCAAGAATCAATAAAGGCTGGGTATTACCATTGATAGAAGAAAGACCACGAACAGAGATAGATACTGCTGATGTACCGCCACCTGGTGCAGACTGAATACGAACACCTGAAGCTTTACCATAAAGACCTGCTGCCAAATTTGCACCACCTGTTCTGTTCAAATCTTCTGCATTGATAGAGCTGACTGCATAACCCAACTTCTTGGCATCCTTCTTGATACCAAGAGCAGTTACTACGACTTCTTCAAGTGCTTTTGAATCGTCTTTTAAAGTGATTTCGAGAGGTTTGCCATTGTAAGTAACCTCTTTAGTTTCAAATCCTACGTAAGAAATGCGGAGAATAGTTCCCTTTTTCACACCCTTGAGTGAAAAGTTACCATCAATGTCTGTCACAGTTCCGTTGCTTGTTCCCTTCACGAGAATAGAAGCACCAATGACAGTTTCGCCAGTAGCATCCTTGACGATACCTGTACATGTCTCGTCTTGCTGTACGTTCTGTACGCTGTTCACGGCAGGAATACCTGCGTAAGCAGCACCAGCAGAACCAACCATCAAGGCGAATGCCAGATTCATTGTTTTGTTAGTTTTTGCCATAATACAAACTTTTAATGTAACCTTAATTCCGCAACACTATAGTTTAACATTATTTATAAGTGCCTGAGCAACAAA